>Ga0209578_10001310_pt1 | contig 23662 bp, 17 predicted proteins | sample tdAd472_FD_187127 | JGI IMG/M metagenome (GOLD analysis project Ga0209578, IMG submission 187127) | Marine sediment microbial communities from the Atlantic coast under amendment with organic carbon and nitrate - tdAd47.2 (SPAdes)... | ecosystem: Environmental > Aquatic > Marine > Coastal >...
CTGGTGACACCATGCCTTTCATGTATTCTTCAGCCCGGTGCGCGGCTTTCAGAGCCGGTGGTATCTTGGCCAGCACTTTTTTACCGCCGCTGCGGATAACGTTATAAGGCTTGCTGGCCCACATGCGGGCGAAATAGCTGGACAGGCCGCCCACCGCGTGAGAAATAGACATGTTGTTGTCATTGAGAATAACCAACAGGTTGTCGTTGACGGCGCCGGCATGATTCAAGGCTTCGAAAGCCATGCCGGCGGACATGGCACCATCACCGATGACAGCGATACAGTGGCGATCGGTTTCAGTCAGGGTGGCAGCGATGCGCATGCCCAGGGCCGCGCTGATGGAAGTGCTGGAATGGCCGACGCCGAAAGCATCGAGGTCGCTCTCCATGCGGTTGGGAAATGGCGCCAGTCCTCCCGGTTGACGCATGGTGAGCATGCGGTCGCGGCGACCCGTCAGGATCTTGTGAGGGTACGCCTGGTGCCCGACGTCCCAGACCAGTCGGTCTTCCGGGGTGTCAAAAACGTAGTGCAGTGCCACGGTGAGTTCGACAACCCCCAGGCCGGCGCCGAAATGGCCGCCGGTCTGACCTACCGAGTACAGCAGAAAGGCACGCAGTTCAGTAGCCAGCTGCTCCAGCTGCGATTCCTCCAGCTGGCGTACATCCGCCGGACTGTCAATCTGGTCCAGCAGTGGCGTCTCGGGACGTTCTATCGGGATCTCGTCAAACATGGCAGCCATTATCTACTCTCTACCCACCCTCATCAATGCGCGTATCGTCCCGGGTCGGGCTGATGGATTCCGGGATGATGGTTCAGCATTCCGTCTCAATTGACCCTATGCACCATATAGGTTGCCAGTTGTCGCAACATGTCCGCCTCGGCGCCGAAGTCACGCAGGGCGTCGATCGCCTGATCCGCCAGCTCAGCCGCCTGGCGGCGTGCCTCGTCCAGGCCCAGCAGTGTCGTGTAGGTGGGCTTGTTCATGGCCTGATCCGAACCCTGTGGCTTGCCCAGCGTGTCGGTATCGCCGATGACATCGAGAACATCGTCCTGTATCTGGAAGGCCAGCCCCGCTTTTTCCGCGTACTGACGCAACTGTGCCAGTTGCTGGGGCAGGCGATTATCGGCACACAGGGCGCCCAGTTCCACGCTGGCGGAAATCAGTGCCCCGGTCTTCAGGGCATGCATGGCCTGGAGCTGAGCGGCATCCAGGGTTGCTCCCGCAGCCTGGAAATCCAGCGCCTGGCCGGCCACCATGCCGTGGTGGCCCGCCGCCCGGGCCAATACGCCGACCATGTCCAGGCAGTCTTCCGCTGTCCGCCCTGACTGACCACCATCGGCCAGGACGGCAAACGCCAGGGTCAGCAGTGCATCGCCCACCAGGATGGCCGTGGCTTCATCGTAGGCCTTGTGAACTGTCGGTTTACCACGGCGCAGGTGGTCATCATCCATTGCCGGCAGGTCATCGTGGACCAGCGAGTAGCAGTGAACCAGTTCTACCGCGAGGGCGGCCCGGTCGGCACGTGGCAGTGCACAGCCCATGGCCCGGGCGGCACCGTATACCAGTACCGGGCGAAGCCGCTTGCCGCCGCCCAGTGTGGCATAGGCCATGGCATCACTGAGCCCGGCGGCCTGGGCAGTCACCTCCAGTTGTTCCCGCAGGGCCCGGTCCACCCGCTGGCGACAGTGCTCGAGGAACTGGGCCAGCGAGAAATCTGCTGTTGAAACGGTAGTCATGTTGATTAAAGTGGGGTCCGCGTCAGGCGATCAGGGCAGGACAGGATCAGGCTCTGCCAATCAGTCCCGTTCGTCGTCGGCGTCGAAGTCAAGGGGTTCGGTGTTGCCGCTATCGTCCAGGAGAATCTGAACTTTCTGCTCAGCCTGTTGCAGGGCGGTCTGGCAGTCCCGGGTCAACTTAACGCCTTTTTCGAAAGCCTGCAGGGATTCTTCCAGGCTCAGGTCTCCTTCTTCCATGGAGCTGACCAGTTTTTCCAGCTGGTCCAGGGCCGATTCGAAATCAACGATCCGGGCATCTTTCCCGGCGGTTTCCCCTGGTTTTTCAGACTTGCTCATTGCGCACTTACCCCCGGACTGCGTTGGCCGCTTATTGTAACCCAATTGCGGAGGCTGACAGCCATGTAATTGACGTGTCGTCGAGTCGACATTACTCTAAGCCCTGTTTTTTGGCCCCGGGAGGCCGCAAGTGGACCTGACGCCCCGCGATGAAGTCGATACTGTTGAGCACAGGGACCGACGCATCTGGTTCGGACTGGCCGTTACCTTCGTCTGGGTTTTGCTGGGCATTTTCTACATTTCCAGCAATATTGGCTGGTCATCCTTTGTCAGCCTGCCCATCGACGCCATGGGCACTTTTCTGGAAGGAGCTTTCGCCCCGCTGGCTTTTCTCTGGCTGGTAATCGGCCTGTTCATCCAGCAGACCGTGCTGGCGGAGAACAACCGGGAACTGCGCCGTACCAACATGCAGTCGGAAAAGCAGACACAGGCCATTGCGGCAACCGAGCTCAATGCCCGCCAGGAAACCTTTTTCAAGATTGCCGAAAACACCCGCAAGCAGCTGGGTGCTATCAGCGGCATGCTGTTCATCTCCAGCCAGGGGCCGGTGGGCGAGGAGAATTATTCCACGGATGAACTCAACGAATTCTGGCAACAGTATGCCGGCGGGGACTACGAATTTTTTTCCCGTCGCTTTCTCACCATGGCACCCAATCCTGAAGTTTCCATGGAGGACCTGCTGTATGGCACGGAAATTCGTCAGCGCCACACCAACAACTTCATCGTGGGATTCGATCGTCTGCTTAAACTGGCGCGGGAATGCGATACCGATCATATTATCCAGGACGCCCTGGTCTATTCCGCCCATGGGCTGTTGAACAATCGCATGCGTGAACTGCACCCTATAATCAGGTTCGACGCCATCAGAACCACCGATTCCAACGCGTACCTGGAACAGATCCTCAAGGTGGATGCTCAGCATAAAACGCTGGACACCGTCGCCAATACTGCTCAAGGTGAGCAACAGTAGCCTTGGTCCAGGCATGGCTGGTCCTGCCTAAGAGAATCTTCACCCTGAATTCCCCGGAGGAATCACTATGGAAGCTGTTTATATCGTCATCGTTCTGGCCGTGTTGCAATACTTTTTCTTTGGCACCCTGGTAGGGTATGCCCGGGGCAAGTACAACGTCCCGGCGCCTGCCACCAGCGGTGATCCAATGTTCGAGCGCTACAACCGGGTGCATCAGAATACCCAGGAAAGCCTGTTGCTGTTCCTTCCGGGTATTGTCCTGTTCAGCTTCTACTGGAGCCCGGGGGTAGCCGCGGCGTTGGGAGTTATCTGGATTATCGGGCGATTCATCTATTTACGCGCCTACGTAAAAGCACCGGAAAGCCGGGGTCTTGGTTTTGGCCTTACCGCCCTGCCCAGCCTGATTTTACTGGCAGGCGCGCTGATTGGCGCGGTGCGTGCGATGTTGTAGTTCCCCTTGTGAGGTCCCGCCGCAGTGATTCCCTGGACGGGACAGGGACTGCCTGACCAGGATTTGCTGATGGGGTGATTCGCCGGATGTCGCCACCAGCTGCGTGGTCGACGCGCCGGATACTGGCCGCGTTTGTCGACTCTGTCATTTTGCTGAGGTATTCTGCTCTCTTCCCCCTGGCGCGGATTGTAGGAAGCTCACATGGCCTTGAATGGCGACCCTGAAGTTATCCTGACCGAACAGAATTTTACCCGCAGTGCCGGCAGGCAGCTGGCGCTGTATGCGCTGTACGCGTTGCTGGCCCTGGTGGCTCTGGTTTACCTGCTATCGCTGGTGATGGGGGAGGCCAGTGGTAACGTGACCGGGTCAGCAATCGATGTCGACAACAACAGCATCACCATCACCTTGCGGGAGGAGCCTCCCCAGCTTGACAGCGGTCGCGCCACGGACGCGGCCAGCTTCGTGGTGCTGGCTCACACCATGGAAGGTCTGATTGGCTACGATGACAATAATCAGCTGGTGCCGGGAGTGGCCGAGCGCTGGGAAATCCGGGAGGATGGCGCCACGTTCTGGTTGCGGGAGGACGCCCGCTGGAATGATGGGCGGCCGGTTACCGCCCATGACTTTGTTTTCGCCTGGTCCCGGGTGGTGGATCCTGCCACCGGTTCCGAATACTCGTTCATACTTTATCCGCTGAAGAACGCCGAAGCCATCAATAACGGCGAGCTGCCGGTGTCTTACCTGGGGGTGGAAGCACTGGACGATTTCACCCTGGAAGTGACCTTTGAACGGCCCACACCCTATTTTGAAAAACTGGTGGCGTTCAATACCTATTTTCCCGTGCGGGAGGATTTTTTTGCCAGCACGGCCGGACGTTATGGTGCCGATGCCGACATGCTGCTCTACAATGGTCCCTACGTCATCTCCGACTGGGTTCACAATGCATCCATGCGCTGGGAAAAAAACCCCTATTACTGGAACGATCAAAAAGGGTTTCTTGACGCCATTAATGTCGGTTACATAACCCAGGACGTCAATGCCAAACTGAACCTGTTCCGCGACGGTCAGATCGTCGACACTCACCTGGTGGCACCCATGCTGCCCGCCGCCATGGAGCAGCGCTGGCACATCCAGCTGTTCATGGAAGGCACAGTGTTCTTCCTGGAATTCAATCACCGTGACGGTCGGATTACCGACAACTACCACTTCCGCAAGGCGCTGCAACTGGCACAGGATCCGGCCGAGCTGGTCTACAAGGCATTGAAGGAAGCAAGCTATCTGCCGGCACCCAGCCTGTTTCCTGAATTTATCAGTGGAGTCAACGGCCCGTTCCGCAAGGAATACCCGCCCCCGGAACATCGAATGAATGTCGAAGAGTCCAGGAAACACCTTGAGATGGCCAGGCAGGAACTGGGTATCGACGAGTTTCCGCCGGTTGTGCTGTTGACCGGGGACACGCCGGTGGCCCTGGTGGCTGCCGAGTACTACCAGGCGCTTTACAAGAAGCACCTGGGCCTGGATATCCGCATCGATGCCCAGATTTTTAAACAGCGACTGGCCAAAATGACTTCTGGAGATTTCGATATCGTGCTGGCTGGCTGGGGACCGGACTACGACGATGCCCTGACGTTCGGTGATCTGTTTGCCTCCTGGAATCTGAACAACAGGGGGCGTTACACCAGTGATCGCATGGATGAACTGGTCCGCATAGCCCAGTCCTCCCTGGATCCGCAGACCAGGATGGATGCCTTCGGTGAAATTCAGCAGCTGGTCTATGACGATGTCGTGATCATTCCCATGTACGAACGAGGCTGGTCCTACGTAGTGGATCCGCGGCTGGAAGGATTCAAGAGACGCTCCATCGGCCCCGAAGTCGATTACAACTACGCCTATATTGAGAGCGGCAACTGAAACTGCAATCACAGATGTTCCAATAACGAGATTTTTGCATGTGGTTGTATGTTATTAAACGAATCGCCCAGGGCATAATTACCGTCTGGTTTATTGCCACCGCTACTTTTTTCGCCATGCACAACGTGCCCGGCGATCCCCTTCTTAACGATCGCGCCGTTACCGGGAGTATCCGGGCCAACCTTGAAGCCAAGTACGGCCTGGATCAGCCGCTGATGACTCAGTATTTTATTTACCTTGGTAATCTCACCCGGGGGGATTTCGGCATTTCGTTTACCCAGGAGAATCGTGAGGTCAACGACATTATTCGTCAGCATTTTCCGGTCTCGGCAATTCTCGGTGTGCTGGCGGTGGTCTTCGCGGCGGTGGGCGGCGTGCTCTGGGGGGCACTGACTGCCCTGTTTCGAAACCGGCTGCCGGATTACGTCATTATGTTCCTGGTTATCCTGGGGATATCCGTGCCAAGTTTTGTCCTGGCCGCGCTCAGTCAGCTGGCGCTGGTCAATATCAACAGTATTTTCGGCACCACTGTACTGCCCGTGGCAGGGTGGGGCACGGTCAGTCACATGCTGGTGCCGGCGCTGGTGCTGGGACTCGGCACCATGGCCTACCTTACCCGGCTGATGCGCTCCTCCATGCTCGAAGTGATCAGCTCCGACTATGTTCGTACGGCCAAGTCCAAGGGCCTGCCCGCCACCCGCATTTTCACCAGGCATCAGCTGCGCAATGCCATCCTGCCGGTGATCACCGTCCTGGGCCCGGCAATCGCAGCCATCACCACCGGGGGTTTCGTCGTTGAACTGGTATTCGCCATTCCAGGTCTGGGAAGATTTTTCGTGGAGGCGGTACAGCAGCTGGACTACACGGTCATCATGGGCACCACGGTCTTTTATGGCGCCTTCCTGGTGTTCATGGTAATCCTGGTGGACCTGCTTTATGGCTTCATCGATCCACGGGTGAGGCTGCACTGATGTCGGCATTGACTCCCGCTGATTTCCAGCCATTGCAGACCAAAAGGCAGACCCAGGGTATCGCCAGGCCCTCCCTGTCCTACTGGCAGGATGCCTGGCTGCGGCTCAAGGTCAATCGGCGGGCATTGTGCTCTTTGTATATCGTCATCGGACTGCTGCTGTTCACAATCGCCGGACCGCTGGTGTGGCGGGTGGATCCGGGACTGCAGGACCTGGATCAGATCAGCCAGGCACCATTCACCGACAGGCGGGCGATAGTCGTCGAGGAGTACCAGCCCTGGGACGGCCGGTCGTTGCGAACGGATGTCAACGGCCTGCACCTGGCCCAACCGGCCACCACCCAGGCAGTGCGGCTCAAGTGGGATGCATTACCCGGCGCCTCCGGACACCGGGTTTACCGGAACCTTTTCCCGGTGGGACCGGAACTGGCTTTCGGCGTCCCCCTGGCCGAGTTTTATGACAATGAAACTCTGTACTTCGAGGACCGGCTCGACCTGCGACCCCAGCGATACTATTACTCGGTTGTGGCCCTGGAACCCGACGGCCGGATCAGTGATACCTTCGAGACCCTGGAGGTACAGCTGCAGCGCGTGACCACCCTCAGCGAGGCAGTGCAGCGGGGACTGGTCGGTCCCGATGCCGAGCTTCAGATAGGCGACCCGGTGCTGCTCAGTGCACACCCGCTGGGTACCGATTACCTGGGCAGGGACATGCTGGCCAGGTTGATGGAGGGGGCTCGGGTGTCCCTTTTTATAGGAATTGGTGCGCCGCTGCTGTTCGTCCTCTTCGGTGTCGCCTACGGCAGTATCGCCGGATTTATGGGCGGGCGCGTGGATTCGGTGATGATGCGCTTTGCCGATTTTGTCGTGGCACTGCCATTCCTGCTGTTCATGATCCTGTTCAAGATCGCATTCGGTATCGGGCCCGGGGAAAGCGGCGTGTTTCCGATGCTGGTGGCACTGGTTATTCTCATGTGGCCGGCCACGGCACGGCTGGTGCGAGGCCAGATTCTGCAGATTCGTGAACAGGGCTATATTGCCGCCTCCAGGCTGCTTGGCGCCGGGACCGGCTACCTGGTGCTGCGCCACATGATCCCCAACACCATGGGCGTGGTGCTGGTCACGCTGACTTTCGCCATCCCCAGCGCCATCTTTACCGAGGCCTTCCTGTCTTTCATCGGCATGGGGGTTGCGCCTCCCACTCCCTCCTGGGGGAGCATGTCCAATGAAGGTATCAAGACCATGTTGACCCATCCCCACGAGTTGATCCTGCCTGCGCTGTTTATCAGTATCACGGTGCTGGCCTTCAATCTGCTGGGGGACGGTTTACGGGATGCGCTGGACGCACGCATGAGGAACCAGGAATGAACCGGCAGCAGCCAGGAGTGGCAGGCGCGGTACCGCTGCTGGTCGTGGAAGACCTGGGCGTTGAATTCGACACCTACGGTGGCACGGTTCAGGCGGTTCGAGGCGTCAGCTTCAGCGTGGCCGCCGGCGAAACCCTTGCCATAGTCGGCGAATCAGGCTGTGGCAAATCGGTGACGGTACAAAGCATGATGGGGCTGATTCCCATCCCCCCGGGACGGATCACCACCGGTTCGGCGCGCCTGCGGGGCAGGGAAATCCTGGGCCGTGTATTGATCGACGGCAAGGACATCCGGGGGTCTGAAATCGGCATGATTTTCCAGGACCCGATGACGTCCCTGAATCCCACCATGACCATCGGCGACCAGATTGCCGAACCCCTCCAGGTGCATCGGGGTTACAGTCACAGCCGGGCATTCAAGCGGGCCATCGAGTTGCTGGAGCTGAGCAGGATTCCGGAAGCCGCCAGGCGCGCCCGGCAATACCCGTTCGAGTTTTCCGGCGGCATGCTGCAGCGGGCCATGATTGCCATGGCCATAGCCTGCAAGCCCGCTATCCTGATCGCCGATGAGCCCACCACCGCCCTGGATGTCACTATTCAGGCCCAGATCCTCGACCTGCTGCAGGACCTGCAGCGGGAAACGGGCATGGCCATTATTCTGATCACCCACGATCTGGGTGTCGTGGCGCGACTGGCCGATGAAGTGGCGGTGATGTATGCCGGCAAGATCGTGGAGCAGGGCAGCGTGGATGACGTTTTCTATCGTTCCGCACACCCTTATACCCTGGGCCTGCGGGCCGCCATGCCCAACAACGACCCGGCACGGCAACATCAGCTGGAACCCATAGAGGGGTCGCCACCGGACCTGTTTTCACCCCCGTCCGGCTGCGGCTACGCGGCCCGCTGTCCCCATGCCATGGCGATCTGCCAGCAGCGTCACCCCGTGGACTTTGCGCTGCAGGGGGAACATTTTTCCCGGTGCTGGCTGCATCACCCCGATGCACCTGATCGACCACCGGCGCTCTATTTCCGGGAGGGCGGGGCGTGACCGCACTGCTGGAAAGCAAGGGGCTGACCAAGTTCTTCAGGATCGGGCGCGGCCAGGTGGTACATGCCGTGGACGGCGTGACGCTGGCCATCGCACCCCGGGAAACCGTCGGGCTGGTTGGCGAGAGCGGATCCGGCAAGTCCACCTACGGCAAGACCGTGCTTGGTCTTCACGACAAGACCGCCGGTTCGGTCACGTTTCGAGGTGAGCAGTTGCCGCAACGTTACCAGCCGGGAGACTTTCAGCGGCTGGCTGCCAGCATGCAGATGATTTTCCAGGATCCCTATTCGTCACTGAATCCCCGCATGACCGTCGGGGAGATCATCGGTGAGGGGCTGCGCCTGCATAGCAGGAAATCAGGCAGGGAAATCAGGGACCGGGTGGCGCTCTGGCTGGAACAGGTGGGCCTCAATGCCGATCACATGTCCCGCTATCCCCATGAATTTTCCGGGGGCCAGCGACAACGGATCGGCATCGCCAGGGCCATGATCCTGGAACCGGAATTCGTGGTCTGTGATGAACCTATCTCGGCGCTGGACGTGTCGGTACAGGCCCAGGTAATAAATCTCCTGGGCGACCTCAAACAACGCATGGGACTGACCCTGTTGTTCATCGCCCACGATCTGTCCATGGTGCGGTACGTCAGTGATCGCATGGCAGTCATGTACCTGGGCTCACTGGTGGAACTGGGGCCGGCGGACCAGGTTTATTTCCAACCCAGGCATCCTTACACCCGGATCCTGGTGGAATCCAACCCGGAACCCGATCCGGAATCGGAACGAAACCGGCAGTCCACCACCATCAGCGGCGAGATTCCCAGCCCCGTCAATGTCCCGGCCGGCTGTCGCTTCGCCAATCGCTGTCCGGAAGTGATGGCGGTCTGCCGACGGGAAACACCGCAACTGCTGCCGCTTAAGGATGTTGATCGCCAGGTGGCCTGCCATCTCTACCCGGCAGATTCCACCTCCGCTCCCCTCAGGTAACCGCTACCGGGCCGGTCAGGGCATCCCCGTCGACAGCGGAACCAGCCGATCCCGGGATTGGACTGTCCTGCCGTTCACCTATATGCTGTCATCTGGTTGTAATCGTTTCGTCATATCCGTTTCCACCGTTCAGTAAAAATGCTTCGCACCCTGCTGCTCATCCTGTTGCTGTTACCCCTGGGGTTGACGCTCATTTATGACGCCGACAGCCACCTGTTGCGCCTGCTGGGTGCGGGCCTGGCACAGGTGTTGGTTTTCTGGCTGATTCTCACCATCCTGCAGCCTGGAAATCGTAAAGTTCATCCGCTAACTCGCTTAACTGGTGTCGTGCTGTTCGTGGGTTGCGGCCTGTTTCAGGTATTGCGCCTGGTTTCTTTCTATTTTCAGGGCGAATCCTTCAATCAGCGTTTCTTCTTTCATTTCAATATCGATTCACTGACGGAAGCGGGCGCCGCTTACCTGGTTCTGCAGCTCTGTGTCGCTGTCTATTTGCTGACACTTGGCGCTTTTTCCTGGTACGTACTTGGAAAACACCGATCGTCAGCGGCGATCTCGCCGACCCCGGCCAAACCGGCGACGCTGGTGGTGGCGCTACTGTTGCTGCTGGTCATTGAACCCGATCTGTCAGCCATGCTGAAGTGGCGTTACCAGAACATTACCGCCGAGAAACTGCTGCTTTCCCGGATAAACTGGGAAGCGCTGGATCTGAATCGTCAGGCACTGGTTCAGGAAGGCGAAAACTACAGTGCCGGAAAAAATCTCGTGCTGGTTTACCTGGAGAGCCTCGAGCAGACCTATTTTGACCAGGAGCGTTTTCCCGGCCTGGTACCCAACCTCACCGAGCTTCGAGAGCAGGCGCTGAACTTCACCTCAATGCGCCAGATCGCGGGTACCGGCTGGACCGTGGGGGGAATAGTCGGCAGCCAGTGTGGTGTGCCCCTGTTGACCAGTCTCGACAGCGTCGGTAACGATCTGCTGCAGAACGGTTTTCTCAACGAAGCCCAGTGCCTGGCCGACGTGCTGGCGGCAGCGGGATACCGGCAGGACTACATGGGTGGCGCTTCCACCGAGTTCGCCGGCAAGGGCAGTTATCTGCGACAACATGGGTACGACCGTGTCCAGGGACGTGAAGAACTTCTGCCTCTCATCCCCGACCCTGCCTACCTGTCCGGCTGGGGACTGTATGACGATGACCTGTTAGCCCTTGCTGTCCGGCGTTTCCGAGAGCTGGGGGAAAATGGCCAGCCATTCAACCTGACCCTGCTGACCCTGGACACCCATCACCCCGATGGCGAAGCGTCACGCAGCTGCGCGCCTTATGAGGCCATCGACAATTCGATTCTGCACGCGGTCCACTGCACGGACTTTTTGCTGGGCAGATTCATTCAGGCCCTGCAGCAGGAAGCCGCCTGGTCCGACAGCCTGGTGGTTCTGTTCAGCGATCACCTGGCCATGCGCAATGCCGCCCAGGGCTTCTATCCACCGGATGAGCAGCGGAAGCTTTTTTTCAGCGTGCTGAACGCCGGGCGCCGCGGCGATATCAGCAGGCCCGGGACCCACCTGGACGTGGCACCGACGATCCTGTCCCTGCTTGGCATCGATCCGCCGCCGCAGTTCCTGGCAGGAGAAAACCTGCTGGCCGCGGATCCCCAGCCGGAGGTTCCGGCCGACCAACCCGAGCGTCTGAATGCCCTGGCCGCCATCAACACGCGATTGCTGACGGCGACGGAAAGTGTCTGCGCCAGTGAAGTCCTGCTGGAGTTGCGCAATGACCGGCTGCAGATTGGTGGTCATCCGGTTACGCTTTCCCAGGAGGGCAATCTTACCGACGTGATGCCCCTGGCCAGCAGCCACGCGCTGCTGGTGGTCCTGCGGCCCGATGGCTCGGTGTCTCTTACCCTCAGCGTGGACCATGTTGACCTGTCCCGGGTGCTCTATCAGCTGCGCGACGAAGTGATGCTGGTGGTGGGCCGCAATACCGGCATTATCAGCAGGCTGACGCCGGCGACAGTGCCCGCAGATGCCCTTGTTGCCTTGATGGGTAGAACCGAGATCAATGTACTCGGCATATTTGCCACGCTGCCGGAACTGCGGGTAACGGAGCCGCGGTGCGACGACCTGCTGGCCCGCGCGTCGATAGCCGATCTGCCGTCCGCCTGGCCCGGACTTGCCGATCTGTGTCTGAATTTCAATACGGCTATAGACAACAGGCTGGATCCGGTCAGCGGGACTATTGAACTGGGCGACGTGGTAATGGATGACCTGCTCTACCGTGCGCAGCTTGCTCCGCTGGATAACGAACGTTACCGGGGCAGGATCGTGGAAGCCAGGGGGCCTGTCGATCCCGGCACGGTTACCGAGTGTCATGCACTGATGGAGGGCCGGGTCCTGTATATCCCCCAGCTCAGCAATGCAAACCGGTATCAGTCATTAGTGCTGGAAACAGTACCTGACCAGGACCTGATTTTTTCCCTGGTGGAGAAAACGGACCTGTAAGCTGCCTGCCGGCACCAGGAGTCCCGGCCGGCTTGCTGTGGTCAGGAACCCACGGCGACGATTTCCAGCTCCACCCGCCGGTTCTGTGCCCGACCGGCCTCGGTGTCATTGCTGGCCACGGGCTGATCCGGACCCACGCCCTGGGTGATGATCCGGTTCTGGTCGATTCCCCGGGCAGCCAGGTAGTTGCCGACACTGCGCGCCCGCCGATCGGACAGACCGTAGTTGTAATCCCGCGTACCCGTGGCGTCGGTGTGGCCGGTCACCCGGATGCGCGTATCCGTGTATTTGTAGAGGATCTCGCCTACTGAATCCAGCACCGGGTAGAAGTTTTCCCGGATGGTATAGTCGTCGGTGGGGAAGGTCACGTTGCCGGGCATGACCAGCTCCAGTTCGTCGCCATTGCGGACAACCTGGACGCCGGTTCCTTCCAGTTGTTCGCGCATCTCCTGTTCCTGGGCATCCATGTAGGCGCCGACGCCGGCGCCGATTGCACCGCAGCCAAGTGCCGCATTACGTGCGCGCTGGCCACTCTCGGCAGCCCCGATCAAGCCACAGACTACGGCGCCGGCAGCACCGTACTGGACAGCGCGACTGGTCTGCTGTTGCCCCGTGTAGGGGTTCATGGTGGTACAGCCGTTCAGGGTGACCACGGCAAGCACTGCTGCCAGCCTGATCCTGTAAGTTGACATTGTTGACTCCATTTCAAGATTAACCATTGGTATCCGGGTCGACGGAACAGTTTGTGGTGATCCGAATGTGCACAGTTCCCTCCCTACCGGAGATTTGTCAGTCCGGTGACGCAGAAGTTCCCTGATCCCGTCTTAATAACATCCGTTGAGTACTAAAAGTTCACGGTAACAAGGTATCAGGCCATCTCGTTGTAGCACGTTATAGAGCGCAGACACTGCTGTCCACGGGGAAATCGCCAGTGGGATTGAAAATGCTGCTCAGGTCACCCTTTATTCAGGGTTCGGTGCTACCGGGAAACCCTCAGGGAATACCTTCAGGGGAAAACCGAAGTGGGCCACTGCCGGGCGCTGCCTACCCGCTGCTTCAGACCAGGCGTTTCAGGATCCACCACGTCAGGATCAGGCGATTCAAAATTGGTGCATGGTGAACCGGGATGGTTCATCGTGGCTGGCGTTTCCCGCCAGTGCACTGCATTCCTGGTTTGAATCCGGCTTCGCCGGCCAGTTAAATTCCCGGCAAACGTGTCCCGGACGGCAATCCGGAGTCAAACAGGCCCACCATCAAAAATTCTGGCACGGCAATTGCTGCGTAAGTCCGCGAAGGGTTTTCAACCGAAGGAAAATCGAAACACAAAGTCAACAGACTGAACTTAAGGAACCGTTCTTAGGAACCTTTCTTGGAAACCTTCCTTAGGTTAACGATTGAATTGCTGCCTTTATTCTAAAAACCACAGTGGCAGGCGTCGGTTTTTATTGTCATGACTATTCATGAGGAGGCATTGCATCATGGTATTTCTGTCACATCTGTCGCGCGCCTGTCCGCGACGGCCCCGGCTCGCCAATTCCTGTCCCGGTAAAAAGGGATTTCTCGCTGCGCTGATACTTGCGCTTGTTTCCCCGGGCCTTCCCGGCAGTGATTTCCATACGTTGCAACTGGAGATCGCCGCACAGCGGGATGTAGTTCGGGATCTCGAGAGTCGCTTTAATCGCGTCGATCATCGACTGCTGGAACCGCTCCTGTCCCTCGCCAGGGTGCAGTCAGAAGCCAACAGGTTTGACGATGCGGAATTGACAATTGACCAGGCCCTGCAGGTCGTACGCATCAGGGATGGCCTGTACACGCCCGCACAATATCCGTTACTGGAACAGGCAGTCGATAATAACATTCGCCGCGGTTCCTGGTATGCGCTGTCCCAGGACCTGGAGCATCTGCGCTGGTTGTATTTCGATCAGTTTGAGGGCAGTGTCGATGACCAGGTACAACGCCTCATGTGGCTGAGCAGTATCTACCAGCTTGGTGCTTTTCGCGACCTGCCCCACCGCCGGGTGGAACACCTGAAAGGTGCAACAGGCGTCAACGAACTGGCCGCCAGGCTGGCGAACCAGGACGAAGGGATGAGCCTGGAGAACAGGATTCAGGCCATGTATGCCCTGGCTCTGCAGTACCAGGTGGAAGCCAAGGGAATACTTTCCGGTGGCGAGTTCAGCCTGTCGATTCGAAGTCACCAGCCGGAATCCGGCAAAGTGGATCGGCGGAAGCTGGCGTTGCGGAAACGCTATATCTACGGGCTGCGCCTGTTGAAATCCATCAGGGATGCCATTCAGATTGAATCGCCGGACGACGTCGAAGCCCTGATCATGGCAGACCTCGGTATTGCCGACTGGCACCTGCAGTTCGATCGTGGGGAAGCCTTCGACCACTACTCGCACATCTATCAGAGGATGGTTGAGGCAGGCTTTCCAGTCGACAGGATAGACACGTTCTTTGGCCGACCAGTGAGTCTCCCGCGACCGACCCTGGCATTGAACCTGGATGACGCATTGGCGGATCAGCAGGCCGACGCCAGTGAGCCGCTTACCCTGCTGGAAAAATCATCCAGTTTCCCCGGGCTGGTTGAGCAACTGCTGCCTGGCGCCATTCCCCGGAGTTCAAGCGTACGCAGATTCGATCGCATCGGAGCCAGGGTCAGCCTTGAACCCCGGTCCGGATCCCGGCACTGGCTGGCGGGCACTTACCGGACAACCCTCGGGACAGCGACAACAGTTGAAATTCTCGCGCCGGCGGACGGGAGTGGGGAAGCAGATCAGGTCCCGCACCTGAAGAAGCTCGAGAAGAATCTTCGGGAACTGCACTTTCGACCCGTGCTGCTTAACGGCGAACTGCGATCGTCGGACGTGGCGATACAGTACCTGGTGCGGCGTAACGAATGGACCCGTGAAATCAGCCTGGAGGGTAACCTTGTCGGACAGCTCTAGGGCCAGCGGCGCGGTGATTTGCACCACGCCACCGGCTGGGTGGAACGCGGCGATATGAAAGCCCCTTCGCTTGGGGCCTGTCGGGCGACACTGCGGTGTTGCCGCAGCTTGGCAAGGGTGATGGCCATTACCTGGGCACGACGCCTTGCAGTGACGCCCGGCAGACTCCCGCAGAGCACTTCCAGAATTGATCAGAGGTTCCTTAACGCTTGCGGGCGGCCTGCCACTGTCGCTGGCCTTTTTCCCGACCGCTGATCTCACCGTCGCGCCGCAGCAGGTTATTGATATGTGCCACACAGCTGACGTACTGGCCGTGATTGCGCGCCTGTTCGGCGCATTCATCGTAGGGATCGGTTTCATCGGCTCCCACCATCTCTACGGTACCCAGGGCAATGATGCCGGCGAGGGATGAGTCTGCCGTACCCGAGTCCGACACGATGGTGGTCTCTTCCAGGTAGCCCAGCTGAACCTGTGACTGCCCCTGGTCGAAAGTACCGTTGGCCGGAGGTGGCGGAACGGACAGGACACTGTCGACCAGCATCCCGGTGTTGTCCATGAATACCAGGCTGACATCGGTTGCCTGACCCGAGTCGCGTTGAACGACAAAATGATACGTCACCTGATCGGGGCCCGTCCCGGTGAGATCGTTCTGAAGCAGGATGTAAGCGTCTTTAAAGTCTGCTGCCAGACTGTCCTCGCTTACCTCCGCCAGCAGGTCTCCTCCGGCACCGAACAGCGAGAAGGAAACACGGGTCACTGCATCGATGAACAGGGCGCTTTCGGCGTTGCCGTTGGCGCCTGTATTCGAAGGTGGTACTTCCGGTTCATACCAGATAGTGGCACTGAACGAATGGTAGTCGTTTGCCGATGGCGGAAATTCGAAAACCGCGCTGACGGGCCCGGCGACGAAAAAGGACTCTTCTGCTGCCAGAGACGGTGACAGCATTGTCAGGGGTAACAGGGGTAAAACGAAACTGCAGAGTAGCGGTTTGCTGCAACATCCAGCCTTGGAAAAACTCGTCACGGTAACTCTCCTTGTTTAAACCGGGCTCCTTACTTAAACCGGGTTCCTGATGGATGCCGGGAATGGGCCGGGTCCTGTGGCCCAGGGGACAGGTTCAGGGCGCTGGACCAGATTTCAGGCTGGCCTGCTCCCGGGAAACCGGCCCGGTTGGGTCCTATACCCTAACGGTATCCAGGACCGCCAGCAATCCGGTACAGGGCTGAAACGTGCTCCAGGTCACAGGCCGTGGAACTGCCGGCTACCCAACCGTCTACAGTCGCTGACGGGATTTCCGGCCCGGACTGTCTGCCGAGACCCGCAACAGGGCAGAAAATAAGCGATTTCCATGTCACAACGCGTTGAATTATGGCAATATTCCGTGCTGAGGCATGGCAGTGGCAGCGCAGGTTCGATTCGCACCCTGCCTGTTACCCACCAGGGATTCGGAATGACAGAACAAACAGAAACAAAAGCAAGCGAGGAGGGGTCAGTCAACAGCCATGCGTGATTATTTTATCCGGCGTCTGCTGCTGATACCCCCGACCCTGCTGGGCATCACTATAATTGTCTTTATCATTACCCGCCTGGTTCCCGGAGGCCCCATTGAGCGGGCCATCATGGAGGCGCAGCTGGCGGGTGGGCAGACTTCCGTCGCCGGGCAGAACATGGCTCTGTCCGAGGCGCAACTGGACCGCCTGCGGGAGTATTACGGTTTCGACAAGCCGGTACTGCAAAGCTACGTGGAGTGGGTGGGCAAGGTAGTTCGCGGCGACCTGGGGACTTCCTACCGGTTCAACCAGCCGGTATGGGATGTTATCGCCAGTCGATTTCCAGTGTCGCTCTATTACGGCCTGATTACGCTGGTCATCACCTACCTGGTCTGTATACCGCTGGGTGTGCTGAAGGCGATCAAACACAAGACCATCGTCGATAATTTCACCTCCATACTGATTTTTATCGGCTACGCCGTGCCCGGCTATGCGCTGGGTTCACTCCTGCTGCTTTACTTTTCAGTACGCCTCGAGTGGTTTCCCATGGGCGGGTTCGTCAGTCTGCAGTTCGACGACATGAGTTTCTGGGGGAAGGCCCGGGACCTGCTGTCCCACTCCGTGCTGCCGCTCATCTGCTACCTGGTGGGCAGCTTCGCCCTGGTGACGCTGCTGTTGAAAAACCACCTGATGGATAACCTGGCTTCCGACTACATCAGGACAGCCGTTTCCAAGGGCGTATCGTTTCGCAAGGCGGTAACCCGGCATGCGCTGAGAAACTCGCTGATCCCCATCGCCACCACCTTCGGTCAGAATATCGTGCTGCTGGTTTCCGGCTCGTTTCTCATCGAGACCATTTTCGATATCAACGGCTTCGGCCTGCTGGGCCTGACATCGATAATCGATCGCGATTACCCGGTGGTCATGGGCGTGGTGTTCCTGGCCAGCCTGCTGCTGCTGGTAGGCAATATCATCTCCGACATCCTGGTGGCTCTGGTCGATCCACGCATAAGGTTTAACTAGCGGTCATATTGATGGCATTGATGAGACTCAATCCCCAGACAGTCAAAAAGCTGCGTCGCTTTCGTGAAATCAAGCGTGGCTATTACAGCTTTGTCATCCTGATGACGTTCCTGTTGCTGAGCCTGTTTGGAGAACTGCTGGTAAATAATCGCGCCATTGTCGTAAGTTACGAGGGCGAGCTGTATTTCCCGACCTATTCGGCGTTTCATCCGGGTACGGACTTTGGCCTGAGTTACCCTTACGAGACCAACTACCGGGAGCTGCAGCAGCACTTTCAGGAAACCGGGTCGGACAACTGGGTGCTGATGCCACCGGTACCTTACAGTCCGTTCGAGAATGACGCGAGTACCGGCATATTTCGCCCTGAACCTCCCAGCCTGGATAACAGGCACTACCTCGGTACAGACACGACGAGTCGCGATATTCTTGCCAGGCTTTTTTACGGCACGCGGATCGCCCTGGTTTTTGCCCTGGGGTTCATGGCGTCCGTGTACCTGATCGGTGTCATGGTGGGATGTGCCATGGGCTATTTCGGCGGTGTCTTCGATATTATTTCCCAGCGCCTGATCGAGATATGGAGCAATATCCCCTTTCTCTACATGGTGATAATTGTCTTTTCAGTGATACCTGATGCCTTTACGGTAACCACGCGTATATTGATTCTGCTGCTGGTGATGGTGCTTTTTTCCTGGACCTCGATGACTTACTACATGCGGACCGAGACTTACAAGGAAAAAGTTCGGGACTATGTATCGGCGGCACGCATCATGGGCGCATCCAACAGCCGGATCGTGTTTCGGCACATATTGCCCAACGTGCTGGCAACCCTGGTGACCTTCATGCCGTTCACCATCGTCTCGGCGATTTCCGCAATCACTGCCCTGGATTTCCTGGGCTTTGGACTGCCACCACCCACTCCCAGCCTCGGTGAATTATTGAAGCAGGGCACCCAGACGCTGCGCACGGCCCCGTGGATCGTGATGTCGGCGTTCGGCACCCTGGTAGTTCTTCTGACCCTGGTAACATTTATCGGTGAAGCGATCAGGGAATCGTTCGACCCGAAGAAATTTACAATCTACAGGTGAGATAATCAGAGTGAATTACGGTCTTTTATGCCCACGCGCCAAACGTAACTTCAGGAGTGACTGGCACATGAACGAATTTCCGATTTTTAAATCTCTTGCGACGCTGCTGCTGGCTTCACTGCTCACCGCCTGTGGTGGTGACAGTGAGCAGGCAGGGACGGACGAGGTTCGGGATGTGACGGCAGAGGTGCAGGAGTTTTACGCATCCAACCCGGATCTGATAACCATTGCCACCATCGATGACCTGCCCGCTGACCTGGATTGGGAAGACGGCATGGATCAGCCGGAAATCGGCTCTCCGGAAGCCACCAAGGGCGGCACCTACTACGAATTGCTGGATGATTTCCCACCCACTCTTCGTACCGTCGGTCCGGATTCCAACAGCTCGGCTCGATCCTGGATCGAAGGCTACTACGGCCTGACCTATGCCTGGCCACATCCCAATACCAACGAATTTATCCCCGGTATCGCCGAGGCCTGGGCCATCGACGAAGACCGCAAGTCCGTGTTCATCAAAATCAATCCGGCAGCCCGCTGGACAGATGGTGAGCCCATCACCACCGATGACGCCCTGTTCGCCTTCTTCTTCTATTATTCCGACTATATCCAGGCACCTTTTTCCACCAACTACTACAAGACCGAGTACACCAATATCACTGTGTACGACGACTACACCTTTTCCATGTCGGTACCGAAGGTCAAGCCGGACATGGCTTCCCGGGTTCTGCAGATCGTCCCGGTACCCGAACATTTCTATGGCGAGCTGGGACCGGATTTTCCGGAACGCTACCAGTGGCGCTATGAACCCCACGCGGGGCCGTACTATATCGATCCGGACGAAATCAATATGGGCGTCAACATTGTGCTGCACCGCCTGGATGACTGGTGGGCCAAAGACATGAAGTATTTCCGCTATCGCTTCAATCCGGATCGGATAGTGCTCAATGTCGTGCGGGATCCGGCCAAGCGGTTTGAAGCGTTCCGGCGCGGCGATTCGGATATCCTGCGGATCGGCACAGCCGAAGCCTGGTACGACAACCTGCCTGACGATGACCCCGATGTCCAGAACGGCTATATCCACAAGACCACCTTCTACAACCAGGGTCCCCGCAGCAACTGGGGGCTGTGGATGAATTCGGCCCGGGAGCTGCTGGATAATCGCGATATCCGCCTGGGAATCCAGTACGCGGCCAACTGGGACCTGGTAATCAGGAGTTATTTCCGGGGGGATCCGGAACGGCTGCGAACCCAGGATGATGGCTATCCGGAATTCTCGCATCCGACCCTTACCGCCAGGCCATTCGATATCGAGCTGGCGGAACAACACTTCGCCCGTGCCGGTTTTGACCGCCGGGGCCCTGACGGGATCCTGGTGAACGCGGAAGGTAGGCGACTGGCGTTTACCCTGTCCACCATCTATGACCGTTTCGCCGACATCTTCACCATTCTCAAGGAGGAGGCGGCCAAGGCGGGCCTGGACCTGCGCATTGAAATCCTGGATGGAGCTGCCGGTTTTCGCAAGGCGCTGGAAAAACAGCACGAGATTTTCTTCGTGAGTTTTGCACCGACCATGGAAATGTACCCGCGCATGTGGGAGTACTTCCATTCCGCCAATGCCTATGACCAGGCGTTCCTGGAAGACGGCAGCGTCAACCCCGACCGCCGGCCCAAGCCGCAGACCAACAATCTGCAGAGTATCGCCATTCCGGAGCTGGATGTGCTGATTGACGAATACCAGAATTCCGACGACAAGGAACGCATGATTGAACTGTCCCATCGCATCATGGAAATTCATCATGGCTACGCGTCGTTTTCGCCGGGCTGGGTGGAGCCTTACTACCGGACTGCCTACTGGCGCTGGGTGCGCTGGCCAGAGGGTTTCAACTACCGGTACACTGCCCAGCCCCATGAGTTGTTCGTGCACTGGATCGACGAGGAACGTAAAGCCGAGACCGAGACAGCCATGGGCGACGGCCGCAGTTTTGAACCGCATATCGAGGTGTATGATCAATACCGTACCAGTCCCTGAGCACGACGATTTACGAAACGGGAGAATGCCATGACCAACCGGGTAAATACGCTTGCCGCGATAGCCGTAAGCCTGTTGCTCACCGCCTGTGGCGGCGAGTCATCAGACAGTGCGGATCAGACCGTGCAGAGCATCCAGGCGGAGAAGGAGGCGTTCTACGCCGCCAACCCGGACCGTTTTCGATTCCGCACACCGGCAGATCTGCCGGCGGACCTGGAATGGGAAGATGGCATGGATCTGCCGGAGATCGGCTCCCCGGAAGCGGTGAAAGGCGGCACCTACTACGATTCCATCGCGGATTTTCCACCAACCCTGAGAACTTATGGCCCGGATGGCAACAGCTCGTTTCGTCGCTGGATCTACGACGACGTGGGCATGATGCTGGCACATCGGCATCCCAACGAGTTTGACTATTATCCGGGCATCCTCGAGTCATGGGCCGTATCGGAGGAAGACAATACGGTCTACATGAGAATTGATCCAGCTGCCCGCTGGACCGACGGTGAGCCGATTACCGCAGACGACATGGTGTTTACCATGTTTTTCGGCATGTCCGAGTACATCAACGACCCGTGGCAGAATAATTACTGGAACAACGAGTTCACTCACGTTACCAGGTTCGATGAACTGACCTTTGCCTACGGCGTGCCCGAGATCAGGCTGGACACGCTGGGCGTGGCCATGGAAATTTTCCCGGTACCCGAGCACTTTTTCGATGAACTGGGCCCTGATTACACGGAACGATACCAGTGGCGCTTTGTGCCCACTGCCGGACGCTGGGAAATCAGGGAAGAGAATATCGACATGGGCACGAACATCGTGCTGACCGCCGTGGAGGACTGGTGGGCAAAGGACAAAAAATTCTGGCGATACCGGTTCAATCCCGACCGCGTCAATCTTACCGTGGTGCGGGACCCGGCCAAGCGGTTTGAGCTGTTCCGTACCGGCGACGTGGATATGTTTGCCATTGCCACCCCGGACTTCTGGTACGACTTTCTCAGTAACGACGATCCGGACGTGGCTGACGGCTATATCCACAAGGTGCAGTTTTACAACTACGGGCCGCGGAGTAACTGGGGACTGTGGATGAACTCGTCCCGACCCCTGCTGGACAACCGGGATATCAGGCTGGGCATTCAGTACGCGGCCAACTGGGACCTGGTTATCCGGAACTACTTTCGTGGCGACATGGACAGGTTGCGGACCCAGCATGATGGTTATGGCGAATTCACCCATCCTGACCTGACCGCCAGGCCTTTCGATATCTCCAGGGCCATGGAGCATTTTGCCCGGGCTGGATTTGACCGGTCCGGTCCGGACGGAATACTGATGAACGGGCAGGGACAGCGGCTGTCGTTCACGCTGTCGACTCACTATGACCGTTTCGCCGATATTTTCACCATTCTCAAGGAAGAAGCGCTCAAGGCCGGACTGGAATTCCGTATCGAAATTCTTGATTCGGCAGCGGGTTTTCGCAAGGCCCAGGAAAAGCAGCATGACATTTATTTCGTCAGTTTCAATTCGGCCCTGGAGCCCCTGCCCAGGTACTGGGATTTTCTCCATTCCGACAACGCCTACGACGACGCCTTCCTGGAGGACGGCAGCGTCAATCCGCAGCGCAGTGTCAAACCGCAGACCAACAACCTGCAGAGTGTTGCGGATTTCGAGCTGGATGCGCTTATCGAACGCTATGACAATTCCACCGACCCCCACGAGCTGCAGGAGCTGTCCCACCGGTTGCAGGAACTGCACTATGAGTACGCTTCCTTCAGTCCGGGGTTCGTGCAGCCGTTTTACTGGCACAGTTACTGGAACTGGGTGAAGTGGCCGGAGGGTTTCAATTATCGCTACTCGAAGCGGGGAGATCAGTTCATGGTGCACTGGATAGACCAGGAACAGAAGCGCGAAACACTGGCGGCCCGACGTGCCGGTCGACGCTTACAGCCTCATATCGAGGTCTACGATCAGTTCCGCAATCCATAGCACGCCATGTCCGCGACGCTTCTTCGAGTCAACAACCTGATTACCGAATTCGACACCGACGAGGGACGGGTGCGTGCTGTCGATGATGTCAGTTTCAGCGTGGATACCGGTGAAACCCTGGGAATCGTCGGCGAATCCGGGTGTGGCAAGAGCGTCACCGCACTTTCCATCATGCGCCTGCTGCCGCAGCCCATGGGTCATATCATGGGCGGAGAAATACTGTTACGTGGCGAAGACCTGACCGGTGTCACCCTGGGCCGCATGGAGGAAATCCGTGGCGGCAGTATCGGCATGGTTTTCCAGGAGCCCATGACCGCGTTGAACCCGGTTCACACCATCGGCAGGCAGCTTACCGAAGTGCTGTACCTGCATAAAAAAACCAGCAAGCAGCAGGCCACCCGGGAAGCAGTGGAAATGCTGGACAAGGTCGGCATCCCGTCGCCGGACCTGCGCCTGGGTGAATATCCCCACCAGCTGTCCGGCGGTATGCGCCAGCGGGTGGTGATCGCCATGGCACTGGCCTGCAAACCCAGCCTGCTCATCGCCGATGAGCCCACAACCGCGCTGGATGTCACCATTCAGGCCCAGATACTGGAATTGATCAAGGAACTGCAGTACGAAATGGGGATGGCCGTCATCCTCATCACTCACGACCTGGGAGTCATCGCCGAAACATCCAATTCAGTAGTGGTGATGTACGCGGGACGGGTTGCCGAACAGGGCACGGTTTACGATATTTTCGATCGGTCGCGCCATCCTTATACACAGGGTTTGCTGGCATCGATCCCGCGGCTGGATACCGAGCCGAAATCGGAGCTTCCTATCATCAGGGGGA
>Ga0209578_10001314_pt1 | contig 23587 bp, 22 predicted proteins | sample tdAd472_FD_187127 | JGI IMG/M metagenome (GOLD analysis project Ga0209578, IMG submission 187127) | Marine sediment microbial communities from the Atlantic coast under amendment with organic carbon and nitrate - tdAd47.2 (SPAdes)... | ecosystem: Environmental > Aquatic > Marine > Coastal >...
GGCGGCCTGCCGGCTGATCTGTGGTCTGACGTGATGACCATCGCCCATGCTGGCATGAAGCCGGAGCCCCTGCTGGGCGCGGCAGAAGGCCTGGAGATGAGCGAAGACGCAGAAGAGCGCATCACCTTCTATCGGGGCCTGGCGCAGGCCTTCAAGACGGCCTCTGGCGGGCGCAGCCCGGATGGCAACAAGGTGCGTGTGATCCGGCAGTAAGCCTCTTCCCCGCGCCCCTTAAAACCCCTAAACAGCGCGCATGTTTGATGCAGCTGTCTATGAAACCCTGATGCTGGCCCTGGAAGACGGGGCTGTCGCGATGCCGGATATGGGACCGGTTCTTTTCCTGCGCGCGGAAGTCTCGCCATATCTTTCCGGCCTGCCGAAGGACCGGCTTGTCTGTCAGAACAGTTTCAAGCCGGATCATGACGCCCTGAAAGCGGCAGGGTTTGAGATGTTGCCACCGGAGACCGAGACTTTCCCGGCCACGGCGCTGACGCTGATCCTGCCACCGCGCCAAAAGGATGAGGCCCGCGGCCTGTTCGCCCGCGCCTTGCGTGACGCCCCGGAAGGCGGCATCCTTCTCGCCTGCCTGCCCAATACGCTGGGCGCGAAGACCAATGAGAAAATCCTGGGCGAAATTGCCGGAGACACCGACAGCCTGTCCAAAAACAAGTGCCGCGCCTTCTGGACCGTCAAGGACAGCACACAGATCAATCATGCCTTGATGGACCAATGGATCGCGCTCGACTCCCCGCAGGAAATGGAGAGCGGCCTGTGGAGCCGTCCGGGCCTGTTCAGCTGGAACCGCGTCGATGCCGGCTCTGAAATTCTGGCTGACAGCATTCCGGAATATATCAAGGGTCATGGCGCAGACTTTGGCGCAGGTCAGGGTTTCCTGGCGCGCGAAGTGCTCTCCAATTGTCCGAATGTGGAGCATATGAGGCTGCTGGAGGCAGAGCACCGCGCCCTGGCCTGTATCGACAAGACAATGGCAGGCTTTGAGAATTGGGATGCCAAATGGGCAGACGCCACGAAGGATGCAGGCGAGCGCCTGTATGATTTCATCGTCATGAACCCACCCTTCCATGTTGGCCGCGCGGACGCGGCTTCACTAGGGCAGGATTTCATCCGCGCCGCCTCCCGCGCGCTGAAGACCGGCGGTCAGCTCTGGCTCGTCGCCAACCGCCACCTACCCTATGAGCAGATACTGGGCGAGTGCTTCAAGGGGCACGAGATGCTGGAAGACGAAGGCGGCTACAAGATCATCCGCGCCGAAAAGCCCAAGCGGAAGCGCTGATGAAATCCGATCGTCAGCTTGCGAAATATCTGGCGAACCTGGGCTATGGCAGTCGCAAGGAAGTTGAGGCCGCCATTCGCAGGGGCCGCGTGACAGGCGAAGGCGAGAGCTTGCGCTTTGACGGAGAGCCGGTCGACCCTGCCCCCGGAATGGTGATCCTGATGAACAAGCCCGCGGGCTTTACCTGTTCGCGTCAGGATCAAGGCAATCTTGTTTATGAATTGCTGCCGCCGCGCTATCTGAAACGCACGCCTGCGCTCTCGACGGTCGGGCGGCTGGACGCAGATACGACAGGCCTTCTTCTCTTCACGGATGATGGCAAACTGCTGCATAAGCTGATCTCGCCAAAATCCGACACACCGAAAACCTATGAAGCAACACTCGCCCGCCCCCTAGAAGGCCATGAGGCTGAGCTATTCGCAAGCGGAGAACTGATGCTGCGTGGAGAAGACAAGCCGCTGCTGCCCGCCACGCTTGAAGTCACCGGAGAGCGCACGGCGCGGCTGACCATCACGGAAGGCCGCTATCATCAAGTACGCCGTATGTTTGCCGCCGCTGGAAACCATGTCGAGGCCCTGCACCGCGCAAGCTTCGGCCCGCTCACCCTTGGCGACCTGCCGGAGGGCGAATGGCGTCTTCTGAGCGCGGAAGAAATCTCCGCGCTCGCCTAGTATTCGAGTTCCAGTTTCAGCTGAATATAGCCATCCGCCTCTGTCTCGCCAAAGCCGGCGAGATAGCCGATCTGGATCTCAGACTCTCCGCCGCCAAAGTCCGGCAGTTCGAATTGCGCAACCGGCCCCCAATAATGGGCCTCGTCTGCGAAGTCTGCGAACTCCTCATCGCTGCCGGCCCCGCCATACCCTTCCGCGCCGAGGCTCACATCATCATTAAGGGCATAGAGCAGCTGCGCGGCATAACCGAACTCGAATTCGTCTTCCGCACCACTGCCAACCTGACGCTCTGTGATCAGATTTCCTCTCAGGCGCATCGGACCGCTGTGGCGCTCTGCAATCAGCATCGCCTCCACTTCATCCGGCTTGTCCCGCAATCCGAATTCATAGGCGAGCGCGGCGCCGAACTGGACCGGCCAGGCCCGCGAAGTGTTGAAGGCGAACACGTTCTCGAACTCGATCGCTTCCAGTATGGCATTCTCGCCCGGCTCGCGCTCAAATTCGAACTGGACTTCAGCCATCCACCAATCGGTGACGCCATAATTGGCCTCGGCGAGCATGGCCCAGCCGCCATCTTCAGCGCCGCCTGTGAACTGCCCATAAACCAGTTCAAACTCAGCCTCGCCTTTCTCGACCAGAGGGCCATAGACGGCTTTTCCGGGTTCTGCATAAGCCGCAGCCAGGAAGACGGATGAGAGGCACAAGCCCAAGCGGGCAAACTGTTGATACATGGCGTTTCCTCTTTGTTTTCAAGAGGAACGCCCGCGGGCCTTTAATTTTCCATTGAGGCAATTGGCGATTTTGGCTGATCCCTGCGCCCCTGCATGCAAGCCCCTGCCACCCATTCTATGCCCTGTGTAGCAGGCCATACACAAAGGCGGCGGCGCGCACATTCGTAGCCAAATACAGGCTGACAAAAAAAGCAGGCCGCGGCCTCAGACAGCACGCCCCCTAGCGCCGCATCCTTCGGCGCGCTACATCGCGCCCATGGCACAACCTCCCTTGATCACCCTGAATGACCTTCGCCTGTCTTTTGGCGGCCAACCCCTGTTCACAGGGGTCAGCTTCTCCCTCTCCAAGGGGGAGCGCGTAGCCCTGGTCGGCCGCAATGGCGCGGGCAAATCCACCTTGATGAAGATCATCTCTGAAAATGTGGAAGCCGATTCCGGAGAGGTCTGGCGCCAGCCCGGCATCACCTATGCCATCGTGGCGCAGGAGCCGGACCTTTCCGGCTTTGACACGGTGCTGGACTATGCCTCCGACGGGCTGGAAGCGGACTATATGGCCGAGGCCGAACTCATGGAATTTGGCGTAGAAGCCAGCGCCGATCCGTCCACCCTATCTGGCGGACAGCAACGCCGCGCGGCGCTCGCCAAGGCCTTCGCGCAAGATCCTGACGTACTGCTGCTGGACGAGCCGACCAACCACCTGGATGTGCCGATGATCGAAGCGCTGGAAGCGCGCCTGAAAGGCTTCAATGGCGTTGTCCTTCTGGTTAGCCACGACCGGCGCTTTCTGGAAAATGTCTCCACCAACACGCTGTGGCTGCGCCAGGGCAAGGTGCTGAAAAGCCCCGAGGGCTATGTGAAGTTCGACGAATGGGCCGAGCAGATCGAGGTGGAAGAAGAGCGCCAGATGCGGCGCATGACGACCCAGCTGAAAGATGAGCAGCACTGGCTGGCGCGGGGCGTGACCGGTCGGCGCAAGCGTAACCAGGGCCGCCTCGCCAAGCTGAAACAGATGCGTGTTCAGCATGCGGAAATGCGCAGTGCCCTGCAGGATCGCAAGAACACGGCGGATCTCTCCGTCAGTACCGGCGACTCGATGAGCAAGAAGGTGATCGAGGCAAAGGAGCTATCCAAGACGTTCGACACACCCAAAGGCCCGCTGGTGATCGCAAAGGATCTGTCGCTGCGCATATTGCGCGGAGATCGCATCGGCATTATCGGGCCAAACGGCGCCGGCAAGACGACGCTTGTGCGCCTGTTGCTGGGAGAGATTGAACCGGATTCCGGCAGTGTACGCCAATCAAAGACTCTGCAGGTCACCTATCAGGACCAGACCCGCGACACGCTGAACCCGACCGATACGGTATGGGAAGCCCTTGCACCGGGCGGCGGCGATTCCATCATGGTGCAGGGCAATCAGCGCCATGTGGCCGCCTATGCGAAAGACTTCCTGTTCAAGCCAGAGCAGCTGCGCCAACCCGTGGGCGCGCTGTCTGGCGGAGAACGCAACAGGCTGGCGCTCGCCATCGGGCTTGCTCAGTCCTCAAACCTTCTGGTGATGGACGAACCGACCAATGATCTGGACATGCAGACGCTGGAATTGCTGGAAGATATGCTGCTGAATTATGATGGCACGCTGATCCTGGTCAGTCATGATCGGGCCTTTCTGGACTCGACCGTGACCAGCTGCCTCTGCCCTGTGGGCGATGGAAGATGGGTTGTCACAGCCGGAGGCTGGAGCGACGCGCAAGACCAGCTGAAGCATTTCCGCAAGGATGAGGCGACCGCTCAAAAGGCAGAAAAACCCAAGACAGACAGCGCACAACGCCCGAAACCCAAGACGAAACTTTCCTTCAAGGACGAGCATCGCCAAAAAGAGATCAACGATCTGATCCCCAAACTACAGGCGGAGATCAAGACACTGGAAGAGAAGCTGGGCGATCCGGATTTCTATTCGCGTGACCCGGACGGATTTGCCAAGGCCTCGGCCCGAACGGGTGCGGCGCGTGAAGAGCTCGACAGGATCGAAATGGAATGGCTGGAAATTGAGGAAAAGCGCGAGGCACTGGCCGGGGGCTGATCTTTCCAGTCTGCCCTGCAGGGAACCCTTCTTTAAGGTGGCCGCTTCTAGTCTCGCAGATACGTCTAGCGAGTATTTTCCATGCGCCCCTTCCCCATCATGCTGAGCCTGGTTTGCCTGACGATACCTGTGGCGACGGCCACTGCCGCACCTACCGGCGAACAGGAAACAGGCATTTACAGGCTTGGCGGCACCTATGATTACAGCTTCACGGAAACAGAAGATGCGTGCGAGGCGATCTGCGCGGCAGATGAAGCCTGCGCCGCATGGAGCTTTGTGAAGAGTAACAGCCCCGGCAATTCCCGCTGTGAACTGAAAGATGCAGCCGGAACACCCCAGCGCAACCCATTTGCCACTTCCGGTATATCAGCTGCGCCGGAGAGTGATGTTGTGGCAGGAACTGCTGCGTCTTTATCTGACATTGAGGAAGCCTCCGGCGAAGAACTCGCAGGTGGATTGCCCCCCTCTGCCCCGTCCAAGACGGCTCATAACTGATATTTTTGCCTCAAGAGTGTGCGCACAACTTCTCTGCGGAACAATAGAACGCAACAGAGGCGACATCTTCACCGTAAATTTAGCCCCAGAAACAGGAAAACCCCCGAAATCCGCGAGGATTTCAGGGGCTTGTTGGGTGCGGGAGGGCGCACCCAACAAAAGAGTAAGCTAGTAATTCCTTTTATTTCAGAAGGTTAGAGATTTCCCTGCAAGCAACGATCATTCAAAGTTCCGGCAGGCGCTCGCTGATGCGCGCCAGAATATCGTCAAAGAGTGCAGGCTCCCTGTAGTAAAGCGCTCGTGACTTCACATAAGCTTCCGCGTACGCTTTTCGCGTTGCTGCGTCACTCAATAGAAAGGCTTCGTTCCTGGTGAGGTCCGGTTCATCTGCCTTGCGGAACCTTTTGGCCTTGTGGTCCTTGTATGCGTCTGTTCCGATGAACTCTTTCACCGAGGCGTCAGCGAGCAGGCAGTACACGTCATAATAGTGGCGCATGAAATTGACCGGCATATCGCCGTCCGCCTGCTGCTTGCGGAATTTCGTTGAGATGGTCTGGAGCTTTTCGACAAAAGTATAGCCCGGCTCATAGCAAGGCACATCGACCGCGCGGGTGTCGGTCAAGTCTGCAATCCCACTCTCGACTGCAAGTTCGTAGGCCCAGGATGAGATCGTACATGGCCGGTTCGGCGCCACCTGGTCGAACCCGACTTCGAGCAGGATGCCTGCCTTCAGCCCTTCTGGCAGTGGGTTCACCGACTCATACTTCAATCGAATGCCTGCGCCGCGATAGTGGCGTGTGTCGTCGAACTCTTCGTCGCGGACCACTTCGATAATGCCAGAAATTTTGATGGCTTCGGCCAGACCGTTGAAGAATTCGAGACGCGCTTTTACCTGCGCAGGCTTGTTGTGGTTTGGGCCATACTGGAGGTCGGCGTCTGGGTGGATCAGGATGTCGATGTCTTCCGAAAAACGGTCGATGAGGCCGTACCCCTTTGACAGCGAAGTTCCGCCTTTCAGCTCAAACCTGTAGTCAAGCTGCTGCAGTCCCCAGAGGCAATGCATCAACCAGTAGTCCTTTTCGATAAGGCCCGGATCGATAGTGTTGTTTCGCGCAGCAACAGCGATGAGGTCGGCAAAATCAGGCAGTTCGTGCAGAAGCGTCACGCGGCGGTTGTCTGATCAGGGTTCAATACAGGCTTGAGGAGCCTTGCAGCCCGCGCCGATCCGAAATCCTTCACGGCACGTGACAGTCGCGCGCGGTCCATACGTCGCGCACGCCTAAGTGCTTTGGGAAGTACCGTGGCCTTATCCTCGGGAAGCCGATCGAGGTTGTGCAACAGATCCACCAGGAGGAATTCTTCACTGAGGTTTGATGGCACAGACGTCCGCATGCGGAAATCGTAGCGTCGGCCATCCAGCTCGAAATGCCCGTGACGTTTGCGATTATAAACTACTGGCTCATTGTAGAGCTGCGTCGTCCCAAGTTCCAAGCTGTTATACGCGTTGGGCGAAACCATAAGAAACCGGTCATCCCCCAGGAACGACTCAACCAGCTTTTCCGGCCTGGCGGGTGTCTGGCCGAACCGGGTCTTCCGGGGCACCATGTAGAGCCCTGCCCCAACTTTCTCCAGGCGGCCTTCTTCAAGCAGCTGTCCAACATGTCGATCGACAGCGTTCGACCAAGCCGCAAGCTCCTTGCGCCGGTACACTTGCCCGGGGCGCAATCTCTTTTTTAGTTTTGCAAGCGCTGTCATGTTCTGTCTCCATCACCCGCAATATAGAGGTCATGCTCCATACTATGCAACATTTTTTATTAAAAATTCATGCATAATGGAAGGAGGAAATCGCTCTCAGTATATACACAATATTGATTTTACGATGTTTTAGTGAATCAGAGAGTGGACCTCAGGCCAACCGTGTTGTAATCCTCCCATTTTTGGCGGAATGAATTCTTCGACATACTGCCGAGCCTGAAACCAAGGCAGGACGGCCCCAAGCCGGTTTGCTCTGACAGCCCCCAATACGGTGCATAATGGCATCGACCACGACCGCTTCTTCGATCCATAGAACGACATCGTAACCAGTGCCACTATCATCGTCGCCGAGATCGTGGTCGAGGCTTATCTCCATGACTCGACCGGTCTTTAGTTGCGCAATCGCCTCATCCGGCCAGTAAACCCGCTCTCAGCCAGGAGACGTCTCTCTTTCGTCATCTAAAAAGTCGCATGTCAAAACTCTTCTTGAGAAGCGTTAATTCAATTCATTAGACGCTTGTTCAGCCCCCAGCTTATGGGCCACCCTGTAGCAGAATTCCGGGGCGGTGGTGCTGACCCCGACTTTGGTCTGACCGTCATGCGATTTTCCAAGCTGGTTCAAGTAGGGCCGCAAAGGCGCTCGGCGTCGAGTTCAACACTCGTTGGATCAGTTACGATGAACCAAAAATCCTCCTTAAGCGGAACCAACAAAGTGTTTCACGATCGCAGAGCCACTACAGCAAGGAGACAACTCTCATTTATCGCTTCGGGTAAGGTTCTGCGCTAGCGAAAACACTCGATAACGCTTTTCTTACTTCGTATTCGGATTTTTAAGCGTGTGACCTCAATGCTGTGCCTGCTGACAATTGCTCATGTAGGATGTCATCCGTGCATCAGGAATAAAGGTGTTGATGACCGTATCAAAATCTTTGTCTTTGTTTCCCGTTAAGTCGATATCTTCTCCACGAACGCGTAAATTCATATCGATTGATAGTAGTGTCTCCTCACTCTCGCCATTGATCAATGCGTCCGCCAGACACACACATCCTTTTTCTTTATCCATCTTCATCAGGGGAAACGAGCTTGCTACGAGACTATCCCAACATGCTGCCGTGTAATTGTCCCCGCGGATACGCGCCATAACTTCTCCGGAAGATACACTCTTCCAGGCGGGGACATCGCCAGATTTCTGTTCATTGTGCTCCGGGACTTTTTCTACTGCTCGAAGCTCTTCCGGCCAGGCTGCAAGCGCCGCTGAATAACGTGGCTTGATGATGAATTTCGGGACGGGCGCATATTCCCCCAGCTTCGAATAGAACGACATGCGTAGCGGGTATGTCCCACTTGAACAGGGCGGGCTCGCAGCCGAAAGCACAGATGATAGGCTACCTTTGCGGTTGATCGCGCCGCTTTGTGGAACGCAAAGGACCGCAGGCGCGCGTTTATTCCCGCTTGCTGCTTGCGCATCCTGTGGATGGTAAACCGGATTGCCGACCCCGCCATTCATGAGCGCATGGGTAAAGCCGATAGCAATGCCCTGATAGACGGACGTGTTCACATCCTCACATTTGCCTTTGTGGATCGTATGCCAGCCGGAAAGTTGCGCACGATCGCCCTGGCCGAGATTCCAGCGTGTTCTCAAGACGACGTAGTGCAGATCGACATCGCCCCGATTACAGACATTCACCCAATGATATTCATTCGACTGGGCAGACGCGCTTTGGACACCACCCGCAAAGCAGGCCAAAGCGCTCAACACAAACAGCAAACCACGGATCATGTCTCTTTCCCTCCATCACGCAGGGACTCAGCTCCGATGGATTGATAGAGAACGAAGAGTGCTTGATGGGCTTTTTCAGCCAGCGTGGACCAGTCCTCATTCTCCTGGATCGCCGGATGTTCCAGTAACTCGGCATCTACGCTTCGCATCAGAAACGAGGCCATGTGCAAAGCTTCATGCGTGAGTAGCGGATCAGTTGCTTTTGGGGGTGTCGTCTTCGTCATCGGATTTGTTGTCGTCTTGTTGATCTGAGTTTTGTCCGTTTGTCGCTGTGCAGGCTATCGGCGCACTGCCATCAGGATTTTCATCGAATGGCAGTTCAAAACATCCACTCGGCCAGTCCACGGTTTGAGGCGCAGGCTGATCGGTTGAAGCATAGGCACTAAGCAAGTGCATCAAGCCGAGATACACCGAGCGCGTCATTTAGCATCCATTGTTTCGTTAATGTACGCGCGGCGGGACTCGCAGCGCCGGGAGCTCGTAAGAAAGAACGCATAGGTCGCATCTCTAATATTGGAGTCTACAACATTCAGCCCCGAATTCTGCAAACCTTTCAGGATGGCGATCACGTCGAGCCTCGAATTCGCGGCATATTGCTTCCCTGTGATTTGTGAATCCCAGAACGATGCGTGCGCTGTGTATTTTGCGATCAGCACATCGGCTGTGTCCTTTTCATGAGCTGTGAAGATGTCCGGCGTCGCCTTCAAAACATCTACGGCCTTGGTCATCACGGCGCGGCACTCCGAAATATGCCTTATCGTCAATAATCGCTTCCATATGCCGTGTTAGAACCGCATCCCATTGCGGTGCGTAGACAGACATGAGGAGACCGTTCATTCCCGGCAGGACCGTCTGAACCTCAGCTGCACAGGCGTCGTAGTCATCTTCGCCAAATTCCAGAACGAGTTCCATCGCAGTGGGATCTAGTTTCAGACCGGTTTGTCCTTGGTATCCGGCCCCAAACAAATCATAGCCATGCAGGACAGACATGAACTGTGCCGCCAGAAAGACACGACGCCAATCTTGTTGATAGGAAGTGAGATTGTCATCATTCCCCCAGTAATCGGCATCCGGATCAATCGCATAGCAGGATTGAGCACGCCGCATCAGCTTGAAAGGGTCAGGATATTCGGTGGAGAGCTTCTGAGAGAGCGGTTGCGGGGTGGCTTCAGCTTTCGTGATATTAAATCCGATACTGATCATAACACCGATGATCAGAGAAATGATGATGACTCTAAAGAAGACGCGGTTAAAGCGTGCCGCGTGTTCCCTCAATCCATTCTGATCACTCATGAATTTAACTCCCCGACGACTGTATTCACCCAGTCTAATTTTCTTGGCCGCGAAGCTTGCCCGCCTTCACAGGGGTGAGGCAGTCTGTTGATGTTTGGGCAAGTCCCGGAAATCTGGACGAGGCGCCAAGACCTGGCCTGCCCCGAAGAATTCGCCGAAAATCTAACATCAAATCTGGACCACTTTCACCCGGTCACGCCATTTTGATTTTGACCCCATGCCGCCTCCTCAAACCAAATCGAAAAAATGACATATCCAAACACGGCATTTCACGAAACCTGGCAACAAACCAATATGGTTACTTTGCCGCTGCTGTAGTTCTGGTTTACCTTGCGGCCAGATATTCTGAATATTCCTGAGGTAAGCAAAAATGGCTCATCACAAGCAGGAAAAGCCGAAATTGGCGCGCGATGTAGCGGCAAATGACACAGAAAGGAAAAACTTGAGATCATGGACGGGAGCGATATCGCCACCTATCGGCCTGCATGGGCTTCATACTGGAAGGCATGGCTCGCGGTCGCCGCGCTAGCCGCAAGCGCATATGCTTTCCCGCAGGTCAGGGGTGCTTATCTGGAAACACCAGCACAACTTCAGGAAATCGCGACGTTAGTAAGCCTTGCGCCAGCCTTGCTGATCATCGCGGGGATATTATTTCACCGCTACACGCGCGCTTACCAGATCGAAAGTGGGCGGCGGCTGCGCACGACCATCGGCTTTATCGCCCGCGACCGCCGCGAGTTTCTGATATCCGACAAAATCCAGACTGACCTGAAGCAGACCGTGCTCAGCCGCTTGCTTGGTTACGGCACCTTGCGTTTCTGGACTGGGGACGACCAAAGCGGCCAAAGCTGGGTGAACGTCGCCGCCCCGAACCGGCTGGAAGCCGAGATCAAGGTACTGGCGCTGAATACAGACGACGCTGCGGGCAAGCCCTCGAGAAACGCCGTGAGCGCACGAACAGAAAAACCCAATTCACGGATAAATCCGCCCGATCCCGCCACCCCGCCGCTCCCCCATACGCCGGCAGGGACGATATTCGCCGATCGCGCGATCGTACTGCCCCGTTTTCACCCCTCCCTCATGCGCCACATCGGCGGTGAATTTAAATCCGCCGTTGAACCACAGCAATTTGTAGCCAAAGGCGAACCCTTGCTCACGCTGATACTGATGACGGAAGATGAAACGCTGTTTGGCAGCGGCAAGTTCGCCGATGTCGTCATTCCGGCCCCCGTATCCGGGCTCGTCCTGAGGCGAAGCCACGTCGCCAGGCCTTACTATGACCAGTCGCCGCCGGACCCGGCAGACGAGATGCGCACCACCTTATTGCCGGTCGAAGGCGAGCCAGTGGAGAACGGCGTCTTCATCTATGGTGCATTGTGCGATGCGATATGGAAACACCGCGATTTCCTATTCCGGCGCCAGAGAAAACTGAAGGAAATTGCAAAACACAGCCCTGGCTCTGCGCAATGGGTCGCCACATGGGCCGACGATACAACCATACGCAAAGCCCTTGATGAATTACTGATCCAGCCTTGTGATGAAATTCCCGCACGCCCAGCATTTGACGACTATCTTTGCGAGGCGTGGATCAAGCGACCGCATCTGCGCGATTTCCTTGCTCCTCTCGTCGATGAGACAACACTTAGAAAGGTGAATACCAACTACAAATTGGAGGAACAGCAGATGATCGAAGAGGCGATCCGTACCCATCGCACGACACTCGAAAAGCTTGCCGAGAATGACTGATTTCCGTCTGCCAGTCTGTGGACAATTGCGATAAGGCGCATCGACGCTCAGACATTGAGGATGATGAATGTGCCGTATTCCGGCGCAACTGGCGTCCCGTAGTGTTCCCGGATCGCGAACCAGACAACGTCATACGGCGGCGGCTCGGCGGGATAGCGAATGGCCATGTCGGAGAGTACGATCACACGTTCGGTGTCCGGGTCTTCCGACAGCCGGTCGAAGGCGGCCGTGAGGTCGCTCCCGCCATATCCCCAGACTTCGAAACTTTCGAGTCCGTCAATATCAACAGTTTCGTCAGCGGCTACATCATCCGATGCCTGAATGATCCGCACCTGCGACACACCGGCGGCCTTGGCCGATGCCTTGATCAGCGACAGGAGCCGCGGCAGCACCCCGGTCATCGAGCCCGATGTATCGAGGATCAGGTTGAGCGCCCATCCCTCGTGCCGCCGGCCCGGCAAGACAATATCCTGCCGCGTGCCCTGCCGGCGCGAGGCCCGGCGATAGGTCCTGACCTTCGGGGCGGTCATGTCGATCCCGCTCTGCAGGGCAAGTTCGACCGGTATCCGGTCATTCGTCGCGATAATATCAAGCGTCGCGGTCAAATGCGGATAGGTAAAATCCGGATGGCGGTACCGCAGGGCGGAGGTGACAACGGCATGCGTGCTGAGCGCGGCATCTGCTGCCAGCCGCAATGCCTCCGCACGAGCCGCGACGGCATCACCGGCCGATCCTCCATCTGAGATCAACGGGACCGCGATCACCGGCACAGTGATGGACAGGCGCCTGAGATCTTCTTCCGTCAGGATATCACCCGGGCAGTCCGCTGGCGCGTCATCGCCGGAGGAGGCCTCCACAGGGGCGAGATGGGTTCCGCGCAGCGCCTCTTCGAACGGTGTTGGCGTCCGCTGATCGGGTCTGCCGGCCTCGGCATCCCAGACCGACCGGCGCGCAGGCGAAAGGATGTTGCCATCCTTCAGCCACCGCACCAGCTCCTCGGCCGAGTGATTGTCAGCGTCGCCCAGCCACAGGCCATTCTTCGGCGGCATGATGCCCAGCTCATCCGTCAGTATCCTGTTGATGATCCAGTCATGCGCGACATTGACATGCCACGCATCATCCGCCCCCGCGCGCGCATGGCTTTGCAGGACGAGGTGCCACAATTCATGGGACATGACATAGATCGCCTCCGGCCCGGACAGCGACAGGAACCAGTCCGGATTAACGAACAGGCAGCCATCGGCGGTAATGCCGGCCGTCGGGATGCGGGGTTCGACATGGATCACCACTATATCGGCAAGGTCGCCCAGATAGGGCTGGAGATTGCGGACATTGTTCAGTGCGCGCTGCGCATACGCCTGTGCCAGCTTCAGAGTGTCCGCCGCCGCGTTCATCTCAGGCCCGTGGCCTCCTTGAGGGATGACAACAGGCTGTCGCTCGCGCCCAGATCCCCCCAGATGCGGACCAGGCCGACCAGCAGCGAGAACCTTACCTCGCCCGGTGCGGCGGACAGGAAGTGCTCGATCTCATCGGGAGAGAATTCGCTGAGGCCGCCTTCTGCTGCCATCTTCCGGATGATGCGGATGATGAACCATTTCTTCGCAGGCTCAACAGGCAAGAGCGACGGATCGCGGATATAGGCGGATGCGGGCTTCAGGTCTTCCATGCCGCTCTCCGCCAGCCCGCAAAACAGGCTCGCATCCCCGGCGCTGACCTTGCCATAAGCGAGCGCGCGGCGGGTCTGTTCCAGCGGCAGGCCTGCGCGTTCGGTAAGGTCCAGGCTGGCCGACAGCGACGCCCAGGCCCGCGGCGTGGAAAACGGAACAGGCTCGGTCGACGCCGGACGCATCAGCGCATCAGGCACTGCGGCGATAAAGGCAATAATCTCTGAACGGATATTGTTGGCACGCGCCCAGCTGATCCATTCCTCATTGTCTGCGCGCACATGCAGGATGAGGACGCGATTGACGAGCGCGGACGAGATGGTGCGCACCAGCGCACGGTCTTCCGCCCGGTTGCCGGCCGCGACAACCCATGTGCCTTTCGGCAGGTCGAACTCGCCGATCCGCCGCTCCAGCAGCAAGGCGTAGAATGCCTTCTGCACATCCGGGCCGGCGGCCGGCAATTCATCGAGAAAGAGACAGAATGGCTCCCCGCTCTCAGGAAGCAGGATGCGCGGCGGGCAGAAGACGGAGCGCTCGCCATCGATCTTCGGAACCCCGCTGACATCTTCCGGCGCGATCTGCGTGCCCAGAAGCGAGCGGCATTCGAGCCCCGCCTCTGCGGCGACGCTGCGCACGATGTCGGATTTTCCAAGGCCAGGCGATGACAGCAGGAGAACGCTTTCATCCGCCGCAAGCGCCTTGATGATGTCCTTGGCCTGAGAGAGCGTCACGGTCTCATTCATGGTTTCCCCCCTTGGATTTCCAGTCGTCGAAGACCTCCGGCGGACGGTAGGCCTTGTCCCATATATCAAGGGCGCTGAGCCCTCTGATTGTGTCGCGCTGGCGCGCGCGCAACGCGCTGATCGCCTCCTGTCCGCGAACAGGACGGGTGCCCTGAACCCTCGACAGAAAAAACGCCGCGACGGGATGAGAGGCATCTTCCAGAATCGTCGCCTTTCCATCGCCTTCGACGACGCCAAGCGCAAGATCAACCAGATGATACAAATCATCAAAACACGGCAAAGGGTGAGCGCGCGGCGCAATGATACCGGGCGGACAGCCCACGCGCTCGCCTGCTGCGCAAGTCGCCGTCAGAAGCAGGGACAGGAACCAGAAAGCGTCCGCATCGAACGGCATGATCGCACGCGCAACTGCCTTGTCACCAGTCGCCATGAGATGACCAAGCGCCCGCGCCAGACGTGCCTGCGCGCAGGCGACCGCATAAGCAACGGCGATTTCCGGCTCTTTCAGTATCCAGCTGTATTTGCCAACGGCGCCGATGTCGCGCGCGGCGATTATTTTCCGGTAAGCCCGGCAAGCCGGCCCCGCACGTCCTTCCATGTTCACATGGATATAGTTGCAGGTGATGATCCGCGTGATTACGGAAAGGCCTTCCTCTGAACTGTAGAGAACCTGCGAAACGGCGTCGATCACGGCTTCCGTATCTGCGCGTGCAAGACGGTTTGCAATTTCACCGATTGTCTCCGGAGCGCCGTCGCTGGAAGAAAAGCGCCCAAACGCCTGCAACGCCCTAGAGGCATCCTCCCGCTGCGCAGCAAGACTCGCGACCAGATCATCAATAAGGTTGTTTTGCCCCGTAGGAATACCCGATTTCGGTCGAGGTTTACGCTTCTCAAATTCATCGATTTCGACGTCAACGTCTTCCTCGTTGTCCGAAGCGGCGTGATCGCGTTCCCAGTATTCATCATAGCCACTGTCGTAGAACTCGCTAACGTCGCAATAGTCATTATTAGACAGCCAGTAGATGTCCTCGTTATTCAGCTTCTGGTTCCGCCACAGATAGCTGATGAGTTCATCGATCACGCGCACGGCAAAAATCTCCAGACTGGATGAATGCGGTCCAATCCTGCCCGCGGTAAGGCATACCTATTTCGTCAATACCGGATAAGTGAACTGACAAATCCTGTTATGACCTTCCGGAATCCTCTCGCACAGTTTCATCAACTCACTTCCTCATCGATTGTCTTTGGAGCATGAAGTTCACCTCCAGTCAGGCGACGGACGAACATCACACCCATCGCGCCTCCTGTCTTGTGGTCTCCGGCCGGCATGGAGCCATCATAGGCCCAGGCAAGCCCGCCCCCTAGACCTGTCGCCGTCCACAACCGAACGCCAGTCCCGAACAGTTCGGGGTACAGGCGTTCGAAATGTGCCTTGCTTGCCCCGATTTTCCACCACCAGTCAGATTCCTCATCTGCGGGCAGTCTTGTTTCAAGATACGTATCCTCGCCAGCATGCTTATGAAGGAATGGGGCGAACCTGCTGAGCTCTCCGGCTGTAGGCAGGCGCCAGTCCTTGTAGCCGGCCGCATCGATGATGCATTTGCCTTTTTTGTAACCGTTTTCGAATGCAGAAGCTGCGCGTTTTTCATGCCCCATATAGGCGAAAGTACCGCCAATATTGTAACCGACAGCTTCCCCACACCCGAACAGGTCTACAGCGTCCCCCCAGCGCATGAGGATCGGCTCGCCTGAAAAACCTTGTCCTGTCCAGACCATGCCCCAAGGCGCTCGCAGCCACATGAGTCCGCTGGCACTATGAGAGACGGTCCCGTCATCATTGTCTACATAATCACCAAATGGCGTCGTGATACGCTTGGCCACCATGTCCTTGAGTTCCTTGTACTCGGCTGCTCTCCCGAAATGCGTGTGGCGCGTTGACTTTGCTTCCTTCAGCGTTGGAGGAGCGGGCATGCGGGACACATCTTGAGACAGCGCATCGGAATGTGTCGTAGCGCGGTCACCGGACGCTTCCGATACACTGGATTTCAGCTCATCCAGAAAGGCAATAATGCGATCAGGATCGGGGGCGTTGCGCCATTCGAGCCGGCTGCGGTCATCGCCGGTCCAGAAAGCGATCGTTCCATAGTTGAGGAGGCGTCCGGCAATTGTCTGCCCCATATCCGTCTGCACTTTGTCCGTCAGCGGAAATTCCCGTTTCACACGGGAAATGAAGCCGGCAAGCAGGCGCAGCTTGCGTCCATTCTCGATCTCATAGGCGTGAGTATAGCGGTGATAGGCGACGCCCGCGACGATCGGCAGTAGCGCGATGGCAAGCCCGAGGCCCGAAAGTTCCACAGGAATGCCAAGGCGCTGCGCCAGTCCATCGAACAGTTCACGCTGCACGAACCAGAGACCAGTCACCACCACAGCCGCAAGGCCGCTCCGCCAATAGCTGGTCCATGCGGGACGCATCCGAAGAACTGTCTGTCCCTTACGGGATAGCTGTTTGAACTGACCTCGCTGCACGTTACGATGCCCCCTTCACGCGAGAATACTAATATGCCGTGCGGAACTGTTTCCCCACGCTTTCCTGTATCGGCGGTTAGGCTGGATGACGCAACTTACCAGACGGGTTATGACGGCCGCACGAAAGCGATGGACACTTTCAGGCCCGGATTCGTGTTGGCGAGCGTCAGCCGCGCCCCATGGCGGATCGCAACGGCCTGAACATGCCTCAGCCCGAATCCATGACTGCCGGGGCCAGCCTTGCGGCCCGCGCCGGCGAGTTCGGCAATGCTGGTCGTCGCAACGCCCGGCCCTTCATCCTGAACGATCACGCTGAAATGCCGGTCAGTCGCGGCCAGCACCAGCGAAACCGCCGATCCTTCCGGGGCAAATTTCGCGGCATTGGACAGAAGATTCGTGATGGCACTGGCGAGCAGCGGCGCAGATGCTATGACTTCCATCCGGTCATCCGACGGCAGCTGCAATCCGAACCGGATATCCCGGTCTTCGAACGTATCGGCATAGAGCGTTGCCACCGAGGCCGCTGTTTCCGCGAGCGAAACGGGCTGCATGGCATAGCCCGGGGTCGCCTCGATCTTCGCCAGTTCCAGAATGTGCGAGACGAGGTCCAGCAATTGTTCAGCATCCTGCGCTGCGCCGGTATCGCCCGCAGCGAGGAACCGCTCCCGCATGATCGAGACGGCATGGTTCAGCTCGTGCGCTGCGACCTGGCTATAGGAATCCAGCCCCCGCATCAGGCGCGCCACTTCAGCCAGCGCCTCATTCACATTTGCCCCCAGAGTCGACAGCTCATCGCCTTCAGGGGTGAGGAAGCCGGGCTCCACACGCGCGGCAATCTCGCCGGTGCGGACGCGGTCGAAAACGCGGTTGAACGCCCGGACGCGGCGCTGGTAGCGGCGATTCAGGAAGATGAAGAGCAATGTGCTGACGACACCAAGACACAGGACGGCCCCTACAAGGACCGGCACATAATTCTGAATCAGAGCCTGCCGCGCCGTCAGCCGGCGGCCGACGAGCAGGAAAAACCCATTATCGACAGCTTCTATCCGCGAGAGCATGGCCCCCTCGCCCAGGCCAAGCTCGGCAGCGTCCATTTCGGTCCATCCCTCTTCCAGGGGCGTCTCAGAGGGCCAGGACGTTGCATTTCCGGCAACAACACTCCGATCAGACCGGACGAGCATGTAGACGGACTGTGCATCCTCACCGCCATCATCGAACAGGCGCTGGCCAAGCGATGCGGTCAGGCTTGCCACGGGCGGCAGGACATCCCGGTCCTGCATCCGCTCTGTCAGCAAGGCGATATCGCGTCGTATTTCCTCGCGGAGTGTCCGGTCGACCGCGCCATCAATTGCCGCCGTTGCCGCAAGGCCGGCAATCACGGCAAGGCCGAGTGTCACGACCAGATTGATCAGAAGGGATATCTGGAAGGGGGACCGAAAACTCCGGATCAAATCTCAGCGCCTCATCATTCCGGCATTCATGCAACCATCTCGCCCATGTGTACCGGCCGAGCACATGCGTGTCACATAACCGTTCGGGTTGGCATCTATTCGCTCGCGAGGGCCGTGCCAACGCTCCGCGCATCGCCGCTGACAAAGACGACGACGCTTACGCGTGATTCGCTCCGGTTGGTGATGACAAGATCGATCTCCGTATGCGTGCCCGCCGGCACAAAGCAGGCAAGGCGCCCGCCATCGGAAACCGTCTCGCAACCTTCAGCAGCCGTCCCGCCGGATGCCGCTACAGGCAGAACCGAGAGCGCGAGATCCGGCACAAAGCCGGCGAATTCCCGCGACGGTTCGACAAATATTGTTGTTCCGGCATCCCTGACGACGGGCAGGCGCAATTCCTCAGTCATGCCGGCCGACAGAAAGATGTCCATCTCCATCCCGACTGTGACATCCACCTTGCGCAAGGACCTGACCACCCCATTACCGAATAGCCCGGAAAACACACCCTCCCCGGCTGGATTTTCCATCGCGAACATGCGTTCGATCCGAGCGAGAGTTTCGGGATCATCTGCCGCCATCTGCCGGGTCTCGTCCATCATTATCCGGGTCGATGCAAGGAATGCATCGCGTACTCTGGGGTGAATCCGACTGGATATATCCAGGGCCGCCAACACAGTCATACGATCGCGTACCGCTTCGGCCATTCCCGCCGCATCGCTTTCGCTGCGGCGGGCACGGTAAGCTTCTTCGGCGCGGAACAGTGACGAAGCGACAGAAGAATCAACAGGCGTATCCGCCATGTCCGGCGCTGGCGTGACAGCACATCCCGCCAGAAAAAGGCAGAGCATTGCCATCGCGCTGAAATCCCTGAACACCTGCATGCTTCTGCAAACCTCGTTTGTTAGGTGGAGAAACTCAATCGCAGTGCTAGGTAAAAGTGGCAATCCCATAGAGGCGGGAAAACATGGATACACGCAATCACGTGCTCGTTGTGGAAGATGATGCCGACATCGCAGGTCTCGTGGTGCACGAGGCCAGCCAGCTCGGATATGACGTCACCACAGCTGACACGGTCGATGGCGCCAAGCGCCGGACATCCGAACAGATGCCCGACATCGTGATCCTTGACCGCATGCTGGCTGACGGGAGCGAAGGCCTCGATTATCTCGCCTGGCTGAATGCGCTGGAAGGCCCGCGCCCCGGAATCCTCGTTACCAGCCGGCTGACTAGCGTCAGCGATCATGTCGCGGGGCTTGAAGCGGGGGCTGACGACTATATCGACAAGCCCTTCCACCCCGAGGAATTACGGGCACGCCTGCGTGCGGTTGCACGCCGTGCTTCGTCAAGCCGCGTTCCCAACAGCGTTCTGTTCTTCGACACCCTCGAACTCAGGCAGTTGAGCACTACGGCCCTGGTTGGCGATACAAAGCTGGACTTACGCCCGCAAAGCTTTGCGCTTCTGAACGCCATCGCGACACGGCAGGGCGAATGGGTCAGCCGGAAGGCGCTCTGGCGCGAGGTCTGGACCGACTACCCGAACCTTCCCCCACAGGACACGGTCATTAACACGGCGGTCAGCCGTCTCCGCCGCGTCCTGTCCGCGGTTGGCGGCGCCCCCGGCCTCCTCAGCGAGGATCTCGGCTATCGTCTGGTGCCTGGCTCACAGGCTTAGTGTGCCACCCGCCCCGAACGACCGAAAGCATCAAATCAATTACCGTGGAGACAGCATATGAGCGATGGCATCATCGGAAAATTCAAGCAATCACGCCCTCTTCAGGTCGGTCTTGCCCTTGCTATTGCGTACATCGTGCTGACTTGGGGATTGTATCAGAGCTGGCTGGGCTCGGTTGAGGACTTCCTGAATGGTGCGACGAGCGGGCTCTCACGGGACGATCCTGACCGTACACGGCGCATTATTGACGCAACCGGCAATGCACCGGAATGGCCGCTCATCCTGAAGATGCTGGCTTATCCGATTCCGGGTCCCGCGACCGTCGAGAATGGCGGCGCGATGCCCTTCTGGGCGGTCGCACTGCAGGGAATCTGGCTCGGCGTTGTTGGCTGGTCGGGCTTCAGCCGGACGAATGGCATGCTGCTCGTCCTTTCCGCATTTCCCTTTGCGGTCCTCGTGCTGATAAGCGGGAATGTATTTGCCAGCCTGTTCCTGGGCGCACTCGGCCCGGTCATCGTAAGCCTTGTCTGGTGGATACTCAGCCCCTTCGCCAAGCCCGCATAGGAAAGCGCGTCAGACCGCGCGGGGGGCATATTTCAGTCCCCGTCATATGCGGCGCCCCGGTACGGAATGTGGCAATCGGACTCGACCGTCACGAAGTATCGCGGGCGACCCGGATTGAACACGAGCGCGGTCAGTCCGCCACCATGCACGGCGCCGGTATCGATCCCCGTTGCGTGGGGGAATTCCGCCGGTCCATCCGGAAAGGGCTGGTGCCCGAAAACGACATGCCCGAAACGCCCGTCATAGACTTCCGCCCAGAAGGGGTCTCCTTCGGCCTGCTTGCCAAGAGCGAGAAATTCCCCGGTGTCCGCATCGAGGTACCGCGTGCGCAGGATCTTCTGAAGCCGCTTTGATTCATGGCCGGCGAGCATGGACGCGGCTTCGAGAGAAGCCGGAAACTCCTGCATCGTTCCGGGGATGCCACCATGGACGATCAGCACGCCATAGGCCGCGCAGCGGTGGAATGGCACGGACCAGTCCAGGAACGCCTGACCGCGATCGTCCAATTGTGACCTCAGGTCCGCAAGTTCGGGCGCGCGCTCGGCCTGTGCCTTTGCCACGGCAGGACGCACAACGAGGTTGCGAAGATAGCGGCGCATGCGGTCTTCATGGTTTCCCTCGACGAGCACCACTTCGCAGCCCGCGCTGCGACGAAGGTCTTCGACATATGAAACCACGCCTGCCGGGTCCGGCCCCTTGTCGATCAGGTCGCCAACAAAGACGACCTTGTCGGAAGGCTGAAGATCCAGCTCGCGGACAAGCAAACGCAGGGGCGCGAGCATCCCGTGTACATCGCCAATGATGCATAAGCGGCTCATTCCCTAGCCTCACCCACATTCCAAACAGACCCGGCAATCCCGCAGCTCAACTGCCGGCACCCTTCACCTTTTCGAGCAGATCGCCAAGCCTGTCCTTCGATTTGACGTATGCGCCCTTGCCGCGCAGCCCCTTGTAGGAAAGCCAATGCGGCTGCATCTCACTGAACAGTTCTTCGACAATAGCCTGACTCCCCTCCGGCCATTCGGATACCGGAATATCCTCAAGCATATAAGCTGCCTTCGCCGCCATGAACTTGTCGGCAGAGCGCAGTCCCCAGGCCATGAAATCACGCCGGTCCTGCGGACTTCTGAGAATATGCACCCGTTCAGATATGACCACATCAAGGATCGCCTTCTGCGTCTTCGTGTACTCCTCTGTTCGCGAAAGCGGCCCGGAAAGCTGTTCGGGAGGCAAACAGCTCCGCGCCCATGCGATAAAGCGCTGGCATTGCTCATCACTCACGTTCAGCAGCCAATAGCGGGCGTTGGATAGCACGAGGTCAGGCCGGCGCGTGACGAAACTCATATACAGGTCGAATTCGTCCGCGCCGTAGAACCAGCCGGCAATGGATATGAGATAAACGAAATCCGCGCGGGATTTGTCGCCCAGTGCGTCCTCGATTGCCTTCCGGTACCTTTCTTCCTGGAAAAGGCCGGACAGCGCCTGAATGGACTGACGCAACCATGGGAGATGATCCGGACCTTCGCCCTCTTGCTCATAGTCGAAGAAGCCTTCGATAATGTCGAACACATAAAAGAGGTCATCGAGATCGAGATCCGTCTCCGCTATGCGGCCAACAAGGACAGAAAACGCTCTCAGCGCCTCGTCATAATGGTCATCCTGCTTCCAGAAGAGAGTCTGAGCGGCATCGGCATAGAAGAGCAGGAGGTTGTAGACGACATCCCTGCCCGGATACTCTGCAGCGAGCCGTTCACAGAAGTCTTCTTTATACAGATCGTCCAGATAGATGCGAAGATCGTATTCGAACCCGGCGCCCGGCGTGCCCGAACTGAAAAACCGAGTGGCGAATGGGTGGGATGATTGCCCGGAAGGCATTCTGACAGGTATCCTTTTACTTGTACTGGTTCTCTAGCTTGGCGAACGCTCCGGAGCGTTGCAATCGCTCTCGGACTGTTCCGGTTCCGGATCGCGCTGAGGCTTCCTGTAGCAGACAAAAGGGCAGATAAGGACGGGCTGGCCCTCATACTCCCTGTCACAACATGTGCGCACCTTCGACTCCCATGCGGCGGGCTCCTCCGATGAGGACGCTGTCGCACAGGCTGAAAGGCCAAGCAGCACCGGAAAAAGTATGCGCCGGTAATGTGAATCAGCTTTCATTCAGAATGCACGCCTTCTCGGCAATACGAGGGAACACGAAGCCTGACTATTGGCTAAATAGGCAAGCCGCATGAAACCCTCCCAGCCCCTTTTCACTGGCTTCTGACCCAAAATCGCCCAGCATCACTGTCCGAACAGCGCCGTTTTGCCTGATGTCCGCGTAGATCTTGATAGTCTTTGAGTGCATCGCATCTTCTAGTGAGAGAAAACTGATCCCCATTCTGGTCAACGCTTCTACGGATGTTCCAAAAAGTTCGGCCTGACGCCGCGTTCGCTCCAGCAACGCCGGATCCTGAATATATTTATTATCGAGTTTTGATGGGATCATATCTGCGAATATGATCCGCAGTGTGTTGGTATACCGAGTATTGTCGATGACTTCTAACGCGGCGTGGTGGGTAATGGTGCCGCGCTCCGTTTCTATTCGGACTGGCACATGATTGTTTCGCATAACCCAAGCGGCATTTGTTCCCGGAGAAGCCGCGTGGGTGATTGTCACGTAAATCGACTGATAGCCCGATAGGTTGTGGCAAAGCATCTTGCTCTTGAAAAGAAGCCCACGGTCACGGAAGCGTCGATCAACACCAAAGTACTTTCCGCTCACGCCTTCCAATGTCCCCCAACGCTCTCTGTCAATTAGAGCATTGATATCGTAGGCTTCGCGGTGCAAGTCGGACAGCTCTTGCTGCAATACGGCATATTGTTCGGCAGTTGAAACATTTGTCTCTTTAGGTGCCGCGTCATTTTGAGAGGCTTGTCGTGCAGCTCGCGCTTCAGCCAACTCTACCGCTTCGTTTCTCGCCTCAGCCGCAAGTTCCTCGGTTCGCGCCGTACGCAGGACGTCGCCAGCGCGAGCGGCCTCGAATAGCTGAGCTCGTTCGTCCTTTGCATGAGCTTTTATTTTATATTCGTCGCACTCAAGTTCGCTGTGGCCCTTCGCTTCCGTTGCCTCGGCAAGGACCAGCATG
>Ga0209578_10001315_pt1 | contig 23576 bp, 21 predicted proteins | sample tdAd472_FD_187127 | JGI IMG/M metagenome (GOLD analysis project Ga0209578, IMG submission 187127) | Marine sediment microbial communities from the Atlantic coast under amendment with organic carbon and nitrate - tdAd47.2 (SPAdes)... | ecosystem: Environmental > Aquatic > Marine > Coastal >...
CGGCAATGTCCAGCGATGATGCGCGCGCGCAAGGCGAGATCGACATTGAGATCGCGGGCCGCACGCGCAACTTAACAGTTCAAGCCACCGGCGAAGCGGGCGTGGGTGAAGAAACCGAAGCGGGCACCGCCAAAGGTTATGTTGTCACCTTCGATGATGTGACGAACCTCGTTTCCGCCCAGCGCATGTCGGCCTGGGCCGATGTGGCACGCCGGATTGCACATGAGATCAAAAACCCGCTGACGCCGATCCAACTTTCCGCTGAGCGCTTGCGCCGCAAATACAAAGACGAAGTGGTGAGCGATCCGAATGTCTTTGACCAATGTACCGAAACGATCATTCGGCAAGTGGCCGACATCGGCCAGATGGTTGATGAGTTCTCGGCGTTCGCACGCATGCCCGAGGCTGTGCTTCAGCCTCAGGATATTAAGGAAGTGGTGCGCGAGGCAGTCTTCCTGCAGCACGTGGCCTTTAAGGGCACCAAGATTGAGGCGGACCTGCCCAATGTGCGCGTTGTCGCCAATTGCGACGCGCGCCAGCTCCATCAGGCGATGATCAATCTTATTAAAAATGCCGCGGAAGCCGTTGAAACCAGACGGAAATCTGAAAGTGATCCGGACATTCAAGGCCATGTGCTGGTGCGGCTGAAAGCGGTCGGCGGTGCGCCGCAGATTGAGATCATCGACAACGGGTGCGGATTGCCAAAAGAACAGCAGCATCGCTTGGCCGAGCCTTACGTAACCACAAGAGAAAAAGGTACGGGCATTGGCCTCGCAATCGTGAAAAAGATCATGGAAGACCATGGTGGGGAGCTTGTTTTGGAGAACGCGCCGGCGGGCGCGATCAAGGATTGGGACCGTCTGGGTGCGCGTATTCGGCTGATCTTTCCGGAATGGAAAGGGAAATCGGTCGAGGCGTCACAGGCTCGGGCGGAGCCTTTGGGGATGAAAGCAGGGGAATAGGAATATGGCAGCAGATATTTTGGTGGTCGATGATGAGGCGGACATTCGCGACCTAATATCGGGCATTCTGGACGACGAGGGTTATTCGACCCGGCTTGCGTCCGATAGCGACACGGCACTGGCGGAGATTGAAAACCGCGTGCCTTCGCTTGTTGTGCTCGACATCTGGCTTCAGGGCAGCCGGCTCGATGGTCTTCAAATTTTGGAACGCATTAAACAGGTCCACCCCGAATTGCCCGTGGTGATTATCTCTGGTCACGGCAACGTTGAAACCGCCGTCGCGGCGATTAAACGCGGCGCATATGACTTTATCGAAAAGCCCTTCAAGGCAGACAAGTTGGTGCTGAACGTTCATCGCGCGCTGGAGACCGCCAAGCTGCGTCGCGAGAACACCGAGCTTAAAATGAAAGTGGGCACTAGCGCCGACTTGGTTGGGGAATCGTCCGCCGTCAGCCAGGTGCGTCAGATCGTTGAACGGGTTGCACCCACCAATAGCCGCGTCTTGATCGTCGGGCCTCCGGGCTGCGGTAAAGAAGTTGCCGCGCGCTTGATGCACGCCAAATCGCGCCGCGCCCATGGGCCTTTTATTGCGATCAACGCTGCCACCATCGCGCCGGACCGCATGGAAGTTGAGCTTTTCGGCGTTGAGGAAAGCGGCGATCAATCCCACAAAGTTGGCGTTTTTGAGCAAGCCCATGGCGGCACGCTCTATCTCGATGAAATCGCGGATATGCCCATCGAGACTCAAAGCAAAATCCTGCGCGTACTCGTTGAACAGAATTTCGAGCGCGTGGGCGGGGGAACAAAGGTGCAGGTGGATGTGCGCGTGATGAGTTCAACGAGCCGCGATCTGAGAGCCGCCATCGATGAAGGTACATTCCGCGAAGATCTCTATCACCGCCTCAACGTGGTGCCGCTCCAAATACCGGCGCTTGCGGACCGGCGCGAGGATATTCCAGATCTGGTTGAGCACTTTATGGGCCAGCTCACATCATCCTCGGGCCTTCCCACCCGGCGCATCGGCGAGGATGCGCTTGCCGCGCTCCAGGCCCATGATTGGCCGGGGAATGTGCGTCAACTCCGCAATATCGTGGAGCGGCTATTGATCCTGGCGACCCAAGATGTGGAAGACGTCATTACGGCGGATCTCCTGCCCGCAGAGGTGGGGCAAGGCTCGCCCGCCCTTGCCGAGGGGGGCCGGACGGAACATATCATCTCGCTGCCCTTACGTGAGGCGCGCGAAGCCTTCGAACGGGAGTACCTTATGGCTCAGATCAAGCGATTCGGAGGGAACATCTCGCGGACAGCCTCGTTTATTGGAATGGAGCGATCGGCGCTTCACCGCAAGCTGAAATCCTTGGGCGTGAACACGAGCAGCCGGTCAAGCAGCGTCAACGCATAATCCCGCGGGACCCTCGGGAGGACATTCATGAAGATCATCATTTGCGGCGCCGGTCAGGTGGGCTCAGGTATTGCCCGCCAGCTCGCCGTGGAAAACAACGACGTGACGGTCATTGACCAGTCCGCGGAACTCGTTCAGTCGTTGCAAGAACAAATCGATGTGCGCGGAATTGTGGGCCACGGCGCGCACCCTGATTTGCTCGACCGGGCGGGCGCGTCCGAAGCCGACATGATTATCGCGGTCACGTTCTATGATGAAGTGAACATGGTGGCGGCGCAGATTGCCCATTCGCTCTTCCGCGTGCCGCTCAAGATCGCACGTGTGCGCGCGCAGAGTTACCTAAACCCCATTTGGCAAGATCTCTTCAGCCGCGATCATATGCCGATCGATGTGATCATTTCGCCCGAGCTTGAAGTGGGGCGAAGCGTCTTGCGCCGCCTCGAAATTCCCGGTGCCTTTGAATCCGTTAGTTTTGCAGACGGCGTGATCCAAGTAGTTGGTGTTAAGATCGAACAAGATACGCCCATTGTGGATACGCCGCTCGAACAGCTCACCGAGCTTTTCCCGGATTTACAGGCGGTCGTTGTGGGGATCGTTCGCCATGGCGCGCTGTTCGTGCCCACGCGGCGCGATCAAATGATGATTGGCGATGAGGTTTACTTTATCTCGGCTCGCGAGCATGTGGCACGCACGCTCGATCTTTTTGGCCACCAGGAACCCGCCGCCCGGCGCGTGATCGTGGTCGGCGGCGGCAATATCGGTGTCTTCGTTGCCAAGGAGCTTGAAGACCGGCCGGGCATGCGGGTGAAGCTTATTGAGGCCGATAAGAAACGCGCGGAGGCGGCGGCGGATCAGCTGAACCGCACCGTGGTCTTTAACGGCAGCGGGCTCGATACTTCGATCCTGCGCGAGGCGGGTGTCCAGGATGCGGAAAGCATCGTCGCGCTTACCAATGATGACAAAGTCAATATTCTTACGGCGGTGATCGGCAAACAGCTCGGGTCCGGCAAATCGATGACGCTGATCAACAACCCAGACTTCGGCGCCATCGTTCCTTCGCTGGGGATCGACACGTTCCTTGATCCGCGCGCGACCACCGTATCCACGATCTTACAGCATGTGCGCCGGGGGCGGATCAGGCGGGTTCACTCAATCCGGGGCGGTGCGGCGGAAGTCATCGAAGCCGAGGCGCTGGAAACCTCGCCGCTGGTTGATAAGCCGTTGCGGGAAACCGATCTTCCCGACGGCGCGCTGGTCGGCGGCATTGTGCGCGGGGGCGAGGTTATTGTGCCGCGCGGTGACACGGTCGTGGAAGCTGGTGACCGGGTGGTTCTTTTTGTGGAGCAATCGGTGGTGCGCAAGGTTGAGAAGCTTTTGCGCGTGGGCATCGAGTATTTCTGATCATGCGCTTTGCCGCGGTCTTCTTCACCCTCGGGATTTTTCTTCTGGCTCTCGCCGGTCTCGCGCTTGTGCCAGCGCTTCTTGCCTTTGCGCAAGGCGATGTGGTGCTTGCTGCGGAATTTGTTGGCACGGCAATGTTTTCCGGATTTGTGGGCGGCGGCTTTGTCATTGCGTTAAGTGGACCGCGGCGACGCTCGGGCGTTCGCGAAGCGGTGCTGCTGCTGTTACTGGCGTGGATCGTATTGCCGATCTTCGCCATGATACCGGGCTATCTTTCCGGCTGGCCGGGATCTTTGGCGCAAGCATACTTTGAGGCGGTCTCGGCGCTTACGACGACCGGCGCGACGCAATATCACGAAGCCTCCGGCGCGCCGGATGCGATCTTGCTATGGCGATCGCTTTTGCACTGGATTGGCGGCCTTGGCGGTTTGCTGGCAGCGGCGGCCGTCCTAACCGGCGTTGCGCCAACATCACTTCCCGTGCAGAGCGTGATTGTGCCGCAGCTCGAGCGTGAAGCCCTGGTGGCGCGGCTTTTGCCCATCGGGCTTGTGCTTGCGCCGGCTTACGCTTTGATCACGCTGGTTGTTGTTGTTCTTTTGTCTTTTTCGGGTCTCGCGCCAATGGATGCTGTGTGTCTCGGCCTTTCAGCTATCGCTACGGGCGGGACCTCAGCCGAAGGCCCGGTTATCAGCGTCTACGGACTTGCGCCGGTGGAGCTCATCATTGTGCTGGCCATGACCGCAGGTGCGATCAGTTTTGCGACGCACACCTCGGCCATACGCGGCAACTGGCGCGCCTATGCCCGCGACCCGGAGGTGATCGCGCTTCTTGGTGTTGTCTTGGTGGCAGGGCTCGCCGCCTGGGCGCTGGGGCGAACTGCTGCGGCCTGGCCGCACGCGTTTCAGATCCTCTCGCTCGCCACCACAAGTGGCTACATTCATGAAGATGCGGTGGGCAGCCTTCCGCCCGCGCTCATTTTTATGCTGGTGCTTTTGGGCGGTTCGATCATTTCGACCGCCGGGGGGATCAAGATGATGCGCATTGTCCTTCTCTGGCGCCAGGCGCAGCATGAGCTAAGACACCTTGCGCACCCAAATTCGATCTCATCGGAGCGGATTCAGGGCCGGGCGCTGAGCGCCAAAATGGTCGAGCCTGTGTGGATTTATTTTGTGGCGCTGGTAACAGCCATCACCTTTCTCGCCCTATTTCTGTCCTTAAGTTTGCCGAGTTTTGACATGGCAGCCGGGGCGTCCGTTGCCATGCTGGCAAACACGGGGCCATCGCTGCACTTGGCGTTTCCCGATGCGCCAGGTTATGGCGAGTTTAATACGGGCGCGCTTATGGCCATGAGTTTTGGAATGATCCTTGGCCGGATCGAAGTGCTGGCATTACCGATCTTGCTCACCGGATCGTTCTGGCGGTTCTGAGGCATGACAGAAGGATAAGAAACACCATGCCGCGCGTAAGCTACGTCAATGGCAGGTTCGTGCCCCACGCAGATGCAGAAGTGCACGTGGAAGATCGGGGTTATCAATTTTCCGATGGCGTCTATGAGGTATGGTGCGTGATGGCGGGCAAACTCGTCGATCACGAGCTTCATCTTGATCGCCTTGAGCGATCACTGGGCGAATTGCGGACCATGATGCCTATGTCGCGTGCGGCGCTTACATCTCTCGTCAAGGAGATGGTCCGGCGCAACCGTGTTCGGGACGGACTTGTTTATTTGCAAGTCACGCGAGGGGTCGCACCGCGCGATCACGCGTTCCCAACGGAGGGGGTCATGCCGTCGGTGGTTCTGACCGCAAAGTCTATTCCCGCAGCTTACTACGATGCCAAAGTCAAAAGAGGCATCAAGATCATTTCGGTGCCGGACATCCGTTGGTCGCGGCCCGACATCAAGTCGGTCTCCCTGCTTCCAAATGTGCTGGCCATTCAGGCCGCCCGCGATGAAGGCGCCGACGATGCCTGGCAGGTGGACCGGGAAGGCTTTGTAACGGAGTCGAGCCGCGCCAATGCCTGGATTGTGGATAAAGATGGCAACCTCGTCACGCGCAAGGCCGATACGTCCATCCTGAACGGGATTACGCGGCGGGTGATCCTTGCTTTGGCCAAGGACGAGGGCCGGAAGATTATCGAGCGTCCCTTTACGGTGGAGGAAGCGCAGGGCGCGCGGGAGGCTTTCCAAAGCTCAGCCTCGGCAGGGGTAATGCCGGTGGTTGAGATCGACGGCAAGCCTATTGCCAATGGCAGCCCGGGTTCCGTGGCCCTTGGGGTTCGTGACAGTTATGTGAAAAACGCTTTGGCCACGTGATTTTTGAAATCAGGGCCGTTAGAACTATATGTAAAAGAGGCACCAAGCCCACAACAACAAGAACAGGGGACAAAGATGGCCGGTGAAAAGAGCCAAAACCTGCAAGACACATTCCTCAACCATGTCCGCAAGCAAAAGATTCCGCTGACGGTGTTCCTCGTTAACGGCGTTAAGCTGCAGGGCGTGATTACTTGGTTTGATAATTTTTGCGTCCTTCTGCGCCGGGATGGCCATTCGCAGCTTGTCTACAAGCATGCGATTTCGACCATCATGCCGGGCGCGCCGGTTCAGTTGTTTGAAGCGGAAACGGCTCCGGACGCGGACTGACGTCGCAAGTGGCAGACACCTCGACCTTCACTATGGATGTAAGCGGGCCCTCGACGGGCGCTCGCACCGCTGTCATTTGTCCTGACATCAAATCCGCGCGAGATGCTTATGCGCGCTCACCGCAAGCGCGCCTTGAAGAAGCAGTGGGGCTCGCGCGGGCAATCGATCTTGAAGTGCTGCACGCAGCTATCGCGCCGCTCGCCAAAGTAACGCCCGCCACATTGCTCGGGTCGGGCAAGGTGGAAGAGATCGCCGAGATCATCCACGAGCAAGAGATCGAACTTGCGGTGGTTGACGGTGAAGTGAGCCCGGTTCAGCAACGCAATCTCGAACGCGCCTGGAAGTGCAAAGTGCTCGATCGCACCGGGCTGATCCTCGAAATTTTCGGAGCGCGAGCGCAAACCCGTGAAGGCACGCTGCAAGTGGAGCTTGCGCATCTGACTTACCAGAAAGGCCGGCTGGTCCGCAGCTGGACCCACCTGGAACGCCAGCGCGGCGGGCTGGGGTTCATTGGCGGCCCGGGTGAAACCCAGATCGAGGCTGACCGCCGCGCCCTTCAGGAACGTATCGATAAGATCAAGAAGCAGCTTGAGAAGGTTACCAAGACGCGCGACGTGAACCGCGCAACCCGCGCCAAAGTGCCGTACCCCGTGGTGGCGCTGGTTGGCTATACGAACGCAGGCAAATCGACTCTCTTTAATCGCATGACCGGCGCGAGTGTTGCCGAAGAGGACATGCTGTTCGCGACGCTCGATCCCACCATGCGCGCAATCAAACTGCCAAACGGGCAGCAGGTGATCCTCTCCGATACAGTGGGCTTTATTTCCGATCTGCCGACGCAATTGATCGCTGCGTTTCGCGCAACGCTGGAAGAGGTTTTATCCTCCGACATTCTGCTTCATGTGCGCGACGCCTCAAGCTCTTCATCGGCAGCAGAGCGGGCGGATGTGCTCGGCGTGCTCACGGAACTTGGAATTGGCGAGGATGATGAGCGCATCGTCATTGAAGTCTTAAATAAGGCGGATGCGTTGCCGCCCGATGCACAAGCCATTCTCGAAAACTCTTGTGCGCGGGCGCCCGAAGCCAGCCCCATGGTGCTCGTCTCAGCGCTTAAGGGAACGGGGTTGCACGCGCTTATCGCTGCGATTGAAACAGCCCTCGAACGCGGGCGCGAAACTGTGGACTTGGAGCTAGCGCCCGATGAAGGCGAAGCGCTTGCTTGGCTTCACGCGCATTCAGATGTGATTGCCGCGCGCACCAGCGAGGAAGGCCAGACATTCCTGCGCATTCGTGTTTCACCGGGCGATCTTGGGCGCTTCCGCAAACGCTTTCAGGGCCCGCGCGTTCTTGCGCGTGCGGCGGACTAGGGGCGCAGATGGTGGACACCGGAAAAGTCGCCAACCTGATCAAAGAGATCGCCGCCGAGGAAGTCATGCCCCGCTGGCGCAATCTCAAGGCCCACGAGGTGCGCGACAAAACCAAAGGCGATCCTGTTACCGAGGCGGACCTCGCCACCGAGCGGCGATTGACGGCCGCGTTCAAAGAGATGCTCCCGGGCTCGCTTGTGGTCGGTGAGGAAGCGGTTCATGAAGACGCGTCTTTGCTTGCGCATCTGGATGGGGATGCGCCCGTCTGGGTGATCGACCCTGTGGACGGCACAAAGAACTTCACCCAAGGAAATGAGCTTTTCGCGGTCATGGTGGCGCTTGTTCAAAAAGGCGCGCCGCGGGCCGCGTGGATTTATGGGCCCGTCGCGGATGAAATGGCGGCGGCGGAAGCAGGGGCGGGTGCGTTCCTGAATGATGTACGGCTCAACGCCGTAAAAGCGCCGGGCGATGTGGCGGCCATGAAAGGCGCGATCCACACGAAATATCTCGAAGGTCCGGTGCGCGAAGAAGTGCTTGCCCACATGGATGCTTTTGGCAGCAACGAGGAGCTTTACTGTTCCGGGCTTACTTATGTGGGGATCGCCAAGGGCCGTCTGGACCACGCGCTTTATTGGCGTGCCAACCCGTGGGATCACATCATGGGCGCGCTGATCGTCAAGGAAGCAGGCGGGCGTTCGGCGTACCTTGATGGCGAGACCTACCGCGCCCAGGCCAAGGACAAACGCGGGCTTATCGCCGTCGCTGATGCTGAGGCGTGGGAGCGCGTTCATAAAGCGCTTTTCCCAAATGGTGTGCCAACTTAGTTATTTGGGATCATGGGCCTTCGCCCGTTCCCATATTTCGTCCATTTCTTCGAGCAATAGGTCTTCGAGAGGCTTGCCGCGCTCTTTGGCTTCGCGCTCGATAAATTGAAACCGCGAAATGAACTTCCGATTTGTGCCGTCGAGGGCAACCTCGGGATCGATCCCATATTTGCGGCACAGATTGGCGGCAACAAAAAGCACATCGCCTAGCTCGTCCTGGATGCGGGCGGGGTCATTTGTTTCCGCGGCTTCGCGCAGTTCGCGAATTTCTTCCTGAAGTTTGTAATAGACGAAATCCACGGACTGCCAATCAAAGCCCACCCGCGCCACGCGCTTGGTGAGTTTCTCAGCACGGGTGAGGGCAGGGAGCGCGCGCGGTACGTCATCAAGAAAGCTCTCGGACTTGCCGGATTTCGCCCGTTCCTCGGCTTTCAGCGCCTCCCAGTTTTTCGTTTGCGCCTCGGCGGTAGCGATATCTTCTTCACCAAACACATGAGGATGCCGACGTAGCATTTTCTCCGAGATTGATTTTACAACTTCATGAAAATCAAAGTGCCCGGCCTCCTCGGCCATGCGCGCGTGGTAGACCACCTGAAAGAGAAGATCACCAAGTTCGGCCTTGAGCGCCTCCATATCGCCTTCGTGGATCGCATCGGCAACCTCATAGGCTTCTTCGATCGTATAAGGCGCGATGGTCTTGAAGTTTTGCTCAACGTCCCACGGACAACCGCCATCGGGATCGCGCAGCGCCGCCATAATCTCAAGAAGCGCTTCAATGCTGGTGAGGTCTTCGGGCGGGGTCTTTGCCATGGCTTATTACTCGGCAGGCTGGTCTTCGATTTCACCGCGGGGCGGGGAATACCCGGTCAATGTGTCGATCGCGCCGTGATCTCCTTCGTTACGGTGGCGTTCGTCGATTTGCGCGCGCAGCTTTTCTTGTTCGGCCTGATCAAGTGGGAAGTTCCAAATAAGCCAAGCGCCAGCCGCGTAGACTACCATGGGCAAGAAGACGAACATGTAACCGATGGTCATCACCGCTCGTTCGGAGTTTTGTTCGCCAAGCGAAGGATCGAACCCGACGATGCCGAGAACCGTGAGCGCGAGGCCCACAGCAAGCGCCGCACCGATCTTACTCGTCATGGTCAGCAGGCTGAAATAAAGCCCGGTGCGCTCTTGTCCTGTCTCAAGTAGGTCATAGTCGCGCACATCAGCCATCATCGATCGCAGGAGGAACGGCCCCGCGCCATAAGCAAAGCCGTACGCCATGTTGAGCAACAGAACGACCCAGAGCGGCGCATTGGGTGAGATGAGATAGGTCGCCAGGATGACGCAGGAATAGACGAAGGCAATCGTCAGCGCTTTGTGCTTACCGATTTTGTAAGAGATTTGAATCCAGAAGGGCACGGCGATGAACGCCGCCACAAAATAGAGAAGCAGTATGCGGCTCGCCCAATCGCCATAGCCCACATAGTAGGCAATGAACCATATATAGAGCGCGCCCGATACCGACGGGCCAAACCCCGCAATAATGTCTACAAGCAATAGCCTTCGGACGGATTTGTTCTTCGAGATGACGGTCCAGAGGCCGTGCCAATCAATATTCTTTTGTTCCTTGACCGGTCGCTCGCCCACCAGTGTCACGGCAAAGGCGACCGTGAGCGGCAGCAGGATAATGACGAACCAGCCCATGGCGGCCACACGGTCGCGGCCCACAGCGCGGTGGCCATCATCTTCAACGCGGATCTCGGATAGGGCAGTACCGGCGTCCGCGGGCGCGATCTCTTCTATCGCAACAGGCGGAGGGTCGGCCGGCACCGATGATGTGATCTCAATGAGCGCAGGCAGTGCGAGCACAGTGAACATGCCGAGCACAAGCGCGAACTCGCGCCAGCCCTGGACCCGGCTGCGTTCGTGATAGTCGGGCGTTAGCTCCGCCCCCCACGATATGTGCGAGATCGTGAGCAGCGTGTAGCCCACGTAAAGCACGAACATCCATATGAGTAAGTGCGTCACGCCCACGCCTTCGGGCGGAATGAAGAGCTGCCACGCGGCCAGCATCATGATGGGAACGGACAAAACGATCCAATGCCGCCGCCGTCCCCACCGGGTGGGGAAGCGGTCCGACAGGATGCCCATGAAGGGGTCCGTGAAAACGTCCCAAAAGCGCGCGAGCATGAAGATCGTGCCCACCGCCGCCACAGCAAGCCCCGCTTGTTCGGCGTAGAACGCTGGCAAGTACACGGCTACAGGAAGGCCAAGGGCAGAGTTCGGAATAGACGGCGCGGAATAGGCCGCGATCTGCCAGCGCTTGAGATGGAATGTGGTCATGTTGCGCTGGGCACCTTTTGTCTTTCCCTCGAACCCCACCAGTCCGACCACGAGTTTTCCCCCGCGTGACGGAATGTCAGCCAAGGCCCACGATTGCGGATTGGGCAGGGGATGTCTAGGGCCACCGGGGCGCCTCAAAGCTCCCCAATGTGCCCGTGCGGCAGGATTGACTTGGGACGCCTCGCGCCGTTTATAGCCGGGTCCACAAGAGATATCGGATACAGAACGGCATGAAACGCGCGCTCATTACAGGCGTCACGGGCCAGGACGGCTCATATCTGGCGGAGCTTTTGCTCGAAAAAGGTTATGAAGTGCATGGGGTTAAGCGCCGCTCTTCATCCTTCAATTCCGGCCGGATCGACCACCTTTATGTGGACCCCCACGAAGAGGAAACGAGCTTCCGTCTTCACTACGGCGATCTAGGCGATGCGACCAATTTGATCCGCCTGATCCAGGATGTCCGCCCGCACGAGATCTATAACCTCGCCGCCCAATCCCATGTGCATGTGAGCTTTGAGACACCGGAATACACCGCCAACGCCGATGCGCTCGGGCCTTTGCGCGTGCTCGAAGCGATCCGTCTTTTGGGTCTTGAGAAAGAAACGCGGTTCTATCAGGCAAGCACGTCCGAGATGTACGGCCAGGCGCAAGAAAGCCCGCAATCTGAGACGACGCCATTTTATCCGCGCAGCCCATATGGCATCGCCAAGCTTTACGGCTATTGGATTACTGTGAATTACCGCGAGGCGTATGGCATTCACGCGTCCAACGGCATCTTGTTCAACCACGAAAGCCCGCGCAGGGGTGAGACGTTCGTTACGCGCAAAATCACCCGCGCTGTGGCGGCGATCGAGCTCGGCCATCAGCACACATTGTTTCTGGGCAATCTCGATGCCAAACGCGACTGGGGCCATGCGCGCGATTATGTGGAAGGCATGTGGCGTATACTTCAACAAGACGCGCCGGACGATTATGTGCTCGCCACCGGCGAAGCACATTCAGTGCGCGAATTTGTAGAGCTATCCTTTGCAGAAGTAGGCCGCCCAATTCGTTGGGAAGGTGAGGGGACCGACGAAAAAGGCGTTGATGCCGCAACCGGCGATGTGCTGATCGCGATTGACCCGATCTATTACCGCCCTTCGGAAGTTGAATTTCTTCTGGGCGATGCGTCCAAAGCGAAGCGCGTGCTGGGCTGGGAACACCAGACAAGCTTTACTGATCTTGTAAAAGAGATGGTGGCCGCCGACCTTAAGGCCGTAGCGGCCGAGCATTCCAATGGTCGCGTGGTCGGTTAGCCGCCAAAAAGCTTTGCCAAGAAGCTTTTTTTCTTGCCGCCAGGTTTCTGCGCCGTCACCACATAGGCGGCAAGGGCAATGGTCGTTGGCGCATCGCCATAAGCTTCATTCAATTTTTCCTTCACTGCATCACGCACATCTTCAGGGGCAACGCCCGCACCGAGACCGCGAATTTCATCGGCCAGTGGATTACCGAAGACGATCGCGTGCGCAAACGTATCCCACGAGGTGATCTTGCCGTCCCTGGCAATGCGCTCGATTTTTATGTTTTCAAAGCCTGCCGCCTTGAGGTCTTTCTTGATCTCGTCGGGGTCATGATAATGGAAGGGCACTTTGTAAAAGCCCGGCGCCTCGCCCGGGAAGAACGTTTCCACCGTGTTGTGGCCAAGGCCGGCCCAGGGATTACCTTCCCAACTATCCCATGCATTGAACAAATATGTGCCGCCGGGCTCGAGCACCCGCAGGGCTTCACGGTAGTGCTCACGCTTATCGGGCATGAACATCACGCCGAACTGCGCGAGCAGAAGATCGTATGAACCCTCGTCCTTCGGGATCGACATTGCATCGACCACTTCAAACGAAATGTTTTCGCCTTGTCGAAACAAGGGTCGCGAAACCTCGAGCATTGCATCGTTCAAATCAGTAGCGACAATCGGCGTTGAGGCGGGAAGGGCGCTGCGCAGCACTCGGGTCACGCGGCCTGTACCTGCAGCAAGTTCGAGTACGTTCTTGGGTTTGAACGCCTTGGCGCGCGCCGCAATATCATCTGCATAGGGGTCAAAGATGACGGGGCCAAGACCCTGATCGTAATTTTTAGGTATTTCGCCAGTGAATTGAGCTGCGTTGGATGACATGGGGTTTCCTTTGGTTTGGCGTCCGCCACATTGGATAGGAGGGTTATAAATCAGACTATGAACTACTCACAAATCAGCCCGAGCAGATCGCGAGCGAGGGCAGTGTGCGCCGCAAGATATTGCGCGCGTTCTTCTTCCGCATCAGGGTAGGAAGGCACATGTACAAAAAGACAGGGCGTGGGCGCGCCCATTTCGGCAATGCGGAAAAGCGCCTCGTAATAGATGTGATTGCAAATGTAAGCGCCCGCGTGGTTCGAGATATCGACGCCGTGGCCCTTTGCCTCCAATCCATCTGACAATGCATTGAGGTCGAGGCGCGTTTTAAGGGCGAGGGGGGCTGCTCCAACGATTGTATCGCCCCGGCGAGTGATGCCGGCATTATCGGCAAGGCTCGCGTCATCGAGATTAAGCGCTACGCGTTCGAGCCGCGCGCGCGGTGCAGCCTCCATAAGGCCGAGCATGAGAACGGCGCGTGGCTGATGGCGCGCAATGAGATCGAGGATCGCTGCGCCAGCCGCATCGTATTCCACGGGCAGGACTTGCGTAATGAGCTCGCGCTTCTGATCCCACGCCGTATCCACCGCGCTCACAATATCGCGGCTCGGGTTTTCACTGTTCGCGCCGAAGGGCTCAAAGCCCGTGAGGAGGATGGTCATGGGCGGAGCATAGGCAGGACCCGCTGGAACTGCCATGGACAAGGCCGGGGCGGGCCGCAATTTGGTCATACTTGGCGGCATCACTTAAGCGCATAATTTATATTATGGAAAATAATAGACTAGATATTGGGGGTGGGCTTTGAGGCGCTAAACCGTGCCTCTGACGTAATTCTGACCGCCGGAGTGCCTCAATGAGTTTGTCCCACCGCCAGATTGCCATTGTCGCCGCGCTAGGCGCCATCTTGTGGTTCGCCGCTGCCATGGTGGCTCGCGATGCGGGACCCTTTCTGTTCGATCAAGGCTGGCGGCACGTTCTTTTGTATCTTGGGCTGTTCCCGGTGACCTGGCCCTTTGTCATCCTGTTTCGGGCCGCAGCAGACCTTTCTAAGGACAATCTCTTTGCCGGGGTCGCCGTGGGCACCATGACTGCGCTTTTCCTCGATGGCGCGGCGTTCGCATGGCTGCCGACGCTTTATGGCCCATCAACCGACAACCAGCTCGCGGGCGCTGCTAGCATTCTCTGGGGCGCTGGCGTCTTCTTATTCATCGGTTGGATTATGAGCCGACGCTAACGGCCCCTCAGAGCTCGTGCTCGGGCGCCTGGCGCCGCGGAATAAGCTCAAAGCGGCCCCAGTGGAGCTGCCCTAACAGAAAGCCTCCAGTCCCGCCTGCAATGGCGAAATCCAAGGGTGGCAGCCCGGCCCATATTTGGGCGGTTGTGAGCCAGCCTACAATCAGGCCGGCGCCCGCCCCCATCGCCGCATATCTCCCCGTGTGGATCTCGATGCCGTTCAGTTCCGCAACCAGCGAGGCGCCGATTGCAAACGGCAACGCCACGGCCGCCACTAACGGCAATAAGAACAGCACGTACCAGAACAGCGCGGTCCAATTGCGCGCAAGCTCCAGCAGTTCGTCACTCTCTGAGCCAAAGACCATTGCCGGCACCACGGCTATTGCCAGAAGCGCGATCACCATCACCGTTACGGCGACGGCATATGCGCCCAGCCAGCGGACGGCGAAAGATACAATTTGAATTAAAGCCATGTCTGAGCCTTTCGGGCTAAGTGACTTAATTCACGCAATAATTCTAACCAAAGTAAGGCAACCAGCCCAGCAGAAAACGCAGCGATCTGGGCGATCTTGGCACAGAGCGCGCCCTGCACATCCTTACAAGATTCATTCAAATTTAAGCCAGTTTGTTGAGAAAAATTTTGGAGCTTTTGGCCAAAATGCAGACCGAACAAAGGCTGTTTGCGCCTGGATTTCTGATGAGGACCCCAGCAATGAATTTGGGTATGCGTTTTTCAAAGATGACAATGTTGCGGGGCATCGCCCTGGCCCGCCGGTTTGTGCGTGAAAATGGTGGCGCAACCGCTGTCATGTTTTCGGTCATGACGAGCGTCATCGTGGGATCAGTTGCCTTCGGCGTTGATGGTGCCACCTGGTATCAGACCGACCGCAAACTTCAGACCGGCGCCGACATGGCCGCCATGGCCGCCGCCGCCGACGTGGCGCTGCAACGCGCTGCAGGCTACGACGGCGATAGCGCGGAAGATATTGCAACGGATTCTCTCAGACGCACCGGGGTCGATACCAGCCGGTTTACGCTTTTTGAAGTCAACAGCCCGCCCAACAGCGGCAATTTTGCGGGCAATGCGAGTGCGGTCGAAGTGGTTGTGAGCCAGGATGTGCCGATTTTCTTCGCAGGTATGTTCACCGAAGGCACACCCCAGGCCCAGGCCCGCGCGGTGGCACTTTCTGGTTTTGACGGTGAAGTGTGCGTTCTTGCGCTCGACGACAGCCTCCCCGCTGCGGTTCTTTTCTCAGGCAACGGCAATGTGTTGCTTGACTGCGGTATTGGTACGAACTCAAACGATGATGAAGCCGTTCTCGGTCGTGGTTCCGCGGATGTGGTTGCCACACTCGTGCGCGCTGTTGGTGGTATTGATGATGGCGTCGACATCGACGCGAACCTTGCGCCTTACGCCAATCCGATTGGCAATCCGTTTTCCGATCTGGCGGTTCCTTCATTCAGCGGCTGCGACAGCGACGGCGTGCAAAAGAAATTTCGTCAGCTCAACAAAGCGCCAGGTGGAAATGGAAACGGCGGCGACAATGGTAATGGCGGCGACAATGGTAATAACGGCAACGGCGTTGGCAATGAAGAAGTACCCGACCCCCTGCCCGCTGGCGTTTACTGCGGTGACATTACGCTTGGCTCACAAAGCACGACGACCTTTGACGATGGCACGTTCATCATCGACGGTGGCGATCTGACGATCAACGCGGGCGCTGAAGTCTTTGGCGAGAACGTCACGATCATATTCACCAACAGTTCCGACCCCGGCGATCCGGGCGGCCTCCAAATCAACGGCAATGCGGAAATTGATCTGCGCGCGCCCACGAGCGGTGATTTTACCGATGTTCTGTTCATGCGCGACCCCAACGGCGACGACGTTGCTGGTCAGAATAACGAGCGCTGGATCATCAACGGTAGTGCCTACACTTTCATGGATGGTGCGATCTATGCCCCAGGCGTGGAGCTGGAAGTCACAGGCAATGGTGACCCCACAGGGGGGTGCTTTGTGATGGTGGCGGGCGTTGTGACGTTCTCCGGCAGCTCCACCGTCAACATGACATGCATGGATACGGGCCAGGAACTCGCGGGCCTGATCACCACGCGGTTGGTGGAATAACGCCTCGGGCTACGGCGTGACGCCGTAGCTTTCGAACCGAACGCCAATGTCATGATCAGCAGCTACGGCTGCGCACTCCAACAACAAAATTGTTGCGCGTTTTTGACACGGCGCCCCGCCTCCATTCTCCGCCCATCGGACATCAACTGGATGAATGCTCGCAATTGATGAGCCTAGGGAGGAAAGTGATGACACCGCACAGCCTGTGGCAGATAGCAATCTTTGTCGGCGTTGTTTTGTTTATCGGACCGCTTCGCGCCGAAGAATATAATTGGTCATTTGAGTTACCCGGCGACGCCGTTGCAGGCGATTACACATCTGAGCCCTGCATACACACCACAAGATATGATGAGGAGTACGCCGCCGAGTGCGGTGTTCTTATTGTGCCGGAAAACCGCGAGGACCAGCAGGCCCGCCTCATCTCAATCCCCATAAAGCGTATCCATTCCACCGGCGATGCGCCGCGTGAGCCAATCTTCCACCTCACCGGCGGGCCGGGAATGAGCAACATGAGTTTCAACTCGGTCGCTTGGTACATTGAAAACCACGACATCGTTCTTGTGGGCTACCGCGGTGTGGACGGCAGTACCTACCTTGCCTGCCCCGAGGCCGGCGGTGCCATGACGGCAGGCAGTCTCCTCAGCCAGGAAAACTTCGATGCCCTGGCCGATGCCTATGGCGCCTGTCAAACCCGTCTTCATGCGGAAGGTGTCGACACTCGCGGCTATGACATGATCGAAGTGGTTGATGACGTAGAAGCCGCGCGAGACGTATTGGCCTATGACCGCATCAACCTATCGAGCGGCTCCTACGGCACCCGCCTCGCCATGTTCTACACCTGGCGCTACCCAGAAATCTCGCATCGCAATGCCATGGTGGCGGTGAACCCGCCAGGCCGATTTGCCTGGGACCCTGCTCTTCTTGATGGACAGATCCGGCGTTACGCGGCGCTCTGTGCCGAAGACGCTTATTGTTCCTCGCGCACCGACGATCTTGTGGGCACCATCGAGCGCGTTCTTGCAGATTTTCCGGAGAGCTGGATGGGCGTTCCCATCGACCGCGACACGGTTTTGTTCGGAACGTTCATGGGGCTTTACTCAATTGATGGTGCGGCCATGACGTTTGATCTGTGGCTTTCCGCAGATGAAGGCGATGTCAGCGGCATGGCGGCCATGACTTTGGCCTTCCGTTTCATGATCCCGTCTGGGTTTGCCTGGGGGGATTCCATGGCCAAGGCGGGCCCGGATTATATTCATGACCCCGCGCGCGATTACATAGCCGAGGCAACGCCTGAGCCATATCTATTGGGTAGCCCCGGCGCGGTACTTGGGTTTGCCGGTGGCGCGGGCTGGGACGTGGACCGCATTCCAGACGAGTATATGAGCGTGCAACCCTCGGACGTGCGCACGCTTTTGCTGTCAGGCACGCTGGATGTTTCCACACCCCATGAGACGGCGCGAGACGACCTTCTGCCGTATCTTTCAAACGGCGAACAGGTGGTGCTTGAGAACTTCGCCCACTCGGCTGATCTTCTTTACTTGCAGCGCGATGCGACGCGGCACTTGCTAACGACTTTCTTTGCTAGTGGCGAGATCGACGGCTCGCGCTTTACGCCTGCGACCGTCAACTTCGAGCCCAAGTGGCCCATGGGCCTTATCGCAAAGGCAAGCCTGGGCGGCTTGGCTGTCGCGCTGTTGCTTTTGTTGCTGATGGTGCGGTTCGTCGTGCGCCGAGTGCGGGGTGTTTAGTCCGATATGTCCATACCGTCATAGGCGGGTTCCACATGGGCCGGCAGCTCGCGCTTGAGCGCTTCGTAGTCAAGATCGATATGCAGGTTCGTCAGTATGCCCCGCTTTGCGGTTGAGCGCTCAAGCCACTTGAGCGCTGTTTCCACATTGGCGTGGCTGGGGTGATGGGTGTGGCGGAGCGCATCGACAATCCAGGTATCAATCCCATCAAGCTTCTCCCAGCTTTCTTTGGGAATGGCGTGGGCATCTGAGGTGTAGGCAACGTTCCCAAACCGGAAGCCGAGCGATTTGATGTGCCCATGGTTCTGCCAGAACGGCGTTATTTCGATCCGCCCGCCCGGCCCATCGATGGAGATGTTGACATTGTCTACATCTATTTTGTGGGCTTCGAGGATCGGTGGGTAGCCCGATCCCTCCGGTGTGGTGAAGCAGTAATCAAACCGGTGCTTCAACAAACCCAAAGTGCGCGCATCGGCATATACCGGCACCAGCTTCCACATATTGATCGCGATCATACGCAGATCGTCAATGCCGTGGGTCTGGTCCGCATGTTCGTGCGTGAAAAGCACGGCATCGAGACGCTCGACATTTGCGTCCAAAAGCTGCTCGCGCATGTCGGGCGATGTATCCACAAGAACTGTGGTTTTTTCTTCCCCCTCGCCTTGTTCAGCCAAGATCGAACAGCGCCTACGGCGGTTCTTGGGATTGTTTGGATCGCACGCGCCCCACTTGCCGCCATTGTTTCCACCAATGCGCGGCACCCCGCCCGATGATCCGCAGCCAAGGATGGTAATGCGAAGCGTCATGTGGGCCGCTCTGCTTTCTTGAACAGCTCAAAGAAATTCGTGGTGGTAGCGGTTTGGATTTGCTGGGGTGTAACGTCTTTGATCTCGGCAAGTGTTGCTGCCGTATGTTGCACAAACGAAGGCTCGTTCGTTTGGCCCCGGTGCGGCACGGGCGCCAAATATGGCGCGTCGGTCTCTACAAGCAACCGCGTAAGCGAAACGTCTTTCGCAATGTCGCGCAGATCGTCTGCCTTCTTGAACGTAAGAATGCCCGATAGCGAGATATACATGCCGATATCGGTGGCGGCTTTAGCGAGCGCGGGGCTCGATGAAAAGCAATGCATCACGCCTGGATACGCACCCTTTTCCATTTCGCTGGAAAGGATTGCGGCCATGTCGTCATCCGCGTCGCGGCTGTGGACGATGAGAGGCAGCCCCGTCTCGCGCGCCGCGCGAATGTGCTTAACAAAGGCACGCTGCTGAACGTCGCGCGGGGAGTAGTCGTAGTAATAATCAAGCCCCGTCTCGCCGATGCCCACCACTTTGGGATGCTCGGCCAGGTGCATAAGCTCTTCCGTGCTTGTTGTGGGTTCGCTCTCGGCATTGTGCGGGTGGATGCCCACGGTGCACCACACATGGTCATAGGCTTCAGCGATCGCGAGTACGCGCTCAAACTCGGTTACTTTCGTGCAGATGGTGACGAGCGTGCCGACCCCTGCTTTGTCAGCGCGCGCCAGAACACCGTCGAGATCGTCCCGCAGAACATCGAAATCCAGATGGCAGTGGCTATCGACCAGCATTACGCCGCCTTCCCGCGGGCAAGGCCCTGCAAGAGGAACACGGCGTTCATGAACGATTGCTTGCGGTCGTTGTTGAGTGCTTCGCCGCGCGCAAAGTGATGTGCAAGATCGTTCGTGGCTTCGGCCCAACGATCAGCGTCGGCGCGCGCGCCGACTTTCAGCATGCGCGTACCCTCGCCCACAACGATGTCGGGACCGGGCTCGCCCAACGCAGAGGCGAGCGCCATACGGCCCGTCCAGCGGATCATCATGTCGGTACCCGCACGCCAGGTATCGTCCGCACCGCGTTTTGCCACAGCATCTGCAAGCTTGTGCAGGGCTTTGACGTCCGGGCTGGGCAACGCAGCGAGAATGCCTTCCACTTGTTTGTAGAGGTCCAGGCCGCCACCAGCCGCGAGCGCGAGCGCCTCGCCCGCGCTACCTTCGCTAAGGGCAGCAACCGCTTCAGCGTCTTTGGCTTTGAGTTCATAACCATTTGCCGATAGCACTTGCGCAATTTCATCGGTGCCGAGTGCATTCAATATGAGCTTGCGGCAGCGCGACCGGATCGTCGGCAAAAGCCGCCCCGGCGAATGGCTGACCAGCAGCAAGATCGCTTTTGCTGGGGGTTCTTCCAGCATTTTAAGAAGCGCATTGGCGGCAGAGGCATTCATATCATCCGCCGCGTCGACAATTACAACGCGCCAACCGCCACGGCTGGCGTGCCTCGCAAAGAAGTGCTGCACGCGGCGCACTTCATCTACGGTAATGACGGTCTTGAGCTTTTTGGTTTTATCGTCCCAAGGCCGGCGCAGGACAAACAGATCAGGGTGGCTGCCCGCGACAATCAGTCTGGCGTTTGGATCGCCCGCATCGACGGCAAGGCTGCCGTCTTCATGCGATTGCGGTTCGGCGAGAAGAAACCGCGCCATGCGATAGGCGAGCGTTGCCTTCCCCACGCCCTGCGCGCCTGAGAGTAGCCAGGCGTGATGCATTTTGCCCGAGGCATGCGCCGCGATGAGATCGCGTTCCGCATTCTCATGGCCGACAAAACCGAATGTCTCGCGAGGGTGCGCGAAGTCGAGTAGCCGCGTGGCCTCGGGGATGTCCACTTCAACGCGGGCCACTACGCCGCCCCCGCTTCCGTCAGCTCACTGAATTTTTCGAGCGTCACCGCCCAAATGGCATCGGCCACCTCATCAGGGGTGCCTGAGGCGTCGATTAGGGTGCAACGGTTGGGATGGTCATTTGCAATTTCTAGAAACGCATTGCGGAGGCGTTCATGGAGTGATTTGCCCATGCGCTCGTAACGGTTCTCATCGCCGCCGTCACCCGATGTCGCGCGGGCAAGCCCCACCTCCACCGGCAGATCAAGGATCAGCGTCAAAGTTGGCTGGGTCGCGCCTACCACCATTTGATCGAGGAGTTCGATCGTGTCCGATGATAGACCCTCGCCTGCCCCTTGATAAGCGCGGGTTGAATCGGCAAAGCGGTCGGAGATTACCCAGGCGCCGTCTTCAAGCGCGGGACGCACAGTTTTCTCTAGATGATCATTGCGCGCGGCAGCGTGAAGAAGCGCCTCGGACATGGCGCTCCAGCGATTGGTCTCGCCCGTGACAAGCAATTTGCGAATGGCTTCTGCGCCGGGTGCGCCGCCGGGCTCGCGCGTCATCACCACATCAATGCCGCACGCGATCAGGCGTTCGGAGAGGCGCGCAACTTGCGTGGACTTGCCGGTGCCCTCGCCGCCTTCGAGCGTGATGAATTTGCCTGGTGCGGTCACGGGGCAGCTTGCTCCGCCTCAGCCGCCGCATCGCTTGCTTCGGCAGCGTCCATAAGTTCCTGCTCCACGCGGCCGAACACAAGATGATCGAGTGCCATCATGATCTGTCCAACGATGCCGGTTCGCGGCACCGACGCTGCGGCATAAAGCGGATACTCAAGTGCTTGCGCACCCGGGGCCGAGACGCGAAGGGTTGCCACTTCTGCGCCAGTGATGATCGGCGCTTCGATGGGTCCCAGATAATTGACCGACACCTCCATCTCGCGGCGGGCCTCGCGACGCAGGATCACTGCAACGTCCTCACGGATCGTCAGCGGTACAAGATGCTCGCGCCCTCCCCACACTTCGGCGCGGCCGACGATGTCGCCCTCGGCAAAGAGGTCGTAATGGCGAAACGCGTTAAAGCCGAGGGTCAAAAGCCGTTGGGCCTCGCTTGAGCGTGCGCGATTGCTTTCAAGCCCGTTGATCACAAGGATCAGCCGCCGCCCATCGCGCTCAGCCGTTCCCACAAGGCCGTATCCGCTGGCTTCGGTGTGGCCGGTCTTCAGCCCGTCCCCGCCGGGGAAGGAATAGATCAGCGGATTGCGGTTTCCCTGGGTGTGGCCGTTCCAGGTGTAATCTTCTTCGGCGAAGTAATGCATATACTCCGGGTACGTCTCAGTCATGTGCCGAGATAAAAGCGCAAGCTCGCGCGCGGTCATCACGTGATTGGGGTCGGGCCAACCTGTTGAGTTGGTGAAGGACGCTTGCTCAAAGCCCAGCTCGCGCGCACGGGATGTCATGGTGACGGCAAAATCGGCTTCGGTGCCGGCGAGCGCTTCGGCAACAGCAATGCAGGCATCATTGCCCGAGACAACGGTGATGCCGCGAATGAGATCTTCCACCGGCACCCACGAGTTCCATTCCGCAAACATTGTGGACGAGCCGCTGGCCGATCCACCCCGTTGCCATGCTTCGGTGGAGATATGGAATTCTTGTTCCATCGTCACCGAGCCCTCTTGAAGCCGCTGGAACAAAATTTCGAGCGTCATCAGCTTGGACATGGATGCCGGCGCCATCAGCTCATCGGCGTTCTTTTCGAAAAGCACGATCCCCGTATCGGCATCCATCAGGATGGCAAAATTGGCGGGGGTTTCGATCTCTTGGGCGTGCGCGCCGAGCGGGATCAACGCAAAGGCCAACAAAAGGACAACTTGGTTTAATGATTGGCGAAAGTGGTTCAACGTCATGACAATCTGGGCCCTATTACGCGGGGGGTGCCTCAATGGCTCTCACGGGTATGCCTACCCGTATTCTCCCCCGCCCGTCCAGAGACGGCAAGACGGGGATTAGCCGCTAAATACCGAGAGTTTGTGACGATTAATCGACGATGATCCGCGCCGCGGCATAACCAAGGTTCGCAACGCTCTGAAGCGCCAGGTCGGCCTCATAAACGTCCTCATAAGGGCCCATGCGGACCCGGTAGAGCTGCTGGCCGTTGATCCATGCCGGCGCAATCGATGCGTTGTTGATTGCGCCTGAGAGCTCCAACCGGCTCTTCATATTGAGAGCATTCGTTTCCATGCCAAAGGCACCGACCTGCACGTAAATGAGCGGCGGCGCATTGGGCAACCTGTTCCGTTCAACGGGCGGCACATCATTTACGTCGCGTTCGGGACTGGCGCGCATGGGCTCTAATGCTGATGCGGCTCCCGGCGGCGTGATTGTGGTGGCGGTGACGGGTACAGATTCCACCGCGGCAAGTCGCATGCGGCGACCTTCAAGAACGCCGCTGGCCTCCGTGCTCGCTACATTGAGCGGCGCAACGCCCATGTTTTGGACGCGCACGGGCGCAGTTCCGGCCTGCTCAAATCCCAGCTCCCGTGCGGCTGCGCGGCTCATATCGATAATGCGACCTTGGGCAAAAGGTCCGCGATCGTTGACACGCACAATGATCGAACGACCGTTATCGAGGTTTGTGACGCGCACATGGCTCGGCAGCGGCAGCGTGGGATGTGCCGCTGAAAACAAGTTCATGTCGAAGCGTTCGCCGTTGGCGGTTTGGCGTCCGTGAAACTG
>Ga0209578_10001317_pt1 | contig 23566 bp, 21 predicted proteins | sample tdAd472_FD_187127 | JGI IMG/M metagenome (GOLD analysis project Ga0209578, IMG submission 187127) | Marine sediment microbial communities from the Atlantic coast under amendment with organic carbon and nitrate - tdAd47.2 (SPAdes)... | ecosystem: Environmental > Aquatic > Marine > Coastal >...
TTCAGAATCGAGGGCTGGGATTGAGATCGCCGCGGAATCCTTCGGGTCGCGGGCGCATAGGGCGAGCCCGACCGGGCTTGGCCTGCTCGGGGCTCTCCGGAGCGGCCTGGCGGGGCGACTCGTCGGTGTTCAGCCGACGCTGGCGGGCATCAGTGATGGACCGATCGAGCTTGCGGAGGATGTTCTTGACCTGATCGAAGGTTTCCGGGGAGGTGCCCATGTCGGTCTTCTTCCTTGAATAAAGGGAAAATCGCCCATTCCTTGGACGAGAGTGGTTGACTGAAGAGGGCTATCGGGTGCGCAAGGAGTGCGCAAATCCCATAACCGAGAAGGGGCGTTGCTCGGCTGAAACCTGTAGGGGTTGTGCGGATTGGCGTGGAATTGCGTGCGGGGTACACTCGCCGCGTCCGGTTGAACGCTTTACCCGCTGCCTCCCCCTCCGCCCGCGCTCGCGATCGGCTGGAAAGGGCTTCCCCTATGCGATGGGTCATCCTGGCTCTGGTGTCTGTCTGGACGGTGCTGACCGTCGTGGGCTACACCGTGGTGCTGCCAAGCGAAGCCGAGGACATCGAGATCATCGCCTCCTATTTCGAAGTCGACGGCGAGGCGGAACCCGGACTTCAGACGTTCCTTGATGGCTTCCGCGTTTTCGCACGCGATCGGACCGGCGACGATGTCCCGAGCGATCTCAACGCGATTCTGACGCTCCCGGCGACGCAGCGCGATCGCCTGATCGCCCTGTTCCGCGAGTACCACGCATCGAACCGTCCGGAGGGCACGCCGTCGCTGGAGGCCGTGCCGACATTGGTCTGGTCCACCGACGACAACCCGGCTCGACGCACCCAAGCCGCATTGTTCCGGGCGTGGTACCTGCGGACCTACAACCAGCCGATCCACGTTGTGACAGACCCAGCGAACCGAGACATCACCAAGGTCGTGATCCAGTGCGTCGCGGGCAAGGGGCCGGACATCATTGAAAGCTACGGCCCGTCACAGTTACAGCAGATGGTGGAAGCCGGCGTCGCGCTCGATGTCACCGATGCCGCCCAGCGCGACGGATTCGGTATAGAACGCGCCTTTGAAGCCGCGTGGCCCTCGATGGCCGTGGAGCAGGAGGAAGGAGAGTGGCGCCAATACGCCTTCCCCTGCAACGTCGGCTATACCGTCCTTTTCTACCACCGCGACCTTTTCGAGCAGGCAGGCGTCCAGCCGCCGAGAGGTCCCTGGTCGATCGAACAGGCGACGGAAAAGGCTAAGGCGCTGATTGAGAACGCCCGGGAGCGAGGCATCGAACGCCGCGTGGGCATCATGAACCTTGGGGCGTGGGACATGGCGCTCGCGGCGGGCGGCAGGTTCCTCAACGACGAGGGCACCGCTTCGGTCTACAACTCGCCCGAAACGATCGCCGGGCTCACGGCGTTTCAGAACATGATGTACGTGGATCGTGTCTCGCCCACCCCGGCCGAGGCCGCATCGATGGCCACCGCCGGCGGTGCGAACATGAACACCACTGCCGAAACGGCTTCGGCCTCCTCGCTATTCGCCGACAAAGTCGCCTCGATGTACGTCGGCGGGCGTTGGGAATACGCCCAGATGGCCAGCCGGAATTTCGAGCAGGTCATCCGGCCGGCGGCGGAGCGCGAACTGGCGTCCGGTGAGCCCAACGATACCGAGTCAGAACTGATCCGCGAAGCCATCGCGATCCTGCAGCGCGACATCCTCAACCCGCTGACCGACGCGCAGTACGACGCCCTCGTCGGGACGCTCGACGATGCGGACCGCTCGCGCCTGCTCCAGGTCGGCGTCGCCCATGTCCCGAGCGTAACCGGCAAACCTTTCTATATGGCCGGTGCCCGCGTCGCGGTCGTGAACCGCTCTTCGCAGCTGCGTGATGAAGCCGTCCGTTTCCTCCGCTTCCTCGGGAGCGAGGTCTACAACGAGCAGATCAACGGCGCCTTCGATTCCATCTGCGGCGTGCCGGCCTACTGCCTCGACGAAGACGGCATTTCCGGCCTGCCGCGAGCCCTGCCGGGCCTCGAGCAGATGGACTCGCCGGTGTTCGTCGAAGCGATGCTGGACTACGCCCAGCCGGAGCAACTCTCCGACTTCATCGGCCCCGGACGCCTCGGCGCACTCGCCGGACCGGTCATCGAGAAGCTCGAGAAGCGGGACATCGGCCCGGCCGAGGCTGCCCGGGTCATCGAGAAGCGGATCAACATGCAGATCGCGGCGAACCTTCGGCGCGACGCGACGCTCCGCGAGCGCTGGGAGGATCTGACCGGGGTCGAGTTCGATCCGGACCCGTCGGTACCGCTCCGCCAGCAGGTCGAGCGTGCGAACAGACTCAGCATGGCCGGGGGCGCATCATGATCGGCAGCGGGCGGAAGCGGCTGCTGATCGCGCTGGCGTTCCTGCTGCCGAACCTCATTGGCTTCCTGCTGTTCACCGCCGGGCCGGTGGTCTTCTCGCTGTACATGTCGCTGACCGACTGGCAGCTGACGAAGCACAATCAATACTCGACCGAGAGCGTGAAGTTCATCGGCTTTGAGAATTACGCCCGCCTGCTCTGGGGCGACGAATCGCACCTGTTCTGGGATTACTTCTATAACACCGTGTTCCTGATGATCGCGATCCCGGTCTCGATCGCCGGTTCGCTGCTCTTGGCGGTGTGGATCAACTCGAAGGCGACCCCTCAGAAGCCCAAGTCCAAGATGAAATGGGGGATGATCGGCCTCGCCTGCTCTGTCGCAGCCTGCCTGGGAGCGTGGGTGCTCGCATCGCCCTCCGCCGCCCAGGACGTGATGAGCACGCGCTCGGGTATGACCGACCTCACCGAGTACCAGGTCCAGGCGATGCAGCGCAACGGGCTCGTGCTGTTCGTCGGCATCGTCGGCGCGGTCATCACCGCCGGGCTGTTCGTCGGCCAGATGTTCTTCCGGGCCGCGTTCTACCTGCCCACGCTTCTCGCCGGTGTCGCGATGTTCCTGCTCTGGAAGACGCTCTACCGCCCGCGCGGCGGGCTGATCAACTCCGTGCTCGACCCGATCCTCGGTGGCATCGAGCGCGTCGTCGTCAACACGCCCGCAGTCATCTGGTACGGCACCGGAATCCTGCTTGCGTTCGCGACGCTTGCGTTCATCGGTAGGTCGATGATGGCCGGCCTCTCACGCTACAAGGCGAAAGAAACCGGCGGCTTCGCCCTGTTCGGGCGGGCGTTCATCCTCGCGACGGTCGGCATATCAGCACTGGGCATGAGTCTGGTGCTGGTCCAACTTCCCGAGAAGTCGCTGCTGCCCTCGGGGTACGAATCGTTCGATCAGGCCACCATCCTCGCGATCGGCGATGAAATGAAGGGCGTCGAGGGCGTGGACGCCGCAGAGGTGGATCTCATCGTGAACGCGCTCGGCGAGGGCGCTTCCCGCGCCGACACTCTGAGTGCGCTCTTGTCCGATCCAGTGCTGGCGCTGAACCGTGCATCCGTCCTCGAGGCCGTGGGTCAGCGCTCCGAGCGCGTTCGTCGCGGGCTGACCGCCGGGCACGAGACCGAGCGGGGCGGGTTGCAGCCGCCGGACTGGCTGCTCTCCTCCCGCTGGGCGAAGCCCGCGCTCGTGATCATGGGGATCTGGCTCGCCATCGGCGGCGGGAACATGCTCCTTTACCTCGCGGGCCTGTCGAACATCCCGCAGTCGCTGTACGAAGCCGCGGCGATCGACGGCGCCACCGGCTGGCAACGCTTCATCAACGTGACCTGGCCCCAGCTCGCGCCGACGACCTTCTTCATCGTGATCATGTCCACCATCGGAGGGCTGCAGGGCGGCTTTGAGCAGGCGCTCGTGATGACCGAGGGCAAGGCTGACACGATCGTGCTGACCTACTACCTGTACAACCTCGCCTTCACCGATGACTTCCAACTCGGGCTCGCGTCGGCCGTGGCGTGGGTGATGTTCGCGATGATCTTCGCGATGACGGCGTTCAACTTCCGGTTCGGATCGAGGCTCACCAATGAGTGATCGCAGCCCGATCGAAGCCGCAACCGGCCCTCTGGCGAAGCTGGCACGCCCCGCGACGTTCGTGGCACTCGTGCTTCTGGGTATCTCGTTCGTCGTGCCGTTCGTGTGGCAGGTGCTGATCTCGCTGTCGGACCGGAGCGAGGTCGACCGGCTCACCGAGACCGGCTTCCCCAGCCGCATTTCGCTCGACGCGTACGTGCGAGTCTTCGATCAGGTCCCGTTCGCCAAGTACTTCTTCAACTCATTTTTCGTCGCCGGCTGGGTCACGCTGCTGCAGGTCATCACCTGCTCGATGGCGGCCTACGCCTTCAGCCGCATCCAGTGGCCGGGTCGGGACAAGGTCTTCCTGCTCTACCTCGGCACGCTGATGGTCCCGGGCGTGGTGCTCATGGTTCCGAACTTCGTCGTCATCCTCGGTCTCGGAATGTTCGACGACTACACCGGCCTGATCATCCCCGCGGCGTTCAGCGCCTACGGCACTTTCCTGCTCCGCCAGTTCATGCTCACGATCCCGAGTTCGCTGGACGAGGCCGCGGCCATTGACGGCGCCGGGCACTGGCGCATTTTCACGCAGGTCATCCTGCCGCTCGCTCGCCCGGGCCTGATCGTGCTGGCCATCTTCGCCTTCCTGTTCAACTACAACAGCTTCTTCTGGCCGCTGATCCTCACCCAGAGCGAGAACCTGCGCGTGCTCCCGGTGGGTCTTCTGCAGTTCAACACGACCTACGGCAGCGATGTGCCGGCGATCATGGCCGCGGCCCTGATGGCCATGATCCCGCCGATTATCCTGTTCCTCCTGCTTCAGAAGTACCTCGTGAAGGGCATCCAGCTCGGCGCGGTGAAGGGTTGACGGTGACATGGCTCAGGTGACGCTCCGCGATGTAAAGAAGGTCTACGACGGCAAGGTCGTCGCGGTGCGCGATGTCAACCTGACCATCGGCGACGGCGAGTTCCTCGTCCTCGTCGGCCCGTCTGGCTGCGGCAAGTCCACGACGCTGCGCATGATCGCCGGCCTCGAAGCCATCACCGAGGGCACCATCTCGATCGGCGATAGAGTCGTGAATGACGTGCACCCGAAGGACCGCGACATCGCGATGGTGTTCCAGAACTACGCGCTCTACCCGCACATGAGCGTCGAGAAGAACATGGCCTTCGGGTTGCAGCTGCGCAGATTGCCGCGCGAGGAGATCAAGCGCCGCGTCACCGAAACCGCCGGGCTGCTCGGCATCGGCGAGTTGCTGAACCGACGCCCGAAGCAGCTTTCCGGCGGGCAACGCCAGCGCGTTGCGCTCGGTCGCGCGATCGTCCGCGATGCCTCGGTGTTCTTGTTTGACGAGCCGCTCTCGAACCTCGACGCCAAACTCCGCGTCACGACCCGCACCGAGATCAAGAAGCTCCACAAGCGGCTTCGCACGACGACGGTCTATGTCACGCACGACCAGGAAGAGGCGATGACGCTCGGCGACCGCATCGTCGTCATGTCCGCCGGGCGCGGCGTCGGCGTTATCGAGCAAGTCGACACGCCGCTGAACGTCTACCGCTACCCGAAGAACCGCTTCGTCGGTGCGTTCCTCGGGCGCACGCCCATGAACTTCTTCGACGGTCGTCTGGTCGAGGCCGAGGGCGAGGTCTGGTTCGTCGCCGGCCCGGAGGACGCGCCCTCGATCCGCCTTGCCATGTTGCCAAAGCACACCGAGGCGCTCCGTGGTCGCGTCGGCGCGGAAGTCACGCTCGGCCTGCGCCCCAGCTCGCTCTCCGAGCACCCAATGGGCAAGGAGACCGCCGCTCACAGCACGATCCGATCGCAGGTTCAGGTGGTCGAGCCTCTGGGCAAGAACATCGATGTGTCGTGCGAGCTGCCGGACGGCTCACCGATGCTCGCTCGCATCGATGCCCGCCACGACTTCCCGACCAGCGGCGAAGTGAAGTTCTATGTGGACATGGAGCACGTCCACCTCTTCGAGCCGGGTGAGTTCGGCGCAAGCCTGTTGCACCCCGAAGGTGCGCCGCAGAACGAGACCGCAACGCTGGCGTCGGGCGCGTAACCGATGGCTCGACTGCGGATCGCGTTCCTCGGTGATGTCGTCGGTGAACCCGGTCGGCGGGCGTTCGCCCACGCCGTGCCGATCCTCCGACGCGATCGTGCGGCGAACATCGTCATCGTGAACGGCGAGAACGCCCGGCACGGCCGCGGACTTCATCCAGACGGCTACGACGAGCTGATCCGCGCCGGCGCAGACGCGATCACGCTCGGTGACCATGCCCTCGACGACGAACGCATCGCCGCCTACCTCAACCGCGTCGATGCTCCGGTCTCCTGCCCGGTGAACTTCCCGCTTCGCTCCGAAAAGGCCAAGCGATGGAACCGCATCGCGACGCAGGAGTCCGTCCCGAAGCTGTACACGGTGACGGTCCTCGGGCGGGTGTACATGAAGCAGGACAACGGCTGCCCCTTCGAGCACGCCGACGAGGCGATCCGCACGATCACAGCGTCCGACCCCGACGCACTGGTCATCGTCGAGATTCACGCGGAGGTGACCAGCGAAAAGATGGGCATGGCTTACCACTGCGCATCAGTCTGGCCGGGGACGGTGGTTGGAGTCGTCGGCACCCACACTCACGTGCAGACGAGCGATGCCCGGCTGGTGGTCGCCTCGGGCGCGTCAGGGTTCGCCTCCCGCCAGATCGGGGCCATCAGCGATCTCGGCATGACCGGCGGCCATGACTCGGTCATCGGCTTCGACCCCGAGGTGTCGCTGGAGCGCCTCAAGACCCAGACCGGCGGCAAACTCTCGCCCTCCGAAAAAGACATCGCCTGCAGCGGGGCCATGCTGGTGATTGATACCGAGGCGCGGTCGGCCGTCTCGATCGAGGCGATCCGAATCCCCTACGACCGCTGAGCGTCTGATCGCCCGCTACCGGTGAGTTGCGGGGTTTCGGCGGCTGCGGACCGGGTTTATCGGTCGCGCTCCATGAGGCACGCATCGCGCGTTTTTGGTGGCGTCGAGGTACAATGCTCCATCTGAACGACTGGAACCGGCCGGCGACTGGCAGTCGCGATCGGCGGTACAGACCGCACTACCGAGAGCGCGATCCGCGCAGAACGACAAGAGATGAGCAGCAGCACGCAGACCCCGGTCATCGACCGCCCGCAGGCGGCCAACCTCGCGATCAACGGCGCCAGCAAAGTCGCCGAGCCGAACGTCGGCATGATCGCCGTCAAGTTGAGCGAAGAAGAAATCGCCGCCGCCGTCGAGGTCATGCGCTCCGGCATGCTCGCGATGGGCAAGCACGTGCTCGAGTTCGAAGAGAAGTTCGCCGAGATGACCGGCGCCAAGCACGCCCTCGCCTGCGCGAATGGCACCTGCGCGTTGCAACTCGCGTACGGAGCGACCATCGAGCCCGGTGACGAGGTCCTCTGCCCCGCGTGGACCTACATTGCCACGGCGTCGATGCTCGTCGCCGCCGGCGCGAAGATCGTCTGGGTCGATGCCGACCCCAACACATACGCGATCGACATCGACGATCTCCGCAAGAAAGTGACCGACAAGACCGCCGCGATCGCCTGCACTCACATCTACGGCAACCCGGTCAACATCGCCGCGGTCGAGGAGATCGCTGCCGAGAACGGCCTGACCGTGATCTACGACGCCGCCCAGTCGCACATGGCGACCTACAACGGCAAGGGGCTCGGCGCGTACGGCGACTGCGTCACCTACTCCTTCTATCCCACAAAGAACATGACCACCGGCGAAGGCGGCATGGTCACCACCAACGACGACGACATCGCCGCGAAGATCAGGATGCTCCGCAGTCACGGCGAGACGGCGAAGTACGAGCACTCGTACATCGGTTTCAACTACCGCATGACCGATGTCGAGGGTGCCATCGGGCGCAAGCAACTCGATACCATCGAGGCGACCACCGAACGCCGGCGCGCCAACGCCGCCGCCCACACCGACGCCCTCGCGTCGATCGACGGATTGCACGCCCCGACCGAGACCGACAACGCGACCCACGCCTTCCACCTGTACCCGGTGCGCATCGATCCGGACGCTTTCATCGAGCCCGAGGCCGATATGAACATCCGCGACCTGTTCTGCAAGGCGCTCAACGCCGAGGGCATCGGCACCGCGATCCACTACCCCCGCAGCCTGACCCGTCAACCGGTGTTCGACAAGCCCGGCGTGGATCACCAGCCCGTCGCCGATTCGCTCGCCGACCGACTCTTCTGCATCCCGGTGCACCAGCACCTGAGCGAGAGGCAGGTCGCGCTGGTCGGGGAAGCCCTGAAGAAGGTCGCAGACGCCCTCCGTCGCTGATCGCCGATCGGTCGGATACAGTGCGGGGTATGACGCCCGCGCCGCTTGAGCGAATTCTGACGTGGGCCGTGTTGATCGCGGCCCTCGTGGTTGCGCCGCCCGCTCAGTCCCAGATCAGTCTCGACGACTTGACGCCGGATCGGTCCGGCGAGTCCACCGAAGAACTCACGCTCGAACAGCGTATCGAGCGTACGGAGGCCCTCGTCCCGGCGATCGAGCAGGAACTCGCCAGCACACGATCGCTGCTCGAGGCCGAGCGCGGCTCGGATCGGCCGATCGCGGTAGCCGAACTGGTCGAGACGGTTGATCAACTCAGACAGCTGCTGTTTCTTTATGAGCAGTTGATCGCCGAGTACCAGCGATCGATCGAGATCGAAGCGTCGATCCAGACCGCCCGGGATGATCGCGCGGCCGCGAACGCCGGGCGATTGCCGGAACTGCCTCCATACAACTTCGACACGCTCGAGACGCTCCGAGACCAGCTGTATACGTTGGAGGCCTTTCTGGCACGATCGCAGGCCGACGCGAATCGAGCCCGCACAGACCTGGCGCGCGAGCAGCGACGCTTGCGTGAGCAGACTGCCGAGCGACGCGCAATCAACGCTCTTACGCCGGACGCGGATGATCGCGCGGACCGAACCCGGCTGGCGCGGCGGCAGGAACTCGCGGTCGTGAAGGAACGCGTCGCGGAAGCGACGGTCGAACTGAGAAGCGCGCAGCTCGATCAGTCGCAACAGTCCATCGAACTCATCGAGATTCGGCTCGAGGTGACACGCGAGAGCATCAACCAGATCCGGCCCCGTGTTCGTTTTACCCAGGACGACCTCGATCAGCGTCTCGCCCGGATCGCCGATCTGCAGGACAGACTGACCGAGTCCTTCGACTCCATCCGTTCTCAGTCGGCCGATCTGCGGGACCGCGTGAATCAATGGACAAACGGACGGGGCGCAGACGCCGCTGCCGGCGACCCTCGCGTCGAGATCGCCCGCGAGATACTCATCGTTCTGGGTTCGCGCAGTGAGGTCATCGGCGAACGCCGGCGTCGGACGGGAGTTCGCCGTGACGGATGGACCGACCGGTTCGCGGTCCAGCGGGGCGAGTACTCCGGTCGCGAGATCAGTGCGCTCAAGGACGATGTCGAGGCGATCCGGCGCGGTCTCGACGCCGACGAGAGCGCGCTCACCGATCGGGCACGCCAGGTTCGCTCACGCCTGATCACGCTCGAAGGGGAACTCGCCACAATCGCCCCGGGCACGTCCGAACTCGCCGTCGAACGCATCGACGCGTACCGCGCTCTCGCCGCGGACATCGACGGTGCTCTCGAAGGCGTCGAGATCATCCGCCGCAACTACGCCAAGCTCGCGGAACTCATCGGCGAGCGAGCCGGCATCTCATGGTGGGATCGGGTGGTGATCGCCTGGTCGTTCCTCACCAAGATCTGGTCCTACGAGATCATCGAACTCGACGACAACACCGCGCTGACGGTCGACAAACTCGTCATTGGTCTGTTCCTTCTGGCCGTCGCCTTCAACCTTTCCCGGTGGCTGGCGTCACTGCTGAGCGCTCGAGTGCTACCCCGCTTCGGTCTGAACACCCACGCCGCGTCCGCCTTCAAAACCATCCTCTTCTACATCCTGCTTCTGACCTTCGCGCTCACGGCACTGCGCATCATCGAAGTGCCGTTGACCATCTTCGCCGTTCTCGGCGGTGCGGTGGCAATCGGTATCGGCTTCGGTTCCCAGACGATCGCCAGCAATTTCATGTCCGGACTCATCCTGCTGGCCGAACGCCCGGTACGCGTCGGCGACTTCATCGACGTCAACGGCGTGGTCGGCACCGTTCAGCAGATCGGCGCACGCTCGACTCGGATCAAGACGCCGACCAACATCGAGATGATCCTGCCCAACTCCACGCTTCTCGACAATAATCTGGTGAACTGGACACTCACCGATCAGGTGGTGTGGCTCGCCGTCGAGGTCGGTATCGCGTACGGCTCACCGACGCGTGAGGCGTCGAAACTCATCATGAAAGCCGCGGAGGAGCACGGGCGAGTACTGAATACCCCGCCGCCGCGCGTGCTCTTCGACAGCTTCGGCGACAACTCGCTGAACTTCCGACTGTTCTTCGCGATCAACATGAACCAACCGTCGGACCGCCTGTCGATCCCCAGCGACCTGCGCTATCGCATCGACAACCTCTTCCGCGACGCCGACATCACGATCGCCTTCCCGCAGCGCGATGTGCATCTCGACACGCTCAGCCCGCTTCAGGTCGAACTCAAGCGATCCCGCCCTGCATCAGCAACGGCAGGCGACAACGCAGGCGAGCCGACCCCGAGCGGACCCTGAACTCAGTTCCCCCGCACCTCAACCTCGAGCAGCGTCGCATCCGCACGGCTGCGCACGGATGTATCGGTGAGCACTGCAGGGAGCAGGGCTGTCGACCCCGCGGGGAGCAGCATCGACGCGAACGCACGCGAGTCCGATTCCAGTTCGATCCCACCGGAGGTGACCACGACCACGCTCGGTCGCGCATCGTCCGTGTGCAATTGCACGCGGGTCGCGCCGTTGAGTCGGTGCTCGACGATCCGGTAATGGGGGTTCTCCGTGAGCACTCGTGATCCCGCCTCGCGCATCGGCTCTGAGGAATCGCCGGTGCACGCTCCATAGTCGATGCACTCAACCGCCTCTTCGATGTGCAGCGTCCGCCCGGTGCGTCCCCAGTCATAGACGCGGAATGTTGTGTCGCTGGGCATCTGGATCTCGGCGATCACGATGCCCGCGCCGAGCGCGTGGCAGGTGCCCGACGGCAAATGATGGAACGCGCCCGGACGCGCATCGACCGCGATCATCGCGTTCTCGACCGTGCCGGACCTGATCGCTTCGGAGAATGACCCGGCGTCGTAGCCCGGAGCCACGCCCTTGTAGATCTTCGCGCCCGGGTCGGCCCGGACGATGTACCACGACTCGGTCTTGAGATGGGCGTCGGGGTTCGAGGCGGCGTACTCCGGTGAAGGGTGCACCTGAACCGACAGGTTCTCTTGCGCATCCAGAAACTTCACGAGCAGCGGGAAGCCGCCCAGCTTGCTCGGGCGGACCGTTCCCATGAGGTTCCGGCCCATGGCCAGCATCGCGTCGCGGATGGTCATCCCGCGCATCTCGCCGTTCAGGATCACCGAACGCGCCACGCCACCGCCACCTCCGTCCGCGCTGGTCGCGTCCAGGTCGACGAGTTCCCATGACTCTCCGACGGCTCGCGATGCGTCGTCACCAAGGTCCTTGCCCAGCGAAGCCAGGGCACGACCGCCCCAGACCTTATCTTTGAGGATCGGCTTGAAGATGAGCGGGTAGGGATTCATGCGTGGTCTGTCGTCTCGAGTCAAAGGGCGCACGGCAACAGGATCGGCGAAATCGTGGTCCGCGTGTGCCTCGGGGTGCGGCCAAAACCCATCGCCGCGTTCATTCTGACCCGAACGCCGGTTCTCGGACGCGCTGCTCCACGCTCTCGCCGGACGCCAGGCCCCTTTGGAGGCAATCGGCGAGGTGCGCAAGAAGCAGCCAAGGTGAGCTGGTTCCGAGTCGAAGAGGCGGACCGCTCGAATCGGCGCTGCCCGCAATCGCATCGCAGGATATCCGTAGCCCGTCGAGCGACACGGCGCTACGCCGGAGCCAGCCGGGTTTGCGAGTGGGGCCTTTGATCTCCCATTGGGTCTCGCGGAGGTCGCGGACCTCCCACGGCCCGCCGCCGCTCAGCGCATCGAGCGCATCCAGACGGTCCTTCAGGGCCGCGGCGGATTCGAAGTCGAGATCGGCCGACGCTCTCTCCATCCGCTTGATCGTCGTTTCGCGATCGCGTGCGACCGCGTCGCCCGTGAAAGCGAGGGCGCGTCGGAACCGCTCCCGATAGGACTCCAGCGGCTCCGTGCCGTCGCACGGCGCCGGGCACTTGCCCATCTGCTTGTACACGCAGGCCGTCGCATCGGGTGTCTGGGCGAGCAGGTGGTCGTACCGACAGAGGTCGAACAGGTCCACGATGTGCTCGGCCCACCTTTTCGCGCGCTTCGCGTTGGCGAACGGCCCTAGGACGGTTTCGTGCTTCCGAATGCGATCCGAGCCATCCCACAGATCTCGCCATCCAGCCGTCCGGAACATCGGCAAGCGGGCGCTGCCATCGGCGAGTACGAAGCAGGCACCGAGGCGAGCACTGCTCGATCGTGCGGCATCGGGATCGATCGTCGCTTCGCAGGCAACAGCAAGAAGTTCCGCGAGACTCGTGTGGCCGGCGGGGATCACGCAGACGCGTCGTACGACAGCCCGGTAGTCCACCCGTGGGCTCGGATCGTTCGCGGGCTCTGGGCTGAATCGGCGCTGAACGAACGCACGCGGGTCACCGATGCCGCGGATAAGCACCGGCTTGTCGTTGGCATCTACAAAGATGACGACGCCAGCCTCGGTCGGCAGAGCAGACCAATCCATTTGATGGGGAGTGCCGGTGTCGACCGGCTCAACGTCGATCGCGATGGTGCAGAGATCGTCGAACGGGTCGGGCGGTCTGAACGGCATGCGGATGCGCGCTCAGCTGCCGGCGCCGCTCATCAGCCCGTCTTCGAGCGGCGTGCGCTGCACCTCTCCCATCTTCGGGAACACCATGCCGGTGATGTTCCCGTCGAAGACGATTTCACCGTTCACGACCCCCTGGATCTTCGTGATGAAGCGCTTCGGGTTGTACTTGATGCCTTGGCAAAGCAGCAGGAGATCGTCACCGGGCGTGACCTGCCCTCGGAAACGGACATCCTCGATGCGTGTGAAACCGGCGAAGCACGTTTGGGCGCTGCGCTTGTAGTACATCAGGGAAGCGAGCTGAGCGCCGGCCTCGACCATCAGTACCCCGGGCATGAGCGGCATGCCGGGAATGTGGCCGTCGTGCCACCAGGCCTCCTGCGGCACGTTGTGAATGCCGACGGCGTTGTCGCACTCGTCATCCATCCAGATCAGGCGATCGAGCATGAAGATCGGCCCGCGATGGGGCAGGTACCGAGAGATGTCGGCGCGCGACATCTGCTGTGCCTCGAGGTCCACCGAATCGATATCGAAGATGAGTTCGCTTGCCATGGTGCTTGGGTGACCTGCTCGGCTGGGCCTCGCCGGCTCCGGCCCCGCTTCGAACGGCGCCGGAGTCGCGAGGGTGACGGCGCTTAGTTGTCGTCGCGGATGTCGAGGACCTTCACACGGACCGCCTGAGCGGCGTTTTTGATGTCCTGCATCTGCTTGCGAACCCGAGTTCCCGCGGCTTTGTTGCCGCCCTCGGCCTTGCGGATGTCTTCCTCGGTCTCGGCTACCAGACGCTTCAACGCTTCGAATTCTTCCACGGGTAATCTCCGTTCCTGGGGATAGGGCTAAGTTGGGACGCCGCAAGACCGACTGACCACGGCGGCGATGGCCATATCTTCGGGAAAAACGGCCCCAACGCAAGTATCGGACCTCGATATCGCGTCCGGATCGGCCATTCCCTGCTCAGCAGCGGGAAGAATCGTCGCAGCAGAGCACACCCGACCCGTAGCGGATCGCGTTCTTTCCGGCGGATTTGCTCTCAATCAGCAGGCGATCGGCTGCTCCGAGCAGTTCGCTCGGTGTCCGTCCGTCCCACGGAAATGTCGCCAGCCCACCCGAAATGGCCAGCGGACCCGGGCTGCAGGTGCCCAGAACGCGGAATTCCTCGGTTTGGACCCGCTTCTGAAAGCGCCGGGCGATCTCGAAGATCGATGTGGGCTGGCTGCTTCCGGCTTCGCGAGGCCCGTCGGGCTGGTAGAAGACGACCGCGAACTCGTCGCCTCCGATCCGGCAGACCCGGTCTTCGGGGCGGACGCAGGTCTTCAACAGGCGGACCGTCGCTCGTAGGATCTCATCACCAACGGCGTGTCCGTGCTGATCGTTGAAATTCTTGAAATCGTCTACATCGAACAGGAGGATCGTGACCGGCTGGCGGTTCCTGGCGGCTTCGGCCAAGCAGTTCTCGAGGTAGCGATCGAAGTAGCGCCGGTTCCAGGCACCGGTCAGCGAGTCGGTGAACGCCGCCTCGCGGAGCTGACGCTGCTGTTCCGCGAGCGCGATCCAGTGCGACAGCCAGAGGGCGTGGACCTTGAGTTCGCTCGGGTCGGTCCGCTGGGCCGCGTCGCAGAGGTAGCCCAGTGCGTGTCCCCGATGGGCCAGACGGGCGCAGGACCGGGCGGTCGGTTCGGGCTGCAACTCAAGCGATGCGTTACCGGTTCGGCGACGAAGCTGCTCCATCGCGGCGCTGGCAACGTCTCGTCCGGTGAGGATCGCCCGAACGAGTTTCGCGTCGTCGGGGATCTCGGTTTGGCGTGGGAGCGCCGGATTCGGATCCGGATCCGGATCCGGATCGGGAATCGGTGCCGCATCGGTTTCGGGCGAGACAACGGACTCCGGTTCCGGCCGCGCGGCGGGCCGATCAGCCAACGATGCTCGGAACTGCTCCACCGTTGTCGAAGCGGTGACGACAAGATCAAGGGGTGGGGGGGCTTGGCCGAGCGGGTCGTCGAGCGAGACGACGAAACGGACGGCCGGATCGAGCGATCGCGCTGCTTCGACGAACGCTTCCTCGTGGCCCTCGGGCAGAGCACCACCGGCCAGAACGATCACCGTGGCGCGGGGCGAGGCGTCGTCCATGGGCTGAGCGAGTTCGCCGAGGGCGCGGAGTGGGGTCTGGACGCGGATCAATTCGACTTCCGGGTCGCGGCGCAGAGTTCGTTCGAGTGTCACGCGCCCAGCGAGAATCACTCGGATGGGGCCGGAGAAGTCCGCAGAAGCAGAGACCGGCGGATTCGGAGTCGGATCGGCGGGGAAACTCATCGCGAGTCGCCTCCGCGTCGCGGTTTGGCCTCGAAGAGCGGGTCCATCAGCATTTCGATTTCGTCGGCGCTGAGCAGCCCGTCGGAATCGGTCGTCGCGTGGTCCGGATCGGACCCGGTCTCCGGCGCTGCATCGTGCGAGTCGTCGTCAACGACCAACCGGAGGCTGGGCGGAGCTGATTCACGCGATGCACGGTCGTACGGCGACTCGCCGGCGCGGAGTGAGGTCCGCACGGCTTGCACCTGCTCGGCTTCGGTGGGTTCCGCCGGGAGGATGTAGGACGCGAGGCTGGGGCTGGCGTCTTGCTGGTGACGCCAGATCCGCACGGTCGGGGCATAAACTTGCACGGCCCGTGCCAACTCCACGCAGCGATCCGCGTGCCTATCCGGCTCGATAAGGAGCAGGACATCGGTCGAGGTGCTGTCAGCGTCAGAACGGAGCAGAGCCGCGAGTGCTTCGTACTCGGTGGTCGTCTCAAAGACAGCGGTCGATCGGGCGTCTAGTGATCGGATCAACTCGGCCGGCACGTCCACGCCGCGAGGCGCGAGCAGGACGCAGTGCAGCGACACCGGCGCTGAGCGCGGTCCGTGCACTCCCTGTTCGCGACTGGTGCTGCTCATGACGATTGAAGTGTACCACCGGGCCAGCGTCGGGCTCCCGCCACGGCGGAAGAACCGCTTCATTCTTCGAGCATTGCGGAGAATCAGGTGTGAATAAGGGTAAGCAGGCGTTCCGCGACGGTCTGCGCTCCGTCGGTCGGGCCGAGGGACGAGAACGCCGCACGCATCCGCTCGCGGGCGATGTCGTCGCCAAGAAGTTCGACCAGTGACCGACCCGCCAGCAGGGCGTTCTGCTCGGGATCGACCCGATCAGTGTGCACAATCGCGGCGTTCGCCCGGCTCAGCGGCTCAGCGTTCAGGGCCTGGTGCTGATCGCGGTGATGGGGGTAGGGCAGCAGAATCGCGGGGACTCGCGCCGCCCAGATCTCCGCGACGGTCCCCGCTCCGCATCGCGCCACCGCGAGGTCCGCGGCTCCCCAGGCCGAAGCCATGTCGTCGAGGTAGTCGTGGCAGACCGCATCGACTCCCGCTCGTCGGTACGCCGCTTGTTGCTCTTCGCTGTCGCCCGATCCGCACTGATGCAGGATCTGCCACCCGTCGAAGGATTCGGATGTGCTCAAAGCCAACCGCTCGAGCATCCGGTTGATCGAGCGGGCTCCCTGGCTGCCGCCGGTCACGAGCAGGGTGCGGCGTTCGGGATCGAGGCCCAGCCGCTGCTTGCACTCGGACGCGGTTCCGCTCGGCATCGCGGACTCTCGCACGACCGGACGGACCGGCTCCCAGTCGGCCGGCACGCCGGGTCCAGTCGCTGCGGTCAGGCGCAGATCGGCCTTGCGACCGACCCAGCGGTTCGCCTTCCCGGCGACGGCGTCGAGGTTCAGCAGCACCAGCGGCACCCGCTCGGCTCGCGCCGCGTTCATCACCGGGGCGCTGACGAAACCGCCCGTTGCGACGACGGCGTCGGCTTTGAGTGCCCGGATTGCCCCACGCGCCGCCCGTACGGCCCGGCCCCAACCGAAGACCAGTCGGGCCAGCCGGAACGGATGAACCGAGACCGGTCGGGCCGGGACGGTGGCACCCGTTCGCCCCTCGATGTTGAGGATCGAGGAGTCGAGCGGACGCTCAGAGACGAGAAAGAGCGATTCGACATGGTGTGCACCGAGCCGGTCTTCGAGGGCTTCGAGCACGGCGAGGTTCGGGTAAATGTGCCCGCCGCTCCCGCCGCCGGCGAAGGCGATCCGGACTGTGTCGCGATACTCGGGCATCAGGCGAGAACGGGCTCGCGTGACGGGGTCGCGTCGGTGACGGGCTTGGCCTCGATGAGTGCTTCGGCGCTCGCGCCGGGCGCGGTCTCGGCCGTCTCCTCGACGCGCGACTGCGTGCGATCGATGGCGATGAGCATGCCGAGCGCACCCGCGGTCAGGATCCAGCCCGTGCCGCCGGAGCTGAGCAAGGGGAGAGCGATGCCCTTCGTCGGGGCGAGCCCGACGACGACCATGAGGTTGATGCAGGCCTGGAAACCGAGCGTGGCGAGGAAGCCGATCGAGGCGAGTTTGAGCAGTACGTGCGACTCGCGCTGCACGATCCGCAGCCCGGCGAGCAGGATCGCGCTGTAGAGCGAGAGCACGACGATGACGCCCATGATGCCGAGTTCCTCGCTGAGCACCGCGAAGACGAAGTCGGTCCGGTCTTCCGGCAGGTAGCCGAATTTCTGCAGGCCGAAGCCGATGCCGCGACCGAAGCCCTCGCCGTTGGCGACGGCAACCAGCGACTGGATCATGTGATACCCGTCACCGTCGGGGTCGGCGTAGGGGTTCATGAAGGTGGTGAGGCGGGTCATGCGATAGGGCTCGACGATGATCGCGAGCGCCAGCCCGGCCAGCGGCAGGGGAGCGAGGCCGATGAAGTGGCCGAAGCGAGCGCCACCGGCGAGGAGCACGAGGCAGCCGACGCCGAAGATCAGTGCGCCCGTTCCGAGGTCTTGGTGGGTGACGACCGCGCTGACGATGCCGAGCACCAGCAAGGCCGGGATGAGCCCCGACCAGAACTTGCGGATCTGCATGACCCGGCGCGAGCAGTACCAGGCGAGGAACAGCGGCATCGCCCACTTGGCGATCTCGCTCGGCTGCATGGTCAGGCCGACGCCCGGAATACCGATCCAGCGGCGCGAACCGTTTACCTCGCGTGCGATCGAGGGAACGTAGACGAGCGCCATCGCCCCGATGCTGACCGCGACCAGCAGGGGAGTGAAGCGCACGATCCACGGCGTCATGGCCCATGATCGGATGGGCAATCTACTCAAAACCAGAAGCAGCGCGAATGCGATCGCGGCGAACTGGGTCGAGCGGCCGAGGGCGATCGACTGAAAGGTCACGCCTTCTTCGGCACCCACGCTCAGACTGGCGGAATTCACCATCAGCACGCCGATGCACAGCAGGCTCAGCACGCAGAGCAGAATGACATCACCGGCTTTGAGCATGGGGCAAACAGATCTATCGGACGCGGGTGCGATCCGGCTGCACCGGGCGCGTTTTCGTGCAGCCGCGAGGGCGTTCATGCGTACATTTGGGGTGTGGTCCTCGGCGGAATAGGCGTCGAGCACCACGCGTTCGCTCCGCAAAGGGAGACTCCTATGTCCATCAAGAGCAGCTACTTACCGTTCTCGTTCCCGCTCAGCGCGGTCCTGGTGGCGGCCGGCGCGATCACTTCGCTCGGCGCGACGGCTCAGGCCGGCCCGGACGACAGCGTCTGGTACCAGCCGCCGACGCGGACCGTTCAGCCGGCGCAGCACTCCAGCCACAGCCATCGCTCAAGCAACGTCCGCGTCTCCTACGGGCGCGACTACAGCCACGGCTACCACTTTGACTCGCGCTACCGCTCGGGACGCTCCTACGACAGTTGCTACTCCTACTCGTACCCGCGCTCCTACCGGTCGAGTTCGTATCGCTACTACACGCCGTACCGGTCGTACTCCCGACCGACGGTGATTTCCTATCCGAGCAGTTCGACTCGGATCACCTATGTGACGCCGGTCATTCAGGACACGCAATACACGCGCACCGAGCCCGCCGGGGCGTACGACGCCGTCAGTTACCGTGAGTACCAGCGTTTGCTCGCCGAGCAGCGTGTGCTCCGTCAGCAGCTCATCGAGGAGCGGAACGAGCAGCAGCGTCAGACCGAAGCCGCGCCGACCTACAACCCCGGCCCGCCGGTACCCTCGAACGCGCCGCTGAACCTCGCCAAGGAGTCGCCAGGCAGTCAGGTGAAGGCGGATCGCCCGAGATCGGCCGACGAGATCGTCCCGCCCGTTCCCAGCGAGCGGTCTGTTCAAGCGCAGTCCGAGGCTGAAGCACAGTCTTCGATGCCCCCCGGCTGGAAGGCCCTCGCCGATCGAAACTTCGACCTCGCTATGGCCCGATTCACCGAACTCGCCGGTCAGGAAGAGGCCTCGACGGCAGACCGCGTGGGCTTCGCCGTCGCCGCGACGGCCATCGGGCAGCGCGAGCGTGCGGCGTGGGCGATGCGCCGGGTGCTGATCGCCGATCCTGAGGGCTTCGGGTTCATCCCGGCGTCCGATGAACTGCGGATGTCGCTGAAACGGCTCGCATCGGACATCGGGCGCGATGCCGAGGCCCGTTCCGAGGGTCCGGAGCGTCGGATGCTGATGTTCCTCGCGGCCAGCATTGATTACCTCGCTCTGGATATGGATTCAGGGCTGCAGCGATTGGATCAGGCCGTGGTCGATGGCGAAGACCACCACGAGGGGGCGGTCCAACTCCGTCGTCTGCTCGAAGAGTCCGGGGCGACCGGATTCTGATCAGATAGCCCGCTGGCTTGCGGGTTTCGCGCCGTTCAGATACATTTCCCGGCCCGACGCAGCGCGCGTCGGGTTGGTGGTTTTGCCCGCGCGGTGCGGGACAACACACAAACAACCGGTTGAACCACGCCATCCGTCGATCCCGATTGGCCGGGGCCGATGTCCGACTCGCTCGGGGATGGGGTGGGAGGTGGAGACATCATGGCCAAAAAAGAAGTTATCAAACAGTTTAAGGTGATGGCGCCTGGCGGCACCGCCACCCCCGGCCCGCCGCTCGGTCCCGCCTTGGGTGCGAACGGTGTCAACCCGGGTCAGTTCATCCAGCAGTTCAACGCTGCGACCGCCGACAAGAACGGTCGCGTCGTGGGCTGCGTGATCACGGTCTACAACGATCGTTCGTTCGAATTCGAGATCAAGTCTTCGCCGGCTTCGGCGCTGCTCAAGGCGGCGGCGAAGGTCGACAAGGGTTCGGGCACGCCCCAGAACCTCGACGGCGGCAAGGTCACCCGTGACCAGATCATGGAGATCGCGAATGAAAAGATGGCCGACCTCAACGCCGTGAGCGTTGAGTCCGCGGCTCGAATGATCGAAGGCACCGCCCGTTCCATGGGCATTGTGGTGGAGGGCTGAACCAATGGCGACCAAATCCCCCGATGTGCTGAAGCGTTTGGGCAAGCGTCAGCGTGCCAATTACGAAACCCGCAAGGACGATGTGCAGTCGATGCCCTCGGCGATTGCTGCGCTCAAGCAGTTCAAGGGCCCGAAGTTCGATCAGACCGTCGAGGTCGTGATGCACCTGGGTATCGACCCGCGTCAGGCTGACCAGGCCATCCGCGGCTCGGTCGCGCTGCCCGCGGGCATCGGCCAGACCAAGCGCGTGATCGCCTTCTGCGATGCGAAGACCGAGCAGGATGCGCTCGCGGCCGGCGCGATCAAGGCCGGCGGCGAAGAACTCGTCCGCGAGATCGAGGGCGGCTTCTTCGACTTCGACGTCGCCGTCGCGTCCCCGGACATGATGCGTGTCATCTCGAAGCTCGGTCGCGTGCTGGGTCCCAAGGGACTCATGCCCTCGCCGAAGGCCGGCACCGTGACCCCCGATGTCGTGAACGCGGTGAAGGAATACGCCGCGGGCAAGGTGGAGTACCGCAACGACAAGTTCGGCAACATCCACGCCCCGATCGGCAAGATGAGCTTCAAGGAGGGCGATCTACTCGCCAACCTCGAGCATTTCGTCACCACGATCGAGAAGCTGCGTCCGTCCGCCGTGAAGGGCAACTACATCAAAAAGATTGCCATCAGCGGAACGATGACCCCCTCCGTCCTCGTCGAGATCCCGGCGCCGAAAACCGCCTGATCGGTCGCGATCCCAGAACAGCAAAGGTTAAGCAATGAGCAAGCCCGTCAAGAACTGGATGATGCGCGACTACCAGGAGCTTCTGGAAGGGCAGGACAGCGCCCTCCTGATCTCCGTTCGCGGCATCAGCGCCAACGACAACAACCGTTTGCGCAAGGAACTGGCCAAGAAAGAGATCTCCGTCACGGTGATCCGCAACAATCTGGCCAAGCACGCGTTCTCGGAATCGCCCCTCTCCGGCCTCTCGCCGCTGCTCGAAGGACCGAGCGCCCTCGCGTACGGCGCCGAGTCGGTCGTTGACGTGGCCCGCGAGCTCGTGAAGTGGGCCAAGGATGTCGAGAACCTCGAACTCAAGGGCGCCGTCCTCGACGGCGTGCTCTTCGAGGGCGAGGCGGGCGTGAAGCGCCTCAGCGACTTCCCGACCCGTGAAGAGGCGCAGGCGAAGGTCGTCTCCGTGGTGCTCGCACCCGCGCAGAACCTCGTCGGTGCCGCGACCGCTCCCGCCAAGAACATCGCCGGCATCCTCAAGACCATCGAGGAGAAGCTGGAAAAGGGCGAGGCCATCGCCAAGGTGTCCTGAGCGACGCATCCCGAAACATCGAGCATCGACTGGCCCAATGTGCCCTTCGGGGCGGGTTAAAGACCGGGCGTTCCGGTCCCTCTCGGTGCCCTTGTCCGCCACGGCAGAGTGCCGCGGCTGTTTGGAAAGAAGTTCGAAATGAACGACGAAGCAACCAAGACTTTCGACTCCAAGATCACCGAGCTCGGCGACAAGATCGTCGGCCTGACCCTGAAGGAAGCCGTCGATCTGGCTGACTACCTGAAGGACACCTACGGCATCGAGCCCGCCGCTGGCGGCGCGGTGATGATGGCTGGCCCGGCCGGTGGTGGCGATGCCGCCGCTGCCGAGGAGAAGTCCTCGTTCGACGTGGTCCTGAAGTCCGCTGGTGACAAGAAGATCCAGGTCATCAAGGTGGTCCGCGAGATCACCGGCCTCGGTCTGAAGGAAGCCAAGGAACTGGTCGAGACCGCCGACGCCAAGATCAAGGAAGGCCTCTCGAAGGACGACGCCGAGAAGCTCAAGGCGCAGCTCGAAGAGTCCGGCGCTTCCGTCGAACTCGCCTGATCCGCGGATCAGCGAATACCTTCAATCGACCCGGAATACCCTTGAACTGGGGTATTCCGGGCTTTCCGCATCGTCGGGCGCGCCGTGTGTCCGACGTGCGGCGTTTTCTTTCTGGCCCACATCTTGCATGGGGCTTGCGACACTGGTACGATTCCAAATCCACCAGACCCCAAGCACCCGTGCGCGCACCGAACGCGCGTCGCGATCGAACCGTCAGGTTCGACCATCGCGGCGACCGCTGTCTGTGCCCGAACGCCGTACCCCCGAGGTAGTTGATGGCTGTGACGAAAGTCCGCGATTTCTCGAAGCGTGGCGACGCGATCCCCGTCCCGAACCTCACCAGCCTCCAGACCGACGCATACGACCGGTTTCTTCAGCTCGAATCTGCGCCCGAAGAACGCGACCCGGCCATCGGTCTTGAAGCACTCCTGCGCGAAGTGTTCCCCATCGCATCGTACGATGAGACGCAGTCGCTTGAGTATTGCTACTACACGCTGGAAGAGCCCCGGTACACGCCGGACGAATGCCGCGAACTGCGCCTGACCTACGGGCGCCCGTTCCGCGTTTGCCTGCGCCTCAACCGCGAGAACCACCCCGACCTGGCCGAGGAGGAGATCTACCTCGGCGAGATCCCCATCATGATGGGTGGCGGTGAGTTCGTGGTGAACGGCGCCGAGCGCGTCATCGTCTCGCAGCTCCACCGCTCACCGGGTGTGGACTTTTCGATCGTCTCTGCCGAAGGCGACCGTCCGCTGCACTCGGCCCGCATCATCCCCGAGCGAGGCTCGTGGATCGAGCTCGAGGTGACCAAGAAGGACGTCCTCGCGATGCGGATCGACCAGTCGACCAAACTCGCGGCGACGACGTTCCTGCGCTGCCTCGATGAGTCGATCGCTTCGACCGCGGCGATCCTGTCGCTGTTCTACGAGATCAACGAGGTCAAGGCGACCGATGTCCGCCCGGATCACTGGGCCGCCGAGTCGATCATCGACGACGAGTCCGGCGAAGAGCTCGTCCATGTCGGGCGTCAGCTCGGCGAAGAGGGCTCAAACGCCATCATCAACTCGGGCCTCAAGACGGTCCGCGTCATTGAGAACCCCTCCGACCCGCTGATCCTCAACAGCGTGGCCGAGGAGAAGCTCGAGCAGTTCGGCGAGGTCGCGTCCAGCGAGTTCGAGGCCGCGCTGCTGAAGATCTACACCCGCCTGCGTCCGGGCAACCCGCCCCAGGTCGAGAAGGCCAAACAGCTCTTCGCCGAGAAGTTCCTCGACGAGAACCGCTACCGCCTGGGCAAGGTCGGTCGCTTCCGCATCAACCGGAAGTTCGACCTGGACGTCGCCGAGGACCAGATGTTCATCCGCGCGGAGGACTACCTCCGCGTGATCCAGTACCTGCTCGACCTTCGCTCGAAGCGTCCGGACCCGAAGACGGGCCGCGCGATCGCGACGGTGGACGACATCGACCACCTGGGCAACCGCCGCCTTCGCACGCTCGACGAGCTGGCGACG
>Ga0209578_10001318_pt1 | contig 23549 bp, 25 predicted proteins | sample tdAd472_FD_187127 | JGI IMG/M metagenome (GOLD analysis project Ga0209578, IMG submission 187127) | Marine sediment microbial communities from the Atlantic coast under amendment with organic carbon and nitrate - tdAd47.2 (SPAdes)... | ecosystem: Environmental > Aquatic > Marine > Coastal >...
GATTGGAGCGCCTGCGCGATCAAGGTCGAGCAAATCGCTCGCGTAGGATCACCTGAACCAAGCGCTATCATCCTGCGCCGATAGGATCTGGGTACGGGCGGTGTGGCAATCAGGTAGCGGGCCAAATCGATGACATGCCGTAAATCGTATTGGTACCCCAGACGTGATATAGCAAAACCAATCACATTGTTACAGTCGCTAGTGCTCAAACCGACCGGTCGGCAAATGCGCGTATTGAGCCCCTTGAACTCATCAATGCTAACCGATCTCACTCCCTTCACCGTATCTGCATCAACCAAGCAGTGGTTACCTGGAATAGCATCACTATGATCAAAACCGACAAATAATGCCGCATGTGACTAGGTCGATTGGGAGAGGTATTTAATCGCGCTGCTAATCCTGCGATTCCCCTCTACCAATAGCACATCCGCTGGTTGCAAAGATGCTAACAGTTGTTCAGCACTACAAGACGGCGGTACGCCGTGAATGTGTTTTTCTTGGTTAAGGTAGCGTGCTAAAAATTTGCCACAACCGGCCAGTAATGTCCCCATAGCATTCCCCTTTATCCCTTTGCGCCACTAACATAAGCTGCTGTCAGTCCATGAATGGGGGCTTCAAAGAGGCGCTGACATTGACCAAATTCAATCAGTTTCCCTACCTGTTCTTTCATCCAAAAGAACGCCGCATAGTTGGCAATACGCTTCGCCTGCGCCAAGTTGTGGGTGACGATGACCACCGTATAGCGGCTGCGCAAACGTATGATCAATTCCTCAACCACTGATGATGAGATGGGATCGAGGGCACTGCAGGGTTCGTCCATAAGCAATATGTCTGGATCCAGCACCAGTGCGCGAGCGATGCACAGGCGCTGTTGCTGACCGCCGGAAAGTGCTAGCGCGGTGCTGTCCAGGCGATCTTTGACTTCTTCCCATAATCCTACATCGGTGAGGGCTCGTTCGATTTTTTCATCCAGAATTCTACGATTGCGATGGCCGTGTTCGCGTAACGGGAGTTCCAGATTACGGCGAATCGAGAGCGGAAAGGGATTGGGCTTCTGGAATATCATACCGATACTCCTTCTCAGCCCGAGCGTATCGACAGATTGCGAGAGAATATCCTGTCCTTCATACAGAATACTGCCATCGACCCGTGCCGTTGGAATCAGATCGGTGAGCCGGTTAAGCGAGGCAAGAAAGCTAGTTTTGCCGCATCCGGACGGACCAATCAGTGCCGTAATACACCCTCGGTAGATATCCAGTGAGACCTTCTCCAGGACATGACGCTCAGCATAAGCGACAGACAGATCGCGCACCACAAGGTGGGGCACGGGGACACAACAGGGTTCCGCCTCGGTCACCTCACCTAAGGTGAAAGTACTTTCATACGGTGTCATCATACGGATAATCTCCTTTGCAGCCAGCGATCTGAAAGCCCTTGCGCTAATAGGTTGAGCAGCATAATCAACACCAGTAGAACCAATGCCGAAGCATGGGCCGCCGGATCGCCGCCAGTAACGTTCATCGATAGGTCATAAATATGTACCGCCAGCGCGCGGCCTGAATCCAGCAGTGATCCCGGCATGCGATCCACATAGCCGCTGGTAAAAATTAGCGCTGCGGTTTCAGCGGTAGCGCGGCCGATTCCCAGAATCAGGCCTGCAACAATTGCCGGCGATGCCGCTGGCAACAGGATATGCCAAACGGCAGCGCTACGGGTCATGCCGAGCGCCGCGGCGCCCTTCCGCCAGGCGTCATTTACGGATGATACGCCAATTTCGCAGGTACGGATAAAGACGGGTAATATCATGCAGGCTAAGGTCAACCCACCCGACAGAATTGAAAACCCCAGCCCAAGAAAGATACTGAAGAACGCATTGCCAAATAAGCCGAACACAATGGAAGGGATTCCGGCCAGCACGTCCAGACACAGGCGCACGCCATTACCCACTGCAGAACCTCGGTTCGTGAATTCAGCAAGCCAGATGGCTGCGGCTAAGCCCAAGGGTAGAGCGGACAGCAAAGTTACAGCGATGATCAGAAGCGTAGAGACCAAAATTGGCCCGATACCGCCTGATCGTCCAGCGCTCATAGGCTCCGACAGCAGAAAATTTAAAGAAAGATGTGGCATACCCTGATAGGCAAGATCCCCGAGTATCCATAGCAACATGGCTACAACCAGAGCCGTCGATAACCAAATAACAGAGGTGAATAATCGCTCAGCCATGCTGGTTTCTCCCAACGATCCTTGATGCGGCCCAGGCCAAAACGAGCACGATGAGCGTCAGCATCAACCCCGAGGCAAACAAACCCGCCCGGTGGTTATCAGTGGCATAAGCCATCTCCAACGCAATATTGGCCGTGAGCGCCCGGACGGGCTCGAACAGCCCATGCGGGTATTGAACCACATTACCCGCCACCATGAGCACAACCATGGTTTCACCAATGGCTCGAGCCATTGCCAACAGAATTCCGCTCCAGATCCCATAGCGGGCGGCAGGCAAGACCAACCCCAATACCTGTGCCTTTCGTCCTATACCAAGCGCAGCGGCGCCAGCGAGTAAGTCTTCCCGCACAGCTGAAAGCGCCGAAGCACTGGTAAGAGCGACGGTCGGCAGCACCATCAGCGCAAGCACTAATATCGCCGCAAACAGACTGGCGCCCGGTGGCTGCCACTTGGCTATCAGTGGCACTAATTCTGTCAGTCCCCACAGCCCGAGCACCACTGAGGGCATGCCGGCCAACAAGGATAAAATTAACCGGAAAACTTTATTAAGCGAGGCCGGCGCGTAAAATTTAATAAAAATAGCACAGGCTAAACCAATGGGTGCTGCAATGATGACTGCTCCCAGCATCAGCACGAGCGACGCCCAAAGCATCGGTATGAGGCCAAATAGTCCCTCCAGCGGGTACCAACCGGTATCCGAGAGAAATACTCTCCAGCCACCGTCGACCAGCACTGGCGAAGCTTCGTAAACAAGAAAGGCCAAGACCAACAGCAGGATAGCCACGCAAATCAGCGCGGCAACAGCCAAGGGTGGAACAACTAGTCGATCAAGGTTCCATTGGAACAAAGAATTGCGCTTCGACAATATCATGGACCTCAGGGCTGTGTGCAAAGTCGATAAAACGCTGACTGAGCTTGCTGGCTCGACCCTTCACAACAAGATTCAATGGACGCACCAAAGGAAATCGACCGCTTCTAACCTGGTCGATGCTCGCCTCAACGCCGGCCATAGGTAGGCGTTTGATAGCCCCGCCCTGCTGTTCTTCAAATTCCGCCGTACCAATGGATACATAACCTATGGCGCCGAAATTTCCCGACACTGTCTTAATACCCTGCTGGTTATCCCCGATCACCACCCGTGCCTTAATTTGACTACTTTTCAGGGTAAAATACTGTAGGAAAAGTTCCAGTGTGGAACGTCCTTCCGCTTTATTCACGACGGTGATAGGACGATCCTGTCCCCCCACCTCATGCCAGTTGCGGATTTGCCCGGTGTAAATGGCTTTGATCTGGCCATCGCTTAGCGCCTCGATGGGGTTGCTGCGATGCAGGATGATGCCGATCCCATCCAATGCAATCGTATGGGCCGTCAGGTCTGTTTCTGAGACCTTGAGGGCCCGAGACACCATGCCGATGTTCGCCAGCCCCGTGCGGACATCGTTGATTCCGCGTGAGGAACCGCCGGTTTGTACATCGATACGTGTGCCCGGGTTCTGTTGCTCGAAACGCTTGCCGATTTCCAGTGCCAACGGAGCTACAGTGCTGGATCCGGTCAACACTAGGCGATTATCCGCCGCGTGCAGTGGTTGTAACAATACTGTGCTCAAAGTGGCTAATAGTATCAGCAATCCTCCTTTCATGTTGTCACCGCACAGCTGATAAAAGCGAGAAGCAAAGTGTTACCGCGAGTGGAATCACCAATAGCCGGTATCGACTGGTTTAGCAGCATGACAAACTATCTCCCCCAATATTACCTGCGTCGAAGGGAAGACCAGCGCCGCAGCCCTCGAATAAACCAAAGTGACAACTGAAATCACCGATAAAATCAAAATGCCTGGCAAAGCGTGTGTCATGGAGCATACGCCAGGTGTTACCGCAAACCGGGAACATCCGTCCGGATTCAATCTGATGGTGTTTATCCAGCACAAACCGATTGGCATGATGGGGGATGGTGCCACGATAAACTACCGCTTGACCGTAATCCTCACAGGCTGTTTCCAGGCCATCGAGTTTGAACAAGCGGTAGGTGGCTGAGAAGAAGCGCAGATTGCCCACTCGAGCCGCCAGTTCCGGTACTGTCACTTCGATCGGTCGATCATTTACCAGGCGCGGATCCGCAAAACCAGCGCCATCAGCCAGTCGCAGAAAATCATTCCAGTAGAGTGCCCCGCCGAGACATTCACCATAAAGAACGGTATCATTACGAACCACCTCCGGGACACGTCGATCCGAATAGATATCAGCAAAATACAATTCGCCACCGGGTTTTAGTAAGCGATGTAGACCATGCAAGATAGCCTCTTTATCCGGAGAAAGGTTCACCACACAGTTCGAAACGATTACGTCGAAGCTGCCAGGTTCAAGGTTCAACTCTTCCAAACGCTCGATATAACCTGAGTGAAATTGCACATTGTCAAAACCAAATTGATCTGCATGATAGCCTTGGTAACTGGCGGCTAAATTAAGCTGCTCCTCCGTCATATCGACCCCGACTACCATGCCAGTCTCTCCGACCAGTTGCGCCAGAACAAAAACGTCTCTGCCGGAACCGCATCCTAAATCCAACACCCGGCAACCCTCCAACAAAGGTGGACAGATCAGACCGCAACCGTAGTAGCGTGACAAAACTTCGGGATGAATTTTTAGTAGCAGCGGCTTAAGCCAGGCGGGCGTTGCGCTGCTATCACAGCAGGCGCTAGTTTTTAAATCGCTTGAACTTTGCAACTGGCGACCATAGTAATCTTTGACAATATCATGCATATCTTTCTCAACCATTTGTCTCTTTATCCGTTAGTCGGCGATTCTGGATTATTCTTACACCAGGTGAATTTTTTTAAAGACTCTCCCTGAATCGCCCCATATGCCTCAACTCGTTGTCCATTTAACATCCAAATCCCGCAGCGCATAGAGGGTGATGCAGGCGGCGAGCATCGGCCAAGCGGCAAAAAATAACAGGTTATTGAAAGGATCCAGATACTGCGGAAAAGAGGAAAAAGTAGAGATGGCATGAATGAGCAGAACCAGGCCATAACTCACACGTCGCCATGATCCCGTTACAAAAGCAGCTAAAAGCAATATCTCAAGAGCGCCGATGGTCATCGATGTCATCTCACCCAGATCACCGATTCCATAAAATTTTTCAAATACTTTTGCTGTGTGATGAGGTTGGACAAACTTATCCAATGTCCATAAGAACATCACTAAAAATACACTAATTCTTAATAAGAAAAGTGACCAGATAATGCGCGTCTGGAACCGTGACATTGAATGATTAAAAATGTTCTCAGTACTCGACATATTAATGTCCTCGATATTGAAATTTATCCCCGATCCAAACTGCAAAAATAGCGCGTCAGAAGACTAAACCGGGATTGTGTTTATGGGTGTTGCCTATTTATCTCGATAGCGGATTCACGATTTTCACTACCTAATAGGCAGCTATTTCAGACCAATCGGCCGGTAACCATTTAAGGTCTTCGGGATGGTCGATATCATTTAGACTAGGTAATTCCCGCATGTTCCATTTGAGCAATCTGATCCTTTGGCGCGTTATTTCCGCCACTTTGTTTGTGCTCCAGGGAATATTTACGAATAGCGAAGGGTGGAATTGTTGTAACCCCAACAAAGTATAACCGCCATCCTCTGCGGGTATCAGGCAGGCATCAGCAGTTTGCAGCACGAGCGCCGCATGACGGAGCTTCTCTTTATCGAGTTGCGGACAATCCGTTCCAATCAACAACACAGCTTCTTTTTTATCGATAACTCGCTTAGCGATGCGAGCAAGTCTGTTCCCTAAATCACCCACCCCCTGTTTTGACCAAGTTATATCATCCGCTAATTCGAGCTTGCGCCAGAGTTGATGGTTGCGATCCGGTGTAACACACAATTCAACCGGTCCGATGTTAGCATTCAACGCTTGATTGACAGTATATTTGATCAGCCATGCAGCCAATTCTGCCGCGCCTTGCGCGCCCAACTTTGGTATCAGGCGGGTTTTGGCAAACCCGGCGATAGGTGCCTTTGCCAATATCACGGTTCGTATCAACTTCATGTATTAATCACCACCAGCGCATTTATAAACAGGGTAAATCACGAGCTTCAAATTCATACAACCAAATCGACACCGTCACTCAGTTCATTGATGCTAATAATCAATGGTAGTATTCGTGATAAAATCATCATCTTTATTTTTGTCTTGCATTGAGGCGCCAATCGTAATCCAAAAACTCAATGTTGATGACACCGGCATGCAAACGTTGTACATCGGACACCGTGAGGCCGAGCGCGTTTTGATAAACAGCAAAAAAATCTGTCAACGAATTAACGCCATGCCAACCTTTTTCAAAATCCTCCCGATACCATTTGAATATTGAGGAAACCTCTAGGGTATTCTCTTTCAACCGATTACGGGAACGATCACTCAGAAATTTCTCAGTCTGTTCTTCCAGTTGCTTCTCCAATTGGATACCTGTGTAGGCTTCTGATCGCAGCGCCGGACAACCGATACTCGCGCAATTAACGGCAAAGTGAATGCGCGGATCGTTAAAGCGACCCGAAGCGCGTATCAAGCCATGCTCGATATCATTGAGGGAGTGTGGCTCACCGAATAGTGAAATAATCTCTATTTCCCATGCAGATTGGAAAAGACCACCGAGCTCTCTGATGGACTCAATATCAGGGTAGCTGGTCAGCACAAACTCAATCGTCCAGGCGTTATAAAGGTTAATTAAGTATGCGAGCTGCTCCTGTTGTGACCATTGACTAAACTCCTGTCGACTGATTGATGTGAGCTGATTTAAATAGGCTTTCAATTGTGCTCTATCATTGTTCATGCCCTGATAGTCCACTTGCGTGGCCTGACCATCATGCAACGACACAACATGCTGTCTCAATAACTGGTCCCATAGTCCATGATTAAATACTTTAGCTAACGTGGCGGGTGCCATCAGGATTAGAAACAGCACCGTCAAAGCTCTTATCATGAACACTTCCTCTTCTCCAGTTATGATATTTTTCCAGCCACGCCAGTATATGTTTAGGCGTGTGGGCACGCTTCCATTCGCCCGCCGCATACTTATTGGCCTCCGCCCAGGTGGGATATGAGTGAATCGTGCCTAGTATTTTAGTCAAGCCAAGGCCGTGTTTCATTGCCAGCACAAATTCGGCCAGCAGATCGCCTGCATGCTCGCCGGCAATAGTCACACCGAGGATGCGATCCTTACCCGGCACCGTCAAAACTTTCACGAAACCATAAGCGGCGCCATCTGTTATGGCTCGATCCAGGTCATCAAGACCATAACGGGTGACCTCATAAGGGATGCCTTTTTCCTTGGCTTCCTGCTCGTTCAGGCCCACACGGGCTACTTCGGGATCAATAAAGGTCGTCCAGGGGATGACCCGATAGTCCACTTTAAACTTTTTAAATTGTCCAAATAGTGCATTCACCGCAGCATACCAGGCTTGATGAGCAGCCGTGTGGGTGAACTGATATGGACCGGCCACGTCACCGGCGGCGAAAATATTAGGATAGAGGGTTTCCAGGTATTCGTTGGTGATGACGGTGCGCTGGGTTTCAATTCCGAGCTCTTCCAGTCCATATCCTTGCAGCCGCGCTACCCGGCCAACTGCGCACAGCAGGGTGTCGAATTCGATACGATGTTCTATCCCGGCATGCTCTAAAACAATAAATTTGCGATCACCCTCTCGTTCACAGCGCAGCGCTTTATGGCTGGTCAACACCTTTACGCCATCAAGCTCAAGAGATGTTTTGGCCAGCACCGAAACTTCCTCGTCCTCACGAATCATGATCCTCGGTAACATTTCAACCTGAGTAACCTCCGACCCCAATCGAGCGAAGCTTTGGGCCAGTTCACAGCCGATGGGGCCGCCTCCCAGCACTACCATCCGCTGCGGAGGTTCATCCAGTTGGGCAAACTCATCCCACAGCGTATCGCTGGTGACATAACCCACGTCCTCGATACCCGGTAATGGCGGTACAAACGGCCGCGCGCCGGTCGCAATGACAATACTGCGGGTGGTTAGTCGCTGTCTGCTGCCATTGCTGAATTTCACTTCAATGGTCCAGGGATCAACAATCCGGGCATAGCCCTCTAGTATTTCCACACCCAGGTCGGTGTAACGCTCAACACTGTCGTGCGGCGCAATGGCGCGGATCACTTTATGCACTCTTTCCATCACCTGCCGGAATGAAAATTTGGGTTCGATACTATTCAGTCCATAGTGATCGGCATGCCGTAGCTGAGACACAAGCTTTGCACTTTTGATTAAGGCTTTGCTGGGCACACAGCCGTAATTGAGACAGTCGCCTCCCATTTTATGAGCCTCAATCAATGTTACTTTCGCCTTCACTGCTGCGGCAATATAGGCGGTCACCAATCCACCCGCTCCGGCGCCGATCACCACCAGATTACGGTCAAAGTGTTTGGGCCGCTGCCAGCGGTCATAGACCAGGCGAGCTTGCAGGACACTTAATATCTTTTTAGCGATCAATGGAAACAACCCAAGCAACACAAAGGAAAAGAGTAATCCTGGGGAAAGAATGCCCGACATGCTGTCGAGTTGGGCTAATTGCGTTCCCGCATTGACATACACCAGCGTACCCGCGAGCATCCCCACCTGGCTGACCCAGTAAAAAGTCGCTGCTCGGATTGAGGTTAAGCCCATGAGCAAATTGATCAGGAAAAACGGAAAGACCGGAACCAACCGCAGGGTAAAAAGATAGAAGGCGCCGTCTTTTTCCATGCCTTCATTCAGCGACTTTAATCGATCACCAAATCGCGATTGTACTGTTTCACGAAGCACGTAACGGGAAATCAAAAAGGCCAGCAATGCCCCCAGACTTGATGCGAAGGAAACGATCACTAGCCCCCAGCTCAACCCAAATAGGGCGCCCGCTGCCAAAGTCATTACAGCCGCCCCCGGCAAGGAAAGCATCGCCGCTAATACGTAAAGCACAAAGAAGGCAGCACCAATCAGTACTGGGCTCTCAGTCCGCAGCGCTTCAAACTGATCTAAGCTGGCATTAAGACCATCCAGCGTCAGGACATGCTGCAGGTCTAGCAAGAAAAACCCACTAACCAACAGTGCAACCAATAAAATCAACAAACTTTTTTTCATTTTTATATCTCCTTGATGGCACCACCGCAACTGCTACCTTGCCCGGCAGTACAGCCAAAACAATGGTCTGCAACAGAGATAGTGTCACCTTCAAAATTTTTGTTTATCAGTTCTCTAAGATGAAGGCGATGTCTACCTGATAACCCGAGTTCCAACTGTTGATTAAAGTCACAGTCATATAAAAATCCCTGCCAATCTACACTGATCATCGAACGACACATGACCCGATCCAGATTAGCCGGCACATAACTGCCCTTCAATAAATCCATGTATTCATGGAACCGCCCTTTGGAAATAAGCATCGATCCAAAGCGCTTAATCGGCATATTAGCCAGCGCGTATAATTCATTGAATACAATGCCAAATTGGTTCAGTAACTGTTTCTTGTAATCCGCCTCAAGTTGCTGCTGATTTGGCGGTAATGACGGCCCTTGTGGATTGAAAACCAGATTCAGCTTAAGTCCTGTATTCGGCTTTCCGTAACCCAGACGATTGAGTTTTTGCAATGCGGGAATGCTTTTATCAAACACTCCCTTTCCTCGTTGCCGATCAACATTCTCCAGGGAATAGCAGGGCAATGACGCCACAACCTCCACCTGGTGAGCCGCGAGAAAGTCTGCCAAATCATTTTGTTCCGGCTCGAACAAAATGGTGAGATTACAACGGTCTATGACGCGTACCCCTCTCTCCCTTGCGGCCTGCACCAGGCCCCGAAATCCCTCATGTAATTCGGGGGCACCACCGGTTAAGTCAAGCGTATCAATACGGCGCGCCGTCACAGCAGGGATGATAAGATCCAACGTTTCCTGACTCATCATTTCTTTACGCTCAGGTCCTGCGTTAACATGGCAATGAATACAACGCTGGTTACAACGATAACCAAGGTTTACTTGCAAGGTTTCCACGCGATGACGACGTATGGCCGGAAAATCCGTCACCGCCAAGAGTGGCAGAGTTGCGTGCATTGAATACTCCTACGATTGAATGGGATGAGCGACCTGATTGCCGCATTTAGAGATGTAGTCGCAGGACAAGTTGAAATTCTTACAGCGGGAACAAAAACAAGAGGATTTAAATAAAATACCGAGAGGCCGAATAGAACCTGGTTTACAACAATATTTATGGAACCGCTAATTAATTCCTTAATGATTAAATTGTAAGAAAATACGAGCTCGGATCGACAATAGATAATAAATTACTAACGCTGAGGGAATTAGACATTATTCGGTTACTCTTTTCTCGCCCCATTGTGATTGCTTCATTGAAAGTTGCGTTATTTGTAGGAATTGCACTGAATGTTATCAATCAAGGGGGCTCACTTTTTGCGGGAGAAAATATCGCCTGGGGCCATGTTATTATGAATTTTATAGTTCCGTATTGTGTAGCAAGTTATAGTGCTGCAAAGAATGAAATACGTAGAGCTCATAAAAAGGAAAAATGAATGGCGCCTAGTAATGTAGCGGATGGAAAGGACGGCGGCGGAATTAGACAAGACAAATTGCAAGACCCTCAGTTTCTTCAAGAAATTCGGCTGCAAATGCTGAAATTCGCTAACCTGCAAATCGGTGATAGCCACTTGGCGGAAGATGCTGTGCAAGAGGCTCTGATGGGCGCCATGAAAAATGTGGCGTCTTTTGGCGGCAGGTCGGCATTTAAGACCTGGGTTTTCGCTATTTTGAAATATAAAATCGCGGATATTCTGCGTAAACGGGGCCGTATGGCTGAGGTCAGCGTCAGCGATCTGTCTGACAGTGATAACACAGAAGATGACCTCTCTGTGTTGTTTGACGAGAAAGGATTTTGGAATCCGCAGGATCGACCGATTGACCTGGGCGAGCCTGAGCGATTATTTGAACAAGAACAATTCTGGTTGGTTTTTGAGACCTGTTTGAACAAGTTACCCGGACATCAGGCAAAGGTATTTATGATGCGAGAATATATTGGACTTGATACAAACGAAATCTGCGAGGAGGTTGAGCTCTCCGTTAGCAATTTGCATGTCTTGTTGCACCGGGCCAGACTCAGGCTGCAAAAATGCCTGGAGCTTAGTTGGCTTGAGGGTGGCGCCCATGCTTAATTGCCATCAAGTCACACGAATGATTTCAGAATCTAGGGAACGACCACTTACGTTAAAAGAAAAAATGGATTTAAAAATTCATCTTGTGATGTGTCAAGGTTGTCGTTATTTTGAGAAAAATGCGCGCACTATCCGTAAGGCCATGCAAAAATTTTCAACAGGCACTCATGAAAAAAGAGGAGATGATCGGTGACAACACTAGCCTTTGTTCTTCTTGGAAAAAAAACGCTCTTAGTGAAATAGCAATTTCAACGAAATTACATTTCAAAATATTAATTTTCTTCCGTAAAACCTTACTGCAATCTCTACAGCTCAGGTGGTTCTTTAATAAAATTAACCAATGCATTCCGATATTTTGGCATGGCAACCTCTGCCGCAAAGGATTTCATGGTTTGATAAGGTGTATCTACCAACAGCATATTAGTCACCCATCCGGGTAGGCTCGATCCGGGGTTTAGATGGGCCTCGCTACGCACTTCCACGCCACCGGAGGCCAAAGGTCTGAAACGCCAGCTCGCATTAGCTTGTGTGAGTCTCAACCAGCCTTTCACCTCCGCCATAATTCCCATTGTAGCCTCGCTATGCATATTAATTTCATAGCTCAACGGGTCCTGAGACCAAGTGACATGGGCTAAAACATCTCTATCCTTTATCGGAAAAGGCAACGAATTATGGGTGTAAACGTACGCTTCAGTATCACTCAAACGTTCGTAAACATATGATTGCGCGCACTTATCAGCCCAGTCGGCACAGGCCTCCACGTCTTGTATTAATGCAACCAGCGAGTCAAGCCTGACGTTAAACAAAATCGTTATTGCTTTTACCGCATCATAGGATGAGCCTTCGACCTGTTTGGTGTATACCTGTATATTGTCGCTATCTTTACGTAGTATCCATCCTCCATCAGCAATCGCTGTTTCGGAAAACCCGCTAACAAAGACAACGAATAAAACAGTAAAAATTTTTAGCGGTCTCATTTTGAAATTATACTCACCAGAGAGGTTGCTCAATCATCAACACGAGCCAACGTCTAACCTACCCTTCGACATATCAATCGAACGGTAATAACTCACGGTTGCCGGCGCCACACCGATTCCTGCATCGATTTCGATACCCTGTAGTCGCGCCAACAAAGACATGTAGGCGAGGTGATGAATAGTATGACTGCCTACATAACACAACTCTCGCGCCAGATTACTTTCTAGCCAAACCGATTCCGACTCATGGATAGAGACTTCAGTTTTAACCCTGACCGGTGAATGCAGCTGGGAGGAAGACAAACCAGAAAGCCAAGACATAATTCGAGCTATTTTCCTCTCTGCCTCTTGCGGGTTAGACTCCAGAGCGCTGCCACGCGATCTGACATCATAATCGACAACACCCGAGTGGTCTCCCTGCTCTATTGCACGGTACAAATCGAGGGTATGCCTTACGTGGCGTCCAATTGGTTGTTGGAACGACGGGGTTGTCGTGACATAGGCAGGTCGGGGTAACTTATGTATAAGATCCAGTAATTGGATAAGGGGTTCTGTGCCAACTTTGATAAGGCGATGCATCATAGGTTAGCACCCCCACTTATGAAGGAAGCATTCCGCTGCGGCTTTTCCCAAATAGCGGGAAAGGTATTTTTTTGGGGTTTTTCGTAAATCAACCATCATTAGGCCATCTAAAGAATCGTGAAATCCCGTATTCAGTGAAAAACACACAAAACGGCCATTGAGAGAGAGGTAATGCCGCAATAGGATGGGAATAGTCTTACCGGGATCACAGCGGCCCACCAGTTTATTGAGTACCTTGATATTACTTAACATCGCCCAGGCTTCAGCACTCCAGATTCTCTCAGAGGTCTTTATTGGTTTAAGCGGGCTTACCTTTTGGAGATGCTTTTGCTCTGCACAAAAATTTTTAAGCATGCATTCTGAAATCAATTGGCGGGCCAAAGTTGAATAGTTTCGAGAAATACTCACCGCCCCAAAAAGAATACAGTAATTCAAATCTCTAGCGACATAGGCACCAATGCCCCTCCATAGCAGATCCAGCACCTCAGGGCAACGCTGGTAATCCGGTTGGATAAAAGAGCGTCCCATCTCCAGAGCCGGCCCCAAATCTTGAATAAATTTCTGGTCAAATGCGTAGAGGCTACGACTGTATAGACCGTCTATGCCATAGCGTGCAACGATCTCATCTGTCTTACCAATACGATAACCGCCAACAACGGTGTGGCGAACTTGATCCCAGATAAAAAGATGTAAGTAATGGGGATCAAAACGATCAATATCCTCATCGTTACCAGTACCTTCCCCTGCCGCGCGAAAGGTCAATTCTCTGACGGCACCAAGATACTTCATTAACACTGACATTCGCGCAAAAGGTGCACAAAACACTGAAAAATCACCCTTTGTTAGAAGTCGACAATCCTCTAAATTATTGATAGCTGCGACTACTTCCTCGCAAGGTAAAATCGGCATTTTCGGTGGCACGGACTGCTTGTCCGTAACAGGTTCATTTGCTACGGCAAGAATTTCAGTATTCATCCGCAAATAACTCGTTACCGATTCATCGTCACCAACACCCATGAAATCATCAGGAGTAATAATTTCCCCAACCGTCAGCCGCAATACTTTACCTTGTTTGTTAGCCAACTCTCTGGCCAGCCAAAGGGTGCGCAGCCGGGGATGGATTAGGCCTAACAAGTAAAAAAATTTGCTGTTTCGACCTTCTACGTAAACGGGCAAACAATTAGCCCGGTATTTTAGGGCAAATCTTCCTAACAGGCGGTGCCAGGGTTGTTCCTGAATACACCATCGAGTGGGCGATATAGCCGCCACCACTCCAGCGGGGAAAATCAAAAGTGCACCACCAGTCTTTAAATGACGACCCGCTTGAAGTAACGCTTTGACATTGCTTCTTTCCGTATGCTCAGAAAGGATATCAACACCGATAAATACATCTCGCAACTCAGGGATACGACACAATAATTGGTTAGTAATGACTTTGACATCGCTACGTACCGACAATAACATTCGCGCTATAGCAACACCTTCCAAACCACCCAGTGGGTGATTAGCAAAAATCAATAATGGGCCACTACTGGGTATCCCGTCGTGCTGACCCTTCCCGCCAATAGTCACTTGACTACACAGTTTGTCCAGCGTGTACTGAAGAAATTCTTGGGGATCCAATCGAAGTGGCCGCTGCCGATAACAGTCAGCCAAGCGTGTTAACCCCAAAAATCTTTCCACCATGGCAACCAGTGGCCGGTGAGCCATTGTTAACTCAAATGGATTGTCTACGCGTAATTCAGTCATTTTCCGGGTAATGCTCCGTTAGATATTTTTCCCGACGCCATGCCCGCCATAAAGGCCACAAACCGGGAGGACGATGCCCGCGATCTCGATTATTGGCACCAATACGAAAGAGATGGAGATACTGCTGTAACAATGCCGTTATCGCATCACTAAACCGGGTTTTGCGATCCCATATATGGAGCGACTCAGAACTCGCCCCATTGATCTCGACAATTTCAATATCTTCACCCCTTTGCAACGCGGTAATAGATCTGAATTTAATGTCGAGACGGCCAAAATAAAACTCCGGTATACCTTTTAGAATGTCATCCAGCCGCTGATTCAATGCTTCTGTGATACAGGATGAGCCATCGCGAAAGATAGCGCCGCGACAATGACTGGCAGAAAATACCAGCCGGAATGGTTCGCCAGCATTAAGCACGCAGTCAAGTTGATGCTGGAAGCGGGGAAAATATAAATGTTTTAATTGGCTTGCTCGGCTATCTGCCAGAATGAGTTGCGCCAGCGTGCTGACCCCATCGCCTATGACATAGGGACTGTATTTGAAAGCCATCGAAATAATCTTACCCTGCAACTGTCCGGGGTAACGCACATAAAAAACACCAGCCTCTGGCTCCCAAGATGACAATTGCTGAATAATTAGCTCCCCACCTATTGGATAGCTCTGTAGGTAGCTCGCCAGCGCTACCCTATCCTTTAATAATTTGACTCCAACTCCACGACACCCAATATCCGGTTTACCCACAACGGGAAATACAATCTCTCGTTGCTTCATGGCTTCGAGAATGAGCAGCATTTGACTTTCGACAGTACCTTCCACCACCGTATGGGTGACCCACGGCAGTATCCATTGCCGACTGTAGGGAGAAGTCTGGGTAAAAATAAGACTTTTATTACCGCCCACCATCCCGGATAGCGGCAACCTTGGGTTGGCGACTAGCGGCAGCGACCATGATCGATACCTGATAGACATCAGTAACCAAAGTGCCACTACAGGGAGATACATAATCCAGGTTGGCCAGAATTCAAAAAAAGAGACGGGACTCCCCGAGGTATCCATAACCGGCATTCCCGGAGTAACATAAGCCTCACTACCGATTTTACACTGACCGTTCATAACCAAAATTCCTTTAGCCATCATCTTGCCACTCTGAATTTTTGGTTCCATTTAACGATGGTCATTTGATGACCAGAACTTGTGGCCCCATGGGAATAGCCTCATTAGAAAAAAGACATGATGGTTAATAGATGCATATCCATCATCTTTGTTACAGTGAGTGCGGCAATCAAATTACCTTACTCAACTGTAAAGGGTGATTGGAAGTTTTTAGAATTATCAGTTTTGAGTTTACTGAATATGGTGATACCGCTCATAGGCGATAAAATACGACGAGTATTATCCTAGATTAATCGGTTGGACACCGCTTTTGTGGCGAGAGATAAGGCCGTTACTCAAACGAGCATATTCTGCCTTAGCAAGAAGGCAGGATTTTTATCCTTGCCCTTGCACAGATACAAATCATCGCTCATCGAACCGTCTTAATCATAGCCTCGAAACGTTACGCCGTTATATACGAAGTCGGTGAGTACTCTAAATTCTGCACCGACAATTCTAAGTCGATGCATTATCTGTTTAGGGGCTACTTCCCTTCCGAACCTAGATTACAGAATTATCCGTTCAGGATTTATCTAGCATTTGAATTAAATTTGCATAGCCCTGTTTAGAAAGATTTATCCCTGTTTCCTTTTTTTGTTCTGCCGCCTCTTCCATTCCCAAACCATCAACAAGGCGGTTCATTAGGTTAAAGAGTGCTGAAGTAGCAACGGCTTCGAACAGGGCATCGTCGCTCCAACCTGCTGTAAAAACGGTATCTGCGTCGGTCTGGACGATTCGACTTGGTGTTTGAGTCACTTTTCGAACATAACGCAGCAATGCACGCATTTCGTCATCTATTGGCGCGCTGTCAAGATCATTCACAAGCTGTTCAAGTAATCCGGGGGCAATACCGAATGCCTCAGCTGTGGCAGTATGAATACCGTTGCAATAACTGCATGCGTTCAGCCCGGAGGTATAAGCAGCAATCAATTCTTTTTGTTCTGGCGTGAGGGCTCCGTTTCCTCGCAAAAGGGCTTCGTGAAATGACAGAAGGTGTCGGGATGGCTCAGGATAACGAGGAAAAAGATCCCTTAAATTCGACCGTTCTGGTAATGACTTTAAGTAACTCATTGAGTGTCTCCAACAATTTTTTAAATTTTAATTTGTGCAGAAAAATAACAACCTCTTTCCCTAAAGAGGAGTCAGACTAGCTGTATAACATATCCTAGCTAATCCTACAGACTATTTCATGATTCGTTTATACGGCGAAGACTTCACCTTCCTGTTCTCGTTTTTACAACGTATTATTATTGCCATTAAATTCGTTATTTCAGGAAATCAGATTTTGGATGCTGACAATTTGACTCGTTTAAAAAGCGGTGACCAAGCACTTTTTTCAGAGCTTGTTCGTGATCATCACCGCGCCCTGATTGCTCTGGCCACACCTATTGTAGGCAGCTCTGAAGCCGAAGAAGTTGTTCAAAATGCCTGGGTTAAGGCTTATAAGGGCATAGCCAATTTTGAAGGAAAGGCCAAGATTCGAAGTTGGTTGAGCCGAATTGTTATCAACGAGGCTAAGATGCAGATACGCGGCCGTAAAAAAGAATTATTGTTTACGGACTTTGGCGATACCGACAAAAGCGATGACGCGCTAACAGACTGCTTCAATCAAGAGGGCAGTTGGCAGAAGCCCCCTATTAGTTGGCATTTTGACTCTCCGGAATCGCTATTGATGGGAACGGATTTTGAACACTGTCTGGAGCAATTACTTTCCGAGATGCCTGATAGCCAAAGAGCGATGCTGGAAATGAGAGACACCTGTGAACTGCCTTTTGAAGAGATTTGTAACAATCTATCGGTTTCTGCATCCAATGCCAGGGTATTGCTGCACAGAGCCAGAACACAGTTATTTAAACTGATCAATCATTACCAGGAGACAGGCGAATGTTAAATTGTCGTGAGGTTGTCACGGATGCCGACCTGTTATTAGCTGGTGATCTGTCATGGCAACATAGGATTAAAATCAAAATTCATCTAATGCTGTGTCGTCATTGCCGTCGATATGTTCACCAATTAAAGATACTGATTGAAGCAATTCCCTTTATACATCGTCAAGCCAGTGAGGAAGAAGTATCTCATGTTATTGACCGCATTAATTGCAGTGAAAATTAACAGTTGGCTGGGTTTAGTTTAGCGGTATAGCTGCCCACTAATATTCGACATAAACGCAGGTGGATCGAAAATCAATCTGTTAAACCTTGCTGAAGCAGAACGGTTATTTATTTTATAAACCCTTAATCGGAGTTAGCCCATGTTTAAAATTATCCTTTCTTTTTTAACACTCATGCTTACAACAGCTATCAGTGTCTCATCTGTTCAGGCGGGTGGCATTGACAAAGAATTACTTGTGCGGCCAGCAGGCTCAGTTGCCTGGCAGGGGGATAGGGCCGAACTGGTAAAGACTGGTGAAAAACTTTGGCACGACCCCAGTCTCAGTAAAAATAATAAAACCACCTGTGCCGGCTGTCATAAGGATAACAAACGAATGTTCAAGAAATCCTTTCTTGAACCCTACCCACACTACGTAAAAATGCCCGCCAAAAAGGCGGATTTGGATTCGATCTCTGCGGAGAGCATGGTTCAATTCTGCATGGTGGCGCCAATGAAAGCCGAGATTCTTCCCTGGGATTCAGTCGAACTGGCGGCCCTAACCGCTTACACAGAAGATGTGGTGCAAAAGGCTTATATTGCTCATAAGGAAAAGTAAAAAGGAGGGTACTTGCGCCCGCTCATCGCGGGCGCTTTTTATCCTATTTCAGTGTACCGATATAGGCCACAAGATTTTCTATGGCCTGATCCTCTAAATCCGCTGCCATAGGTTGCATAATCTGTCCATTTTCATCATTTTCATCTACTCCCCGCACTCCTGCTCGGAAGTTGAGAAGTTGCGTTCGCAAATACCAGCCATGCTGGCCTGCTAGTCTAGGTGCTGAAAAATCCTCACTGCCTTCTCCGTTTTCACCATGGCAGGTGGCACAAACAGATTCAAAAATCGCTTGGCCATCACTTAGATTCTCTCCGCCCGCGCAGACTCCTCCTGCATAGAGGACGGCAACAACCATTACAACCCTGATATTCAACATAAGAACTCTCCTTAAATAAGCCTAGAAATCGCAGTAAGTTACGAAGGCATACGCACGCTTTTACCGGATTCAGATTAATAACTATTGGTTAGTGTCTATTCGCAAACTACCGCGAAGTCACTATCACAATTTAGTCGCTTATGGCGAGCGAATCTTACAGTGTAAGAAATTTGATCATTGCTGCGACCAAACCCCATAACTCTGCGTAATTCAATCGCAGAGTAATAAATTCATGAGGACTTTATCATGTGTAGTTCACCTAAACCCCGCAGTGTGTCTCCGGTAAACATCCACGCAAAACTTATCTTCAGTTCGAACACGATGGCTCGATATGCAGCGGCCGCAAATGCTGCGGATGAGCGTAGAGAAAAAAAACAGCAGCAGTTGGAACGGACAATGAGTAATCCAACCGCTGTGCCCGTTCACCACACCACGCTTAATAATAAATCTGCTCAGGAAATGAAACGACCAGCAAATTCATTTAATCGGTACTACCTGATGACAGCCCTTAAATACTGCTCCGTTTTAGTAATATTGGCGTTGGGCTTGTCATTCACCGGATATATAAACGCACAGCAATCTGATGGGGTATCACCAGAACCAGCCATTGAGGGCTACAGTCCGGTTTCCTACTTTACAAAAAATACCGCCGAGAAAGGAAGCGCAAAATTCAGCGTTAAACATCAAGGACACACTTATTATCTGACTTCCGCCAAACAAATAGAGTTCTTCAATCAAAATCCCGACAAGTATCAGCCAAGACATCAGCTGTGCACCTATAGCCTTAGCCAGGGCCGAAAAGTATCGCTAGACCCAACCAATTTTAAAATCGTCGGTGATCACCTGTTGTTGTTTCATAAAAGCAAAAAAAGTGATGGCCGCGAACTTTGGAATCAGTCGCCTATAGACGAGCAAATCCTCCTTGAACGAGCAGACAAACAATATAAACTATTGAAATTTTAACTAATTGATGTGAAGGATACTTTAAATATCTTGCTTCAGGAATAATCTGACATCGACCGGAATCAGACAACGAAAAACGACAAGAGTAGTGTGGTGTAAAGTGCATTTTTTAATGCTATTCGTCAGCTACTCTTCATGTCTTTCCTGTGTATGGCGAATTACTAATATCCATATAAAATCAATGCATGAGAAATTTGCCAACCTATTATCTCTCTACTACCCTTTCCTGCCATGAAGGAAACGGCAACACTAATCTTCCACCTGCTCACAACCATTGCCATACTGCTAGGCCCGGGTGGTGCTAAAACCATTGTTGCTGAAAATCTGCTCTTGAAACATCAGCTGCTGGTTCATAACCGATCACGCCATAGATCCCCCAACCTATCAACACAAGATCGCGCCTGCTAGGTTTTTGGGCGCTGTTTTTAAGTCCAAGAAGAATATTAAGAACGGCGATTATCGTTAGGCCATCTACACTGCTGAAATTTCATGCGGCCATGAAAAGAAGAAAATACCGTCTACTATACTCCGCCCGAGGAAAAGGAAAGCCTGGTCCCAAAGGACCATCAAAAGAAATCATTGATGCGGTCGTCGGGATGAAGCAGTACAATCCACGCTATGGATATCCGAGAATTGCACAACAAATCAATGCCGCTTTTGGTCTCGATATTGATAAAGATATTGTTCGATGAATCCTAGCCAAGTATTACCGGCTTAACCCTCGAGATAATGGCCCGTCTTGGTTGACGACACTCGGTCACACAAAAGACAGTCTGTGGTCGATTGACCTGTTCCGTTGCGAGTCAATTTTACTCAAGAGTCACTGGGTATTGTTGGTGATGGATCAATGCACCCGACGTATTATTGGCTTTGCCGTCCATGCGGGTGATGTCGACGGTGCGATACTTTGTCGAATGTTTAATGAAGTGATATCTCGAAAACATCCACCCCGTTATCTATCCTCTGATCACAATCCCCTTTTTCGTTATCATCGGTGGCAGGCGAACCTGCCTATTCTAGACATTGAAGAAATCAAATCCGTTCCCTACACCCCCATCTCGCACCCTTTTGTGGAGCGCTTAATTGGCAGTGTAAGAAGGGAGTTACTGGATCAGACCTTTTTCTGGAATGATCGAGATCTGACGAAAAAGCTCGCGTCCTATCAGGCATATTACAATCAGCACCGGACGCATAGTTCCCTTGAAGGACAAATCCCCGGTGAGATCAGCGATAATACGCCATCTAAAATCATCAATCTGAAAAACTACTGCTGGAAATCACACTGCCGCGGACTATTTCAACTTCCACTTGCCGCGTAATTGAGGATGATTACAAATTAGCCAGGGACACCCTGAAAGTGCGAAGAGTGGGCGGAAATTCGATAAATTCCGCACATAATCCGCACATTGAATTAGTTGGTCAGAATTGACGGCTATATTTTCAGTGGACCTAAAACGCCAAAACCCCCGCAGTTATTAAGCTGCGAGGGTTTTGAAATTTGGTGGAGCTAAGCGGGATCGAACCGCTGACCTCAACACTGCCAGTGTTGCGCTCTCCCAGCTGAGCTATAGCCCCAAAAAGAGCTGGGCATATTAAGCACAGGGCTGTTTTCTGTCAAGCATTTACTGCGGCTAACCCCTCTATAAATTTTCTTCAGCGAAGGCCGCTAAGCGGCTTCGTTCAATGCTCTCGATATGCATGATGCCTGCATGTTGAAAAGCCTTAAATTTTTCCACTATATAGGTCAATCCGGAAGTGAGTGGGGTAATGTACTTGTTATCAATCTGCGCCAAGTTCCCCAACACAACAATTTTAGAATTTTTACCAACACGGGTGATAATGGATTTTAGCTGAAACTGCGTCAGACTCTGGCTTTCATCGATGATGATATAGGCATTATTGATGGATCTTCCTCGCATGAAATTGAGCGATTTAAACTGTATATTTGCCTTCTCTTTGACGTAGGAAATGCTACCAACACAGGATTCATCGTTACCGTGCAAAATTTCCAAATTATCGTCAAAAGCGGCCAGCCAAGGGGCCATCTTTTCCTCTTCCGTACCAGGCAGAAAGCCGATGTCTTCGGCGATGGGCGGTGTCGAGCGGGCAACGATAATTTTGTTGTACTGCTTTTTCTCGATAATGGCATGCAGGCCGAAGGCTAACGCCAGCAGCGTTTTCCCTGAACCGGCCGGGCCGGTAAGAATACTGAGGTCGATGTCCGCTGATTGTAGTAAATAAAAAGCCATTGCCTGATCAAGATTTCGCGGTGTTAAACCCCAAATATGCTGGTGCATCAACCGGTTAGCATTTAAATCTCGAAGAAAAATGGAGTCATTTTCAATCGCTTCGACGAACCCGATAAACCCGTTATCATCGCGTATGAACACATTCGGATAATATTCGGGGTGTAAGTCGCGGCGAATAACATGCACCGTATTATCATTACGCATCAGGGTGTCCACCTTATCCACCCCATCCCAAAAATTTCCAGCAATCACTTCCCGACCTTTGGCCAGTAGGTCGATGTCGTCTAGAATTTTGTCCTTGCGATAGTCTTCAACATTACGCAGTCCCGAACCTTTCGCCTTAAGGCGCATGTTGATGTCTTTGGTGACGAGGCAAACATAAATTTCTGGATTATGTTTTTGCAAGGATAGCGCCGTGTTAATGATCTGATTATCCTGCGCATCCTTCATCAGATAAGGAATTGATGTATCGGTACGTAGCAATTGGTCGGGGAAAATAGATAATGTTCCGGGTGCCGTACTAGTTTTCGCTACCGAGGTAACGATTTCCACCCCTTCCTGAATTTCGCGTGTATCGGCGTTTGCTAATAATTTATCAATCATTTGAATGGCTATACGAGCCTCTTTACTGACATCCTTATCGCGCCGATCTTTGATATCATCCAGCTCTTCGAGCACTGTCATGGGGATAATAACCTTGTGCTCATTGAAGGAGTAAATCGCGTTCGGGTCATGCAACAACACATTAGTATCAAGCACATAAATTTTTTGCATGAATCAATTCTCCAAAGACAGTGATTGAGGATAATAGCTAAGCGATAGGTATAGGGTTGAAAAAGGAAGGTTTAAGCGCTGGTGCTGAGTCAGGTTGGAAGAAAAGGATTGTGGATTGTAAGCTGGTGCGTAAGGGCTGACTGTTTGCCCCATCAAAACCCTAGAGGGTCTTGCCCATAGACGCATAAAACCTCACATAACGTTCTAAAAAACCACTACCCCATATTAAACCCCTCATAAGAAGGATCAACTGTTTTTTTAGATACTATGGACAATATTGTGAGTGCCCGGCGTCACCCCTTATTTTTGCTCAGAGGCGACATCTTTGGGCTACACATATGCTGTTTGTCTGGTTGTTACGCGAATTTCCGAAAATCCTTTTCCCACTGTTTTGTCTGTTTTTTAGATAACCCACCCAAAGCGTTTACTGCGTGACGCAACCGCGCTCGGGACAAATCTGCACCCAGAATCGACATTGAGTCAAACACGGAGGTGGACACCGACGTGCCAGCAATAGCAATAAACAGTGGAAACAGGTAATCCCTGATTTTTAATTCCATTGTCTCTGCCATACCTTTG
>Ga0209578_10001321_pt1 | contig 23531 bp, 22 predicted proteins | sample tdAd472_FD_187127 | JGI IMG/M metagenome (GOLD analysis project Ga0209578, IMG submission 187127) | Marine sediment microbial communities from the Atlantic coast under amendment with organic carbon and nitrate - tdAd47.2 (SPAdes)... | ecosystem: Environmental > Aquatic > Marine > Coastal >...
GTGCTGGAGTACCACACTGACCGGGTGAAGTAGCAAGAAGAAGAGCCCTCGTCGGTTTGCGACGAGGGCTCTTGATGAAGTCGGAGAGAGCTTATAGGTTCACCGGGAGGGCCGTGCGAATCGCTTGGACCTCGGTAAGCTGCTTCAAAGCCTCCTCCGGGATCTCCGAGTCGACCCGGACGACGGCCACCGCTTCGGCGCCGTTCTGTTTGTCGCGGCCCAGAGAGAAATCGGCGATGTTGACGCCGTGCTCGCCGAGCGTCGTACCGACTTTGCCGATGACGCCGGGCGTGTCGTCGTTCTGGACGAACAGCATGTGATCGGACAGCGGGCCTTCCACATAGATGCCGTTGACGGAGATGAGGCGCGCTGAACCGTCCGGGAAGACGGCCCCCTCCACTTCGTACTCGCCCTTGTCGGTCTCCACCAACACGTCCACGGTGTCAGAGAACTGCGTGCGGCCTCGACGGGTTTCTCCCACTCCCAAGCCGCGCTCTTTGGCGACGCCGGCGGCGTTGATCAGGTTGGCTTTCTCGTCCAGGAATCGGTTGAGGACGCCGGTGAGCGCGGCATTCCGAATCAACGATGAATTGGTCTCGCCGAAGTTCCCGGAGTAAGTGAGCTTGATGCGCACCAGGCGGCCGTCGGCAATCTGCGCCGCAAACGAGCCCAGGCGCTCTCCGAGCTGCAAAAAGGGCGCGAGCTCAGCGTACTGGTCCGCCGACACGGAAGGCATGTTGACGGCGCTCATCACGACGCCGTCGTTGAGGTAGTCGCGGACTTGCCCGGCGATCCGAATGCCGACCAGCTCCTGGGCCTCCTCCGTCGATCCGCCGATGTGCGGCGTGGCCAACACGTTGGCGTGACGGAAGAGCGGGGATTCTCCCGGGGGTTCCGTCTCAAAGACGTCGAGGGCGGCGCCGCCGACCTTGCCGGAATCGATACCAGCGTCGAGATCGGCGACGGAAACCAGTTCGCCGCGGGCGCAGTTGACGATCCGCACGCCGTCCTTCATCTTGGCGATCGACTCGTTGTTGATCATGCCGCGGGTCTCCTCCGTCAGAGCGACGTGGAGACTGACGTAGTCGGCGCGGGCGTAGAGTTCGTCCAATTCGACGAGCTCGACGCCACGATCTTTGGCGGCGTCTACGGAGACGAACGGGTCATAGGCGATGACCGTTACGCCGAAGGGCTTCGCTCGGCGGGCGACCTGCATGCCGATGTTGCCGAGGCCGACGAGCCCGAGCGTCTTGCCCTGGATCTCGTTGCCGAGGAACTTCTTCTTCTCCCACTTGCCCGACGTGGTGGAGGTCGTAGCCGCGGGGATGTTGCGAGCCATGGCCAGCATGAGCGCGATGGTGTGTTCGGCGACGGCGATGGCGTTGCCGCCAGGGGTGTTCATCACGACGACGCCGCGCGCCGTCGCGGCGGCGATGTCGACGTTGTCCACTCCGACGCCCGCGCGGCCGATGACCTTGAGGTTCGGAGCGGCGTCCAGCACCTCTTGGTCGACGGTGACTGCCGAGCGGATGAGCATGCCGTGGGCTTCGGCTAGATGGTCGCGAAACTCGTTCTTATTCGAACGAATGACGTTGATGCCCGGCGCCTCGTCAAGGACGGCGATGGCGGCGGGAGAGACGGCGTCGGCGATTAGGACGTTCATTTTCGGTGGTTCCGTTTGTCGATTGATCCGTTGATCCGAATTACTGCTTGGCAGTCACTTCCGCGTAGACCCGCTGCACGGCGGCGACGCCTTGACCAAACTCCACCTTGTGGCCGAGGCCGGAGAGGATCAGCTCAAGCTCGGCGATGGTGGCGAACAGGTCGTGAAAATCGAAGTAGCCGAGGTGCGCGATGCGGAAGATCTGCCCCTTCATCGAGCCTTGTCCGTTCGCGATGATCGCGTTGTAGTCGTCGCGGAAGGCCTTGACGATGGCGCTGGAGTCGATGCCTTCCGGCGCTTTGATGGAAGTCACGGAGCCGGCCGGGTTCTTGACCGCAAACAGCTCCAGACCGAGGGCCTGCGCGGCTTCACGCGTCGCGCGCGCCAAGGTCTGAGCATTCTCGATCAAGCCGTCGCGACCAATCTCGCGAATGTACTCGAGCGCCGCCCCGAGACCGAGCATGAGCGAAGTGGGAGGCGTGAACGGCGAGTTGCCGTCCTCGGCGCCTTCGGCGTGGGCCTTGAGGTTGAAGTAGAAGTAGCGGTTGGACGCCTTCTCGCCCTTGTCCCAGGCCTTCTGGCTGACGGATGCGAAAGCCAGTCCCGGCGGGATCATGACGGACTTCTGGGATCCGCCGATCACCACGTCAAGCCCCCAGCCGTCAACGTCGAGAGGCTGCGTGCCGAGACCGGTGATCGCGTCGACGACCAGAATGGCGTCGGTTTTGGCGACGATCTTGCCCATCGCTTCCACATCGTGCGAGACGCCGGTGGAGGTCTCGCTGGCTTGCAGGAAGACGCCCGAAACATCCGGATTCTCCTGGAGCGCTTGCTCGACCTGCTCCGGCTCGACGGGCGTACCGTAGGGCTGCTCGATGACGATCGGCTCCAGGCCAAAGGCCTTGGTGAGTTTGGTCCAGCGCTCGCCGAATTTTCCGGCCTGACAGACGATGACCTTCTCGCCGGGCGAGAAGAGGTTCGAGACGGCGGCTTCCATCGCGCCTGAACCGGAGGAGGCGAAGACCGCGACGGAGCGGTCCGAACCGTAGAGATACTTCAAGTCCTTGGTGACGCCCTTGTAGACGTCGATGAAGTCCTTGGTGCGGTGGTGCATGTCCGGCGCCGACATGGCGCGGATGGCGGGCGGAAACAGGGGCGTGGGCCCGGGGGTCAATAGACGGAGCTTGCGTACGTGCATGACGTTCTAAGAGGTCCTCAACGGAAGCGGAAACGAGAGCCAACCCGAGCGGGCTAGCAGCGCGATGACGACGACGACGAGTGCGATCGCCCGACGCTGTGGGAGCGCGGCGAAAGGGTCGTCGGAAGCAAGAGGTCGTGCATCGAAAAATCGGTCGGAAACCGCGGGAAGCGGAGTCGCGACCGGGCTTCTTCCAGGATAGCTCGGAACGCCGGCCGAAACCATAACCGGGCCTATTCTTCGTCGTTCTCCGAGCCGTCGATCGGAACTACCACGATCACGGTGTCGGTGACCTCGCCCATTCCCTCCACGCGGTAGGGATCCCGAACTAGGCCGTAGAATCTCATGAAGAGCGGATCGCGGAGCAATCGGTAGTAGAACCTGTCAGGGGGCGGGAAGCGGGCGACGGGCTCGCGATCCGGGAGCGGAAGGTCAGCCGCCTGCCCCACCCACAGATCCGCATCGAGAGAGCGCGGGGAGAGCGTCGGGGCCAGTCCCGCGAGAACCCACAGGCGCCCGGGAGAATCTTCGTCGTCGATGAACCGAACATTGGATGGAGGCCGGTAGGACCACTCGAACAGCAGGCTCGGAACCAGATCGGCATGGACGGCCAGCCGCTGGTCTCCGAGGCTGGATAGATAGGAGGCAGCGGCGCGAGCAGGAAGCGCAACGGAACGGCCGTTGTCGAGGGCGCAGAAACCGATCGACGAGATCGCAAGAACCGCAACGACTGCGATGCGCCATGGCCGCGCGACTCGCAGGAGCCACACGGCGCCCAGCATCACGCCCGACACGCCGACCATCGACAGGTAACGCGGCAGCCGCGGTAAAGGAGCGTAACGCCACGGGGCGACCGTCCCATACACCGAGTAGAGGAAAAGGAACGCCGTGAACAGCGCTAGAAAACGCTCCTTGCGGTGTCCTGAGCGGAAGGCGGATAGGACTACCGCGGGCAAGATCAACAGCGGATAGAAGCCGAATTCCTGCTCCGTGAAGATTCGGGTCCACGGTGCGATCCAGAAACGCAGGTCGAAACCCGTCGTAAGCCCCTCGGCTGCGCCCTGGGCCGAGAGAGCCCCGGCAACCGTGTGAATCCTATAGAGCGGGTCATCGGTGAGAAACCAAAACGCCGCCGCCTCAAACGCCACGGCCAGCGCAAGTCCCGCTGCTCCCCACAAGCAATGTCGGCGACGCGGAAGATCCAAGAGCAGGGCTCCGAGGACTATCGGTCCCAGCGCGAACAGGGCGGTCATACGCAGCCAGGCGGCCGCACCGAGCGTGAATCCCGCCAGGAACACCGTGCGCGGCCCGCCGTCCTCGAGCAGCAGCCCGAGCAGCATGACTGCCGCGAAGGCGAGCGGCGAGCAGGGGAACATCCGACTCGCATAGAGGACGTCCAAAGGGAAGAACGCGAACAACACCATCGCGTAGAGAGCGGCCGACTCGGTCCAATGTCTCCGTACGATCCTCTCGACGCCGACCAGGGCCCCCAAAGAGCACAGGAATGGAAACCAGACCGTCGCCCATAGTAAGACGCCGAAGAGTTTGTAGGCGAAAGCCGTCGGGGCCAACAGCCCAAGACGCGTGCCGAACTGGTTGGCCTGCGTCAGTCCGTCGCCGCCGGCAAGTTGGAACGCCGCTAGAGAATAGTGCGCATCGTCGGTCTGGACGAAGCCGCTGAAGAAGTAGAGCCGAACGGCAAGGCCGGCTAGAAAGATGGCGATTCTTGCAGACGAGCGGCTCATCGGCAGGGGTCTATTGTCGCGTGGCGATCGTCGACACGGCAGCGTAAGCCCGAGAAGGGACTACAATAGCCGCATCGGTTCTGTGGAGGATACGGCATGAACTTGGATCGACGCGGATTTCTCGCAGCCTCAGTCAGCGCGGCGCTAGCGGCCTGTGCGGACAAAGAAAAGCCGATCGAGGAGGCCAAAAAGCTCGGCATTCCCGGGCCGTATCCTGGCCGAGTGGTCGCCGTCCGCGATGAACGGTCGATCGTCGACGACGTGTTCCAGGCGGAACCGATCGAGCAGATGATCGCGCGCGGAATGATGGAGCTCACGCACGCTCCGTCGCCCGAAGAAGCTTGGAAGGAGTTTTTTGAACCGGGCGACGTGGTCGCGATCAAGCTGAATCCGGTCGGGCTGCCGCACGTGATTTCCAGTCCCGAAACGGTGCGCGCAATCATCGCCGGGCTCGAATCGGCAGGCGTGAAGCGCAACGACATCATCGGTTACGAGCGCTACAAGAATCAGGCAGTGGACGCGGGCTTCCTCGATTGGCTGCCCGAGGGCGTACGGTTCGAGGCCGGATCAGAATCGTTTCAGCAAGTCCAACTCGACATGGAAGGCTACGACCGCGACCTCTATATGGAGATGCCGCTGGTCCACCCAGCCTACGTTTCCGACTTTGCTTTGGATGACCCGCATCTGCGCCGCTCCTACGTTGCGAAGACGCTGACCAAGAGCGCGAACAAGGTCGTCAATCTGTGTTTGCTCAAGCACCATCAGTCGGCGGGCGTGACGATTGCGCTGAAGAATCTGTCGCATGGATTTGTGAATAACGTGAGCCGCAGCCACGTGACGACGACGGCCAACGCCTGCGGGCTGTTTATCCCGGCGGTGGTCGACATGCCGATCTTTCGAGAGAAGGTCGTGCTGAACATCTTGGACGGCGTGAAGGCCGCTTATCACGGCGGTCCGGGCACGACGGTGGGGCACTATACGTGGGAGCACCGGACGATGTACTTCGCCACGGACCCGGTGGCGCTGGATAAGACGGGCTGGAAAGAGATCGACGCCAAACGCGCAGAAGTGGGGCGGAAGTCGATTGCCGAGATGAAGCCGGACGAGCACAGCGCTTGGCTCAACGGGCAAGTGGAGCACATCGAACTGGCGAGCAATTTTGGTCTGGGAGTTTTCGACGACGACAAGATTCGCGTCAAGCGGATCGACTTGGCGTAGATGCGCACCGCTCTCATCGCCGGATCCACCGGCCTCGTCGGCCGGCACTGCTTGCGGCTGTTGTTGGCCTCGCCGGACTACTCGCGAGTCACGGCGCTGGTCCGGCGCCCGTTTGATCTCACGCACGAGAAGCTAGATGTGCGTGTTGTCGACTTCGACCGGTTGGACGAGGCGGACCTACCTGCCGTGGACGACGTCTACTGCACGCTTGGCACGACGATCCGGAAGGCGGAATCGAAAGAAGACTTCCGGCGGATCGACTTCGGGTATCCGTCGGCGTTGGCCGAGCAGACGGCGTTGCGCGGCGCGAAGCGGTTCTTGCTGGTCACCTCCGTGGCGACCGACTCGGGATCTCCCAACTTCTACTTGAGGGTAAAGGGCGACCTGGAAGGCGCCGTGGCCGGACTGCCTTTTGAGCAGGTCGACTATTTCCGGCCCAGTTTTCTTATGGGCGACAGATCGGACCGGCGATTCCTTGAATGGTTGGGCATCGCCTTTGCACAGACATTCCGCTTCCTGCTGTTTGGCCCAATGCGGGTCTATCGGCCCATTGCGGCGGAGCAAGTGGCGCGGGCGATGATCGGTCGTGCGCTGCGCGGGGAGCCAGGCAGACACATCCACCACTACGACGACATGCTTGCCGTAGACTAACAGGGTGTTGAAAAACTCTCATGGGCGTCGCGAGAAGGATTTGCGAGGGGAAGTATTTACTCGGATCGGGCGGGGCCGCTTGATGAGCTACCCGAGCATCACGGGGCACGTCGAACTGCAAATCCTTCTCGCCCAAGGGTTTGGGGCGGCGGGAGGTCGTCTGGGTTGTCACAGACTCGTCGCCGATATCCCGTATCGCCTCGCTCGCTGCTCCTACCATCCGACGCTCCCGGCGCTCCCAACGCCGCCCACGACAGTTCTTCAACACCCTGCTAGGCCTCGATGACTCGCCGAACTCTGATCGCCGCCGCCCTCGCGGCTCCGCTCGCCCGCAGTGCCGAAGGAGGCATCGACGTCGACGACGTGCGCGTGATTTCCCCGCCCGAGGCCGGGTACGCGGGTTGGCCTACGCTCGCACGGACGAAGGAAGGGCGGTTGCTGCTCGCCTGGTCGGGTGGCCGCGAATCGCACGTTTGTCCCTTCGGAAGGGTCGAACTCTCGACCTCCGACGACGACGGTGCAAGTTGGAGTTGGCCGCAGACGGTGATGGATTCGCCGATCGACGACCGAGATGCGGGCGTGCTGGAAGCGGCGGACGGCTCGCTGTTGATTACGACCTTTACCTCGTTAGCCTACGAGGACCGCTGGTACAAGGAGTTGCAGCACGCCGATACGGACCAGGCGCGGCGCTGGCGAGCGGTCCAGGCACGCACGACGCCCGAGCAGCGCAAAGGCCTATTGGGGACTTGGATGCTGCGCTCGACCGACGGTGGACTGTCGTGGTCGAAGCCCTATCGCGTGCCGGTGAATAGCCCGCACGGTCCTACTGTGCTCGCGGACGGGCGACTACTCTATCCGGGAGTCGCTCTGTGGCGGGACGATCCGTGGAGGGGCGTGGCCGAATCGCGCGACCACGGAGCGACCTGGCGCAGGCTGGCGCCGATCCCTACGCGTCCCGGCGACGACTCTGTCGACTATCACGAGATGCACTTGGCGGAAGCCTCGGACTCGAAGCTCATCGTGCACATCCGCAATCACAACGAGAAGAACGAGCGGGAGACCCTGCAAAGCGAATCGACGGACGGCGGCAAGACGTGGTCCGTCCCTCGCGCGATCGGCGTGTGGGGGTTGCCGTCGCATCTGGTGCGGCTGCGAGACGGGCGACTGCTGATGTCGTACGGCTATCGTCGCGAGCCTTTCGGAATTCAAGTGCGCACGAGCGAGGACGACGGCGCGACTTGGTCGAAGGCTCTCACGCTGACGGCCGATGCGGCGGATCACGACCTGGGCTACCCCTCGACGGTGGAGCTCGACGATGGGCGGCTGGTCACGGTTTGGTACGAGCGGATGCTGCCGTCGCGCAAAGCGGTCTTGCGACAGGCAACGTGGCGTTTGCGATAGGCCGCTAGAATCTCTGCATGCGCCCCCTCGTGGTTCTCACCTCACTCTTGCTGCTGGGCTCTGCAGTCCTGCCGGCACAAGACGCCGACCGCATCGACCAATTAGAGGAGGTGATGCAGCACAAGCTGGACTTGATCCAGCGCCAAGTCGACGACTTGATGTTCTTCTCGCGCCTGGGCGCGGACGCCGATATTGAGATGGTGAAGTTTACCGGGCCGCCGCTTTCCAAGCAGCAAACGAAGAACAAGGCGGGCCAGGGCGCCGGGAACCCATTGAGGATCGGCGCGTACGTTTTTATCCCGAAGGATCTCGACCGGTCAAGGAAGCAGCCGCTGATCGTTCTGCCGCACGGCGGAGTGCATTCAAATTTCGGGACGAGCTACATGAACGTGCTCAAGGAGCTGATCGCGCAAGAATACGTCGTCATCGCTCCGGAGTACCGCGGCTCGACAGGCTACGGGCGGAACTTCTATCGCGCGATCGACTATGGCGGGTTGGAGATTGAGGACACGTATGCGGCCCGAAGCTTCATGGTGGAGAACTATGAGTTCGTCGACGAGGAGCGGATCGGCATTATCGGCTGGAGCCACGGCGGCCTTCATGCGTTGATGAACATCTTCCACCACCCCGGCGAGTATGCCGTCGCCTATGCCGGGGTTCCGGTGGGCGACTTGGTCGCGCGCATGGGCTATAAGTCGCAGGCATACCGCGACCTCTACTCAGCGAGTTATCACATTGGCAAGACGGCGCAGGAAGACGTGAAGGAGTATCGGCGGCGCTCGCCTTCCTGGAATACGGACAAGTACGACGGGACGCCGTTGCTGATCCATACGACGACGAACGATGAAGACGTGAATGTCTTTGAAGTCGAGCGGGTGATCCAGGGGCTGAAGCTCTCGGGGAAGACCGGCTTTGAGTACAAGATCTACCAGGATGCGCCCGGCGGGCACGCGTTCAACCGGTTGGACACGAAGCTCGCGCGTGAGTCGCGGGCGGAGATCTGGGCGTTCTTGGCGGAAGTGTTGAAGCCGGATGGGCGGTAAGATGCCTGAACCCTCCTACGGGGCGGGCGCGTAGTGCAATCGGGGGTGGTTGCAATGGGCCGATCAGTCCGATATTTGGATGTGATTCAGCATGCGAATCCTTGCACCGAGGATTGGGACGCGATGGACGGCGACGCCTGGGTTCGGCATTGCCCGAAATGCGCTCAGAACGTCTACAACCTCTCAGCCATGACGTCGGGTGAGGCGGAGCGGCTGCTGGTCAAGCACGAGGGTCGGGTTTGCACGAAGCTGTATCGGCGGTCGGACGGTTCGGTCTTGACGCAGCGGTGTCCTTCAAGCGTGCGTAGAGTATGGGGCCGGGCGCTGCGGTTAGCGGCGGCGGTTGGGTTTGCGGCCCCGGCGTTTGGGCATGACGGGTGCCCGCGGGGGAGCGCGAATGCGCAAGTCAAGGATAGAGGAGCGGAGGATCCGCCCCTGCGGGTCACCGCCAGCGATACCGGCGGAGGCAGAATCCCTGGGGCGCGGCTGACCCTGGCGCCGATCACCAATGAGTGGAGCCGTGAGGAGATCACGGACGAATCAGGGGAGTACCTCTTCGATTCCCTGCCGCCTGGAGAATACCGGCTGTCGGCCGAGGCGGACGGGTTCATGAGCAACCAAGATATCGCGCTGGAGATTGAGGCGGCAAAGACGACTCACATGGCGATCGGATTGGAGATCGGGTCGGTGGGCGGGCCCGTGTTCTCTGAACCAAGTGCTCCGACGCCTCTGCGCATGACCGGACGGTTCTTCCGGTGGATCGGGCGGGCTTTCTAGGCGGTCGTGAGCGGGACTAGGGCAAGAGGGGAGTTGGTCGACTGGGGACAGGCAACACTCACCGTTGTCTCCGTGCCGCTGAAGCCTTGATGTGCCAGTCCCCGCGGGTTGCTGCCGTGGGTAGCCGAAGAAGGAGAAACTCCGTGGGTGGTGGAGGATCAGCGCAGGCGCTCGTAGACGCTGCGCGCCTCTCCGTAGGTCGCTAAGATTTGGTCGCGCTCGTCATCGTTCGCAAACCGTTCCTCGTCCGCCTCGGTCTCGGCGATGAGGTCGTCGATCCAGTCGATGAAGTACTGTGCGTCGGCGCTTGAGTTCCACGTCCCGGGGATGAAGATCGGTTGTGAGTGCGCCATGCGCACGGTGTCGTCGTTCTCCACGTAGACGCGCGCCGCGTACCAGGAGTAGAGACCTCCCCGCAGAGCCACTTGCGTCTCCAATTTGGTTTTTCCGTCGGGAGCGGAGAAGGTCTCAATCACTACCCCGTTGGCGATAATCTCCACCTTCTCAATCGGCGCGCGCGCCGCCGCTTCAACGGCGATGCGCACTTCCCCGCCCGGACCTTCCCAGGCGTCGAAGAACAACATCGGACCGTTCGTCACGAAACTGTTGCCTTGCCGCAGGTTGCGGTAGAAGGGCTCGACGCCGAAAGGTTCGTCGCCGATCTCAACATAGATGCGGTTGTAGCCCAGCGGATTGGGCAGGACGCCGGACGCCGAGCCGGCCGAGGCGCGCGTCTCAAAGCCGAGGTTCCAGTAGCGATAGACCAATTCGAGCGAATAGTCGACGAAGCCTTCGCGGCCTGGATAGCGCTCTTCGTCGCGGGGGCGGCCCCAGGCCTCGTTGTCCAGCACGCCGTAGGAATAGAGATGGTTGTTCAGCAGTCCGATGGAGTCGGGCTTCGCCAGAGCCATCACGACCGGAGCCTCCCACCAGATCGGCTTCTCCACCTCGATCCAGGGGAAACTGGTTCGGACGTATTTTTGCGCCTGGGCCTGCTTCACGAATTGGAGTCCGGAGGGGAACCAGCGGCCCGGTACGTCGATCGGTATCGGGCGCAGCAAGCCGTGCAGCATCCAAGCGCCGCCGCCGCGCTCGTCCTCGGCGTTGAGAATCGTATAGAGCTTGTCGTCGTCGACCCGCACGACCGGGTTGCGCGGAGGCCTGACGCCCTTCCAAGGGTTGCGCTTGTTCCACACCGACTGGACGGCCGCGAGGTTTAGACCCTCGGTCCGCATCAGGTCGGGCATCTGCTCGGTATCGCGGTGAACGTGCAGGTCGCCGGAGTACCAGCCGAGTTCGTTCATGTTGATCCACCGCTTGGGTGCGATGGTCAACTGGCCGGCGGAGTCGTCGTCTGTGGCTACGGCGCCTTCAAAGCGCTCGAACTCTGGGCCACGGTCGACGACGACCACGTAGTCTCCGGCGGGAACCTCGACCGTTGTGCGGCCCTTGGCGTGGAACGAACCGACATACCAGCCTTTGCCGCCTTGCCGCATACTCGACGAGCGATCCCGCAAGGAAAACGGAGGTTGGTAGAGACGGCCGTCTTCACCGCGCACCTCGAAGCGCGCCCATACCGGGCGCCCCTCGTCGTCGAGGGCTTCAAGATGGATCTCGGCGGCCGGGACGGACAACGCCCAAGCCGCAAGCAAAAGGGGGGACAAGAGCTTGCGCACGGTCTGAATCTCCACGTTCAGCGTATCGGCCCAAGGCCGGAGAAGACCGCCGGGGATACGCCTCAAACGGCCGAGGAATTTGGGTTAGTCGAGCCCGGCAAGTTCTTGCTCTAGGAGCACCTGGACGAGGCGGATCAGAGCACGGACGTCACGGAGATCAGCCGTTTCAGCCGCGGTGTGCGAGTAGCGGAGAGGAAAGGCGAGGGGGATGTTGACCGCCCCGAAAGCGGTGAACTTGGATCCGTCGTTTCCGCCTGCTGTGACGCCTACTTGGAGCGGAATGTCGTTGTCGCGGGCGAGTTGAACGACGCGGTCGACGGCTTGGCGCGGGGTGGAGCCGCTGTCGTCCACGGCGCGCAGCACGGCTCCGGCGCCGAGCGGTGCGTAGGCGATGCGCTTGGGTTCGAGGGGGGAATCGGAGGTGACGAAGCTGTCAATGGGGTAGACCCGCTTGGATCTGGTCCGTTGAGCGAGATGGGCGGCTCCGTGGAGGCCGGTCTCTTCTTCCACGGAAAAGACGAACCAGACTGGGCGGCCCTGGGGGTTGGCGTCGAGGGCTCGGAGAGCTTCGAGTAGGACGAGGCAGCCGATGCGATCGTCGAGAGAGCGGGCGGAGATGCGGTGGTTCAGCAGTTCGCTGAGACGCTTCCGCGGAGTCAGCGTATCTCCGACTTGCAGTCGACCGTCAATAGCCTGGACCGAACCCGAACGCGGCATGATCGCAAGGTATGGCGACCGGGAAGACTGGAGAGGCTGCCCTACAAACAGATCCTCGGAGAGCCCCCCAACGGACTCGACTTGGGCTCGCCCCTCCGTGGAGACGCTGGTCACTCGGAAGCCAATTTCGTCGAGGTGGGCGATGAAGACCGCGTCCGGCGGGCCGGCCTGACCCAGGATGACGATCAGGTTGCCTTTCTCGTCGGTGATAAGACGTGAGGACGCCCACTTGGGCAATAACTCCCGGATAACCTGCTTCGCTGGCTCTTCTGAACCGCTGACTCCGTGGGCGCGAACAAGCGCATCGAGCCGGCGTAGATCCGGATGCGATTGGTAGCTGCCGGCGTCGGCGGGGCCGCTAATGGGACGCGCGAGGAACGAGGCCCAATCCGAGCGTGCGGCATCTCCGACCACGTGAGACAGCAAAGCCGCGACCTGCCCCAGGTTGCTCCACGAGATCACCTCAATGGGCGTGCCGGCGTTCTCAACGCCCAGGGTGACAGCGACACTATGCTGGGCGTCAGGCCAGGGACTTCTAGGCCCAAAGGGACCAAAGGAGAACCGCGCAACGCCGCCCTTGTCGAAGTTCGCCCCTGCGGGCGACGAAAGCAAGTCAGTGCGCAGAGCCGAATCCCAACCCTCCACGGCTTGGATAGTCGGCTGGGAGGGACCGCCGGGACGCAGGACGATCACCCGCTCGGGCTGGTCTCGCCGTAGGGCCCTGTGAAGCCCCGGGTTGTCGCCGTACTGGCCCGAGACGACGGCCAGACTGACTTGATGGTCGGGCGGCTTGGCCCGGAGGCGCGCCGCCAGTTCGACTAGGATCGCGGCGCCTGCCCGACTAGAGATCCAAGCGCCGGCGAGACGATCCTCGCCAATCCGAAAAGCATCCGACCCCAGCCGCACTCTGTCGAGGATGCGGACCCGCTCCATCGCCTGAGCGCGCGACTCAGCCCCGATGTCAACGAAGATCTGATCAGGCCCGGACCGAGAGTAGCCCCGATCGGATTTGAAGTGGACGGACGGCGCTGCAACCACGCCGGACTCCCCAGTTCGACCGTGGACGGTAACGGGCTGACCGAGGAAGTACCGCGCCAAGCGGTTCTCGCCGAGCGACTGAACGCGAAGGTAACCGTCATCGGTGAAACCGGACACCACGAAGCCGGGCTCGTCCAACCCAGCAACGATGAGGGTATGCGGGGAGCCTTGCCCGAAGGAGACATGGGCGGAACCGGTGTTGTCGATCACGGCGCCTGGACCGAAGAGCCGGCGGACCGTCTGAGCGACGGGCGTCTCATCTCCTGTAACGCCGGGGTAGTGGGCGAGACGGCCTAGGCGGGAGATCTCGACTTGAGCGGGGGCGGAGGCGGCGAAGAGGAGGAAGAATGCGAGGAGGAGGTTTGTGGTTGGATTCGACTGCGGAAGATGTGGGCGGGTTGGGCGTCCGTAGTCGACGGGGGACAGTCCACACGCGCTGGGTCGTCGCCGTGGCGCTGAAGCTTTGGTGGGACAGTCCCCGCGAGTGGCTTCGGACGGGTCCGAGTATCGCAGTCGACTGGGGACAGCCCACACGCGCTGGGTCGTTTCCGTGGAGCCGAGGCCTGGATGGGACAGTCCCCGCGGTTGGTCTCCGCGGTGAGCTTCTGTGATGCTCACGCTAGATGTAGGCGATAACGTCAATCTCGACCAGGGAATTGCCGGGGATGCCGCCTGCGGCGGCGATCGTGGTTCGAACGGGAGGTTCGCCTCCGAAGCGGCCGCGAAACACGGCGTTCATCGCGTCGTAGTCGTCCAGGTTCGCCAGGTACACGTTGCACTTGAGGACCTTGTCCATCGACGACCCTACACGCTCTAGCTCGGACTGAAGCGTGTTGAGGACATGGTCCGTGTGCGAGGCGACGTCGCCCTTGAAGTGAGCGCCTTTCCCGGCGACGAATACCATATTCCCGTAGGTGACGACCGGGCTGTACAGCGGATTCTCCGGCGCTTGGTCGCCGCGCCAGTGGACTTTTCGTTCCGGGCTCGATTGCGCCTTGGCGGCGGGGGCCGCTGCAAGTGCGGCGGCTCCGCCTGCGCCGGCCGCAAGCATCTTGCGGCGGTTCGTCGTCTTCTTTTCGGGCATGGCTATTTGGTCTTCCACTTGAAGTAATAGAACAGCAACGCACCGTCGGGCGCCGCTTGCACGGCATGCAACTTGCCCGCTGCGCAGAAAAGCATCGACCCGGGCTGCACGTGGGTGACCTCGCCATCGAGCGAGAACTCACCGTGGCCCTCTGTGATCAGCATGATCTCTTCCTCGGGGTGCTTGTGCGGAGGGTGCGGCGTGCGGCCGCCCTTCAGCCGGAGATTGCCCGCCTCAAAAACCTCCAACTGATCCGTTTCGCCTTGAAAGTAGATCTGCTGGAGACCGAAGTCATGCTCCATCTGTTGGGCGTCGGCGCCGGCGAGTACGTCGTCGGCGACCTTGGCGGAAGCGGGCGCCGCTCCGGCGGCCATGGCGGCGCCCATGAGGGCGAAAAAGTCTCTGCGGTTTTCCATATGCGACCTCCATAGATAATAAGGGTTCCCGTTATGGATCGCGACGAAATCCTTTTGGCCGGCAAGGAGTTCCTCTTTCCGGCCGTCATCCACTACTTCGACGAGCCGCTCGTCCTCGAACGCGCCAAGGACCAATACGTCTGGGACGCGGACGGCAAGCAGTACCTCGACTTCTTCGGCGGCATCGTCACCGTCAGCGTCGGACACCAAAACGACAAGGTGCGCGAGGCGATCCACGAACAGGCCGACAAGCTCACGCACGTCTCGACGCTGTTCTACACCGAGCCGCAGATCGCTCTGGCGAAGCGCATCGCCGAAGTGTCGCCGGGCGGGAAGCTGACCAAGTCCTTCTTTACGAACTCAGGCACGGAAGCCAACGAGACCGCCGTCTCGCTGGCGCGCATCCATACCGGCAACTCGGACGTCGTCGCTCTGCGCCACAGCTACCACGGTCGCAGCGACGCTGGGCGGGCGATGACCGGCCAGGGTATTTGGCGCAGTCCCCTGCCCTCGCAAGGCGGATACGTACACGCCCACAACGCCTACTGCTATCGCTGTCCGTTCGGCTTGAAGTACCCCTCGTGCGAGCTGCGATGCGCGACCGACGTGGAGGAGCTGATCCAGACCACCACGAGCGGCCAGGTCGCGGGCATGATCGCGGAACCGATCCAAGGCGTGGGCGGCTTCATCACGCCGCCGAAGGAGTACTTTCAGATCGTCGTGGAGATCATCAAGAAACATGGCGGGATCTTCATCTCCGACGAGGTCCAGACCGGTTGGGGAAGGACCGGAAAGTGGTTCGGCATCGAGCAGTACGGCGTCACGCCGGACGCGATGAGTTTCGCAAAAGGTCTGGCGAACGGCATGCCGATCGGAGCGACGACGGCGAAGCCCGAGGTGGCGGACTCGATGCGTTACCTGACGCTCTCCACCTTCGGCGGAAACCCCGTCGTCGCAGCAGCGGCCAAAGCGGTGATCGATTACGTCGATGAAGAGAACTTGATGGCCAACTGCGAGGAGACGGGCGCCTATCTCCGCGGAAAGCTCGACCAGCTTCAGGAGAAGCATGCGCTCATCGGCGACGTACGCGGCATGGGACTCATGCAAGCGTTGGAGTTGGTCGTCGATCGCGAGACCAAGGAGCCCGCCACCAAACAGACGTTGCGCGTGATGGACGCCGCCCGGAACCAAGGACTACTGATCGGCAAGGGCGGAATCTGGGGGAACGTGATTCGAGTCAGCCCGCCGATGAACGTGAGTCGGTCGGACGTCGACGAGTTTGCCCGAAAGCTCGATGCGGCGCTCGAGGCAGCCGGCGATTAGGACTTTTCTTCGCCGGTCTCAGGCATGCGCATGTCGACGCCCAGGCGGAGCATCTCTTGCTCGTAGTAGCGGCGGTGCAAGACCTGCCACTCCTGTCCGCCCTCGACGATGTCGCGCTTCTGCGACGTGATCATCTCGCGCGCGCGGTCGTCCACCTTTTGCTCCATGACGAGGATGTTGGTCAGTTCGCGGCCGACCTCTAGCCGAACGTCGTTCCAGCGCTTCAGCACGCGCAATCCGTCAATACGGGGCAACTGCTGCCCAATCTTGTGCGAAAGCTCGTTGATCTTGTCGCGCGAGACCTTGGACTTGCCGTCGCGCGAAGCGGCTGTGGTCACCTTGCGTTCTTCGAGAATGTTGCGCTTCACGCGATTGAACATCTCCTGATAGGAGATCTCGTTCTGCCGCATGTAGTCGCCGTATTGGTTGAGCAGTTCACGCGCCTCGGCGTTGATGGATTCCTCAAGGGCGATCTCATCCAGGATGATCTTGTCGATCGCCTCCTCCACCAATGCAGGGTCGCGGAGCTGACAGGCTCCCTTGCCGAGGCGGCGAGTCAGCTCTTTGGAAATGTAGTGGATAAATGGACGAGGAAGAAGCATCAGCCGAAGGGCCAGTGTATCAAGTCGTCAGCGCAGGGCGGCGGCCAGCTCTCCGGTGCGACGGAGCAGATTGAGCTTGGATTTCTCTAGGGAGTACTTCGCTTCGTAGAACGCATCCCAGGTCTGCGATTCAATCGCGCGCGCCCGCTCCACCTCCTCCAAAGAAACTCGACCTTCCTCGAAACGAGCCAGCGTCACGCCCAGAGCCTCTCGGGCGTAGTCGAGTTCGAGCTTGGCTAGCGAGCGGGCGGACTCGGCGTCCTGCAACACACGAAACAGGCGATGAGATTCAATCTCGACGGCGGAACTGCGCGAGGCGAGCCGCGCCTGCGCCTCTCGGGCTTCCACGGATGCCTTAACCACCCGCGAGGAAACCGCTTTTCCGGTAAACACCGGCACCTGTAAGGCCAGCCCGACCTGGCCGTTGTGACGTTGGAAACGGTTGAAGAACTCCTCAAAATTGTTGAACTTGGCCAGCAGGGCGTATTGCGCGACGAAGTCCAGACGCGGCGCGTAGGCCCCCTTCTCCGCTTCCACGGCGAATCCTTTGGAGCGGACGTCGGCTTCCAGCGCGCGCAGTTCAGCGGAGTTGGCCAACGCCCGGTCGGCGCCTTCCGAGGCCGCCGCCGGCAGGTCCGATAGGCTGCGCAGTTCCTCGTAGGCTGGAATCAGCCGCTCGCCGGAATCCAACCCGAGTTGGAGCTTCAAGACGGTCGCCTGCAAGTCCGACTCGCCGCGCGCGGTCTGCAGTGCGCGTTCCGCCCGGGATTGGTCGAGCCTCGCCTTGGTCGCCTCTAGAGGGATGGACCGCCCCTCGTCGACCCGCTTCTGAACCAGATCGGCCGCCTTCACGAGACGGTCGCGCTGCGCCTCCAGCAATTCGACGCGGCGCACCGCGTACTCGAAGTCCAGGTAGGCGACGGCGACCCGGTAAGCCACCTCGTCCTGCTTGGCCGCCGAGACGTACTCGGCGGCCTCGGCGCCCGCTTCCGCCTCCCGGACTCGTTTACGCAGGGCCCGGTTGTAGACCGGCATCCGCGCCGTCGCTTGAACAATCGACGGGGTCGCACCCTCCACGCTTTGCGGGATTCCTTCCGTCCAGCCCAGGCCGGAGCCTAGATAGGCTTGCGGAGAAAACGCTCCCTTGGCCACGTCCGCGGCGGCCGCGGCGCGCTCGCTCCCGATGCGGGCGAGCGCGGCGTCGGGATTGCGCTCCAAAGCCATGCGGACGGCCGACTCCAGAGTCAATACGCGGTCCTGAGCGAACGCCGAGCAGGCGAAGAGTACAAGCAAGAAAAGTCTATTCATGACGAAGAGCCTCGACCGGATCGAGTTCAGCCGCACGAGCGGCCGGCATGGATCCGAACAGAACGCCGACGAGCACCGATACCGTGAGCGCCGCGACGACCGACCACCCGGCGACAGGGATGTACAGGTCGGCAAGCGCGGCAAGATTGAGTTGGGAGATCAGCCGATTCAGCACGGCGGGAATCGCGACGCCGACCGCGACGCCCGCCAGTCCGCCGAGCAAGCTCATCCCGACGGCCTCCAGCAGGAACTGCATCTTCACCTGCCGACGGGTGGCGCCCACCGCCATCCGCAGTCCGATCTCCTTGGTTCGTTCAGCCACCGAGATCAGCATGATGTTCATGATGAATACGCCGCCGATTCCAAGCGTCACGGATGCAATCAGGAAGAGCACTGCCGTGAGGGCTCTTGAGATGTTCTGGGCGGCCGCAAGCACGCCTGACAGGTTGTCGACGCGATAGAGCGATCCCGGCCGATGTCGGGACTCCAGCGTCGCGCGAACCAGTTCTCCGGCCCGGCCGACCTCGGCCGCCGAGCGAACAGAGACGTACAGAGGGTCGATGCGCTCCACGGGCTGGAAGTACTCGAGCACCGTGATCGGAATCAGGGCGCTGTTGGAGGCGACCTCCGATTGACCAAACGTTTCGACGCCTTCACGAAAGACGCCGATGATCTGGAAGTCGAGTCCGTGGATCTTGAGCATCGCCCCCAGCGACTGCGAAGGCGAGCCGTGCATCTTCCTGGCCAACGCCTCGGTCAGCAGACAAACCTTGTTGCGATCCTCCAGGTCGGCCGCGTCTAAGAAGCGCCCTGACAGGATCTCCAGATTGCGCACGAAACGATACTGATCGTTCGCCCCGAGAACTCGTACTTGTTGAGGACGGCCGTCGACGGTCGTCCAGTCCCAGGTACTCATCACCCCAGCTGTCGCGACCGCCAAATCCCCGAGGCTCTCCTCCACCGCGACCACGTCGGCGATGCTGATGTAGTCGGCCTCGGAGGCCGGAACGCCGCCTCCCGCCTCGTAGTAGGCGTAGATCAAGTTGGAGCCGACGCCCTCGATCTGAGCCACCACGAAGTCGCGTCCAGCGAGGGCCAAGCTGACCACGAGAATCACCGCGGCGTTCGCAATCAGCATCGAGAAGGAGGTGAGCAGCGTGCGCGTGCGGTTCGACCAGAGCGCGTGCCCGGCAAACCGAAACGCCTCAACCGTATCGCGGGAAATCATCGCTTGGGGAGGAGCGAGCGAGCGTTGGAATAGGGTTCCGCGTCCGGCGCACTCAGCGGCGTCCTCAGGTACCGCTCCAGCAACTTGCGGGCTTCAGGGAGACGCCGCTTGGCGCGCGACAGCTCCTTGCCGAAAGCGAACCAGACGTTGGGATCGTCCGGATGCTCTGCGCGGAGGCGCTCGAACAACCGGTCGCTCTCAGCGAAGCGGCCGCGGCGGGCCAGGAAAGACGCCAAGCTCAACTGGTGACCGACATCCTCGGGCTCCAGCTCGATCGCCCGACGCAACGCCGCCTCGGCCTCCGGCCACTCCTCATCTCGCCGGTGGAGCGCCGACTGGGCGCGCAGCCCCTGCCCTTCGTCGATCGCCGCAATTCGCTTGGCCAACGCTCGCGCCTGATCGACGTCGCCGCCCACAATCCCCGGGGCCTCTACGTGAAAATCAAACAGCGACTGCAAGGCGACCAGATTGCGCGGCTCCAGTTCAACGGCTTCAGTGAACTTGACGCGCAACTTGCGTCCCAACGAAAGCGCGCCGATCCGGGCCAGTCCGCTCATCCGCTCCGCCCGGCGCCCGTAGGCGCGGCCCAGCCATAATCTGCAGTCGGCGCTCTTGGGACTGTCGGCCACGGCCCGCTCAAAAACGTGCGCAGCCTTCTTGTAGTCTTCCTCTACAAACAAGGCAAGGCCTTCTTCGGTGCACGCCGTCGCGGCCAGGGGCGCCGCCAGCAACAGCCAAAACATTCGACGCACTAGAGCGCACCCTCGATGGACGGCTCCACGCGGTCGCCCTCGGACAACGGCCGCCCTCCGGGCAGTAAGACGACATCCTGCTTTCCCAGCCCGGAGACAATCTCCACTCGGTTGGCTCCGCGTACGCCGACTTGCACTGTGCGTCGCGCGGCAACGCCGTCGGAGGCGATCCACACCGCATCTCCCGTTTCGGTCCGAATCAAGGATTCTCGAGGCAGAGTCCAGACGGACGTCGCGCCCTCTCCGCTGATCTCAACGTCGACTGTCAGGTTGGGGATCAACTGATCGGATTCGCCCTCTACGCGGCAAAGCACTTGCCCTACGCGCCGGGTCCCGAGTTCGATCACCTCAGTAGGCCCACGGTCCACCACGCAGCGCCACTGCCTGCCCGGATAGGCCGAGGCGGTCAACCTCGCCGTCGCTCCGGGCTCGACGCGACCCAACTCCGGCTCATCCACAAAGACAACCACGTCAACGGCGCCGTCGCCGGCGATCCGCGCGATTTGCGAACCGGCTGCGACAAACTGGCCCGGCTCGACCGCCAGCGAGTACACCTCCCCGGCGATGGGCGCGCGTATGACCGCCGCCGCCGCGACGCGCTGCGCTTCCGCCAGGACTTTCGCCGCCTCGCGGAACGCGGCCGAGGCCTCGTCAATCACAGCAGCCGGCGGCTCTGCGGCAAGCTTCGAGCGCAGCAGATTCAGGCGGGACTCTTGCTCTTTCGCCAGGCGGTCGAGCGAATCCAGCTCGCTGCGGGGCGAGGCGCCGCCTTCGACAAGCCGACTCAAGCTTTGACGATCAACCGCCAGCGAGTGACGGAGCCCCAAAGCTTCGGCGACCTGAGCCTCCAGTTCCGTGCGTTCGGCTGGCGTAAGCAACGTTCGGGCCCGGATCAGACGTGCATGCGCCTGGGCCACGCGCGCCTCCGCCGTCGCCACGGCGGCTCGAGCTTCCGCATTGTCCAGCACAGCCAAGATGCCGCCGCGCTGGACCCGGTCGCCGGCGGCAACCCTCAAGTCGCGAACAACGCCCGCGGCGCCGGCAAAGACCTCCACCCGTTCAGCAGCCCGCACGCGGCCGTTCGTACGCAACACACTCTCCACATCCCCGCGCACGACCCTTGTGGCGCGCACCGGGTCGCTTGGGCTTCCGCTCAGAAACACAAACAGACCGACGGCCACGAGCGCCGCGATGAAGGCCGCCCCGAGAAGTTTCGTCATCGAGCAGCGTCACCCTCAGTTTCGGATTCGGCGCGGGCGCCCCCTCGAATGCCGAAGTCCCACACACGCAGGTCCGCCTCGCCGGGGGTAAAGTCCACCACGGCGTACTCACCTGGCTCTAAGTCTTCGACCGGCCAGATCCGGTAGACGCCGGACGCCAATTCCTGCCGAAAGATCTTGACGTCTTCCTGCTCCTCATACAGCTCCTTGGTTTGCGGTTGCACTTGGATGATCTGCACGACGCGGCGCTTCTTCTTGGGCTCGGACTGGAGCCGCACGATGCCCATGCGGGACAGACCCGACTGCCGCACGAAGAAGATGGGGCGCGGATCATGAAAGACGACCGGCGACTCAGCACCGGTGACGCTCAAGACGTTCTTTCCGGCGATCGCCGGGATCGGCGAGACGATCTTTAAGATGCCGCGTTTGGTGCTCTTCTCGGTGATCACCTCCGATTGGGTGACGTAGGTCGTCTCGCGATCCAAGTAACGATAGACGCCTTCTTCGATCGGCACGTAGTGCAGTTCAGTGCGCGCTTTGCGCTCTGCAATCCGCTCCGCTCGACTCTCGGCGCGCATCGCCTCCAGTCGCTTTTGGCTGCGCTCCTCACGGGACTGCGTCTTCTCCAGATCCACAATACGCAGCGGAACCTCTTCCCATTGGCTGCGTTCCAGGGAGTAATACCGAACGCGGTCTCCCTCGACGACGTACTCGCGGACCGTCATTTCTCCGCCGCTCGCCAGGTACAGCGTGACCTTCTGTGCCGAAGCCGGTTGGCCGGCAAACAGCAGAACGAGCAGAACAATCGATTTGAAATCGAGGCGCATGAGCGGCAATCGTTTTCCGTCGTTATAGTACCGCGCGGCACCCCGCGGCGAAGATCCCCTGTAGCGGGAAGGCCTTGCGCCCGATCTATGATGAGAACACCCCTCTAACTGATGTCCCCCGCCTCTCACGCCGTCCTCGGCGCAGTCATCGCTGCACGTTCTCCGAACCTTGCGGTCGCGCTGCCCTTGGCCTTCTTGTCGCATTTTCTGCTGGATGCTCTGCCCCATTTTGAATCGTTTGACGGGCTGGCGGAAGCGCTCGGTACAAGCCATGAGACGGCTTTTTGGACAGCCGCCGCGATTCTGGGCGGAACGGTCGGCTGCGGACTGCTGTGGACGGCTCGCAAGCATCGCGATCTGTTGATGTTTGTGGCGGCCGCCTGCACGGTGAGCATCGCCATGCGGATCGAGGGTTGGGAGCTGAAGGCGGTCACGAGTCTCGCCTTGGCGGCTCTCTTCCTCGCCTTGACTCGCTCTCAGACGGCGCTGGTTTGGATCCTGGGAGCGACCGCGGCCACGTCCCCGGACGTGTTGAAGTACATGCACGAGGGGTTCAACGGCATCCACGGGAGCCTGCACTTTTCGCGCGGCCCCGGCTACTGGCTCCATCGCACGCTGGGTCCCGGAGGCGACGTGTTCGCTTGGGAGCGATTCTCCGAGCCGTGGTTTCTGGCCGGTTCCGGAGTGGAGATCGCGCTGGAGGCCCTCGTCCTGATCGTGGGAGTCAGCCGGCTGAGCGCCTATGTGAGCCGACGCAACGGGGACGACCAAAGATCCGACGCCCTGCCGGCCAATCGGCGCAATTCCAGGGTCATGGACGCATCCGCAGTTTCGGCGCGCTGAGCTTCCCGCCTTTCCTCCACGGACCAGACCGGACCGACAGGCTCGGCCACCGTCACCTGTCCGGAGCGGTCGACCACGCGATCCCCGTTGATGATGCTCTCATCGAGCGTCAGTCCGGCGCCCAGACGAGAATAGCGGCCGACGACGGATCGGCTGAGCGTGACGCCCGTATCCACCACCGCGCAGTCTCCCACCCAAGCCGGCCCGACGATTCGGGCTCCCGGCCGGATGACGGAGCCGCCGCCCAAGTAGACGGGACCGACGATTTCCACCTGGTTCAGATCAACGCTGACGTTGACGCCGGCACGTACTCCAGGTGCGATCTCAAGACCGGGCTCCGCCCAATCGTCGACATCTTCCCGCAGGGCCGCCATGCACAGATCGAGATAGTCTCCCGGAGCTTCGAGCCGCCACGCGGGTCCGGCTGCGTAGTCGGCGGCTGGAGCTTGGGCCCATTCAACCGGTGAATGCGCGGCGAGTTCAGGCTCGAAGAGCGACAGTTGCAGCCCGAAGCCGGACGCGGCGCCGTCGAAGTTCGCGACCGTCCGGGCGGCGCCGCTCGCGCGGTGGCGCTCGAGCATCTGAGAGAGGTCGACGTTCGCAACGCCGGCGGGGCGCATCAGCAGGGTCGTCCCCGAACAGAATCCGGATTGGGCGTGGATTCGACCCGCGGTTTGTTCCGGGCTCAGCTGAAACGGCTCTAATACGCCGTCCACCACCCGCCCTTGGAAGGCATAGGCGATACCGACCCCGAAGCGACGGCCGTCGCCAAACACGGCCTCGATCGCCTCACAAGAGGGG
>Ga0209578_10001325_pt1 | contig 23481 bp, 16 predicted proteins | sample tdAd472_FD_187127 | JGI IMG/M metagenome (GOLD analysis project Ga0209578, IMG submission 187127) | Marine sediment microbial communities from the Atlantic coast under amendment with organic carbon and nitrate - tdAd47.2 (SPAdes)... | ecosystem: Environmental > Aquatic > Marine > Coastal >...
CATACCCGCTCTCAAGTGAGGGAGCCTCCGGATCTTTGGGCGCCGCCGAAGCCGCCAACGCCCGACGCGCCTGCTCGGCTTGCTCCGCAGTTCCTTCCGCCGCCACCCGCTCAAACCATCTCTGAGAGTCGGCCGCCGCGCCGAGTCGCCCGCAAAGGTAAGCAAACTCTAGCGCGACGGCCTGATCGGAAGGGTTGAGTCCCAGGGCCTCTTCAAAAGCCGAGCGCGCCGCGTCCAGACGCTCCGTCTTCAGATAGAGGTATCCCAACTCCCTCCAAGGTCGAGGGTCCTTCGGCGCCGCCGCTTGGGCGTCGAGAAGGTACGCGACCGCGCCGACAACATCGTCGGAACGCATCGCTTCATAAGCTTTGTTGAGAGGATCGGCGGCCGGATCCGGGGCTTGCGCGGCGAGAGACAGGCTCGCGAGCACCCAGACCGAAAGACTTTTCATGGCGGGCGCCGATTTGTTGGCCTAATTCAACCACATATCCGAAAAATGGGCAACGCCTGCGCTCTCGGACTCCGATCCAGGCATCTCAGCGTTCCCAATTTCGGAACCGCGGCCTTGCTAGCATGTCGGCGAGAAAACCCATGAACGCACCCGTCCGGCTCCAACAGAAGTTCAGCGTCTTCGAGGAACGGTGGTCACCCAAAATCGTGGCAGCCGCCAACGGTCAACTCGTCAAGTTAGCCAAGTTCGAAGGTGAGTTTGTCTGGCACTCGCACGAGGACGAAGACGAGATCTTCTTGGTACTCCAGGGAGAGGTCGTGATTCGGTTGCGCGAAGACGGCGCGGAGCGGCAAGTGAGGCTCGGCCCCGGAGACCTGTTCGTCGTGCCCAAGGGAGTGGAGCACAAGCCGGAGTCCAACGCAGAGGCTCACGTCGTGATGATTGAACCGGCTGCGACGAGGCACACGGGTGCAACAGAGGCGGACGTCGCCGTCGCCGTTGAAGATCAGGATTGGATCTAACGGCGATCGGCCGAGCGTAGACCACCGGACATCAAGGAAGCAGTACCCGGACTTTCCGGGAAGCAACTACGCCGAACCGCGTCATTACTCCTCGCGCAACGCAATCATCGGGTCTTGCTTAGCCGCGCTACGAACCGCTGGAGCCGCGGCTCCGATCGAGCAAGCCGCGAGGAGGCTTGAAGCGATTACAAGGGTGTTGAGATCGGTCGGCGTCACTCCGTAGACCAGCCCCGCGAGCAGGCGCGTCGTGACGAGGGCGAAACTGAGCCCGGCCACCAGCCCGGCCACGACGATGAGTGATACGTCACTCAACACCATCCGGGCGAGATTGGCTTGAGTCGCGCCTAGCGCGACGCGAATTCCCATCTCCTTGCGCCTGCGCGTCACCTGGTAGGCCATGGCGGCATAGATACCGATGCCCGTGATTAGCAGGACCAAAGCGGCTAAAGCGGTCGACAAAACGGCCAACAGGTGTTCCCGTTCGATCGATCGGCTCAGTTGGCCCGCCAGTGAGGCTGATTCCAGCCGGAACGCCGGGTCGACTCGAGCAATAGCCGTCCTGACCAGCGGCGCCAGGTCCCCGGGCGGCCCCTGATCCGAGCGAACCGCGATGTAGGTGAGCGGGAAAGGAACCGGGTCCTGGTTCCAAGCGGTATAGATGGTCGGCGGGATCTCTTCTCGAAGGTTCCCGTACTTTGAATCCGCAACAACGCCGACGATCTCAATCGGATCACTCGAGTCATCCGATCGCTGTAACCGGTACTGCCGCCCCAACGGGGTGTGCTCTCCAAAGAACAGTTCGGCGAATCGGTGATTCACGATCGCCGTCCTTGGGGCGTCCGGCGAGTCTCGACGGTCGAAGCTGCGCCCGGCCAACAGATCGATCCCGAGCGTCTCAAAGTATTGATCGCTCACTTGGTTGAAGTACACGCTGTCCGACCCGTGATCGCTGTCCTCGACAACGACTTGCTCAGTCCAGCGCGCAAGACCAATCGGTGGAATGTTGGCTGCGGCGGCCGAACGAACTCCCGGGGTGTTACGCAACTCGTCCAGCACCCGTCGAAACGCGGGGAGGCGACGTTCGGGCGGGTAGTCCGCAGTGCGGATGTCCAGCATCACTGTGAGCACGCGATCTCGGTCGAAACCCGGATCCATCGCAATGAGGCGTTGGAACGTGGCCAGCATGAGGCCGGCGGAGACCAACAGCACGAGCGCAAAGGCCAATTGACCGGCCACGAGCGCCTTGCCGAGTCCGAATCTCGTCGAGGCTCCGGTCACTCCGCGAGCGCCGGCGGCGAGGGCGGACTGCGGCTCGGCTCGGCTGCTTCGCCACGCCGGGACTATGCCGACCAACACGGAGGTCAAGAGGGTGACCGCAAGGGCGAAACTGAGTACTTGCAGATTCAGAGTCGGCTGCAGATGGACTCCGAGGTAGGCGACGAGGGCTCGGGCTACCCAGCGGCTGAGCACAATCCCGAACACGGCTCCAATGCCGGAGAGAAGCAAGCTCTCGGCTAGGCGGTGTCGGACGATCCGCGCTCGACCGGCTCCGAGAGCGAGTCGGATGGCCGATTCGTGCCGAATGGCCGCACTTCGGATAAGCAACAAGCTGGCGACGTTGGCGCATGCCACGATCAGGACCAACACCGCCAAGGCCATGAGCGCGAACAGAGCGTCCCGATACTGCGTTCGGAGGTGCGAGATTCCGTTTGTGGCGGACTCGACCGCGAACGAGCGCCGGAGATATTCCTCGACCTGCTCGGCTCTTTGCGCCTGGGGGAGAGTGTCGGCAAAAACTGCCGGAGCCAGAGTCTTGAGCTGCGTTTCGGCCTGTCTGGCCGACAACCCGGGGCTGGGCCGTCCGATCACGCGTAACCACGGCGCCGAGCGGTTGTCGAGAAGGCTTGTTTCTCCTTGGATGAGCGCTTCGGCGCAAAGGGATACGAAGACGTCCGTCTTCGCACCAACGTCCACGCCCGAGAATCCTGGTTCCGCGACGCCGACGATTTCCATCGGCGTCCCGTTGAGCCGAATCGTCTGGCCCAGGATGTCGCCGCGGGCGCCGTACTCGTGGGTCCAGAACGCGAGGCTCAAGACCGCGGCTCCGGCGCAGCCGCGCTGATCGTCCTCCGGCGAGAGTGTTCGGCCGAGTTGCGCGCGCACGCCGAGTATTTCGAAGTACGCTCCGGAAACGTAGCTGCCGTGGGCGTAGCGCGATTCGCCGCCGTCGGCCAGATCGAATCGCCAGCGTCCGTAGGCGAAGAGTTCGGAGAGGGCACGCTGGCTATCCCGCAGCCCCTCCCAGATCGGGTTGGTGACGAGGGAATCCGTGCCGGTCATTCGGACCTGCACAAGTTCATCGGCCCGCTCGACCGACAGGGGCCGCAACATCACCGCTTCGATCAGGCTGAAGATAGCGGCGTTCGCCCCAATCCCAAGGGCCAGTGAGATCACGGCCACGGCGCTGAAGCCCGGATTGTTCCTCGCGGAGCGGACGGCGTCACGAAAGTCGGTAGCGAGCCCAGCCATCAAGAGTAGATTCTACTTGCAACTGTGAGAACCACGACGCGCGATTTGGAAATCGCCTGTTGTGCGAGTGGAGAACGCTGGATGAGGCTCGCGGGACGGAGTCCGCGAATCGATGCGGGGTCAAGCGACCGACGCGCAACAGCCGTTGCCGCCTTCACACGGGTGACTGCCGATCCAGGTTCCGCCGGAGGACGCTCGATGAAGTCCGGTCCACCTTCGTCGTGACCTTCAACATCTTCTCGCTTGTCGTGATGGAACCGCTGCTGCGACAGCGGGAGCGCATCGATGCAGGGGAGTCGCTGGACACCCGCATCGAACGAGTGCTGGCGATCAACGGCGGCCTATTTGCCGATGGTGAACGGCGCAACGCTCACGTCGGGTGCTCGACAGCATGCTCGCTCCGCTGTTCTCGCAAGAGTACAGGTTCAGCCGGATCATCTCACTACCCGGGAGCTTGGAGGTGAAGTATGCATTGGCTGACCCGCTGGAACTGTCTTGACCGAGGCAGCAGCGGCCGTAGCTGCGTCCGCAACCGAACCGCCGCGAACCTGGCGACGCCTCTAGTCGCTTTGGCTGTCCTAGTTCACGGACGGCATCAAGGCCGGGAGCGCTAGACTCACAGGCGCAATGTTCACAGCGGAGAAACACCCCCTACGGCAGAGACCTTCCCAAACGGGACCGGTCCGCTGGTCAGCACCGTTCGTGATAGCCGCGCTGGCACTGAGCGCCATCGGCTGCGCAGACAACCGCGACGCAGAAGAGCCAAGCGACCGACCTCCGAACTTCGTCCTCGTATTCACCGACGACCTCGGCTACGGCGACCTCGGCGCCTACGGCCACCCCACCATACGCACTCCGGTGTTGGATCGTTTGGCCGCCGAGGGACAGAAGTGGACCAACTTCTACGCTCCCGCCGCCGTTTGCTCGCCCAGTCGCGCGGGCGTACTCACCGGTCGCCTCGGCATCCGGTCCGGCGTCGCCGGCGAGGATGTGTCCAAGCACGTCTTCTTCCCCAATTCGCTCGGGGGCCTGCCGCCTGAAGAAATCACCATCGCGGAAATCCTGAGCAACAAGGGCTACATCTCCACCGCGATCGGCAAGTGGCACCTCGGACACCTGCCGGAGTTCCTGCCCACAAAGCAGGGTTTCGAATCCTACTTCGGCATCCCGTACAGCAATGACATGAACATGCCCGGCGGCATTGAAGAGCCGTGGTCTCTGGAGCTGTTCCACCGCGAACCGAACATCAACTACTGGGACGTGCCGCTGATGGACCACGACGAGATCATCGAGCGCCCGGCCGATCAACGGACCATCACCGAGCGGTACACCGAACGCGCGGTGCGGTTCATCGAAGAGAACCAAGAGACGCCGTTCTTCCTCTACCTGGCCCACAACATGCCCCACACGCCGGTGTTCGCATCGCAGGATTTCCAAGGCTCCAGCGAACGCGGTCTGTACGGAGACGTTCTTGCGGAAATCGATTGGAGCGTCGGGGAGGTCGTTCGCACGCTCGAGAAGCTGGGAATCGACGACGACACGCTCGTCATCTTCACCTCCGACAACGGCCCCTGGCTCTCCATGAAGCAACTCGGAGGCTCGGCCGGATTACTCAGGGACGGCAAGGGCACCACCTGGGAAGGCGGAATGCGGGAACCGGCGATCTTCTACTGGCCCGGCACGGTCGAACCTGCCGTCGTCACCGGGATCGGATCCGGGTTGGACTTCCTGCCGACGCTGGCGGCGCTTGCGGGCGCGGATCTGCCCGAAGATCGCGACTACGACGGCGTTGACCTCAGCAAGTCGTTGCTCAGCGGTGCGGAGAGTCCGCGAGACCACGTCTTCTTCTGGCGTCTGCAGGACGTCTTCGCAGTCCGAAAAGGCCCCTACAAAGCACATTTCACAACGATGAACAGCTTCTCTGAGCAGGGCCCGGAGCAGCATCCGGAGCCGCTGCTGTTCAACGTGGAAGTCGACCCTTCAGAGCAGTTCGACATCGCAGCCCAGCACCCAGAAGTCGTCGCGGAACTCAGCCGACTGGCGGCCGATCACAAGAGCGCGATCACCCCAGTCGTGGATCAACTGAAGCTCTATCCTCCAGGTGAAGCGCCCGGCGAAAGCGAGTCCACGGGCAAGAGACCTTCAGATCAATTCTGATCGCACGGATCCGCCCACGGCCCCGCCTCCACGCCCCGCGCGTGCGATAGTCGACATAGGAACTCCGCGCGAATGAACGCCGATCAACTCGCCGCCGCCCCGCTCTGGTACGTCGTCTTCCTGCTCTCTACGACGTGCCACGAGGCCGCCCACGCTCTCGCCGCCAAAATCGGAGGCGACGATACCGCCGCCCTCGGCGGCCAGGTCACCCTCAACCCCGTCCCTCACATCCAGCGCGAGCCCTTCGGCATGGTCCTCGTCCCGCTGCTCTCCCTCGCTCTCGGAGGCGTGATGTTCGGGTGGGCCAGCGCCCCTTACGATCCGCGCTGGCGTCAACGCTATCCCCATCGTGCCGCCTGGATGGCCGCAGCCGGCCCCGCCGCCAACTTCATCCTCGTGCTCATCGCCGCCGCCGCCATCCACATCGGCATCGGCATGGGCGCCTTTGAGATGCCCGTCTCCCCCAACTTCACAGCCCTCGTCAACCCCCTCGGCGGCGAATGGACCGAGGGCCTCGGCACGGCTCTCAGCATCCTCTTCTCGCTCAACCTCCTCCTAGGCGCCTTCAACCTCTTACCCGTTCCTCCGCTCGACGGCGCTACCGTCATCGGCCTCTTCATGAGCGAAGAACAAGCTCTGCGCGCCTGGGCCTTCCTCCACCAACCGCAGTTCGGCATGATCGGCCTCCTCCTCGCCTGGTACGTCTTCGGCGAGATCTTCTACCCGATCTTCCACACCGCGATTGGCCTGCTCTATCCCAGCGCCGCCTGGGTCGTCTCGTGACCTCCAAAGCCGTCCTCATCACCGGCTGTTCCAGCGGCATCGGCCGTGCAACCGCCCTCCGACTCGCTCGTTCCGATTGGACCGTCTACGCCGCCGCCCGCCGTCTCGAATCCATCGCCGACCTGCACGACGCCGGCTGTAAGACGCTCGTACTCGACGTCACCGACGCCGCCTCCATCGAGCAAGCCGTCGCCCAAGTCGAATCGGAATCCGGCGCCGTCGACGCACTCGTCAACAACGCCGGCTACAGCCAATCCGGCGCAATCGAGGAAGTACCCGTCGATCAGATCCGCCGCCAGTTCGAGACCAACATCTTCGGACTCGCTGCTCTCACCCAACGCGTCCTGCCCGCCATGCGCGCTCAAGGTTGGGGCCGCATCGTCAACCTCGGCTCCATGGGCGGCACGCTCACCTTTCCTGGGGGCGGCTACTATCACGCAACCAAGTACGCGCTCGAAGCCTTTTCAGACGCTCTCCGCTTCGAGGTCGAGAACTTTGGCATCGACGTCGTGCTCATTCAGCCAGGCTTGATCCGTACCGGTTTCGACAAAGCAGCGGTCGATTCCATGCCCCCCGCCGCGGGCGACGCAGGCCCCTACGCCCGCTTCAACAAGGAAGTCGCACGCATCACCCAGTCCGCCTATCGCAACGGCTTGATGGCCAAGCTCGCCGGAGAACCCGACAACGTCGCCCAAATCATTGAGCGCGCCCTCAGCGCGGACAAGCCCAAGGCGCGCTACCCAGTCACCTGGTCGGCTCGCCTCCTCATGTGGCAGCGCCGGCTTCTGCCCGACCGCCTCTGGGATGCCTTCCTAGGCCGAAACTATCCGCGACCCGGCCCCTAGTCAGGACGGCTTGCGGTCATTCGATTCGTCGGCGCACTCAAGCGCCTCGATCATCCGATCTACCCGGCCGAGTTCCAATTTCAGCTCCTTGAGCTTGTGGCCCACAGCCCCTTCTCGCGGCTCGGGCCTCAACCAAATCGAACTCGGCGCGGATCGGGGACGATGCCCCAAACTCTTGCGCGAACGCGTCACGATAGTACCTCCGAAGGTGTGCGGGCGCACCCTCCACGAGCCTCCTGTCAAGGAGACCCACCGCGACCTGTGTCGATTAGCCTCGCCGTCAATCGATCATTGACGAGCGCCCCATCGTATGTCGGCACGAGTCCTAGGCGAACAGTGTAGTCCGGGCGTCGTCGAAAAACAATGGCGCCGAAGTCGTATGAACCGCAGCCCTTCGGTTCCCAGCCCTCCGTCCTTTCCATCGCCCCTCCCCGGTACACTGGAAGATTCGTCGCCCGACCAGAAAATCATGCCCGAAGGTAAGTTCACCCAAGCCAAGCCCATCGTCGACTTCCCCGCCGTGGAACAGTCGATTAGCGACTTCTGGAAGGACAACGGCATCTTCGAGAAAAGCCTCGAAGCGCGCCAAGGCCAACCCCAATTCACCTTCTACGAGGGCCCCCCGACCGCCAACGGTCTCCCCCACAACGGGCACGTTCTCACGCGCGTCTTCAAAGACGTCTTCCTGCGCTACCAAACCATGCGCGGCCGCTATGTCCCTCGCAAAGCCGGTTGGGACACCCACGGCCTGCCCGTCGAGGTCGAAGTCGAGAAGGAACTCGGCATCCACGGCAAAGAGGCCATCGAGGCCTACGGCGTCGAAAAATTCATCGCCAAGTGCATCGAGTCCGTCTTCCGCTACACCGAAGAATGGGAGCGCATGACCGACAAGGTCGGCTTCTGGGTCGACCTTGAAGACGCCTACGTCACCTACCACCGCTCCTTCGTCGAATCCGTCTGGTGGGCGCTGTCCGAACTCGTCAAGAAGGACCTGCTCTACGAAGGTCACAAGATCGTCTGGTGGTGGCCTCAGGGCGGAACCGCGCTCTCAGCCGGCGAGGTCGGCCTCGGCTACAAGACCGTCGAGGACCCCTCGGTCTTCGTCAAATTCCCGCTGCTCGACGACGCCGGAGAGGCGACCGACCAGAGCCTGCTCATCTGGACGACCACCCCCTGGACGCTCCCTTCCAACCAGTACGCCGCCGTCAAGCCCGACTTCGATTACGTCCAGGTCGAAGACGAAGAGCACGGCAAACTCATCCTCGCCGCCGCCCTGCGCGAGTCGATGGAGAAGAAGCTCGGTCGCGACCTCCCCGTCCAACGCGAAATGAAAGGCGCCGACCTGCTCGACCGCGCCTACCAACCGCCCTTCGACTTCTTCTACGGCCAATACAAAGACCTCGAAGTCCAGCACGAGGGCAAAACCAAGAAGGCGCTCTGGCGGGTCCTCGCCGCCGACTTCGTCGAACTCGAATCCGGTACCGGCGTAGTCCACCAAGCCCCGGCCTTCGGCGAGGTCGACTACGACCTGCATCGCACCATGCTCGCGGCCTACGACGACGCCTCCGCCGTACCGCTCTTCCGCCCCATCCGCCCCGACGGCAAATTCACTGACGAGGTCCCGCCAGTCGAAGGCCAGTTCGTCAAAGAGGCCGACAAACCACTCATCCGCCTGCTCAAGGAATCCGGAGCCCTCGTCCACCGCGAAGGGTATATCCACGAGTACCCCTTCTGCTGGCGAGCCGACGACGACCCGCTGATCCAGCTCGCCCGCCCGGCCTGGTTCATCCGCACGACCGCCCGTAATAAGGAAGCGCTCGCCAACAACGACCAAGTCAACTGGCTGCCTGAAAACATCGGCACCGGCCGCTTCGGCGACTTCCTACGCAACAACGTCGACTGGGCGCTCTCACGCGAACGCTATTGGGGCACCCCGCTCAACATCTGGATCAACAACGTCACGGGCAAGATGCAGGCCCCGGCGTCGGTCGACGAGATCCTCCAGAAGAACCCGAACGCCTTCGATCACTGGCACGCCGCCAAGAAGGCCGACCCGTCGCTGTCCGATCACCTAATCGTCCACAAGCCCTGGATCGACGAAGTCACCTGGACCGAGCCCGACGAAGAGGGCGTCTACCGTCGCGTCCCTGAAGTCATCGACTGCTGGTTCGACTCCGGCTGCGTGCCCTTCGCCCAACACGGCTTCCCGCACCAAAACCAAGAGAAATTCAACCAGTCGTTCCCCGCCGACTACATCACCGAGGCCATCGATCAGACCCGCGGCTGGTTCTACTCGCAGCTGATGATCTCGACGCTCGTCTTCGATGAAGAATGTCAAAAGCGTTACGGCATCACGCCCCAGCGCGACTACCCGCTGCCTTATAAGACGTGTCTCGTCCTCGGCCACGTCACTGACCCCGAGGGCAAAAAGGAATCGAAATCCAAAGGCAACTACACGCCGCCCGAGGCCGTGTATGAAGAGGTCGCGCAAGAGTTCGCCATCGTCTCCGCGGCCGATTGCGGAGCGACCGTCCAACCGGGCCAAGCCGTCATCTGCAAAGAGGACTTAGCGGCGCTCGACTTGAAACCCGGCGCCCGCGTCGCCGCCAGCCCCTCAGGCAAGCCCGAGCCGACGCTCGAACTCGCCCTCCAAGGCGGCAAGAAGATGCCGCGCCGCGTCGCCGTCCTCCACGAGCAAGACCTGGCCAAGCTCGGCCTCAAACCCAACTCGAAAGGCGTCGAACTCAAACCGAACGAAACCGGCTGGCTGCCCGCCGACGAGCGCGTCCTGCTGAAAAGCCTCGACACGACCGCCCCCGGCGCCGACGCCTTCCGTTGGCTCTTCCTAGCCGGCAACCCGCCCTGGTCGAGCACCCGCCACTCGCTCTCAAACGTACGCACCAGCCAGAAAGAGTTCCCGCTCAAACTGCGCAACGTCTACGCCTTCTTCACCATCTACGCCAACATCGACGGCTTCGATCCAGTCGACCATGTTGGTCGCCCGCTCAAAGATCGCCAAACCCTAGACCGCTGGATCCTCTCCGAACTCGCCCTCGCGACCCAAGCCGTCGCCCGGCACATGGACGAGTTCCACGCCTACGAAGCCGCCCAGGTGCTCAACGAGTTCGTCGACTCGCTTTCGAACTGGTACCTGCGCCGCAGCCGCGCCCGCTACTGGGCCTCCGGTTTCGACGCCGACAAAGAGGACGCCTACGCCACCCTCTACCACTGCCTCAAAGCGACCATCCAGCTCGCCGCCCCCTTCACGCCGTTCCTCGCTGAAGAGATCTTCCAGAACGTCGTGCGCCAAGGCGAAGGCCAAGAAGGAACGCCCGAATCGGTCCACCTCTGCGACTTCCCCTCAGCCGACGAGTCCGCCGTCGACCGCACGCTGTCTGAGGAGATGGCCGCCGTCCGCAACATCGTCTCGCTCGGCCTGCGCGTCCGCACCGATCACAAACTCAAAGTCCGCCAACCGCTCCGCAAGGCCGAAGTCGTCCTCAACGACCCCGACCTCCAAGCACGCCTCGCGCCCTACTGCGGCCTCATGGCTGAAGAGCTCAACGTGCACGACGTCGTCTTCACCGCCGCTGAAGATTCGCACGTCCAATACGTCTGCAAACCCAACTTCCGCCGCCTCGGCCCCCGCCTAGGCAAGCAGATGAAAGCCGCCAAACAGGCCTTCCAACAAGCCGACGCTTCAGCCCTACGAGCGGCCCTGCTCTCAGGCTCCGGCGCCTCGATCAACATTGAAGGCGCCAACGTCCCGCTCGACCTCGAAGACGTCGCCGTCGAAGTCGAAGCGACCGGCGGATTCGCCGCCGCCGGCGACTCCTCAACGGTCGTCGTACTCAACACTGAAATCGACCAGCAACTACTCGACGAAGGCCTCTTCCGCGAAATCCTCCGCCGCGTCCAAGACTTCCGCAAGGACCTGGACGTCGGCTACACCGAACGCATCGCCCTACGCATCTCCGGTTCAGAGCGAGTCGAAGAAGTCGCCGAATCCAACCGCGACGCTCTCGCCAAGGAGACCCTCTCAACCGACCTCCGCATCGGCTCCGCCGCCCCCCTCGACTCTCCCGAGACCCGAGAGGTCGAAGTCGACGGCGAAGCCCTCCGCATCGACCTCGGCCGCACCTGATCCCACCGGATCAGCCCCATTTCCTTGACTCGCCCTATTACCCTGAGAGCAGGTTCCCAGGGCCGTTGAAATGAGATACAACGTCTACCGCCGTCTCTTCCACTACGGAGGCCAGCCCCGGTGACTGTCCCATCAAGGCCAGTTCCACCACGGCAACAACCCAGCGCGTGTGGACTGTCACCAGGACGACTCCGTCCCCACAACCACCGCACCGCGTTCGCTTCCGGACAGCCGAGCGACGATCAACGGTCAACGGCCTCCCCACTGCCAACCGAACCCACCACTGAAAACAAACAACTTAACCCCACAAACCATGTCAACCCCCGCCACGGCCCCAGATCGCACCCCGTAGAATCAGCAGCTTAGAGGAAGGTACTGTCAGTACCCTGACGTCAACCTGACACGAACGAAGCAGCTCCTTCGTCTCCCACGATAGAATCGAACGGCAACATCTGTTGCTGATTCCCCATTGGCCAGAATCATCAAGCACAAGGACGACCTGCTCGCCGACCTCCGCTACGGCCGAGAGCAGTCCGGCAAGTCCTACATCGCCCAGATCCTCGAAGCTGTCCGCCTGATGGCCGGCCCCGGACATCTCTCGCCCTGGGACTATCACCGCTATCGTCTGTGGGACCCCGCACTTTCTTGGGAACAGAAGCGGGAATACATCGGCGACAACAACCACGGCTGGCTGGTTCACCAAGTCTCCTCGTCGGACCAAGAGTCCGTCATGCGCGACAAGTTCGCCGCCGAGCAGATACTCCGGTCCGGAGGCGTCCCCATGCCGCGCCTCCAAGCTCTCTACCACCCTGACCGGGAAATCGAAGGGACGCCGGTTCTCCGCTCCGGCGACGAGCTCGCGACCTTCCTGCGGGAGAGTATCGAGTACCCGTTTTTCTACAAACCCGTGACCAGCAACATGAGTGTCGGCGCCGGCCTCGCTCGGTCCTACGACTCGGCAACCGATTCAATCCAGAGGCACGGCGACCCGCCCGTCGAAGTGGAGGAATTTGCGAAAGGTATCGCGGAATATTGCAGAGGCCGTTCCTCAGGCAGTCACCGGCAGCCGGCCTCGGGCTATCTGCTCCAATCCGTCGCGACGAACCACCCGGAGATCGCCGAACTCTGCGGTCCAACGCTGGCGACTTTTCGCATCTACGTCATTACGGACGACCGCGGAGCACGCATCGATCGACTCTCTTGGAAGATCCCAGGCCCCGACTCCCCTGCCGACAACTTCTACCGCGAGGGAAATTTCTACGCCGACGTGGATCCGGAAACCGGCATCGTCCGACGTACGCTTCGCGGCGAGGGCAGGCGGCTCGAGATCTTCGACCACAACCCGAACAACGGCAAGCGCATGGCCGGGTTCCAAGTCCCCCACTTCAAGCAGCTGTGTGAGACCGTCGTCCGCGGAGCAGCACTGTTTCCGGGCGCACGGTATCAAGGCTGGGACGCCGCCGTCGCAAACGACGGGCCCTTGATCGTGGAGGCCAACTACGGTGCGGCGCTCGTGCTTGGCCAACTCTCTATGGGTCGCGGTTTCTTGACCCCGGAGTTTCGGGACTTTGTCCGGCGAGCCAAGGCGCTCAACAAGAACCGCAGCTTCGCTTGGCCCGTCTCATGGTCCCGCCACGAATCCATCTGGCGACTCAACGGAATACTCCCGCTCCTCAAGTCGCTTCAGCCGTGGAAGGCCAAAGCATCGTAGAATCGACGACGATCACCTACGCAACCGGAGAACCATCAATGAGCATCACACGCAGACACTTCGTCGGACTGACCGCCGCGGCCGGAGCCGCCATGGCTCAGTCCGGATCCAAACCGTCCGGACGCTACGTGCGCTATGAGGCCCACGGATCCACCTCCTTCGGACGGCTCAAAGGCCAGACGATCCATCGCATCCACGGCGACCTCTTCGGCGACCGCGCCGAGACCGGCGAGACCGTAGCCCTCGACGACGTTCGCTTGCGCTACCCGGTGGAGGCTCCCAAGGTCTTCTGCGTCGGCCTCAACTACGGCAGCCACATCGGCAATCGCCCGGCTCCCAAGCGGCCCGAAATCTTCTACAAGCCCACGACCGCGCTCCAAGACCCCGGCGGCCCCATCATCGTGCCGCCCGGCTCCAAGGACCTCCATTTTGAGGCCGAGTTCGTCATCGTCATCGGCAAGGGCGGCAAGAACATCTCGAAGGCCAACGCGCTCGACCACGTCCTCGGATACACCTGCGGCAACGACGTCTCCGAACGCAATTGGCAGAACGGCAGCATCGACAAGGACGCCGACCTGCAGTGGTGGCGCGGCAAGGGCTCAGACACTTTCGGCCCCATGGGACCGGCGGTGGCCGTCGGTTTGGACTACGAGAAATCCAACATCGAACTGCGCCTCAACGGCGAGGTCAAGCAGCAACAGAAGATCAGCGATCTCATCTTCGGCCCGCCGGAAATCATCGAGTTCATCAGCCGCCACGTCACGCTCGAACAAGGCGACGTCATCTTCACCGGCACCCCAGGCAAGACCAGCCCCATGAAGCCCGGCGATAAGGTCGAAGTCGAGATCAGCGGCATCGGCACGCTGGTCAACTACGTCAAGAAATCCTGAGCCGCTACAGTCCGTGGCACAACTGACAGGCCGTCTCTTTCGGCATGCTGAGCAGCGCCGCCGCCGTCTCGCCGTGCGGGTTGTGGCAATCGCCGCAACGCTCGAGCACGTGCTTAGGGTGCGGGTGTTTCGCCGTGTACTGATCGTCCGTGTGGCACTGGAAGCAGTCCCCCGCGAAACGAAACCGCCCGCGCCGACTCACCCCGTGGCACTGCGCGCATTCGAGTTGCATTCCCGGATGCTCACGGAAGGCCTCGAAGCCCTCCGGAGCCTCCGCCCCATAGGCAATACGCGCCTCCCGACGCTCGTCTCCGACGATCAACGCAACCAGGTGTTCGCCGTCTAAGGGCGTCGCGATGCGCGCCTCCCAGACGCCCGGGAAGCGCTCCTCAGCTTCGACCGCTTCCCCGTCGAACTCGATCCGCGCCCGCTCGCCGCGTGCAACCACGCGCACATCGCCCTTCGCGAACCAAGCGCCGTCGGGCGGACTCATCAGCTTCGGCTCGCCCGCCGCCCAAGCCGCCGCGGCCAACACACAACCAAGAAAAACTAGACGTGGATTCGGCAAATCGATCCCGCAAACTCGCTCTTGTTCTGCTGGTACCCGGGCGCGATCCCAGCGTCGCAGTACCAAAGCCCTCCATCCCAGAACGTCATCCCGTGCGGATCGGGATCGGTCGAGTCCAATTGGATCGCCTCGATCACGCGCCCGTCCTTCGGATCAAACTTCAGCACTCGGTAATCGTTCGAGAACATGCACCAAATCTTACCGTCGTCCCACCCGAGTCCATGCGCACGATTGAGCGCCGTGGGGAACTCGTGAGTGATGTTCAGATCCGCGTCGGACTTCAGAATCGCTTTCGGGTTGAATTGCGTGATCCAAAGCGCATCGTCCGCCCACAAGATCCCGTGAAGACCGCCCCCAGTGGGCGTCGTGTAATTCTTCACGTGCTTCCCGGTCTTGATGTCCAGCTTGACGATCCGTCCGCCCTTCTCCACGTCGTGCGGTCGACGATCACGACCGCCGGCAGGACCGTTGGCGCCCATCCAGACGTAGCCGCCGCCGGCAGCGATGCCGCTGGTATTCGACGACTGGGTCTCGTATTTCTCCAGCGGTTTTCCGGTGGACCAGTCGAGCAGATAAGCGCGATCCGTGATCTGCTCGCCGACCCACAGTCCGTCGGCAGTCGCCTCCAATCCGTTCGGATTACCGTCCGGCGACTTCCAGATCACTTCGATCTTCTTGCGTCGCCGAATCGGATACTGCTGGTCGCGTGCGGCGGCGGCCGCAGCCGCCAGTAGTCCAACCATGGTTCGTCGAGTCAACATCGTCCACTCTCCTTCCAGCGCCCTACCGAAACGCCCCTGGTCCGCTCAATTCGTAGTCGCGAATCCTCACCAGCGACCGATCCGCCTCGGCGATCGTTCGCACGCCCGCCATGCCCATATCAAGCGCCAGTTCCGTCGAAAGCAACTCCATCACTCGCTCTACGCCGCGCGCGCCGTAGAGCGTCATGCCCCACAGATAGGGCCGCGCCACGCCCACGCCGTCGGCGCCCAGCGCAAGAGCCTTCAACACGTCCGAGCCTCGCCGGAAGCCCCCGTCCACCAGCACCGAGAGCTTGCCTCCCGCGGCGGCGACGCACTCGGGCAGGGCTTCGATCGGCCCTCCCACATGATCCAACTGGCGAGAGCCGTGGCTCGACACCACCACGCCCTCGACGCCGACCTCCGCCGCTTTCTCCGTATCCTCCGCGGTCAGTATGCCCTTGAGGATGATCGGCAAGTCGGTCAACTCGCGCAGCTTCTTCACGTCTTCCCAGGTCGGCGTCGGGAAGGGCCGCGACGGAAAACCGCCGGTGGTCCACGGCACGTCGCCCTCCTTGTAGATGAGGTTCCCTTGAGCGTCGCGCGGGATCGCGCCCTGGTTGCACCAGTTGCGCACGAAGCGGTTGTGGATCGAACGTTCGCGCTGCGAGACGTGCATGATGTCCACCGTGAAGCAGATCCCCGAGCAGCCCATGTCTTCAAGCTTCTCGACGAAATCGAGCCACACGTTCTCGTTACGCAGGTGCGCGCCGGTCGTCAATTGCCACCAGTTCTCCGGCGCATCCTGAGACTCGAGGAACTCGTCCACTCCGCCGTTTGAGATGTACATGCAGCCGAGCTTGGACGCCGCCTTGGCGACCTCCAGTTCGCCGCCGAGTCGAAAGCAGTTCTTGCCGCCCGAGGGATCGAGAAAGATCGGCATCGGCAGCTTCTGGCCGAGGACTTCCGTCTCAATCGAGATCTTCTGCACGTCGGTCAGGAAGCGCGGACGCAGAATGATCCGGCGAAACGCACGGCGCGCATCGTCCAGGGCAACTTCTTCTGACGCGCCCTCGGCCATGTAGTCCCAAGCAACCGGGTCAAGAAACGCCTTTGCCGCCTTGGCGAAATCGAGCGTATTGAACAACTCTTCGATCGGCGGAGCCTCGCCCACGGCGGCTTGCGCCGCCTCTTCCAGCAGCAACGGAGACGAAAGCAACAGCCCGCCCAAACCACGCAAAGCCGCCCTCCGAGAGGTTGGGGTCGCCCACGGCGCGGGGATTCGATCAGGGTCGGACATCGCGTGCGAAAGATATCACAAATCCGTTGGTCGGTTGATCCGCCGGCCGTTGATCCGCTAGGCCCTACTCATGGCCACAGCTTCAGAAACCCGTAGAGCCCGCTCGTGGATTCGCAGGCGACGGACGGCGGGTCGACTGCGCACTCGCTCGCCACCGCTGACGTCGTACAGGTCCGGGCTCAGCCGCCCCCAACCGAACTGACGCTCCTCGCCGCCGTCGCACAGCTTGCCGTCGATGACAAAGGCGATCACCCCCGGCCCGCCGTCAACGATCGCAACCACGTGCTGCAACCGGTCGGGATCGGTCAGGGCCGCGTCCGTGTCCCATCGCGATTCGCCCCGGCCGTCACACAAAGCGAGTTCGATCGTCCCCGCTCCGGTGCGCTCGATGCTCCAGCCGCGACCGTCGGCTTCGCGCGTCGAGGCCAGCACGCCGTCGCCTCCTTCAATCCAAGCCTCCAACGCAAACCCCGCACGAGTGCGCCGCGAGCCGTGCCCCTCGCGCACCCGCAGTGCCGGGAGCCGCGGCGCTGGGTCAAGGCTGGGTCCTTCCCAAATCACCGCATTGTCCACCGGCGCCGCCCCGTCAAACTGCCCCCACAATCCTCCGATGAGGGACGAATCGATCTCGTGAACCCGCGCTTCGACTTTCTGGGTCTCGGTGAGGAAGTAGCGGCCGTCCTGTTCGATGAAGTCCGGGTAGCTCATGCGAGTCGAGGGATCGTCGTGATAGAGCACGATCTCCGGCTGACTCCAAGCGATCACCTTCCCCTCAGGGGTATCGCGCTCCACTCCCCCGCACAGCCAAGCCGGGTTGCGATCGGAGTAGGACCGCCCGCCGTGATTGTGAAACCAGTACAGGAATCTCCCGTTTGAGGCGCGCCACGCGAAGTTAGCGGCCCGCGGATGCTTCATCAGCCGTCCGTCCGCGTAGCGCTTGTACTGGGGCGCGGACCACGTGCGTCCCTCGTCCCGGCTGTAGCTCACAACGGGATGTCCGTCGACCGAGCGGTAGACCACATAGAACGATCCGTCGCTCAGCGTGGAGTAACTCTGCTCACCCGCGATGGGGCCTCCGCCTTGCGGGGTTCGCAGCCCGACGTCGCCTTCCGGCAGGGTCTCCCAGGTGATCTTCTTCGGGTCTCGCTCGCTCAGAATGTTCGAACTACGCAGCAAAGCGCCTTCGTTGGATGTGAAGAAGCCTTGGCCGAATCCGCCGACCTTGATCAGCGGTACAAACCCGGCGCCCGCATGCGAGAACGCCTTGCCGACGTTCCAGAAGAAGCGCACGTCGCCGCCGTAGGCGTTGTTGCGGTCGATCTCGAACTCACGAACGGGGATCGGGTAGCGATCCTCGGACCACGTCCGGCCGTGGTCGTCCGAATACTTGAAGACGAAGTAGCCGAGGCTGTCCACACGGCGACACCAACCGTCCGGGTAGGCCTCTGTGTCCGCTTTCACTCGACGCAGATTGTCCGTGTTGTGGTTGTAGAAGACATAGACCCGTCCGGACCGCGTCTTCAGCATCACGGCGTAGGAAGCCTCGGGGCCGTCCGCCGACTCGACCGCAACCGGCGCGCTCCAAGTCCGCCCCAGGTCGGTGCTGCGGAACGTCGCCACATGCTGTCCCGGCTGCCCCTCGCGCCCCGAGCCGACGGTCGCGCAACAAAGCCAAGCGCCGTCGTCGGTCTTCACCACATAGGGCTGATCGGCGTAGCCTTCCGAAGCGATCAACGATCCGTTGGAAATATGCCTTGGATCAGAAACCTCTTCCCCGCGCGCGAGCAGCGGTCCGGCCGTCGCAGCCAGCAATGCCCGTCGAGAAATGGTCCAACCGTCCATGCAGCCAGAGTCTACCGTGCTCAGACGGATCAACGGTCAGCGAATCAACGGATCACGACGTCCAGTTTTCCTTGAACGCAGGGAAGAGAGTCAATCCACCGCAAGCGAAGATCGTCTGCCCGGTAATGTAGGCCGCTTCATCGGAGGCTAAGAAGGCAAAGAGGGCGGCAATCTCCTCCGGCTCGGCCACCCGCCGCATGGGGATGCGGGCGGCGACCGCCGCGGCCTTTTCTTTGTCGTGCCGCCAGGCGTCGTTGATGGGCGTCGAGACCGCACCCGGCCCGACCGCGTTGACGCGAATGCCGCGATCGGCGTACTCGAGCGCCAACGTTCGGGTCAGGTTCTGCATGCCGCCCTTGGAGACGGAATAGCTTAGGTAGTCGGGCTTGGGGATGATCTCATGCACCGACGAATTGTTTAGGATGACGCCCCCGCCGTCGCGCGAAAGAAACTGCCGGATGGCGGCCCGAGCGCAATAGAAAGACCCTTTCAGGTTGGTATCGACCACGAAGTCGAAAGCGTCCGTATCCATCTCATGCGACGGGGACGGCCGCTGGACTCCGGCGTTGTTCACCAATACGTGCAGGTCGCCCAACTCGTGGATGGCCCGCTCGACCAGCGCCGCCGCTTCGTCTTCTCGGCCGACGTTCGCCTGGGAGAGAGTCGCCTTGGCGTCCGGAACTCCAGCCTCGCGATGAGCTCGCCGACATTCCTCCAGAGCCGCCTCTCCTTCCTCAGCGCTGCGGTTGTAGTTCAGAGCGACGTTCGCGCCTTCCTGCGCGAAACGAACAGCAACGGCTCGCCCAATCCCGGTGGAGGATCCGGTAACAAGCGCGGAACGGCCTAGCAGTTTCATCCCCCGATGCTAGCGAATCGGCAAGCTAGCGATCGAGCCACATGCGCATGGAACGAGTGACCATGTCAGCGGCGTCCTGTTGGACAAAGTGCCCCGCTCCCGGGACGGTCACCAAGGTCAAATCGGCCTCGAGCCACTCCCACGTGTCGTTCAGCCCGGAGGCGAGCAGAGCCTCGTCGTCCAAGCCGTGAATCATCAGGACGGAGCACTGCACCTTGGGCGCGTTTCCGGCCGGGGGCTCGTAGGGCTCACGGGGATAGTTGGCCTTGTAGTAGTTGAGCATCGCCTCGAAGCTCGACCGCTCAAACGCCTGGACGTAGTGCTTGCGTTCCTCTTCGTCGGTCACCCAGCCGGCCAGTCGCTCGGCGCTCAGCTTCAAGTGGGCGTCGGGCTGCTGGAAGCGTCGGGCGTAGGCGCTGTTGGCTTGCTGTTGGGGATTTGTCGCCAACTCGCGGCCCAGGCCGTTGGGGTGGGGCAGGTTCAGGATGATCAGCCGCTCGACCAACTCGGGCCGGAACATCGCCGTGCTCCAAGCCACCATACCGCCCCAGTCGTGGCCGATCACCACGGCCTGCTCGGCGCGCTCGGCGGCGATCACGGCGGCGACGTCGCCGACCAACATACGCATCTTATAGGCCTCGACGCCTTCGGGCTTGTCGCTTCGGTTGTACCCGCGTTGGTCAAGCGCAACGACGCGATGCGTCTTCGCTAACTCCTCCATCTGGGCCCGCCAGGTGTACCAGAAGTCGGGGAAACCGTGAATCATGACGGCCAACGGCCCTTCTCCAAGAGCCGCGTAGTGGATACGGACGCCGTCACTGTCGGCGTAGTGGTGCTCGACGCGGTCCATGAGGGTCTGGGCGATTGCAGGCATGGCGAGTAAGACGAGGATTGGAAGGAGGACAGGTAGTCGCATCAAGAAATGTCCTTGTGACCGGGCCTGGCATCCACGCCTCCGGCCAGCGCCCAGGCCAGGGCGGCTGCAACCAGCGTCGCTGCGAACCAAGCCTGCCAGCGAGCCAGAGTTCCCTCCAGCTCGAACGAAGACGGCATGCCCAACTCGACGGCCAGTCTCCAAACTGCCGTCCCGGCCAGGACGGCGCAGAGCAAGAACATCACCCTGGACGCCGATCGCGGCGAACGGCGTCTTCTGGCGGCGACCCGACGGCGAGTCTCCGGTGAACTGGCGGCGATGGCCACGCGCATACACTAAGCCTACTATTTGCGCCTCTCGGTGCTACGCTGAGCCAGTATCGGAACCATGCGAAAACGGACGCTTCGCTCAATATTCAACTTCCTGCCGGCCAGCCTGATTCTGGTCTGCATCCTGGCGGCGCCGCTGGCGGCGACCGTTGTTCTGCGCCAAAGCTTGGAGCAGCTGACGCACGGCTCAGAAACGGTCGTCCACGGCGAGGTCGTCAAGACCTGGGCCGCCTGGGACCCGGACCGCACTGCTATCTGGACACACTACGAGATTCAGGTCGCTGAGGCCTGGAAGGGAGTTCCCGGCCGTTCCGTAGTGATCAGCGAGCCCGGCGGAGAGGTAGGCGGGATGCGTATGGCGGTCCCAGGGGCGCCGCAGTATCGCGTTGGAGAACAGGTGGTCGTATTCGCAGTGAGAACTCCGGTGGGTTATCTCCGCACGTGCGGATGGGGACAGGGACGCTATCTGGTCTCGACAGACGGCCAAGTCCGAGCGGACCTGGCGCAAACGCCCGTCGTTGAGGGGTCAAAGTCCGGTGCGACGGCCAAATCCGCGGCGACTCCCCCGAGCACCCTGGAGGGGTTGCGCAAGCACGTACTCGCGCTGACCTCCGCGTCGGGCGGCGCCCGATGAAGGCGCGCGCGCTGGTCGGGATCTCGCTGGCGGTCGTCGTCGCCGCGGGCTCGCTCCAAGGCTTTATCCGCTCCACCGTCACCGGCGACGACCTCACGCCGTTTCTCTTCCAGGCCAACCCCGGAGAGCTCCGCTTCCTGGTGCAAGATACGGCCGCCGCCGATCTACGCAACGCAGACGGACGACCGTTCATCAGCCCCACGAGCGACCCGATTGCCGCCCTGGAGGCCGCGCTGCAAACTTGGAATCAAGCGCAACTCAGTTCCCTCCACTTTGAACCGCTGGGTAGAACGGCGGCGGGTAGAGACCCGTTCGACGGGGCCAACGTTTTCGTGTTTGAAGACGATGAGATGGCCCGCACGTTGACGCTCGGCGCGCTGGGGACTACGATTCTGACGGTCGAAAGCACAGGTGAGATCACCGACGCGGACATCCTGTTTAATCCCAACTTCCAGCCCGGCAACAATCAGGTCCCGTACTCGACCGATCTCGCCCTCAACACGATTGATCTGCAAGGAACCGCCACGCACGGCGTTGGCCTGGCGCTGGGTGCGGGGCCGAGTCCGGTCATTGGATCGGCACTCTTCCCGTTCGCCGACTTGTCGACGCCCTTCCGGCGAGACCTCTCTTCCGACGACCAGGCGTTTGCCGCGCAGGCCTACCCGGGACCGGGCAGCGAAGCCTCGTTGGCTGAGATCTTCGGCGTCGTTACAGCGGGCGATGAACTGGGCACGGGAGTCTTGGTCACCGCGATCGAGCCGGATCAAGGAATCGTCATCAGCGCGCTCACGGATCTGGACGACGCCACCTACCGCATCCGCGTGCCGGCGGCGCCGCAGGCCCGTTACTTCATTTACGCCGAGGCGCTCGACGGCCCGGTCATTCCGCAAGACATTCAGCGCCTCAACCTCAGCAAATACAAGACGGACATCCGGGCGCGCTATTTCGGGAACATCCAGCGTCCATCGCCGGCGATCCTGGTCCCCGGCCGCACGTTCAAAGCCGACCTCAACGTCGAGAGCGGCCCCAGCGCACTCACCATCGACGCGATTGGAGTGGACGTACCCGGCGGCTCGGGCACGCCTCTTCGGCTGACCGACGGGCCCGTTCGACTGACCTCAGGTGAAGCGCACGACCTCTTGCTGGTGGGCGTCGGAGTGGATTCCAGCATCGGCATCGGCGATATCCAGATCCTCGCCCCCGGCGTCGTCGTCCGCGAAGGTTCCGTCCGGGTGGATCCGCTGTTGACCTTGCGCGGCGCTCCGGTCGTTCGGGTCACGTTGGACGTCGCGCCGCGCAATCGTCTGGATACGGGCTCGGTCCTGGTGGTGAAGTCGCGGGCGATGGACGTCTTCACGGGGGCGCTGTTGATTGAACCGGCACGCCCCGCACTGACGGAGGCCGGCATCGTCAATGCCGCGAGCTTTCTGTCTGAGGGCCTCGCTCCGGGCATGATCGCATCGTTCTTCGGTTCCGCCCTAGGACCGGCCGAGGGCGTCGCGGCGCCCGGGTTTGATCCGCTTACGGCCCGCCTGCCGGATGAGTTGGCGGGAATTCGCGTGACCTTCGACGGCATCGCGGCGCCGCTGTTCTTCGTCGTGGAGAGTCAGCTCAACGTGCAAGCGCCGTTCGAGTTGGCTGGACGGTCGTCGACCAACGTCATCGTCTCGGTGGGCGGCGTACAGAGCGAATCCGTTTCCGTTCCAGTCGTCCCGGCGCAACCTGGGCTTTTCTCCGTCGGCCCGCAAGCGATCGTACTCAACCAAGACGGGAGCCTGAACGGCCCGGGTAATCCGGCGCGGAAGGGAGAGTTCGTGACCATCTTCCTGACCGGCTCGGGAGAGGTCGACCCGCCGGTGGCAAGCGGCTCCCCGGCCCCGGTATCTCCGCTCAGTCGGGTGGCAAACGCGGTGGTCGAGTGGGACGGGGCGGCCGGAGCGGCCGACGACCTCTTCTTCGCGGGCTTGACTCCTGGCTTCGTCGGACTCACGCAGATCAACGTACGCATCCCGGCATCGGCGCCGTCTGGAGCGCAGGTCGGTCTCGTGGTCCGAATAGCGGGCCGGGCTTCGCAGCCTGGAGTCGGAATTGCGATCGAATAAGACCGCGATCAACCGTTAGCGCAGTGCGCGCTCGGTTGCCAGTTGCTCGGCAACCAGGCGGCTCGGGCTCTCCAGCAGTTGGCGCGCCTTGGGCAGCGCCTCAAGGGCCTTTTCCACGTCCGGGTCGAGAGCGTAGTAGACCTTTTCGCCCTCGTCCAGATCATAGGCGGAGACGTAGACCTCGCGCTTGAGGAAGCGCTTGATG
>Ga0209578_10001326_pt1 | contig 23463 bp, 24 predicted proteins | sample tdAd472_FD_187127 | JGI IMG/M metagenome (GOLD analysis project Ga0209578, IMG submission 187127) | Marine sediment microbial communities from the Atlantic coast under amendment with organic carbon and nitrate - tdAd47.2 (SPAdes)... | ecosystem: Environmental > Aquatic > Marine > Coastal >...
GTGCCATAGCCCAGGTCGAGGAACCCGCCGATGATCTTGACCTTCATCTTGTCTTCGAGCCGCTGGCGCAGCTCATCGCCGGCCGGGCCATCCCACACGGCATGGATCTCATCGCGCGTCGCGCCATAGAAGATCGGCAAGTCGGGCACGAGGGCGTTGGAATCGAAGCGCCCCATCTGCCACAGGCCGGGGACGCCCATTTCCAGGGTGCCCTGCGCGAGCGCTTTGGGGATGTCCGGGCCCTTGAAGAGCTGGTTGGCGGGGAACACTTCGACTTCGAGTTCACCCTTGGTGCGGTCCTTGAGCTTCGCGATGAAGTCCTCAAGCATGATGTTGCGCACATGGTTCGGGCCCGTCGATAGGGCCAGCTTGAATTTGGTGGTCTCGGCTTGTGCCGATACGCTACCGGCAACAAACAGAACGGCCGCGGCCGCGATTGCTAGACGTTTCATGTTCTTCCTCCCGGACAATTTGGCGGTCTTCGCCGCCGTTCCAGATAATGCTTCAAAAAAATCGCTGGCCAAGCTTGTCTGATTTGACATGACCATGCAGCATAATGTTACTTGTACGGACAACCGGTCAAGTGAATCCCAACCCAGTGAGACGAATTGATGAGACCACTCTGGCGTAGCCTTTTGTTTGTTCCCGCGACCCGGCCGGACCGGTTTGAGAAGGCCGCCGCCGCGGGCGCGGATATGGTTTGTATCGATCTCGAGGACGCGGTCGCGCCGGGAGACAAGGAGTCCGCCCGCGCCACGGCGCTGGAGTTTCTGGCGGGCTCGTTACCGTCAGGACCGCGCTGGATCCTGCGCATCAACAGCCCGCGCACCGAACTTGGCCTGCGCGATTTGCTGGCGCTCCTGTCGAGTGATGCCGCGCCAGACGCCCTGTTCATCCCCAAGGCATCGAGCGGTGAGGAAATGCGCTGGCTCGATGATTTGTTGTCGGCCGCCGACAAGGACATCGACCTGATCCCGGTCATTGAGTCCGCCGAGGGCCTGGACCGGGTCTCCGAAATCGCCGGCGCGGTGTTGCGCAATGTCGCGGTCGGGTTCGGGTCGGCCGACTATGCCGCCGAGCTGGGCAGCGACATGGGTGTTGCGGCCCTGGCCTACGGGCGCGGGCGGATCGCCGCTGCGGCCGGCCAGGCGGGCATCGCCGCGATCGACGGTATCTGGCCCGACTTCAACGACGATGACGGCCTGCGCGGCGACACGGAACTGATCCGCAGCATGGGGTTCGACGGCAAGATCGCCATTCACCCGCGCCAGGTGGCCGTTATCAACGCGGCGTTCGCCCCCAGCGCGGAAGCGGTCGAGCGCGCCCGACGCATCGTCGCCGCGTCCGAAGCGGCCAAGGGCGGCATCGCGACCGTGGATGGTGAAATGATCGACAACCCGGTTGTCGTGGCAGCGCAGCAAATCCTGGCCGCCGCCGAAGCCGACACAAAGGACAAATAGGGAGAAGAGAAATGGTCTACGGACAAAAACAGGTCGGGCCGAACCGCTACCGCGAGGATATCGGACGCTGCTACGAGGATTTCGAGATCGGGGCGATCTACGAGCACCGACCTGGACGCACGCTCAGCGAAACCGACAACACCTGGTTCACGCTGCTGACCATGAACACCCATCCGCTGCATTTCGATGCGGCCTATGCGGCGCAGAGTGAATTCAAGAAGCCGCTGATGAACTCGACGCTCACGCTCGCCATCGTCGGCGGCATGAGCGTCAGCGACACCAGCCAGAAGACGATCGCCAATCTCGGCTGGAAGGAAATCAATCTGACCGCGCCGGTCTTCGCCGGCGACACGATCTACGCCGAGAGCGAAGTCCTGGAGAAACGCGAGTCCAAGTCCCGCCCCGGGGCCGGAATCGTGACCATCCGTACCCGCGGTATCAAGGACGACGGTACCGAGTTTCTGAGTTACATCCGCTCGTTCCTGATTCCCAAGCAGGGACACACGGTCGACGACCGCGCGAATTATTGAGGCGCCCATGACCGCGGCAGACATCCCCGAGCAGGATCGAATGATCCTGGATTCGATCGAGCGGTTCCTCGAGCGCGATGTGCGCGGCAAGGTCCGCGACTTCGAGGACCCGGACATCTACCCCGCCGACATGGTCGACGCGATGGCGGAGCTCGGCCTCTTCGGCATCACCATCCCCGAGGAATATGGCGGCCTCGGCCTGTCCTGCACGACCTATGCGCGGATCACCGAGACGGTCGCGCGCACCTGGATGTCGCTGACCGGGGTGTTCAGCTCCCACCTGATCATGGCCGAGGCGGTGCGCCGGTTCGGAACCGAGGCGCAGCGCCAGAAATGGTTGCCGAAATTCGCCACCGGTGAAATGCGCGGTGGTATTTCGCTGACCGAGCCGGACACGGGCACGGATCTGCAGGCGATCACCACACGCGCCGTCAAACAGGGCAACAGCGCCTACATCATCAATGGCCGGAAAATGTGGGCGACCAACGCCCATCAGGGTGATGTGATCGCGGTGCTCGCCAAGACCGACCCGGACGCCGAACCGCGGCACAAGGGAATCAGCCTGTTCCTGGTCGAGAAGGACATGCCCGGCTATCCGCAACCGAAGAAACTGCAGAAACTCGGCTACCGCGGGATCGACACAGGCGAACCGGTGTTCGACGATTGCGAGGTGCCGGCGGAAAATTTAATTGGCGAGGTCGAAGGCGAGGGCTTCCGCCAGATCATGGGCGGGCTTGAGCTCGGCCGGATCAACGTCGCCGCGCGCGGCGTCGGTGTGGCCCAGGCCGCGCTCGACGAGGCGCTGTCCTATTCACAAGTGCGCAAGACCTTCGGCAAGCCGATCTGCGAGCATCAGGCGATCCAGATCAAGCTGGCCGATATGGCGACCCGCACCGAGGCCGCGCGCCTGCTGACCTATCAGGCCGCCGCCGCCTATGACAGCGGCCGGCGCAGCGACATGGAGGCGGGCATGGCCAAGCTGTTTGCCACCGAGGCGGCCGTCGAGAATTCCCTGGAATCCATGCGGGTGCATGGCGGTTACGGCTATTCCAAGGAATTCAACGTCGAGCGCCTGTATCGCGACGCCCCCCTGCTCGCGATCGGCGAGGGAACCAACGAGATGCAACGCATCATCATCGCGCGCCAGCTGGTGTCGCGGAACCCGGTGTAGGTGGGCCCATGCTGCCATTGACCGGATTGCGCGTGATCGCCGTGGAGCAATATGGCGCCGGGCCCTTCGGGACCCAGCACCTGGCTGATCTCGGCGCGGATATCATCAAGGTCGAGTCCCGCGCGGGCGGCGGTGACGTCGCGCGCAGCGTCGGTCCGCACTTCATCGAGGGTGCGGAGGGCAGCGCCGCCAGTCTGTTCTTCCAGGGCATCAACCGCAACAAGCGCTCGATCGTGCTGGATTTGACCTGCGACGACGGGCGCGCGGTGTTCCACGATCTCGTGCGTTCGGCGGATGCGGTTGCGGGCAACAATCGCGGCGACGTGCATGAGAAGCTGGGCCTGACCTACGCCACGCTCGGGCCGATCAAGCCGTCGATCGTCTGTGCGCATTTGACGGGCTATGGCCGCGACGGTTCGCGCGCCAAATGGCCGGGCTATGATTATCTGATGCAGGCGGAGACCGGGTATTTCTCGGTCACGGGCGAACCCGACGGCCCGCCGGCGCGCATGGGGCTCTCGGTTGTGGATTTCATGGCCGGCGCCTACATGGCGCTCGGGATCGTGTCGGCCGTCATGCAGGCGCGCGCTACGGGTGTGGGGCGCGACGTCGATGTCACCCTGTTCGACACCGCGCTCTACAATCTCAATTATCTCGCGACCTGGTATCTCGGTGCGGGCGACAACCAGTCGCGCCTGCCACGCTCTGCGCACCCTTCTCTGGCGCCCTGCCAGCTCTACAAGACCGGCGACGGCTGGATCTATCTGATGTGCAACAAGGAGAAGTTCTGGCCCGCCTTGTGCGAAAAGCTGGAGCGTCCGGACCTCGCCGAGAATCCGCGGTTCCTGAAATTCCCGGATCGTTTGAAAAATCGCGACATGCTCACCGAGGTGCTCGACGAGGCGCTGTCGGGGCGCACCACGGCGGCGTGGATGGAGCTTTTTGCGGGCACGGTTCCCGCCGCGCCGTTGCACGACGTCGGCGGCGCGCTCGACAATCCGTTCGTGGCCGAGCGCGAGGGGATCATGGAGCTGGCGCATCAGTCCGGCGCGCCCTTCCGGGCGCTGGCGCCGCCGGTCCGGATGTCCGGCGACGGGCCGCCCATGCGACCCGCCCCCGAACTGGGTGGCGAGACGGACGAGATCCTCGCCGAGATCGGCTACGACGCGGCGCGTATATCGGCCCTTCGAGACAAGGGCGTCCTGTGACCGACATCCCCGTTCTGCCGCGCTTGCAGCCGCGCTACCAGCAACTCGCGCAGCGCCTGGCCGAGGAGATCGGCGGCGGCGACTATGCGGTGGGCGAGTATCTGCCGACCGAGGGCGCGCTGGCCCTTCGTTTTGCCGTCAGCCGACACACGGTCCGAGAGGCGCTGCGCCAGCTCCACGCGCTGGGGATCGTCACCAGCCGCCAGGGCAAGGGAACGCTGGTGACGGCGCAGGAACCGTCGCGGCAGTTCCTGCAGGCGCTCGACAATGCCGAAGACCTTCTGCAATACGCCGGGTCCCATCGGCTGGTCGATGTCACGTCATCGCCGGTGGTCGCGGATACCGCGCTCGCCGCGCGGATCGGCTGCGCCGAAGGCCAGTCCTTTCTGCGCTTTGACGCGATGCGCATGAGCGGGACCGGGGCACAGCAGGTGCCGGTGGCGTGGACGGAAATCTATGTCGCCGAGAACTATGCCGGCATACGCGACGATGTGGGGGTGTACCGCGGCGCGATCGGACATCTGATCGAGGAACGTTACGGCGAACAGATCACCGAGCTGCGCCAGGAGATTGGTGCGGTTGCGATCAGCGCGGATCTCGCGCCGCGGCTCGGCGTCGAGCCGGGCGCGCCGGGTCTCGAGATTCACCGCTGGTATATCGGGCGCGACGGGCAACCGTTCGAATATACGGTGGCGATCAACCGGGCCGACCGGTTCCGCTTCGCCAACCGTCTGCGCTACCGCGATTCCTGAACAAGGGTTGCCGGGGTCCACATGGCCCGCCGGCGCGCGCGCCGCTCATCCAGATTTTCCTGTGATCGATGGACCGGAACGGCCGGGCTGGTGATTTCCCCACATGCGTCGAGCACGCCGGCCATCACATTGGCGAATGCGGCATCGCCGTCGGGCATGAACGCGCCCGCATAAACGCCGCAGGTCCGGCAGATCAGGAATTCCGTGCTGCCCAGGCCGAAGGTGTAGCGGTTCAGTTGCTCGGGATCGCGCACCGAGAAAGTGAGATGGCCCGCCGGGTCCGAGACGGCGGCCGTGGAATGCAGGCGGCAAAACGAACACTGGCATGCGCGCGGGACCATATCGGCCGGCGCCAGGTCGGTTTCGAAGGAAACGCTGATGTTTCGGCAATGGCAGGCGCCGGTCAGGTTGCGCATGAATGTCATCCCTGTTGCAGGAAGGAAACGTGCCCGCAAATCCGGCGCTGGGCAACCGTCGCCACGGGAGGGCCCGGCACTCCGGCCCGTGCAGTGCATAAAAAATGGGCAAGAAAAATGTGCTGTCTAAAATATGAGCAAACAATGTGATCGATATGGCGCCGATTTCCGCTATGTCGAGAAAACCGAAAGCTAAAACAACGTCTTATTAGTTTTCTTCCGTCTGGCACGCGCCTTGCTACTTATGTTGCATCGCAAAAACATAAAGCCCGGAGGCGGAGAATGTTCAAAAGCCTAAAAACTATCGCAGCGGCGAGTGTGCTCGCAGGATCGCTGGCGATGAGCGCGTCGGCTCAGGCGGCCGACACCATCAAGGTGGGGATCCTTCACTCCCTGTCCGGAACCATGGCGATCAGCGAAACCGCGCTGAAGGACGTCATGTTGTTCCTGATCGACGAACAGAACAAGAAGGGCGGATTGCTCGGCAAGCAGATCGAGGCGGTTGTCGTCGATCCGGCGTCCGATTGGCCGCTGTTTGCCGAAAAGGCGCGCGAGCTGATCGAGCAGCACAAGGTCGATGTCGTGTTCGGCAACTGGACTTCGGTGTCACGCAAGTCCGTGCTGCCCGTCTTCGAAGAGCTGAACGGCATGCTCTTCTATCCGGTCCAGTATGAGGGCGAAGAATCCTCACGCAATATCTTCTACACGGGCGCCGCGCCGAACCAGCAGGCCATTCCCGCCGTCGAATATCTGATGAGCGAAGATGGTGGTGAGGCCAAGCGTTGGGTCCTCGCGGGAACCGACTATGTGTATCCCCGCACAACCAACAAGATCCTTGAAGCCTTCCTCAAGGCCAAGGGCGTTCCGGCTGAGGACATCCTGGTCAACTACACGCCGTTCGGCCATTCCGACTGGCAGACCATCGTGTCGGACATCAAGAAGTTCGCTGCGGCGGGCAAGAAGACGGCCGTGGTCTCGACGATCAACGGTGACGCGAATGTGCCCTTCTACAAGGAACTCGCCAACCAGGGCATCAAGGCCGAAGACATTCCTGTCGTCGCCTTCTCGGTCGGCGAGGAAGAACTCGCCGGTATCGACACCGCGCCGCTCGTCGGCCATCTCGCGGCCTGGAACTACTTCATGAGCGTCGATGCTCCGGCCAATGCCGAAGTGATCGCGAAGTGGCACAAGTTCATCGGCGACGACAAGCGCGTCTTCAACGATCCCATGGAGGCCCACTATATCGGCTTCAACATGTGGGCCCAGGCGGTCGCGCAGGCCGGCACCACGAACATCGATGCGGTGCGCCAGGCCATGTATGGCCAGGAAGTGCCGAACCTGACCGGCGGCGTCGCCGTGATGAACACCAACCATCATCTCTCCAAGCCGGTTCTCATCGGTGAAATTCAGGACGACGGCCAGTTCGCCACCGTCTGGGAGACCGACGGCGTGGTCGTGGGCGACGCCTGGAGCGACTTCATTCCCGAAAGCGCCAAGCTCACCGCCGACTGGACCTACCCCTGGGTCTGCGGCAACTGCGAGAAGCCCACACACCTGACAAACTAAGTGCGTACCGTCCGATGTCGGCCGTCCCGGAGGTACCGGGGCGGCCGGTATTGGTCCCCACAAAAAATAATAAACAAAACTCAATTTCGGGACGGTTTCATGACGACCAGCCACGCAAGGGGCGAGGTATGTCGGCGCGGGTTTTATGCCTTCATGGGGACAGTGTTGCTGTCCCTGGTTTTGCTCGCCGCGGCATTCTTGCCTGCAAACGCGCAGACCACGGCCGCGGACAAGGGCGCGTTTTCCCAGGCCGTGCAGGCGCTTGATGCGCGAAAATTCTCAGACAAGGCCGGCGCCATTGAGGCGCTGAGCGTTCTGGGCGACGAGCGCGCCATTCTGGTTCTCCAGGCCTTCGCCGATGGACGCCTGTATCGCCGCAAGGCCGACAAGCTTGTCGTCATCGGCGATCGCGACGGCGACGCCTTCAAACTCACCAGCCCGATAACGGCCGAGGACATCGGTGCGGCGGCCAGCGGCGAGATCAAGAAAATCGTCGCCAACAACAAGCTGCGCGGCCAGATTCGCGGCGTTTTGGGGCGGCTGGCTCTGTTCAGCCCGAACGCCGACGACCGGCTCGACGCGGCGCGCAACGTCATTGCCAGCCCCAGCGAAGACGCCTTGGGCCTGCTGAAGCGCGCGCGCGACCGCGAGACGGTCTCGAAAATTCGCGACACCCTCGAGACCGGCATTGCCGTCCTCGAACTCGCCTCGGATGATCGCGCGCTGCGCCTGGCGGCCGTGGCGACACTGGCGGACCGGAGCGATCCGGATATCAAGTCGGCCCTCGAGCAGCGGCTTCTCGAAACCAATGGTGAATTCATCGAGCCGGATCCCGACGTGCGCGCGGCGCTGACGGAAGCCGTCGACGACATCAACGACCGTCTGGCGCTGTTTGGCCTCGCGGAGAACTTGATCTTCGGACTCAGCCTCGGGTCTGTGTTGCTGCTCGCGGCGATCGGCCTGGCGATTACCTTCGGCGTTATGGGGGTCATCAACATGGCCCATGGCGAGATGATCATGCTCGGCGCCTATACGACCTTCATCGTCCAGGAGATATTTCGATCGACGATGCCGCCGGAGCTTTTCGGGATGTATGTGCTGGTCTCCATCCCCGCCGCGTTTCTCGTGGCCGCCGCATTCGGTGTTCTGATTGAGCGCGGCTGCATCCGGTTCCTCTACGGCCGACCGCTCGAGACCCTTCTGGCGACTTGGGGGGTCAGCCTGATCCTGCAACAGCTGGTCCGCTCGCTGTTCGGGGCCAACAACCGGGAGGTGGCAAACCCCGATTGGATTTCCGGGGCGGTCGCGTTTGGCGGCGGTGTGTCCGTGACGGTCAACCGCATCTACATCATCATCTTCTGCCTCATGGTGGTGGCCGCGCTGGCTGCGTTTATTCGTTACAGCCGCTTCGGCTTGCAGATGCGGGCCGTGACCCAGAATCGGGGCATGGCCTCGGCCATGGGCATCCGCACCGGTCAGGTCGATGCGCTGACCTTTGCGCTCGGGTCCGGCATCGCCGGTGTGGCGGGCGTGGCGCTGAGCCAGATTTCGAATGTCAGCCCCAATTTGGGCCAGAACTTCATTGTCGACAGCTTCATGGTGGTCGTCTTCGGTGGGGTCGGAAGCCTGTGGGGCACGATCGTCGGCGCGTTCAGCCTCGGCATCGTCAACAAGTTCCTCGAACCGGTCTCCGGCGCCATCCTCGGCAAGGTGGTTGTGCTCGTGATCATCATCCTGTTCATCCAGAAACGCCCGCGCGGTCTGTTCGCCCTCAAAGGGCGCGCGGCCGACGGCTGAGGGGAGGCTGATCATGGGACCCATCTCCTCACGGCTTGTGGCCATGGAAAGCAAACGCAGCTGGACGGCCATCGTCGTCCTCGCGGTGATCGCCATCGTTGTCGTGCCGTTCCTCAATCTGGCGGTGCCGGAAGGCTCGGTGTTTCACCTCTCGACCTTCTGGGTTGCCACATTGGGCAAGTATCTGGCGTTCGCCATTCTTGCCCTGTCGCTTGACCTCATCTGGGGGTATGCGGGCATCCTGAGTCTCGGTCACGGGGCGTTCTTCGGCCTCGGTGGCTATGCCATGGGCATGTACATGATGCGCCAGATTGGTGAGCGCAGCGTCTACGGCAACCCCGACCTGCCGGACTTCATGGTGTTCCTGAACTGGGACAGCCTGCCCTGGTACTGGTTCGGCTTCGACCAGTTCTGGTTCGCCGCATTGATGGTGCTCGCCGTGCCCGGCGCGCTGGCCTTCGTGTTCGGCTGGCTGGCATTTCGCTCGCGCATCACCGGCGTCTACTTCTCGATCATCAGCCAGGCGATGGTGTTTGCCTTCATGCTCGCCTTCTTCCGCAACGAGATGGGGTTCGGCGGCAACAACGGGCTGACCGACTTCAAGGATATCCTCGGATTCGACCTGTCGCAGGATTCGACCAAGGTGGGGCTCTACATCGCCTCGGCGGTGTCGCTGCTGATCGTCTATTTCATCTGCCGTGCGGTGGTGAGCTCCAAGCTCGGGCGGCTGCTGATCGCGGTGCGCGACGCCGAGAGCCGGGTCCGGTTTCTCGGCTATTCCGTGACCAACGCGAAATTGTTCGTGTTCACCCTGTCGGCGATGATCGCCGGGCTCGCAGGCGCGCTCTACGTGCCCCAGGTGGGCATCATCAATCCCGGGGAGTTCGCGCCCGCCAAGTCCATCGAGATGGCGATCTGGGTGGCGGTGGGCGGCCGCGGGACATTGTTCGGCGCGATCCTGGGCGCCTTCGCCGTGAACGGCGCGCGCACCTATTTCACCGCCGCGGCGCCGGAAATCTGGCTGTTCTTCCTGGGTGCGCTGTTCATCATCGTGACCCTGGCGATGCCCAACGGGCTCGTCGGCGTCTACAAATCCTTGCGGTCGGGCGAACTGACCGCCGCGATCGGACGGAGGCTGCGGCGCAACGATGGTTGATACTCTGTCCAACCCGGAACCCTTGGCCGCCGCGGAACCGTCAATCCTCTATCTGGAGGGGGTGTCGGTCAGCTTCGACGGTTTCAAGGCGCTCAACAGCCTGAACCTGATCATCCGCCGTGGCGAGATGCGGGCGATCATCGGCCCCAACGGTGCGGGCAAGACCACGATGATGGATGTGGTCACAGGCAAGACCCGCCCGGATACGGGCCGGGTGCTGTTCGCCGATGACGTGAACCTCACCCATCTCGACGAGACCGACATCGCCAATCTCGGGATCGGCCGGAAATTCCAGAAGCCGACCGTGTTCGAGAGCCTGACGGTCTTCGAGAACATCTATCTCGCCCAGAAGACCAGGCGCTCGATCGCAGAGACCCTGTTTGCGCGCATTCGCGACGAACAACTCAGCCGCATCGAGGCCACGCTGGAGACAATCCGACTGACCGCGCGAAGCGGGGATCTGGCCGGCGACCTGAGCCACGGCCAGAAGCAGTGGCTGGAGATCGGCATGTTGCTGGCCCAGGAACCCGAGCTGATGCTGCTCGACGAACCCGTGGCGGGCATGAGCGATGCCGAGACCGAACAGACCGTGTCGCTGCTGATGGAGATCGCCAGGGACCATTCGCTGGTCGTCGTCGAGCATGACATGGAGTTCGTGCGCAATCTCGAATGCACGGTCTCGGTGCTGCATGAGGGCAGCGTTCTTGCGGAGGGGCCGATGGATTCCGTGCAGTCGGACCCCCGCGTTATCGAAGTCTATCTGGGCCGCTGATCATGCTCGAAGCCACCGATATCAATCTGTATTACGGCGCCAGCCACATCCTGCGGGGCGCGCATGTTGCCGCTGAGCGTGGGAAGATCACCTGCCTGCTGGGCCGCAACGGTGTGGGCAAGACGTCGCTGCTGCGCGGTCTGACCGGCCACACGCCGATCCGCAGCGGGTCGGTGACATGGGATGGCGAGAATATTGGCCGATTGCCGCCCTTTGCACGCGCGCGCCGGGGCATCGCCTATGTGCCCCAGGGACGCGACGTGTTTCCCCGGCTCAGCGTCGAGGAAAACCTGATGACCGGCTTTGCCTGTCTGCCGCGCGGTGAGGCGCGCATCCCCGACCAGGTCTTCGAGCTGTTTCCGGTCTTGTCGGACATGCTGGGGCGCCGCGGCGGTGATTTGTCGGGCGGCCAGCAACAGCAGTTGGCGATTGGGCGTGCGCTCGTGACCCAGCCCAAGCTGCTGGTCCTCGATGAACCTACCGAGGGCATCCAGCCCTCGATCATCAAGGACATCGAGGCGGTCATCCGGCTGCTCGCCGGCAGCGGCGACATGGCGATCCTGCTGGTCGAGCAATATTACGAATTCGCCCGCGATCTCGCCGACGACGTCGCCGTGATGGACCGGGGTGAGATCGTCCTGTCGGGACCGATCGGTGATTTGCGCGAATCCGAGATTCGTCGGCACCTTACGGTCTAATTCAAGCAGGCTGGATAGCGATGGCATCGGGGCGGGCAGAAATCGAGTTCGTTGACGCAGGCGGTCGCACGCGCCTGGCGCATCTGTATCAAAGCGACCCGCTGCGCATTCTGTTCCCGAACACGGGACCGGGAGAGCCCGAAACGGGGACGCTGGTGACCACCTCCGGCGGACTGGTCGGCGGCGATGCGCTGTCGATCGAGGTCCGTTGTGGCGCCGGTGCGGTGGGCCGTATCGTCGGCCAGGCGGCGGAGAAGATTTATCGGTCTGCAGGTGACGATGTCCGCATCGAGATGTCGCTGGTCGCGGAACCGGAAAGCTGGCTCGAATGGCTGCCCCAGGAAACCATTATCTTCGATTCAGCCCGCCTGCGCCGGCGCACCGTGCTCGAGGTTGCGCCCGGTGCGCGGCTGCTGGCCGGGGAGATCATCGTTCTCGGGCGCACGGCCATGGGTGAGAGCGTTACCGGCGGGCTCGTCCACGAGGCCTGGGATGTACGCCGTGACGACCGGCTTGTCTGGGCGGACGCGGTGCATCTGGATGACGACCTGCCCGCGACACTGGCGGCCAACGCCGGCCTGCACGGCGCGCATGCGTTCGCGAGCATCGTCTTTGTCGGCGACGGTGCGGCGTCCGCCCTGCCGTTTGCCCGTGAGCTGCTGCCCGAGGGCGCAAACCCGGCCGGGCTGTGCGTTGGCGCCACCTGTGTCGGCGATGTCCTGGTGGTGCGCTGGCTTGACCGTGATGCCCGGCGTCTGCGGGACGCCTATGGAACATTCTGGGCCGAATTCCGGCATCGCGTTGCGGATTTCCCGGCGGCGATGCCGCGCCTGTGGGCGATTTAGAAGGATAGGACATGCATCTGACACCGAGAGAGAAGGACAAGCTGCTCGTGGCCCTCGCTGCCGAGGTGGCGCGCAAACGCATGGCGCGCGGCGTGAAGCTCAACTATCCCGAGGCGATCGCGCTGATCTCCGACTTCGTTGTCGAGGGCGCGCGCGATGGCCGAACCGTTGCCGATCTGATGAGCGCGGGCGGCGAGGTTTTGACCCGCGCGGATGTGATGGAGGGGATCGCCGAGATGATCCACGACGTCCAGGTCGAGGCGACCTTTCCCGACGGGACCAAGCTGGTCACCGTCCACAATCCGATCCGGTGAGGCGGCCATGATCCCAGGTGAACTCTTCCCCGCCGACGGCGACGTCCTTCTGAACGAAGGCCGCGAGACATTGTCCGTGACCGTCGCCAACACCGGGGACCGGCCGATCCAGGTCGGCTCCCACTTCCATTTCCACGAAACCAACGGCGCGCTGGACTTCGACCGGGACGCCGCACGCGGCTTCCGGCTTGATATTCCGGCCGGCACAGCGGTGCGGTTCGAGCCGGGGCAGACCCGCGCGGTCACGCTGGTGCGCTACGCCGGGTCGGGCCGGGTGTTCGGCTTCAACGGCCGGGTCAACGGCGTGCTGGAGGGCTAGGCGATGGCATATTCCATAAATCATGCCGACTACGCGTCGATGTTCGGGCCCACGGTGGGCGACCGGGTGCGCCTCGCCGACACCGAACTCGTGATCGAGGTCGAGCGCGACCACACGATCTACGGCGAAGAGGTCAAGTTCGGCGGCGGCAAGGTCATCCGTGATGGCATGGGCCAGTCCCAGGCCAGCCGCGCCGAAGGTGCCGTGGACACGGTCATCACCAATGCGCTGATCGTCGATCACTGGGGCATCGTGAAGGCCGATATCGGCATCCGCGACGGCCGCATCGTCGGCGTCGGCAAGGCCGGTAACCCCGACGTTCAGCCCGGGGTCGATATCGTCATCGGGCCGGGCACCGAGGTGATCGCGGGCGAGGGCCGGATCGTCACGCCGGGCGGCATCGACGCGCATATCCACTGGATCAGCCCGCAGCAGATCGAGGAGGCCATGTATTCCGGCGTCACGACGATGCTGGGCGGCGGGACGGGCCCGGCCGAGGGCACCAACGCGACCACCTGCACGCCGGGGCCGTGGCATCTGGCCCGCATGCTCCAGGCCGCCGAGGGGTTCCCCGTCAATCTCGGTTTCTTCGGCAAGGGCAACGCGACCCTGCCGGCCGCATTGACGGAGCAGGTCGAGGGCGGCGCGTGCGGCCTCAAGCTGCACGAGGATTGGGGCACGACCCCCGCAGCGATCGACGCCTGCCTTTCGGTGGCCGAAGAGATGGACGTGCAGGTCGCGATCCATACCGACACGCTCAACGAGTCCGGCTTCGTCGAAGACACCATCGCCGCATTCAAGGGGCGGACGATCCATGCATTCCATACCGAGGGCGCGGGCGGCGGCCATGCGCCGGACATCATCCGCCTGTGCGGCGAGGCGAACGTGCTGCCGTCCTCGACAAATCCGACACGGCCCTACACCGTCAACACGGTCGACGAGCATCTCGACATGCTGATGGTCTGCCATCATCTGGACCCGCGCATCCCCGAGGACGTGGCGTTCGCGGAAAGCCGCATCCGGCGCGAGACGATCGCGGCGGAAGACATCCTCCATGATCTCGGCGCCTTCTCGATGATCGCATCCGACAGCCAGGCGATGGGCCGGGTCGGAGAGGTCATCATCCGCACCTGGCAGACGGCCGACAAGATGAAGCGCCAGCGCGGGGCGTTGCCCGGCGAGGCCGGAGACAATGACAATCTGCGCGTGCGCCGCTACATCGCCAAATACACGATCAACCCCGCGCTGTGTCATGGCATCGCCGATCATGTGGGCTCGATCGAAGTGGGCAAGCTCGCCGATCTGGTGCTGTGGAAACCCATGTTCTTCGGCGTGAAACCCGACTTGATCGTCAAGGCAGGCACCATCGCGGGTGCCGCGATGGGAGATCCAAACGCCTCGATCCCCACGCCCCAGCCGGTGCACTATCGGCCCATGTTCGGCAGCTTCGGCGCATCCCGGACCGCCGGCGCGGTGACATTCGTGTCGGCGGCGGCGGCGGGCACGGATATGGCCGCACAGCTCGGCCTGTCGCGCGATCTGGTTGCGGTCTCCGGCACGCGCACGGTGACCAAGAAGGACATGATCCTGAACGACGCGACCCCGAAGATGGAGGTCGATCCGGAGACCTATGAAGTGCGCGCGGACGGCGAGTTGCTGACCTGCGAGCCGGCGGAGGAGCTGGCGATGACCCAGCGCTATTTCCTGTTTTGACCCTGCGCCGCGCCACGGAAGTCCTGACCGCCGGTGCCTGGCCGGAAACCGACGCCGTCGCCACGGTGACACTGGCGTTCGACGATCGCCACCGCCGCCGGGTGCGGCTGGTCGATGATGCCGGCGAGGCCTTTCTGCTTGATCTCGACGACGCCACCCGCATGGGTGACGGCGACGGGCTGCGCCTGGACACGGGCGGTATCGTGCATGTCCGGGCGGCCGCGGAAGACGTGCTCGATATACGCTGCGACGACCCGTGCGATACATTGCGCATGGCGTGGCACATCGGCAACCGGCACCTGCCGACCCAGGTGCTGGCGGATGGCGCGCTCCGTATCCGCGCTGACCATGTGATCGAGAAAATGCTCATCCGCCTCGGCGCCGTGGTCGAGGCCAGGACCGCGTCCTTCGACCCCGAACCCGGTGCCTATGACGAAGTCGCGGGTGGGGGCCACGGACACAGTCACGAACATAGTCATGAAGACGGTCATGGACCCGGCCATGACCACTGAATTTCCCAATGATATGAATCTCGCCGGCGTGCGTTTGCAGCGCCTGATGACCTGGCTCTCGCCCGCGTTCCCCGTCGGCGCATTCAGCTATTCCCACGGGTTGGAAGCGGCGGTCGAGGCCGGGATGGTGACGGACCGGGAGGCGTTGTCGTCCTGGGTCGAGACGATCGTTTCGGTCGGCGCCGGGCGGGTCGATGCCGCCTTGTTCCGCGCCGCCCACGACGCGGCGACCGGCGACGATGCGGACGGCCTCCTGTGGGCGCTCGAGCGTGGTGACGCGATGCGGCCGACGCGCGAGCTGGGGCTGGAGACTTTGAGTCAGGGTGTGGCGTTTGCGGGTGCTGCGGCACGCCACTGGCCGGGCCCACACCTCATACAGCTGGGCGCATTGGCCGAACGCGAATCGCGCGAGATCGCCTATCCCGTCGCGGTCGGTGTCACGGCGGCGGACCATGACATCCCCATATTGCCCGCGCTCGAAGCCTATCTGCACGCCTTTGCCGCGAATATCGTTTCGGCGGGCGTGCGCGCGGTACCTCTGGGGCAAAGCGACGGCCTGCATGTTCTCGCTATGCTCGAGCCGGTCATCGTCGAGACAGCCGCGGCAGCGCTCGTCCGGCCGGTCGAAGATCTGGGCTCTGCGGCCATCATGGTCGACTGGGCTTCCTCTGTTCACGAAACCCAATATTCGAGGTTATTTCGCTCATGACCAAACCCTTTCGCGTCGGTATCGGCGGCCCTGTCGGCACGGGAAAAACCGCGCTCATGGATGCGCTCTGCAAACGGCTGCGCGACGATTTCGATATCGCGGCCATCACGAACGATATCTACACCGAGGAGGACGCCCAGTTCCTGACCCGGTCCGGCGCACTCCCGCCGGAACGGATCATGGGCGTGGAGACCGGGGGCTGTCCCCACACGGCGATCCGCGAGGATGCCTCGATCAATCTGGCGGCGATTTCCCAGATGGTGACGCGGTTCCCGGCGCTGGATATCGTGCTGATCGAGTCTGGTGGCGACAATCTGGCGGCCACATTTTCGCCCGAACTCGCCGACATCACGATCTATGTGATCGACGTCTCGGCCGGTGATAAAATCCCGCGCAAAGGTGGCCCGGGGATCACGCGATCCGATCTCCTGGTGATCAACAAGATCGACCTGGCGCCCTATGTCGGGGCCGATCTTGATGTGATGGACCGGGATTCGCGCCGCATGCGCGGCGAGCGCCCGTTCCTGTTCACCAACCTGAAGACGGGGCTCGGCCTCGAAGAAGTCGCCCGCTTCGTTTTGACCGCGGGCGGGTTCGAAGATAAGACTGGCGATGTCCCCGGCCATTCGGCCGGCGCCGCCGCGCAGTAACAAGACCAGGCAGCAACAAAAACCAACAGGATGATCAAGATGCAGAAGTTCTTCGCCGCGGCCGTCACGTTTGCCGCCACCATCGCGACCGGGCCGGCCTTTGCCCATGTCACGGGAATCGAGCATGCCGCGGGCGCGGGTCACCCGGTGTTCGGGCTCGACCATCTGCTGGTCTTGCTGGCCGTCGGCGGTGTGGTCGCCGGGATTGCCTGGTATCGCCGCCGTTAGGTCGGCGCCGAACCGATCTAGTTTTGAGCGGCTTCGATCGCCCGCCAGACCCGGTCGGGTGTTGCGGGCATATCGAGATGCGTGACGCCGACTTCGGCCAGCGCGTTCATAATGGCATTCATCATGGCCGGCAGTGCACCGACAGTGCCCGCTTCGCCCGCGCCCTTGACCCCGAGCGGGTTCCGCTTGGTCGGGACGCCGTTGCCGACGATCTCGATGTCCGAGAAATTGTCGGCCCGCGGCATTGCGTAATCCATGAATGAACCGCTCAGCAGCTGACCGCTGTCGGGATCGTAGACGACCTGTTCCATCAAAACCTGGCCGAGCCCCTGGGCGATCCCGCCATGGATCTGGCCCTTCACGATGGTCGGGTTGACCATCACGCCCACATCATCGACCACCCAGTAGCCGACCAGTTCGACGACGCCGGTGTCGGGATCGATCTCCACCTCGCAGACATGGCTGCCATTGGGATAGGTGTCGTCCTCGGGGGAGAAGGTCGCGGTCTCGTAAAGCCCGGGCTCCACGCCCGCCGGCAGTTTGGCCGGCAGAAACGAGGCCTTGGCCACATCCTTGAGGGTCATCGTCTTGTCGGTGCCGGCGACCGTGAAAACACCATCCGCGAACTCCAGATCGGCGCCGTCGGCTTCCAGCAGGTGGGCCGCGATCTGGCGCGCCTTCTCGATCACCTTCTCCGAGGCATAGTAGAGCGCCGAGCCGCCGATCACGGTCGAGCGTGAGCCCATGGTGCCGATGCCGAAGGCGACCCGGTCGGTGTCGCCGTCGATGACCCGCACCTCGCGCGGGTCGAGGCCGAGCCGCTCGCCGACGATCTGCTTGTACATGGTCTCGTGGCCCTGGCCCTGGCTCTTGGTCCCCATCAGCACCGTGGCGCTGCCGTCGGTGCTGAACCGCACCTCGGCGAAGTCCGGCGAGGGCGAGCCCGCGCGCTCGATCGGGTTGGAAATGCCGATGCCGCGCAGTTTGCCCCGGGAGTTTGAATCGTCGCGGCGGGCCGCGAAGCCCGCATAATCGGCCATCTCCAGGGCCTTCGCCTGGTTCTCGGTGAAGGCGCCGCAGTCATAGGACAGGCCGAGCGCCGTCTTCACCGGCATGGCGTCCGACGCGATCATGTTTTGTGCGCGCAGGTCCGCCGGATCGACGCCGAGCTCCCGGGCCGACTCATCGAACATCCGCTCGATCACATAGGTGGCCTCGGGCCGGCCCGCGCCGCGATAGGGGGCGGTCGGGTTGGTGTTCGAATGCACCGTGCGCACGGTCACATGGGCCGCAGGAATTTTGTACACACCGATCAGGGTGCCGACATTGGCGAAGACCGACAGGAGATTGCGGATCGCCGACAGGTAGGCACCGATATTCGCGATCGTGCTGACCCGCAGGCCGATCACATTGTTGTCGGCGTCGAAGGCGAGCTCGGCCTCGGTGACGTTGTCGCGCCCATGCTCGTCGGCCATGACCGCCTCGCTGCGCTCGCAGTTCCATTTCACGGGACGGCCGACTTTCCGCGAGGCCCACAGGACCAGCCGGTGTTCGGCATATTGCCAGCCCTTGGTGCCGAAGCCGCCACCCACATCGCGGGCGACGACCCGCATGGCCTGTTCGGGGATGCCGAAGATCTTTTCCGACAGGAGCTGGCGGACCCGGTGGGGATACTGCACGTCGGCGTGCAGCGTGTAGCGGTCCTCGCGCTCGTCATAGGCGCCGATGGCGCCGCGCGGCTCCATATACTGGGCGAAGACGCGGCTGATGACGAAGCGGCGTTTCACGATCCGCGCGGCGCTTGCGAAGGCGGCCTCCACGGCGGCGGCGTCGCCGGCCTGGTACTGGCCGGAGATATTGTCGGGGGAATCGTCCCACACCAGGGCGGCGTCGGGATCGACGGTCTTTTCGGTGTTCGTGATCGACGGCAAATCCTGGTAATCCACCTCGATCAGCTCGGCGGCGTCGCGCGCCTGGTCGAGGGTATCGGCGACGATGAGCGCGACCGGATCGCCGACGTAACGCACGCGGCCCAGCGCCAAGGGTGGCTGCGGGCGGTATTTCATGGGCTCGCCATCCGGGCGCTTCCATTTGGCGGGCATGCCGGGGACACCCAAATTGTCCGCCGCGACGTCCTCGCCGGTGAAGACACCATGTACACCGGGTGCGGCCTTCGCCGCGCTCGTGTCGATCGATGTGATCTCGGCATGGGCATAGGGCGACCGCAGCACGATCGCATAGGTCTGGTGGGGCAGGTTCACATCGTTCGTAAACAGCCCGCGTCCGCGCAACAGCCGCGGGTCTTCCTCGCGGCGCACACCTTGGCCAACACCGAACTTTTCCATCACACTCTCCGAACCTGCTGCGTGCCCTCGAACGATGCCGGGTCTTTATCTGGCATTCTGTAGCGATACCTTATCAAGGATTGGCCCCCGAGCAAGGCCATGGCCGCGATCCTGTTCGCCGGTCGCACGGTGTCAAAACGAAGATGGACCATTGTATGCATCCCGGGCATAGTCCGCCGACGTTTCCGGCACATGATTCCGAATATCGATGTTGCGAATTCCCGCGATCATTTCCCTGTTTTGGCTGGCGGCCTGCGCTGGCTATGCGAGCGAGCGGAGCCATGAGGTGACCGTGATCACGGAGCCGCCGAACGCGGCTTGTACGCTGGAGCGTGGCGGCGTGCGCACACGCCTGATCGGCGGCACGCCGGTCACCTTCGTTGTGACGCGTGACGGGGGCGACATCGAGGTCGAATGCAAACTGGCGGGGTACCAGACAACCGCCGGCACCCTGCGTTCGGGGTTGGAGCCGCTGCTGATCGGCAATGTACTGGCCGGCGGCCCGGTCGGATTGGTGCGCGATATCGGCACCGGCTTCATCCATCGTTACCCGAGCCGAATCACGATCGTCCTGCCACCGCGTCCGGCATCCACGGCACGGCACCGCTAGTCCCGGCGTCGAGTGGTTACCGCACGATCCTGTTGGACAGGGTGCCGATGCCCTCGATCGTCACCGTCACCACGTCGCCATTGTCGAGCGCGGAGGTGCGGCCTGGGGTGCCCATGAAGATCATGTCGCCGGGGTTGAGGGTGAAATACCGGCTCAGATAGCTGACCACCTTGGCCGGTTTGTGGATCATGTTCTCCGTGTTTTCCTGCTGCACGATCTCGCCGTTGAGCCGGGTGGTGAGCAGCACATTGTTCGGGTCGAGACCCGTCACCAGCGCCGGGCCCACGGGCCCGAACCCGTCGGCGGCCTTGGCGCGCATCCATTGCAGGTCGCGGCCCTGCCAGCTGCGCTCGGTCAAATCGTTGCCGGCGGACAGCCCGAAGACAAAGTCCATCGCATCGGCTTCGGACACGTTCTTCGCCTGCTTGCCGATGACCAGCACCAGCTCACCCTCGAAATGCACATTGTTGGCGTCCGGCGGCAGGGAGACGTCACTGCCGCTGCCGGTCAGGGAGGAGGGGAGCTTCAGGAACAGGGGCGGCGGGCGGTCGGATGCGGACGAGATATGGCTGGCAAAGTTCATGCCCACCGCGAACACCTTGCCGGCGTCGGAGGGCGGCAACAGCGTCACCGCGTCCAGGGCCAGGGTTCGCCCGGTCGGCTCTGCACCCGTGATCGGGTCGCCGTCGAGCGTCGCGATGGTCGTGCCGTCCAGGATGCCGAAGCCCGTGCCGCCGTCATGGGCGAAACGGACATATCTGGTGATCGTGTCCTGCGCCGATGCCGTCGGGCCATTGGTCAACAATGTGGCCATCAGACCAACAGCGAGAAATCCGGATACCAGGAACCAGCGCATGGCCGCGCCTCCGCGTTCAGATGAATGATCGGGCAAAACTAGCATGGAGACGGTATTGCACCCGACTGCCATGCGCGGCAGGATCGGCCCATGAAATTTGATGTGAAACGGGTTGTGCGCGTTCTGACCGCCGCCGGGTTCATCGCGACGTTTGCCGGTGCGGCACAGGCGGATGAGAAACAGGTTTCGGGCGTCCCGGTCTTCGACGGTCATGTGCATTATAACGAGGATGCAACCGTCGCCTATAGCCCGGCACAGATCGTTGCGCGCATGCAGGCCGCGGGCGTCCCCCGGGCGCTCGTATCGAGCACATCGGACGACAACACGCTGGCCCTTCTGAAGGAGGGCGGCGATAGTCTTGTGGTTCCGTTCCTGCGTCCGTATGGGGGGCAGATACACGCCGGAAACTGGTACCGACATCCCGATACGCTGGCCTACCTCAAGTCCCGTTGGGATCCGGCGCGCTATGCGGGAATCGGAGAGTTTCACCTGCATCAGTTCGCCGGCGCGGACAGCGAAACTGTACGCGCCGTCGCGCGCATGACGACCGATGATGGCCGCATGATGCATGTCCATGCCGACGCCGCGGTGATCGAGGCGATTTTCGCACACACGCCGGATGCCCGGATACTCTGGGCCCATGCCGGTATGGTGGATCCGCCTGAGATCATCGCGCGAATGTTGGCGGCGCAGAAAAACCTTTGGGCGGAGATTTCCATCCGCGGCTTCGAGATCGCACCCGGCGGTGCGCTCGATCCGGACTGGCGCGAATTGTTCGTGACCTATCCGGATCGGTTCATGACCGCGTCGGACACCTATGTGACATCACAGTGGGACACCTATGCGGATATCATCGACCGGCATCGCATCTGGCTGGCCCAGTTGCCGCCGGACATCGGTCGCGCCATTGCGCACGGGAATGCCGTGCAGCTGTTCGGATCGGGCGGATTGGCTGAACTCGAAAAATAGAAACAACGGGACCGCCGGTTAAAAACAGTGGCTCGACACAGGGAGAAATGACGATGACGAAAATGACGGGTTCGCGGTTTTTGGCGGAGACACTGAAGGGCTATGGCCTGAGCCATGTCTTCTTCATGCCGGTCTTCGGGATCGGTGCGCTCAAGGAGATCGAGGAGCTGGGCATGCGCCGCATCATGGTGCATGGCGAAAAGCCGGCGGCCTATATGGCCGACGGCTATGCGCGGATCGCCGGGCATCCCGGGGTCTGCATGGCCCAGGCGGTCGGGGCGGCCAATCTGGCGGCGGGCCTTCAGGATCCCTTTCTGGCCGGTTCGCCGGTGATCGCGATGACGGGGCGACGGTCCCAGGCCTATCAGCAGCGTCATGCCTATCAGGAGGTGGACCATCGCGGGCCGTTCGAGGCGGTGACGAAGTACAGCAACGCGATCACCGATCTTGATCAGTTGCCTCGTGCTCTGCGTCAGGCGTTTCGCGAGGCGGTCAGCGGACAACCGGGGCCTGTGCATCTCGATTTCGACGGCATCGTCGGCCAGGATATCCTCGAGGCGGAGGCCGACCTGGAGGTCCTGGTCGAGGAGACCTTCAAGCAGATCCCGCCTTTCCGGCCGGCGCCCGATCCCGCCAGCGTTGCGGCGGTCGCCCGCGAAGTCTCGGCGGCGAAGAAACCCATCATTGTCGCCGGCGGCGGCGTCAAACACAGCGGGGCGGGTGCGGAGCTTGTGGCGCTGGCCGAGGCGCTGTCGATCCCCGTCGCCACCTCGCTCAACGGCAAGGGCGTGATCCCCGACACCCATCCCCTTTGTGTGGGGGTTGTCGGCATCTATTCCCGGCACAGCGCCAACAAGGCGGTCTGCGAGGCCGATCTGGTGATCTATGTCGGCTGCAGCACCGGCGGCATGGTGACCAACGAGTGGCGGGTTCCGGGGCCTGACGCGGCGACCGTGCAGATCGATATCGACCCGCGCGAGCTGGGCCGAAGCTATCCCGTGCGCGCGGCCATGCAGTGCGATGCGCGCGCCGGGCTGTCCGCGTTGCTCGCTGCGAGCGACGGCAAACCAGACCGGTCGGCCTGGCTGGAGCGCACCAACGGCCTTGTCGCTGAGTGGCGGGCCGAGGTCGCCCCCCTGATGGCGTCGGACGCGGTGCCGTTTCGTACCGAGCGTCTGTGCGCCGAATACACGGACCATCTGCCGAGCGATGCGATCCTGGTGTCCGACACCGGCCATTCGGGCATCTGGACCGGCACCATGATCGACCTCAAACATCCCGGGCAGAGCTATATCCGTTGTGCGGGGTCGCTCGGCTGGGCGTTTCCGGCCGCGATGGGGGCGAAGTGTGCAGCCCCGGACCGGCCGGTCATCTGCTTCGCGGGGGACGGCGCCATGTGGTACCATCTGACCGAGCTGGAAACGGCGGTGCGCTGTGGCATCAATACCGTCACCGTGGTCAACAACAACCATTCGCTGAATCAGGAAAAGGGCATCAACGAGGCGTCCTATGGCGGCCAGACGCCGGGTTCGGACGATCTGTGGATCTTCCCGGAATCCGACTTCGCGAAGATCGCCGAATCCATGGGCGGACTGGGGCTGACCGTCGAGAAACCGAGCGAATTCGAGGGTGCGCTGGAGCAGGCGATTGCCAGCGGTCGCCCTGCCATTATTGATGTGAAAACCGACATCGACAGCATCACGCCGGCGTCCTGGGCACCCTGATCGGTCATCGGCTGTGAGCTTGTGTGAGGGGTCTCGCATCTGGCCTTCGGCGCGGTTATGCTGCCGCCATGTTCATACCGGGGCCAACCCGGCGCCATTCAACCTGCCGCGCGCGGCAGACTAGGGGGAGTGAAGTTCATGAC
>Ga0209578_10001332_pt1 | contig 23414 bp, 31 predicted proteins | sample tdAd472_FD_187127 | JGI IMG/M metagenome (GOLD analysis project Ga0209578, IMG submission 187127) | Marine sediment microbial communities from the Atlantic coast under amendment with organic carbon and nitrate - tdAd47.2 (SPAdes)... | ecosystem: Environmental > Aquatic > Marine > Coastal >...
CATGTTATCGTTACGGCTAATTCTGGTGAGTGGAAGTCTGCTACTCTAGCTGACATGACAAGCGTTAGCACCAACGACTACATCGAAATCTTTGTCAAAGCTGATGCATCCTTTACTTTGGATATTGCTGCAGCATCACTGATTGTCCATGGGGTGCCTGTATAATGAAGACAACCCTGCTACAGATCGTTCAGTCTATCCTTTCGGATATGGACTCAGAGGATGTCAACAGCATCTCTGATACCGTAGAAGCACAACAGATTGCTTCTGTCGTAGAGGATACTTACTACAACATTATTGCTGCTCGTGATATCCCTGAGCACAACAAGCTTCTGTCACTTGTAGCTATGAGTGACTCTAATAAGCCTACGCACTTTCGTTACCCCACCAACACCAAAGCTATTAACCGTGTTGACTATAATGTAGGCACTACTAGCGAAAAGAACTTCCGTGAGATTGCTTGGGTAGATCCTTTAGTATTTCTCAACAACATGAATGAGAATGGTTTGTTGGTGGAAACTTACGATGGTAACGTAGATATTTTTGTCAGCACTGATGTAGCCCCTAGCTACTACACATCGTTTGATGACGAGTATATCATTATGAATTCCTATGACTCAAGCGTAGAGTCAACCCTACAGGCCAGCAAGAGCCGTGCCTTTGGTTCTGTGTATCCTACCTTTAGCCAGACTGACAGCTTCGAGCCTGACCTAGACAACACCATGCTTCCTCTGCTTCTTGCCGAAGCTAAGTCTACATGCTTCTCTTTGTTTAAGGGTGGTTCTGATCCTAAAGTAGAACAGGCTGCTCGTCGCCTAAAGTCATACGTTCAGAACGATATGTACAAGTCTGTTCGTCCTAACAAGCGTCCCCAGTATGGGAGAAAATAATGGTTGAGTTCTTCCATGACACCGAAAACCAGAGGTGTGAATGTAAGACTGACAAACTCACCACCAAGGTTCACATCGAAAAAGAACTAGGTGGTTACCGTTTCTTTGTCATTCGTTTTGAAAAAGGTAATGTTCCTGCCGAATTGAGTGGTCGCTACTCTAGCATGACCGAGGCTCAGAAGGCAGTAGAGAAATACCTGAGAAACAAAAAGCAGTCCATCTCAGCAAGACGCAAGTCCTTCGGTGATGACTTCGAAAAACGTAAGAAGGTAAGAGATGCCGCAAAGTCTAACACAGAAAGCAGTTAATAACTTTGTACGTGGTCTCATCACTGAGGCTGCGGAACTTACGTTTCCTGATGGTGCATCCGTAGACGAACTTAACTGTGACCTTCGTCGTGATGGTACTCGTCGTCGTCGCCTTGGTGCTGCTATCGAAGACAATGCAGTAGCCTCTAGCTTCTCTGTCACTGATACTGATCGCATTAACATAGGCGACTGGGAAAACGTAGGCGGTAACCCTGAGCTTGAGTTCCTTGTTGTCCAGCGACAGAATGTTCTTTACTTCTACAATAAAGCTGACCTGCCTTATTCGGCACAAGAAGAGACAAACTCTGTCAGCCTTACATCTTACGAACATGCAGGTTCTGCTGGATCTGAGAACAGTGACTGTCAGTTTGCTTCCTTGAAGGGTAAGCTTGTTGTTTCTTCGCCTGACATCAACACTATCTTTATTGAGTATGACGAAGTTGCAGCTACTTTCTCTGTCACTCAGATTGACTTTAAAGTTCGTGACTTTGAGTTCCAAGGCTCCGACACATCTGACTACTTCACTAGATCTGCTTCTACTTCTGTTTCTGACGCACGTATCTACGATAGCTTAAACTCTGGTTGGGCTGAGGACAGCAACGGCAGAGCTGGCTATAACGCTTTGTCATACTACAGATCGCAAAAGTCTAATCTTTACCCACCGCTGACCATCCCTTGGTTTGCTGGTAAAGACACCAACAATGACCAAGACGTTGGTGAACTAGAAAAAGTAGGCGGTGGTACAAGTCTTTCTGGTAATGGTCGTTACATCTTAGACTTCTTCAATCAGAACCGTAGTGCTGCTGTTACTAACGATGGTGGTGCCTACGGTTTTAGCATTGGCACTGGTTTAAACAAAACCATCACAACTCGTTTTTCTTGTGTAGAATCTTTTTCTGGTCGTATCTTTTACGCTGGCCTTGGTTCTTCTGACGAAGGCGGTAAGATTCTATTCTCTAAGCTAATCGAAAACGATAGTGACTTCGGTGCTTGTCACCAAGTTAATGACCCCACCAGTGAATACTACAGTGATCTCTTAGATACTGACGGTGGTGTTATTAACATCCCTGACGCAATCAACATTAAGAAGCTTTATGCTCTGCAGTCGTCTATCTTTGTCTTCGCAGAGAATGGTGTTTGGCAGATCAATGGTGTTGATGGTGTCTTCAAGGCTACCGCCTATGCAGTAAGCCGTGTGTCTCGTGTAGGTATCCTTTCGGCTGGTAGCTTTGTCTCTGCTGAAAGTGCACCCTTCTGGTGGTCACGTTTTGGTATTCATACCCTTACGTCTGATCCTGTGTCTGGCTCCGGTCAGGAACAGAACCTCACCATCCCTACCATCCAAAGCTTCTGGGATGACATTGGCCAAGACGAGAAGCTAAAGGTTAAAGGTATATACGACAGTATTAACAAACGTATATACTGGGCTTACCCTAACAACGGTGAGACAAAAACCTCTAAGCTAAATAACTTCCTGATCCTTGACATCCCGCTGCAGGCTTTCTATCCTTGGCGTATCGAAGACTCGGTAAGTAACTCAGACTATGTTGTTGGTGTTGCTTTCTACTCTGGCTACGGTGCTAAGGCTCTTGAGCTTGACGTAACCACTTCTGCTGGTGACGATGTTGTTTTGTCAACTGGTGATGATGTTGTGTCCGAACAGATTTCAACATTCAACACTGGTGATGCTGCAATCGTTCTTCTTGTCCGTGATACTTCTGCAAGTAAGTTGGTTATGGGTGGCTTCACAAGCACCAGCTTCCTAGACTGGGGTGACGCAAACTATGTTTCGTATGCAGAAACTGGGTATGACTTCGTAGGTGATCTTGTCACAAAGAAGAACACCCCTTACCTTGTCACCTATGCCCGCTTGACAGAAGAAGGCTTTACTGGTAATGAGGTCTCTGGATATGAAACTGTGAGGCCCTCTTCCCTTTTCGTGTCTACCGCATGGGACTTCAAGTCCACCTTCTCGACAGGACAACAAGCATACCGTTTGAAGCAGACTGTTGTTGTTAATCCTAACGATCTTACCGAGTTTGATTACCCTGATACTGTTGTCACAACTCGTTTGAAGATTCGTGGTCATGGTCGTTCCATGCGTATTCGTTACGAGAGTGAGCAAGGTAAAGACTTCTTGCTTTTGGGTTGGGGTATCATCCAAGGTAGGAACCCTAGATACTAATGACAAACGCCTTTACTTATCAACGTGAAGATTTACACACAGTAAGACAAGAAGTTGACGAACTATTCTACAAGCATTGGCTTGAGATTGCTGTCAACAAAGACAAGATAAAGCTTAATCCTGACTGGGGTTTTTACGAAGCTTTATACAATGCTGGATACTTAGGTATCTATACAGTAAGACACCACCAGAAACTTGTCGGATATTTTGTTGTTGTTGTAAAAAGTCACCCACATTACAAAGATCATTTGTTTGGTGTCAATGACATTATCTACATTGATCCAGACTACAGAAAAGGTCTTGTAGGGTTTAAGCTTATTAAGTTCGTAGAGAAAGACCTAGAAAATTTTGGTGTATCTGTTTTGTCTGTCAACACCAAAGTCCATAAACCTTTCGATGCAGTCTTAGAAAGACTTGGTTTTGATCTTGTCGAAAGAGTTTACACAAAGTATATCGGAGAATAAGTATGGCTATAACAGCAATCGTAGCTTCTGCTGCAGTAGGCACAGCCGCCACAGTTTACTCTGTCAACCAAAGCAAAAAGGCAGCAAGTGCACAACGTGCTGCAGCCGACAGGCAAGTACAGATGCAGCAACAACAAGCTGCTCGTGAACGTCGTTCTGCTATTCGTGCTAACATTGTCCGTCGAGCACAACTACGTTCTCAAGCAGAGGCTGCTGGTGCTGCTACGTCTTCTGGATTCTTTGGTGGTCAGACAGGTTTGTCATCTCAGCTTGGTGCAAACCTTGGCTTCGGTAGTATGATGAGTGGTCTTAGCCAAGAGTATACTCAGCTTACTGCACAAGCTGCAGACTATAGTGCTCGTTCTCAGATGGGTTCTGCTATCGGAAGTCTTGGCTTCCAGGCTGCTCAATTTGGGGCAGGCGGTGGGTTTGGTCCAATTAAAAAAGCTTAATAAAAGGATTTGATTGTGGCTTCTCCGCTTACTCTTGAAGAACGAATCTCTAATGCAATCACTTTGGCTGAAGAAGCGGAAGCACAGCCAGAGCAGCCCCCTTTTAATCCTGCAAGTCAAGTAGAACTAACCCACTCTCAGGAACTTGCCATTGCAAATGACGAGCCTTTCGACACCATTCATGCTGAACGTAGCATTGGTGACAGCCGAGCAAACACCGAAGCAAAGATTAACAGCACTGACTATAGTGAGACTGCTGTAATCGAACAAGGTTATTCTGATAATCTTACACCTGCCGAAGTGGCCGAGGCTATTGCTGAACGTCGTGCTAAAAACGAAGACATGAGCATCAGTGAGTATCTGCTTATGCAGAACCTCATGCTTAATGACAACCAAGTAACTTCATATGCTGCCAGAACCCTGACCAACATGGACATCTGGAATCGTCTGGTGCAGAAAGAGTTTGAATCTAACGACCAGACTGGTTGGTCTAAGCTTACCAGCTTCTTGGATGTTAATGTTCTTCGTGAACTTACAATTGGTGCCGTAGAGAATGTAACCTTCCGGTCTAACCGTGAGGGTGAAGAAATCCGTCAAGCATTCAACAGCATGAAGCCCTCTGAGTTTGAAGAGTGGGCTAAGGACTACATCGAAGAACGTAAGGCAGAAGGTATCTTTACTGAGGACTCCATCTGGAACCTTTACAAAGCAGCAAACGATGCAACCTACCTAGGGGACGATCCTCTAGCTGGTGTCAACTTTGTTTTTGGTGCAGCCGACATAGCTACTCTGGGGGCCACAGGTGCTGTTAGAGCCACTGCTAAGGCTGCGGCTAGTACCCCTGCTAAGATCAAGGCACTGGCCAAGGTACGCCGCCCTGTGGACGCTGTGGCTGTTCTAGGTGACGAGGTACAAGCAGCCGAGGTAGCAGGTAAGCTTGTCGATGATATTGGTGTTCAGGTTGACGAGGTTAATGCTGGCCGTACATTGCCTGCAGATATGGACCCTGTGCCTGGCCCTGTGTCCCGTCCTTCTGGTGTTACTGTCCGTGACGTTACCCGTAAGAACACCATCGTAGAAAAGCTGGAAGAGTTTAACCGTCGTGGTTCTTTCGGTGAGTATGTTCCTTACGAGACACTACGTGTAGCTGCTGCAGACATCGCAAAGAATATTGCAGAACGTACCAATGACGTTGTTGTCAATACCTTCCGTATTGCTGACGAAGGATCTGACGACTTCAAGGTTGTCATTCGAATGGGTAAGGATGGCTCTGGTGCTCCGTTCCGTCGCAAGATGGATGCAGAAGCTATTGCAGCTACTGACCCTAGCCTGCGTGTAGTGAAGCGTGAGGAAGGCCGTGGCTGGTTCTTAGAGACAGAAGAACGAGTAAATGTTCTTGGCCTACCGGAAGCTGCAGAGATTATCCAGAAGCCGAACATTTTGTCAGACGCAATGAACAAGGTCTTTGGTGCTGCTACTGTTCGCCTTGGTGACAAGCTTGGTGCTAAGTTCCTTCAGGCAGAAGCTGGTGGTGCTCTTGTCGGTGACATCGTTAAGCCCTACCAGAAAAAGATTGCTAAGGTTAAGGGCCGTGAGCTTGAGAACCTGTCGGACTTCATGACGCAACTCCGTGATGGTGAGTTGTCACACATGCGTAAGGCTCCTGACCGTCAGTCCTTCGAAGCTATGTATAAGACCATGTATGGCCAGAAGCCATCCAAGGCTACTACTGACGCATATGAAGCACTGCAGGATATCAACGATGCATCTTGGCACATCAAGTCTTCGCAGCGTTTGAAGCGTGTGGTTGCCGAGGGTGGTATCTACGCAGACCTGACAGATGAATTTGGTGATATTGTCTATCGTGTTGATGGCCAGAAGGTTCGCATCCCGGAAGACGAATTGATCTATGACATTAAGTCGAACAAGAGCCTACGTAAGGATCAGCTAAACGAAGACCAGATCGTATTCAAGGTTCCTAACACCTATGTGGACCACCTGTACGTCACTGGCGTAAAGAGAACCCGTGTGTTGGAACGTGTAGACGTTATGCCTTACAACGTTGGTGGTCCTCGTACTAACTCTGAGTTCCGTTGGTTTGTTGGTGCTACCAAAGAACAGACACTTGCTTCTGGTAACCGCATCTCGGCTGGCTTCAAGACTGCCTTGGGTTCCTTTGGTAAGGAACAGGCAGAGACTGCAGTACGTGAACTTAACGCCATTGGTCGTAAAGTAAAGGAATACATGGAAGCCTTTGCTGTTGACGATATTGGTGACTTGACCCTAAGTAAGGCTGACTACGATGAGCTTGGTGATTTGATCCGAGCAAACAACTCGTGGAACAAACACATCACTGACCTTGAAGACTTGCAGAAGTTCTCTGCTAAGTATCGTTTGTCATTCAAGGAAGAGTTTGTTGGCAAGGCTCGTGATGAGAAGGTGTCACTGCGTGAGGCAGGCGAAGACCCTGCGGCAGTAGGCTCCAGCTTTGGTGAGGTTGTAGGCACTCGCCTGAACATGCGTAGGGGTGACACACCACCAATGGAGTTCGGTGGCAAGATGGCAACCAATGCCAGCCCCATCAGCAACATTGCAGATCAGTTTGGTTCTGAGGTGTTTGGTTATGCTAACCGTGCAGCATCGCAGAATGCTATCGTAGGCTGGGTAAAACTAGCACAGAAATCTGGTGTTGTTGATTTCCCTGCAGGCATCCCAAGCAATGACTACCTGAACCTGTTCCTGAATGGTAAGGTATCCAAGTCTGGTAAGTTTAATGACGTAGCAGCCCAGCTTCGGGAACAGCAAGATGTAATTAAACGTCGGCTTAACCAACCAACATGGATGAGTGAACGGTGGGAAAGCTTCACCAATGGTGTCACCGAGTTTGTCTTCGAGAAGACTGGCAAGAAGGTTGACTTTGGTGCAGCCGATGCATCTGGTGAGTTGCTGAAGGTAGGCTTCTACTCGAAGTTTGGTTTCTTTAACCCTGACCAGTTTATTCTGCAGGGTTTGCACTCGCTGACCATTGCAGCTATCTCGCCTGTGGCTGGGACAAAGGGCCTCGGTTTGTCAACACCTCTGATGGTGATTGCAAACTTGAAGAACCCTGCAGCCCGTAAGCTTGCCATTCAACGTCTTGCTAAGGTAGCTCCCATCTCTGAGGAAGACCTGACGCTGCTTGTCCGTTACATCGACGAGAGTGGTCGTAATATTGTTGACAACCAGGTTATCGAATTGCAGGCACCACAAAAGTTTGGTGACTCTAGCACTCTTATCGGTAAGGCTCGTCAGGGTGTCGGCAGCTTCTTGGATACCTCGACGCTGTTCTTTAAGGAAGGCGACCGTGTAACCCGTATGGCTGGCATCAGCACTGCCTTCCTAGAGCACCGTGCTAAGTTCCCCAACATCAATCCTTTGTCACCCGAAGGCAAGCGTTGGATCACCAACCGTGAGCAAGACCTTACCTTCCGTATGACAACACAATCACGCAGCATGATCCAGAGTGGCCCTATGCGTGTGCCTACTCAGTGGTTGACCTTCTCGTTCCGTGCTTTGGAAAACATTGTTGTTGGTCGTAACTTTACGAAGGCAGAACGTTTCCGTATGGCACTGGCCATGGGGCCACTCTATGGTTTGACTGGTCTTGGTGCTGGCTCTATGGCTGGTTACTTTGTGGAACAGCTAGGTCTTGACCCTGACAGTGAAGACGCAGTAATTGCTTACAACCGTGTCAAGTATGGTGCCTTGGATGCAATCCTGTCGAATGTTCTTGGTGTTGAGACTGCCTACGCTACTCGTGTGGCACCTACCGATCAGATCTTTGACACATACAAGAAGCTATTCAGTGATGAGTTCATGACTGTTCTTCTTGGTCCGTCAGGTGAGATTGGTGGTGGTATGGTAGCCACAGCTATGAACGCCTTCAAGGCCATGTTCGGTGGCAGCACTGAGTTTGTCCGTGATGACTTGACACAGCTTGTCCGTAACTTGTCAACCGTAGACAAAGCCTACAAGATTGCAGAGTTGATTGAGACAGGTAACTATCGTAGTCGGACACACAAGATGGCCGTTCAGGGTCTACCACCACAAGCAGCAGCCTCTGTTCTGTTTGGTGCAACTCCTGCACCCGTTCAGAACTACTACGACTACCAAGAAATGGTCTTCAAAGAGAACCAAGAGTTCCGTGACTTCCGTGGTCGTATCAACGAGAAGGCTCGTCTTGCCATTGATCTATTGACAAATGGTGACGAAGATGATATGATTAGGGGAACTAAGCTTTGGGAAGAAATCAACGACACCATCTGGTCGTCTCGCTTCTCGAATGAGCTTAAACTTTCCCTGCAGAAGAATATCGTAAACGCTGGGTCAATCCCCGAGATTATGCGTAATGCTCTTCGTCTGGACCTTGGGCCTGAGGCACAACTTCTTCAACAACAAATTCAATAAGGAATAGATATGGCTGGATTTGCTGTAGATATCGGTGACGAGGGTTCTTCCTTCGAGCAACCCGTAACCATGCCGAGCACCACTGGGCTTGCTGTAGCTGCACAAGGTCTATCCGATCTTGGTCGTGGTGTCTTTGGTGTCATGAACGCCCAAGCACGAGCCTCTAAGCAGTCCGAAGGTTCTATCAACCGACAGCTATATGGCCAGTTATCACAGTCTCTTGATAACCTGAAAGGTAAAAGCCCTCTTGAGGTTCGTACAGGTATCAACTCTGCACTGACAGCATACACTAATGCTGGTGGTAAGATTGACGCATCTGTCAGTGAGCTTGTCCAGTTGAAGAATGGTGTTGATATTTCTTACTTGAACTACAACCCACAGCAGGAAGCCGCAGACGCTACTGTTAAGTTCATGCAGGATAACCCTGGCCTGATGTTCAAGGCAGAACGTGATCTTAAAGCTGAAGGTAAGCCTTACAACCCTGATGATGTCCTTCGCCTTGCTATGGGTGAGGCACAGACCCTGATGGCTAACGAGGTGGCAATCACTTCTGCTGCTTCTGGTGCCAAGGTAGACTTTGAGAATGATCTTAAACCACAACTCAACACTGCTCTGACAAAGGTTCGTCAGCTTGCTTTTGCTGGCCTTGCAGTTGAACAGCAGGGTGGTAACATTTCTCCTGAGTCCCTTGTTCGTCTTCGTTCTGAACTGACACGCATTAAGGCTACTTACACTAAGCCTTCGTATGTGACAGCAGAACAATGGCAGGGTGTCCAATCGCAGATCGACACCTTGGATCAGCTTCTGACTACCGTAGAGAACTACGACCAAGACATGATGAACCGGACTAACCTTGAGATTATGGAACCGATCTGGGGTGCACTGCAGAAACAAGCCAAAGAGATGGCAAAGACAGATCCTCTTCTGGCTAAAGCTTTGCTTGATCCTAAAGCTGACTGGTCTGCTTATATTGCCAGCCAATACTCAACCGTTCAGAAATCTCTGGAAGGCCTTACCGCAGAAGAAACCGTATACACTGAGCTAGACTTTAGTGTATTCGAAGAGGCTGTCACACAGGCCGAAAGCACTACGGCACCTGATGGAACCATCTCTGTCACCAAGCTTCCTCCTGCTGATGTAGCTATCCAAAGGGATAGTCTTCACGATACTAATGAGATCGAAAAGGGTCTGCAGTTTGGTGATGTGAAACGTCGTGATGTTATTAACTTTGGCAACACACGAGCAAACCTTGTCAAACCTGAGGACATGGTTAAGCCTGAGCAACGTGACAACTTCCTTGCTGGTATTGGTCAAAGCACCGTAGCCATTGCAACGTCCAATGTTCTTGTTGGTAAAGGTAAGCTTGGTAATCTGTTCACCGATGAAGTCTTTGTCAAACTGAAAGAGGCCGAGAAGTTCGATCCGAATGGTGTCAGCTTAGCTAAGGCTCGTATGGCTGATGCTCTACGTGCTCAGGCAAACATTGAAGTAACAGCTATGAGTGGTACCCTTGCTGATAGTGCCTTCAAGATTGCTGGTATTGGTAAGGTAGAGTTTGACCTTGATGCAAACCAAGGCAGTGTCTTTGCTCTTGATGACAAAGAAAAGGCTACCGTTCGTATCTTTGCCTCGAAGCACTATGGTGGTGATGTTACTGCAATGATTGCTGATCGTGGTCGCCGTATGTCTGCCTTTGATCGTGGTCAGGTAGAAGCTGCAGGCTTGAAGCTTAACTTAGCCTACCAACAATACAGCCAGATCCAACGTCAGACACAAGGCTTGAAATTCTACTCGGACAATCTGCGTCGTCTTGGTGCAGATACCACTAAGTTTGACCAGATGATGATCCAAGAAACTCAACAACCTACGCAGACTCCAGAGATTGGAACTCTGAAGAACCCGTGGCAGATTGTGTGGTCAGATGAAACAGACGTTGATGAAAAGCTTTTTGCTTCTCTCGATGTTGGTGAGTATTTCATCAACCGTGATGGTGATATTGAACAGAAGGTCCGGTGATATGGCAGGCATGTTCGGTGATCGTTCCAAAGTTGTCATTCGAAATGGGCAACCCGTTCAGGAACAACAACCACAACAGGACCAACCTGTAGTAGAACAAGAACGTCAGAGTTTTGCTGACATCATGGAAGCCCTGGCTCGTCAGGATGCAGCTACTATCGGTGCTATTCGTGAATCACTAGGCATCACTCAGTCTCGGACTACACCATTCGGAGCAAGACCTGCTACGTCTGCACCAGAAACGTCATTACGCCCACAGCCAAGACCGGAAGCACCTGCTGAGTCTGTCCGTCCACAAGCAAGACCAGAGCCTGTCCAGCCTATTGAGGCCCCACAGGCCATGACAACGGCACCTAGTGCACTTAACTTTGGTATACTAGACCAAGCACCTCAAGCTCCTGCTGCCTCTGGTGCTGCTCCTACGATGCCAAATCTTCCCGAAATGCAAACCCCGTCTGACCAAGTAGACCCAACTCAACCTGAAAGAATGGTAGTAACAGCAGACCTTACTGGCATTCCAAAAACATTCTTACGTGACTCAAGTGATCGTCCTTTGAATGATGTGCAGAAGGAAAACCTAGCCTTTGCCTACAACCATGCTGTAGCTAATGGACTGGAAGGTGATGAGCTTAACGCTTATATGGCACAGCTTGCCCATGAATCAGCCAGCTTTAAGACTGCAGAAGAATATGCGTCGGGTGCTGCCTATGAGAACCGTAAAGACTTGGGTAATACCCAAGAAGGTGATGGCAAACGTTTTAAGGGTCGTGGTTTTATTCAGCTTACAGGTCGGGCAAACTACGAAGCCGCAGGCAAAGAGCTTGGGGTAGATCTTCTAGCTGATCCTACAAAGGTAGCTACTGACAAGAACCTTGCAGCAGATGTAAGTCTGTGGTTCTGGAAAAAGAATGTAAGGCCTCGTGTACAAGACTTTAGCGATACACGGCGTATCACTAAGATCATCAACGGCGGATATAATGGCCTAGAAGATCGCAAAAAGTATTTCAACTTGTACAGCAGTTTAGCTGAATCTGTAAGGCCACAAGCAAGACCAGACGATCTAATGCAAAACCAAAGCACAGCCACACCGACTGCCGACCCTAATGTTCTAGGCATGATTGGTGGTGTCAAAGACCAAGACACAGTGTGGCAGTCCTTCGATGGCTCAGGCATGGCCCATAGCGCAGACTACAAGGACTACAGCCAGCTTTTCCGTGAGTATACCACAGAACAGAAAGAAGGCTACGTTCCTGTTGGTGATATGAACGGTCAGACTGTGTATGCATCACCTGACTACGCCAAAGATGAGAACGGAAACTACATCTCTGTCAACAAGAATGAAGCTGTAGCCTTGGCTGCTGAACGTGGTTCAATTCTTCCTACTCGTGAGATGGTCAAGGAACTTTACGCTAAGTCAACTCGTATCCCAATGGCTATCCAGCCTATCGGTCAGACTGGTGGGACTGGTGACACAGGCTTGTATACCCAGAAAATCCAAGAGGCTATTGCTGCGCAAGGTGTCAAGGCAGGCCAGTCCATCGTGCATGGCAAAGAGTTCTTCGTGGCGAAATGAAACGGTTAGCTTTAACACTACCATTAATCTTTATCCTGAGTGGTTGCCTCAACCCTTTGTCACTGCTTGGTGGTGGGGGTGGCCCTAACGTAGCTGCCAATGTTCAAGCAGGTAAAGAAAACAACCAATCCGTAATTGACAATAGTGCTGATGTTAGTGGTGAGAACGTAAACATAGACAACTCACAAGTCTCTCCTTCTGGTAATGTAGAGTCTGTTAAAATCCTCAACCAAGACATTCCGATGTGGGTAATCGTTTTGCTGGTTCTTGGGTGGATGCTTCCTTCCCCTGCTGAAATCTGGAGGGGTTTCCTAAAAACAATAACACTGGGGCGTTACCGTGGATAAGAACGAATCGTGGCACCTGTCTAAATCTGTACCTTTGACTTTGATCTTTGCTATTGTTTGTCAAACATTTGCTCTTGTGTGGTATGTATCCTCACTAAATAGCAATGTTGATACAAACATGAAAGACATAGCTCGTCATGAAATACGTTTAGAGAAGCTGGAAGAAACAACAAAAGAGTTGTCAATCCTTAATGCACGTATCGACGAGAACATTAAAGCTATCCGAGAAATGATGGAGGATGGTCGTGGCCAGTAAGAAAGATCCAAGGCTAGAACGTGCTGGTGTTGAGGGTTTCAACAAACCAAAACGAACACCGAATCATCCGACTAAATCTCATGTGGTTGTTGCCAAAGAGGGTGACAAGATCAAGACAATTCGGTTTGGCCAACAGGGTGTCACAGGCGATAAGAAGCCTACTGCACGGCAGAAAGCATTTAAGGCTCGTCATGCAGAGAACATCAAGAAGGGCAAGATGAGTGCAGCCTACTGGGCTGACAAGGTGAAGTGGTGAGGTGCTAGACATGCCGTTGAAAAAGGGTTATAGTAAGAAGACCGTAAGCCAGAACATCAAGACTGAGATGAAGGCTGGCAAACCTCAGAAGCAAGCTGTAGCTATTGCACTAGACGTAGCACGTAAGGCTAAACATAAGAAGAGGAAGAAGTAATGGCCAAGGGTCTTTACGCAAACATCCACGCCAAGCGTAAGCGTATCGCAGAAGGCAGTGGGGAGAAGATGAGGAAGCCAGGATCGAAGGGTGCACCCACAGACAAGGCTTTCAAGAAAGCAGCTAAGACAGCTAAGAAGAAATAAAATAAGGCCCCTTGGTATTAAACCTTGGGGCCTTTTACTTTAGCTAGACTTCTTCTTTCCATTGGTAACAGACGTAATCTTTGACAAACAAACCCTGACCTTCTACCTGCATGATGCCACCCTGTAGGGCATAGACACATAGCTTCTCGTCGTTAAACAAAGCTGGATACATAAAGGTCTGACACTCGGTAAAGCTAGAGTTACAAGCTAAGATTAATGCAGTAAACATTTTGTCATTCTCCTTGTCCTTCTGCATGTTCAATCAAGAAGTCAATGTAATGACGAGCTTTACGCAAATCTTGGACACCATTCTTGTATCGCCAACGTGTGACATACTTGATTATATTACCCTCACAAAAGTCCAACTCATTAGCTAGGATGTAGTCAATGGGTTGAATCTCTTGACTGGTGTAATGGTCACCACCAACTTGGTATTCGGTAGAGTATTTCATATCTTCTCCTTATAGAAAACCTTGACCCACTGTGCGCAGATATCAGAACGAACAATATCTTCTAAGCCAAACTCAATGATGGGGACAGGCAGCATGTGTTTCTTTGCGAGGTGAATAACCTTTGACAAACCATCTGCTTCTTTCAGGTCTGACTGTTGGATATCACCATTCAGAACGATGGTAGATCCTTCACCAACCCTTGTCAAGAGCATCTTCAATTCGTGGGTGGTGATGTTCTGAGTTTCGTCAACGATGATGAATGAGTTGTCAAAGCTACGGCCTCGCATAAGGGCCAGAGGTGCCATCTCAATGTTACCGTTCTTGATCCCTGTTTCTACTGCACCCTTACCCAAGTGCTTCTGTAGAACATCAAGAACAGGTAGTGCCCAAGGGTAAGTCTTTTCTTCTAAGGTTCCTGGCAGGTAGCCAATGTCTTTACCTACGGCAACGTGAGGTCTTGTGATGACGATTTTATCAATTTCTTTCGTCGTGTAGAGGTCGGCAGCATAAGTAGCAGTAACGTACGTTTTGCCAGTACCCGCAGGCCCGAGGATAAATACCTGAGAATTTTCTTTAAGAGCATCAATCAAAGCCTTTTGGTTTGCTGTTCGTGGTGTTAAGCCTGACGTGGGCTTCTTGTCTGCACCTTTGTAGTTAGTCTTACGTCGTGTCCGACGGGGCTTGTCTGGGAAATCATCCATCACAATACAATCAATTGAGCCTCAGTGTAAGGAATGTGGAAGAACTTTTCGCCTCGACGAATGTTTCTGCCGTATGCCTCTCTGAGGTTTTCTTGTTTCAAGAGTGTGTCCTTAATCCGCCAAGCAGATGACAGGTCACGGTTAAAAACGTAGAAATTTAAAACACCATTCACACCTTCATACTTGTCCAAGAGCCTTTGCTTTCTCTCAGGGATACGAATGTCTGCCCAGTGTGTAGGCCAATCACCATCCCATGCTACCTTTACCTCGGCTTCATTGAAGTATGTGTAGCCATGTTTCTGTGACACAACGTCAGCAAAGTAGTCTTCACTCTGACTGACAATAACGTGACCCTTCTTTGTCAGGTGATTGACAAGGGCCTCACGGGCAGGGGCATCGTAGGCTTGATAGAGTGCACGATTAAAACTCTTGCGGACTGGTTTCAATGAAGTGCTCCTTCAGTTCTGTGTAACCACCAATAAGCTCACCGTCAGGCTTAAAGATTTGTGGTACTGTTGTCAACCCAGACATCTTTAACAGAGTGAGAACCCACTTGCTGCTACCGGATTGCACATTGTATTCGACGTAAGGGATACCAGCACCCTTCATCATAGCTTTAGCTGTGTCACAAAAGTTGCATTGATCTCTGGTGACTATGACCCACATTAGCCCTGTCCTCGTGTTGGTTTGTATGAACGTTTCTTGCTCTTGTTCATCGAGCTACGTTTGATACGAGAAGGTTTAGCACCTTGTGATGTCTTCTTTGGTCGTGGTTCAGGCTTCCAAACCGAGCCGTAAATCTTTGCCATAGTGTCTCCTGTTTTTTTTGGTGAGCAGTTTACCGTCATGCTCAGGACACCGAGGTTACAGCCCTAGCAGTGGGTTGACGATTGTTTCCAAGATGCCAACTACCGCAAAGAATGCCGTAAATACTTCAATACCAGTCATGTTAATCTCCTTTAGGTTAGGTCTACGATCTCACAAGAGTCACCAGAGCAAGCAAATGTCTGGCTGGACTTAGTGGTATCTTCCTTCTCATACTCCGAAAGTTTGCTCCAGTCAATAGCTTTCGGCATCAGAGCTAGAAGTTCTTCATACTCAGACTTGCCTACCTCTTGGTAGGGTGCCTGCTGATAGGTGTGTTCGTTGTAGGGTAGGAAAGAAACACCAGACATTTCGTCAAAGTGTTCATAGACAAATGCACCTACCTCGAACCACTCGTTCTTCTTTACGTTTATGGTGACAGACGGTTTGTGTTCACACCAGAAACGTTGATACGCAAGCCACATCTTTAGCTGGTCAATGGCTGACAGATCTTCCGTAACAACAGCACCATCAGGTGACTTGATAGGGAAAGAGAACACAGTGGTCTGCTCTGGCTTGAACACGTCAGGCTCACTCGGAATGCCTTGATCCTTCATGAATTGTGTCAAGGGATCTTTGTTGTCACCCCGTACTGTACGAATATAGTAAGGGCTATGACGAGCATGGATACCAGAAGCAGAGTCAACAAGCTGCGATACAGTACCTGAAGGTTTAACACACGTAATAGCAGCACTAGCAGGAATCCCAAGGCGATCAGCCCATTCAGCATTTGTTGCAACAGCGACATTACGTAGGTGCTCCAGGGTTTTCTCCAAGCCTGCATTGGCAGTGGTCATCAAAGGATTGTCCATGATGCCTGTCAGTGACACACCAAGCAGTCGTTCCTCTTCGGTGTTCTTCTGCCACACCTTCCGCAGATACGGGAACTTGGTGTAGGTGGACTGGATAGTACCCAGAATTGTTGCCAGACGGACCTTCCGTTCCAGAGTTTCGATAGTATCTGTAGCACGAACAACAACCTCTGTCAGGTTACAGAACTGATACGGACGAAGGATGATCTCACTGCAGGGGTTGGTGCCAAACTCCCAGTTAGGATCACGACGACCATTCTTCTCTGCTTGTTTCTTGGAAGCTTGACGGTTGAAGATACCACGTTCACCAGAACCAGATTCAACCAGGGCCATCCACTCACGCATAAATGACAACGCATCAGGCTTCTCAGTGTATGACACAGAGTTGTTGGCCAAGGCACGTTGCGGATCGTTCTCCCACCATGCACCACTCTTAGCATGACGCATACGGTCATCACTCAGGTTCGAAAGGCTGATCATTGCACTGCGTCGGACACCACCAACAACGACAACCTCACCGATCTTACACATCAGGTCATGGCACTCAATGCTCGACAGCTTACGGCCCTGTGCTTCCTTGAATACTTTGACAAAGAAGTTGAACAGGTCTACCAGAGGGGCAGGACCAGAGGCACGACCACCAAAGGTCTTCAACCGTGCGCCAGCAGGACGTACCTTAGACACATCCCACTTCGGGATCTCACCACTATAGAGTAGTGCAATCACTTGACGCAGAGCCTTAGCCCAGCCTTCCTTGCTGTCCTTCACCACGATGGTAGTCTCACTGTCGAAGAGTTGTGGTACCTCTGGCAGCTTCGAGATGAACTGACGTTCAACACTGAAACCAACACCAGTACCACAGAGCAGGATGAACATAGCCTCATCGAAGGACTTCGGGTCATCTACGGGTAGGTAGCTGCAGTTGTAGCCAGCCGTGTTGTCACGATCTAAGGCAGGGCCTGCAGTCATCATGGCACGCATCGAAGGCATGATCTCTAGGTCCAAGATGGCAGTCTCAATAGCATCTGCTGTTTGTGCGTCAACTTTATCTACGACCAAGTTGCCGATGTAACGGCCTACAGTTTCAGCCCAAGTTTCACGACGACCTTCGTCTTCCAGCCACCGAGCATAACGGCTGGTGTGAATGAAAGCTTGATAGTCGGTAGGTAGGTAGTTGCTCATCGTTTGTCCCCGCTTCCTTGAATGGTGCCTCGTGCTGCTCGGCTATAAAGTTTCTCTAGGTTCTGCATTGCAAGATCGTTAAGGTCTACGTTCAGGTCACGAGCAAGAGCAGCAACATACCAGAGAACATCACCAAGTTCTGCAGCAACACCTTCACGATCAAAGTTGTTGTCCCTGATCATCTTCTTTACTTTGTTGGCTACCTCACCAGCTTCACCAGCAAGGCCCAGCGCAGGGTAAAGAACCTGATGGGCTGTCGAATAGATAGCTGTCTTTGCTGCCATCTTCTGGTATTCGTTCAAGCTCATAGGCTTGTACTTGTATACCTCATCGTAGTATTCCCACGCTTCTAAGTCGAATTCGTTAATCATTCCTCGGCTTCCTTCCACCATCGTTGTTCTGCGTCCAAGTTAAAGTAATCATCTAACTGAATCAATCCCTCATCCAATAGAAAAGCCACTACGACACTCTCACAAATGTCGTTCTGCTCAAGCAATAGAGCAAGGCCATAATTTTCTACGAGGGCTGCAATTTTACTTTCTAAATCAAACATTGTCAACACACCTTAGTGATACGTAACATTACCGTGAATCTCAAGGGGACCAGGGGCTTCATTTAAAGACTTGATGACAAAGTATGCATCATCAAATGTTTCAAACTCTACCTCAATCTCACAGACTTCGTTGTCAACTTCTGCAAGGAACACTGCAAACCATTCCCCTGTGTCAACATCTTCGTAAGGCCCGTCGAGGTGCTTGTGGATTGTCATCATTTCTTTTTCTCCCTGATCCATTCTGTTGGGATTATTTCCTGTGCATACAGGAAGCCATGTTTGTCACACCAATCAGCATAGGATGTCTTAGATCCCTTCCTGATCTTAGCATTAGGATTGCTGAAAACAAATCGAATGTCAAGATCTGGGTACTGCTCTTTGATAAGTAAATGTTTCTTTCTATCTGACGGAAGAAACCTACCCTTTGTCTCAATGAAGATACCGTTTGGTAACTGAAAGTCAGGGGTGTAATGTCTGACCTCTGACACAGCATACGGTATCCTCACCTCTTCATACTTGAAGGATACCTTACGTAACTTTAGCCAGGCTGCTGTTCGTTTTTCTAGTCCTGAACGGAAACGCATTTAGGCGGCTCCCACAGTTGACCCTCATGCCGACGCAGCCAGAGCAGCCTTGCGTTCTCTATGACACGATCTTCTTCACCACCGTATGCACGAAGGCATGCTTCGTATAAGTCCTGTTCGGTTTCACAATCACCAAGAAGAACAGAAGCTTTAGCAGGACCAATACCATACAGACCCACGATGTTGTCTGCTCGGTCACCTGTAAGGATTTGCGTATAGAAGAACTTCAAACCCTCGAACTCTGTCATGGTTTTGAATTCACGCTTGTTCGGATTGTAATGTGTGCAAGGAATCTGCAACATGTCCTTGTCGATTGACACAACGATAGCATCAGACCCGTAGGCTGTAGCCCAGATGCCAATCAGATCGTCAGCCTCTTCACCCTTTGACACAATGGCAGACCAGTTGTCTTCCATGTGCTTACGTATTTCTTGTAGGTGTTGGGGTTTGTCTACGTCCTTACGGTTGCCTTTGTATTCGTGAGTGACAGCAATATCATAACGGAAGTTACCTTTGCCTGTCAGGAATACTTGATAGTCCTCTTCGGTAGGCTCCCATAGAACCTCCTGCAGGGCCTGATCCAGTAGGTCATCTACCTTGTCGATGGCATCATCAATGCTTTCGTCTTCACAAGAGAATGCTGCACGGTAGGCAAAGGGGTCACCATCAATTAAAACCTGTTTCATTATTCATCTTTCTTTTTGTTTGCTTGCTCACGTTCTTTGGACCGTTGACGTTCTTGTTCGTTCATCTCTCTGATCTTCTCGGTGGGTGGTAGTGGTCCATTGTTCTCACCGTAGTAGCCATACTCATCAAAGTTAAATGCTGCAGCTTTCTCACGGAACCAATCCCCTGACAGTGGGGTTCGACCTTCTGGTAGTTTAGCTTCTGGTTCTTCCTCTGGTGGCATCTGTGATAGCATCCAGTCATACACATCGGCAATGTCCATCTTACATGCAGCACAGTGAAGGATAAACTTGATGCCCTCTTCTATCAGCATCGACTGAGACTGTGCATCCATGTGTAGCTGGTAGGTAGCACTACCATCCTCATGCTCTTCGACACTCTGTATTCCGATAGTCCCTATTTTACTGTTCATAGTCTTTCACTCCATGTTTATCTATGTCATGTAGCATTGCCTCTAGCATCCACACAATGTCAGACTTTGTTTCCCCGTCTATAGCTACTGGATCGGAAGTCCATGCAGGCCCACTGTCAAGAGGGTAGTACTCGTGGATAGCATAGTAGGTTTCACCATTTTCTGTGAGATGTCTCATCAGTTGATAGTGCCACTGACTACTCATCACTTCTCTCCTTTTAGTTCTGCGAGGCGATGCAGTATTTCCTTTAAAGCCTCACCATACCACGTCCCCCATTCAACCATATCATCCACAAGGCCCACCGCCTTCGCCAGCTTGGCCTCTGCTGTAAGCGCCCGTGCCGCCCACTCTGCCCGTGATGCAGCCATGATTTCTGGGTCGTCGCCAGTGTCGTTGATTACGTCTGCAATCAGGGACTTTAGGCGCTTGTTCTCTTCCTCCAGTTCTTCGATGCGATTAACAGCAAAAGTAATATCTTCTAGACTGTTGAGGCTTCTGATGTCATTCATCACTTCTCTCCTTTCATCAAAGCATCCCAACTCACAGGAAACAACTCACTCATCTTCTCGCTGATCTGGTCAGCTACAATACGTGACTCATACTGTGTGTCAGAGGCACAGCGCAGCTTACACATAGCAGCAAAGGCATCCAAGCTACCACTCCAGTACCACTCAGTCATGGTAGACTGTGGCAGTACCATACGGGCTTGCTCTGGTGCACACCCATCGTAAATCATTTGGTCGTAAAGGTCTAAGACTTTATACATGGTCTTATCTAGCTGCTCATGGTTGGGTTGCCATGTCCCTTCACTGCCCTGTTTCTTGTCAGCACTACGTCCACGCCACACATCAGGCACATAGAACTCAGGCTCATCATCTACGTAGCGGCGGCTGATCTCATTCCAACGCAGGAACTTATGCTTCACTAGCTGTCTTGCCACAAAGATAGGTGCCTTGATGTGGAAGGATGCAAAGGCATGACCGAAGGGTGACAGGTGCTTGTGCTTGGCTAGGTAACGGATCAGCTTGGCGTCACGTTCTGACAATACATTCTCTCCTGTGAACATGTCATTGTCGTAGTCAACTTCCCACTCACTCTGCTTACCAAAGCTTACCCGTGCTGCATTAACTACAGACAGGTCACTACCCATGTGATCAATGTATGTTGCTTGGATCATGTTATCCCTTACGTGTGAGTAGGCACCCCCAAGCACGCCCTAGCGGGCTGTCGAAGGGATGCCCAGAAAGATTATTACCAGCGGTCTTCTGCGGTAGCCATCTCTTCGAATGGCACATGCTCAATGACACCGATCTTCTCAAGCCGGACAGAGGCAGTAGATCCTTCACCGTAGATCGAAATCTTTACCTTTGCTTTGGTGCCATTACCAAGTGCACCATCCTCTACGAAGTCCCACTTCTTGTTGGTGGTGCCGTGAGTAACGCCAGGTGCACCACCGAAGTCTTCGATACCCGAGGGGTGCACATTGGGGCGCTTGAGTTTCATACCTGCACGACCACCAGCAACATCGTAGGGCTTGATCATCTTGTTGCCCATCGACACCTCGGGGAAGCCCAAGGCTACCATACGGTTTACCTCGTCGCTGTCCTTCGGGACAAACACAACATTGAATTGACCATTGGTTTTCTCGTGGAATTCCGAGTCATCCATGTTGTCTTCGAACACACGAGCATAGAACAGTTCGCCTTCGAATACACCGTATTTAGTTTGTTTCTTCTGAGCCATGTCATTCTCCTTTGCTGGCTGAGTTGTCTAGAGTAACTGTGATAAGTTGAAGTGTCAACACAAAAATCACAGGGCTAATTGCAAATAGGATGGGGCCAATCAATGGGTATCCTTCCAGTTCTTACCGATGTCTGTTGACCCAGCTAACGGGCAGAGCATACAGAATTTTACCCCTGTGTCAACAATTGATTGACGTTGGATATCACCAAGACGTTCTGCTGTGCTGTAGTCACCAGCTACTTCTGTCTGCCACTCATCGTGTGGCCATGTGACAAGCTTAAAGTCAAAGCCTTGTTCCTTTGCTTGTCGTGTCCACTGCAGGGCTGCATGTTTCATGATGACAGACTCACCGTTCTGCAGCATACCTGCCAGTGTCTTATGTTCAGAGGGAACCTTGACCTTACGTCCATCAAGACCACGGAACCAACCACGTTTGGCAACATGAGGAATTATCTTCTTCTTTAGCTCTGACAAACCTTGGATGGACTCCATGAAGTTGTCAACAGCTTGGCCTGCCTCACGAGTATTGACCTTGAGTATCTGTGCAATCTTTGCATTACCAGCACCAAGAAGGAATGCATAGATGAAAGTCTTAGCCATGTCTCTGGTGATGTGTGACATACCGAGTGCCTTGCGGTTCAGGTTATGGATATCCGTTTCGTCTTCCTTCTTACCTGACACAATAGCATGGACATACTCTTCGGACTGCATCAGGTGGGCCAGCACACGTAGCTGGATGCCTTCTGCGTCAGTGCCTACCAGCCAGCTACCCTCGGGTGTGCACCACAGGGCACGAAAGTCCCCGTCATACCGAGCCTTAACCTCTTCGACAGCAGTCTTAGGTGTGCCGTGGAAGGCCGATGGAATGTTCGCTTGGTTAGGGGCAGAGTGTGCCATACGTCCTGTCCATGCACCGATGTGTGTGAACCTGCCATGGATACGGCTGTCAGCACCAACATGACCAAGCCATTCTTCGAGGCTAGACCTACGTCCTTCGATGGTCAGCCACTCGGCCAGACGTTTGGCACCAGCAGGTGCACTATCGGGAAGGGTGTTAAGGTTAGCCTCACTCATGGTCCAGCCATAGCGGGCAAACTTAACGCCACGATCCTCTTGATTGTTCTCTTTCATACTCGATGTGTCCTTTCGTCTTTTCGTATGGCTCCCAGCCTGCTTCCCACATGCGTTCGATACGCTGCTTGGGTGAGCCAGGATTGAATTCTACCCAGTCATAGCACACTAGCTCAGGTGGTTGAACAGACCAGTCAACCTTTGTCTGATAGTATTTGTCCCTTGCCTTGGTGACCGTAGAGAAATCACTACCATCCTTTTTCTTGCGGTAAATAACACGATGCACCTCTTCCAGCTTCGGTGGGAAGTCCTCTTGGAAGCCAGCTTCTAGCTGTGCCATGCGATCCTTGATCTCGGTCAGAAGTTCTGCAGCTTTCTGGTGATCAAAGTAGAAACCATTGGCTGTCATCTCTTCACACAGGATCTGAATGTCATGCTCACACCGCAGTGCATCTTGCCACTCAGGGTCAGTGATTACTGATTTCAACCTACGGTAAAGCTTAACGGTAACCGTAACATCCTGATGGCAATATACAATCATCTCTTGGGTGAGTGCAGAGAAATCCTTGAACCCAATCTTGTGGTCACCAAGCCTACGTCCCCAAGCATCAAGGCTGTGTCCTTTGCCATCCAATGTGTAGTCCACTAGGCGTGACACAACCAAGGTATCTATGACAGAATGAGGGTTGATCAGGTCGGGCTGGACAAGACGGTTGATAACCGCAACATCGAACCCAAGACCGTTATGAAAAACAAAATTGTCAATGCCTTTGACATACTCAATGAACCGTTCCTTCTGTTGTTGGTCCGAGTCAACATTGGTAAACTCTTGTTTGTTACCAGTGTCTACATCCTCGGT
>Ga0209578_10001333_pt1 | contig 23411 bp, 13 predicted proteins | sample tdAd472_FD_187127 | JGI IMG/M metagenome (GOLD analysis project Ga0209578, IMG submission 187127) | Marine sediment microbial communities from the Atlantic coast under amendment with organic carbon and nitrate - tdAd47.2 (SPAdes)... | ecosystem: Environmental > Aquatic > Marine > Coastal >...
ACGACGCAATTCGGCTGACTGCTCAAAACGCGCCAAGGCATTGATAATTGAGAAAGTGACCAAGGGAACAATAATCATCTTCAGGAGCCGAATAAAGGCGGTACCGATGTGCTCCAAAAATTTCAAATGTTCGCCAAATAAGAGTCCCGTTGGAATGGCAATTAGAAACGATAGGAAAATGAGCCAATTATGATTAAGGCCAAGTTTTTTCATGCTACTGCTAAATTTGACCGAAGATACTTGATTTCCTATTTTACAATGCTAAAAATTATTGCTTTCTTGAGAAGCATCTCTTTTAATAATTGGCAGCGAAACCAATTTAGCGACTATGTCTATTATTTTAGAACAAACCATATCCTAGATCAAAAACGAAAAACTCGATATGAAACGAAGAAAATTTATTGCGGCTTCAGCTATAGGAGCCATCGGTGCTACTTCCACCCTGAAAGCCAGCGAAACGGAAGACTTACCTACCGCGGACCAAGAAATTTTTGAGCTGCGTGTTTATAGTATGAATTTTGGTAAGAGTGGCCCTTTCAATCCTTATATGAAGAGCGTATTGTTGCCAGCCTTGAAAAGGGCCGGGGTGAAAAAGACCCTAGTTTTTAAAGAAATGGGGATGAGCCAGCCTTCCAAGACTTACCTCATGCTAACTTATTCTTCCTTTGATCACCTGCTGAAGGTGCGAAACAAATTGGCTCGAGATAAAGTCTATGAAGATGCTAGTACAGACTTCCGAGAAATCACTTCTGCCAATAAAGTGTACTCCAGGTATGATACCTATCTGATGCAAGCCTTCAATGTCATGCCAGCCTTAAAGGAGCCCCAAAGCAGCCGTAAATTATTTGAATTTCGAATCTATGAAGGGCACAATGATGATGCCGTTCGTCGTAAGGTAATGATGTTTAATAAGGAGGAATTACCCGTGTTTTTAGAAACAGGTCTTGATCCTGTTTTTTTTGGACAGCTCATTGCGGGACCTAATATGCCAGCTTTGGCTTATATGATTTGCTTTGATTCCATGGAGGCAAGAGATGCCAATTGGGCCAAATTTGTGAACCACCCAGAATGGAACCGCATGAAGGTATTACCACAGTATGCCGACTCTGTCAGTAATATTGTACGTATATTTTTGGAGAAAGTGGAGATGTAATGGGCTGCGATTGGCTGCCCCTGTAGGTGTTTCCCATTTACAGACCTTCGCCGTACCAACCCTGCCTTAACCAATATTTTACACCCTTAAGAATTGAACTATGTTGAAAAAAAACACATCCTTCCTATTGCTATCCTTGTTTCTGCTAAGCACGGGACTATTATCGGCGCAAAAGGCCAGTATTTGGGAAAAGCTAGAAGCAGAAGCCATTGTTGATCAGAAAGTGATGATGCCTATGCGAGATGGTATTCGACTTTGTACGGATATCTATCGACCTAAAACAGACCAACCCGTACCGGTGATTTTTTCTCGGACTCCTTACAATTTCAATTCTTGGGGAGATGGAGAAGAAAGGACACGAACAGCACAACGTGCCTATGAAGCAGTCAAAAGAGGCTATGCTTACGTGGTACAAAATGAAAGAGGACGTTATTTTTCTGAAGGTGAATGGGATATCTTAGGGGTGCCTTTGACTGACGGATATGATGCCTTTAGTTGGATGAAAGAACAAGATTGGTGCAATGGCAAAATTGGAACTTATGGTTGTTCTTCTACAGCTGAATGGCAAATGGCGGTCGCGGCCTTAGATCATCCCTCTCATGCTGCCATGGTACCGATGGGGTATGGCGCTGGAGTTGGGAAGGTTGGAAACTTTGTAGAACAAGGCAACTGGTACCGAGGTGGAGCGCAACAGATGCTTTTTACAGCTTGGTTGTATGGCGTAGAGCATGACAAATTCAAGCCTCGTATCCCTGCTGGTGCTACCCAAGAGGATTTGATTCGTATCTCTCGCTTCTACGATTTAGCACCGGAGAATCCCCCCGTAGACATGCTTGAAGCCTTGAGCCACCTACCCGTTTCTGATATTATCAAAAATATCAATGGAAAAGAAGAGATTTATGATAAGATGATCCGCCGAAAACCTAATGATAAAGCCTGGTATGAAGGAGGATTATATCATGATGATATGGGATTTGCGGTACCAAGTTTTTGGTTTACCTCTTGGTACGATGTATCTATCAGTCCCAATTTGGCGCTCTTCAATCACGTTCGGAATAACATAGAAGATAAGGAGATTGCAGATAATCAATACCTTGTTATTGCACCAACACTGCACTGTGCTTATACACGAGCTACTGAAAATACGATAGTGGGTGAACGGAGCGTAGGAGATGCCCGCTTGAATTATGATGAGCAAATTTATGCTTGGTTTGATCTTTGGTTGAATGGTGAAAAGAATGACTTTAAGGAGAAAACGCCACGTGTCCAGTACTATACCATGGGCAGCAATAAGTGGCAACAAGCGGAGCAATGGCCACCCAAAGCGGCTGAGATGACTACTTTTTTCTTGAGCAGTGGAGGAAAAGCTAATAGCTTATACGGAGATGGCAAATTAGTGGCAGGAAAACCGACCAGCAAAGCGGTGACGGATGGTTTTACCTATGATCCTATGAATCCGGTGATGTCTTACGGTGGAAATGTTTGTTGTACTGGTAATGCCGTAAAAGGGGGAGCCTATGATCAGCAGCAAATGGAAACGCGCCAAGATATTTTGGTTTATACTTCCGAACCATTGAGCGAAGGGGTAGAGGTGACGGGCTCTATTGAAGCTAGCCTTTATGTTTCTTCTGATGCCAAGGATACCGATTTTACTATCAAATTAATCGATGTTTACCCCGATGGCCGCGCCTATAACCTCGACGAGACCATTCAAAGAGCTCGCTACCGGGATGGCTATGATAAAGAGGTGTTTATGAAAGAGGGAGAAGTCTATAAGTTGGATATGACACCGATGTCTACTAGTAATTATTTTGGTAAGGGGCACTCCATTCGGGTCGAAATATCCAGTAGTAATTTCCCACGCTTTACCCGAAACCTAAATACCGGCGGTAATAACTTTGATGAGAAGGAAGGAGTGGTAGCACACAATCAAATTCATCACTCAGCCAAGTATCCATCGCAAATTCGCTTGCCGATCATGAAGCAAAGTACTTCAGCTGTGGACCAGAAAAGTAGAATGGATAAGAAATAAATCTCTGCACAATGTCCTACTTCGGAGGTCGGCTTTTCCTAGTCAGACCTCCGAACTAGTTTCACGGCTTCTCCTCTTCATCCTCTCACCAACCCACAACCTCTCACACCTCCCCTACGTCAAAATATCCTTCACTACCTGCCCATGCACATCCGTTAATCGGAAACGACGGCCCTGAAAACGATAAGTCAGCCTCTCATGATCAATGCCCAAAAGGTGCAAGATCGTGGCCTGTAGGTCATGGACATGTACCGGGTTTTGAGTGATATTATACCCAAAGTCATCAGTTGCGCCGTAGGAGATTCCAGGTTTTACCCCGGCGCCAGCCATCCAGCTGGTAAAGCATCGTGGATGATGATCTCTACCATAATTGTCGACAGTTAATTTTCCTTGTGAATAGTTAGTACGGCCAAATTCGCCACCCCAGATGAGCAGGGTATCATCGAGCATTCCGCGTTGCTTGAGGTCCAGCAATAAGGCAGCGGAGGCTTGATCCGTTTCCTTGGCTTGTACTTTGATCGCGCTGGGCAGGTTGCCATGCTGATCCCAACCCTGGTGAAAGAGCTGTATAAATTTCACCCCCTTTTCCGCTAAGCGGCGCGCTAGTAGGCAATTGGCAGCGTATGTACCTGGCTTTTTACTATCCTCACCATACATATCAAAAATATGATCGGGCTCATCTGATAAATCGACTACATCAGGCACTGAGGATTGCATGCGGAAGGCCATTTCATATTGAGCGATTCTCGCTTCTATTTCAGGGTCTCGAATATGGGCCGCCTGCAACTCCTGTAGCTGTTTCAAATGATCCAATTGTCGGCGACGATCTGTCGGACTCACCCCTCCTGGATTATTCAAATATAGTACAGGATCTTTTCCAGACCGGAATTGTACGCCTTGGTGTTGCGCGGGAAGGAAGCCACTGCCCCAGGAACGGGAGTAGAGGGGCTGTCCATTTTTTCCTTTTGTAACCAATACAACAAAAGAGGGTAAATTCTCATTATCTGTACCCAAACCATAACTCATCCAAGCGCCGATGGACGGACGGCCAGGTTGTTGAGATCCAGTCTGTATGAAGGTAACAGCTGGATCATGATTAATAGCTTCGGTATAGAGCGACTTCACAAAACACAATTCATCTACGACTTTGGCGGTATGTGGCATCAACTCACTGACCCAAGCTCCACTGCTTCCATGCTGTTTAAAATCAAAAAGGGAACCAGCCAAGGGAAAAGAACTTTGTCCCGCAGTCATGCCCGTCAATCGCTGCTCACCTCTTACACTAGGAGGTATATCCTGGCCATTCATCTTTTTCAAGAGTGGCTTAGGATCAAATAAGTCCAATTGTGAAGGAGCGCCACTTTGGAACATATAAATGATGCGCTTGGCTTTAGGTGCAAAATGAGGCTTTCCTAAAACCCCACCACCATTGTTCAATAAAGAAGTGGAGTTGAATGCCTGCAATGGATTGATCAACGAGCCTAGCGCCATTGCTCCCAATCCCATGGCCGATGTGGATAGGAAATCCCTTCTGCTACTAAATGCACCATAATCATTGCAAGCTGACATAATTCTTTTGTTTTAAAAACTTCTTATTCTCATGCCCTCAATCCTGTCTTATTCAGAACCTTCAACCCCTTCGACATTAATTTTTAAAGCTTAAACCTTAAACTTTACCCCAAACCTCTCCTAACGCTTCATATAAAATTCATCATGGTTAATCATCATGCTACTAACCATGGCGAGCGCTGCTGTCTCAACAGGATCCAGCGTGGAGTCAACCGGATAATTTCCAATGGCCAAGGCTTCTTTAGCGGTTTGAGGAGCCTGCTGGAATCGTTTTTTCTCTTCGTCAAATAAATGGACTAAAACGTCGACTTCTTTTTCACTGGGACTTCGTCCGGTAAATAACCGAAAGGCAAAATGAATTTGGTCTTCTACTGTATTTCCACCTTCTTTTTGCATGCGTTCTGCCATTACACGCGCGGCCTCTACGAAGGTCGGGTCATTGAGTAATACCAATGCCTGAAGTGGCGTGTTGGTGATTTCTCGTTGCACCGTACAGACCTCTCTACTAGGGGCATCAAAAATGGTCATAGCTGGTGGGGGAGAAGTTCTCCTGATAAAGGTATACATCGAGCGACGATAGAGTTTGTTGCCCTCATCTTGTTTGTAATGCAACAGCTTATAGGAAAAGTTGCCTAAGTCTATCCATAGGCCATCAGGTTGGTACGGTTTTACGCTGGGGCCACCTATTTGTTTATGTAGTAAACCGGAAGCGGCAAGCGCATTATCACGAATAATTTCAGCCGGCCAACGATGACTGGGACCTCTAGCAATAAAATCATTGTAAGGGTCTTTTTTCCGCAATTCGTCCGTGGCAATAGATGATTGTCGATAGGTAGCTGAGGTGACCATCTGACGATGTAAGGCTTTCAAGTCCCAACCTGACTCCATAAATTCAACAGCTAACCAATCCAGTAGGGCTGGATGAGAAGGAAGGGCACCTTGATTGCCAAAATCTTGAGGTGTGCTAACTAGGCCCTTGCCAAAAAATAGCTGCCAGTATCTATTTACAGCCACTCGGGCCGTAAGTGGATTTTCTTTACTAAAGATCCATTGACTTAAACCCAGTCTATTTCTGGGTAAATCATCAGGGAAATCGAAAACAGCAGCTGGGGTAGCTGGGCTCACGGGCTGCATGGGCGCATCATATTGTCCACGATCCAGCACATAGGCTTGCCGAGCTTGAGGCATTTCTTCCATGACCATTACCTCTGGAACGGTATCAAGTATAGCTATCTTTTTTTCTACGGCTTTAGCTCGTTCTTTTTGTAATTGCAGGAAGGCAGCATTTTTAAATAAACGATCGGCCGCTTTTGAACTTTCATCTATTTCATCTTCACTCAGCCCTGCGATTCTGGCCACCTCTAAAGGACTGGTTAAGCGACGAAACAGATAAATATCATCTACCATACCCATGAAAACACCACTCTCTCCCGTAAAAGCTCTTCCACTTTTTCCAATACGAATGGGCGTTTCTGAGCGTTGATGACTGCCCGATGTAACCGGTAATATGTTTTTGTAAAGTTGATTGTATTCTATTTTGCTGCTAGCAATCTTACCATTAATGTATAACTCCAGCCCTTCGGCTTTGCCGGAGCCATCATAAGTGAAGGCTACCTGTACCCATTTATTAGTAGGGATCACAGCTTCGGAAGTCAACTGGATATAGTTGTGCGGAAGGCTGTGGATAAGCCGGGCAGATAAGCGATTGGTTTCAGTGAGGTAAAAATCCCAGCCTCTCCAAAAGTTATTTTTATTGCCTGCTGTACCCATGATGACTTGCGTCTTAGTGGTATCAGCTTGGATCGTATTGATCCAGGTACTAGCTGTAAAAGGCTCATGTACATCAAACAAACCTATTTTATCGACGTAAAAATCATCAAATTCATCATCGATATTGATCACTTGTCCTTGCCGCTCTTCATTATACAACATCTCCGTAGCCGCCGCAATTCTCGTTCCTTTTTGTCCATCTAAGTAATAACCACTGCCCTTATTCTTCGGTCGGGCTTGCTTGCTTTCAATGGGCAAATAGTAGGCACCAGGAGGAAGCTGCCGATTGATCTTAATGGGCACCACCTTCGCTTCCTTTTGCACTTGTGCCGCTAAATTCGCTATGGCCGTCTCCTTTTCCTTGATAAATGACTCAATTTCCGCCAGCTCTCTTTCTGTATTCTCACCAGGTAGTAGGAGAGAGGGGCCGTAATTCCCATCATCTCCCGTCATCCCGACTTCTTTGACGTTATTAAAGAAGGCGGATAATTGAAAATATTCTTCTTGGGTAACAGGGTCAAATTTATGATCATGACAACGGGCACATTCCATCGTAAGCCCCAGTATCGCCGTAGCTGTTGTATTGGTACGATCAAACACATATTCCAAACGAAATTCCTCATCAATAGCACCTCCTTCGGCTGTCATGGGATGATTACGATGAAAGGCTGTGGCTAATTTCTGTTCTGTAGTCGCATCCGGCAACATGTCTCCGGCTAGCTGCCAGGTGATGAATTGATCGTAGGGCATATTTTTATTAAAGGCATCAATGACCCAATCTCTCCAAGGGTGCATATAGCGCCATCCGTCGGCATGTAGGCCATGGGAGTCGGCATAGCGGGCAATATCTAGCCACTCCATCGCCATTCGTTCGCCATACGCCTGGCTATTCAACAAGCGATCTACCACCTTTTCATAAGCGCTCGGAGAATCGTCGGCAAGAAAGGCGTCTATTTCTTCGATGCTGGGTGGTAAGCCGGTGAGGTCAATACTGAGTCTACGCAAAAGGCGTTCTTTCTGGGCTGGCTCACTGGGAGTCATGTCATTTGCAGCTAACTTCTTTTGTACGAAGTTGTCAACTGGATTATATTGTACCCAATCATCAGCTGTGATGGCTGGAATAGCTGGTTTTTCTGGTGGAATAAAGGACCAATGTGCCTTCCATTCTGCACCTTGTTGTACCCATTTGATGAGCGTAGCCTTCTCCGAATCCGTCAAAGAGAGATTCGAATTGGGAGGAGGCATTTGAAGTTCTGCATCTTCTGAAAGAATGCGTTGAATGGCTTCACTTTTCTTGAGGCTGTGTTTGGCGAAAGCGGCTTTATTACTTTCCATGATCGAAAAGGCTTCTGCCTCAATATCTAATCGCAATTCTGCTTTGCGGGCTTTCTCGTCTGGGCCATGGCAGGCAAAACAACGATCAGAAAGGATCGGTTTTACATGCAGGTTAAAATCTATCGCTTGGGGGAGTACTTCCATGGCCACCTTTACTGGCTCTGGGAAGTCAGATTGACACGAAAAGAGGAGGCAGAGTGGGCTTATGACTAGACAATAAATTATTCTTTTCATCATTAATCGGTATCTGTGTCTGTATCCGTGTTTTGAGCAAAAGATAAGCCAGCTATAACTTCTAGGTCAGGCCGTTTTTCACTAAGTTGAGCGATGGCCGATTCGCTGACTTCCGTCTGCCAGAGATATACTCGCTTTAACGATTTCATCTTGGATATGCTCTCGATAGCATTATCGGTGACATTGGTTCCATAAAGATTGAGCGACTCTAAATGTTTGAGCGACTCCAAATGAGTTAATCCGTCTTCTGCTATCTGTCCTTTTTGTAAGCGGAGTCTGGTCAAGTTAGGCAGTTTTCCAATCATTTCCAATAGATCAGCACTGATCGTTTGTTCACTCATATCCAACCAGGTTACTTGCTGTTCGGCTGACAATAAGGCTTGTACTTGGTCCGCCTTGAGCGGTTCTTCTTGCTTTTCTAGCTTGACATCCAATAAGTTGTTATTGGCTGCGATGGCAGTGACGCGGTAACCTAAGGCCTGCAAATCTTCCTGTACAGCTGGGGCTACGGCTTCTACTTCAATCTGCTCAACCCACGGTTTTTTCACTAAACTGACTCCGTAGCCAGTTTCTAGTATATTTTTGATGGATCCAGGTAATTCCGACTGTGCCAAGGTTTCTTCGAAGGAAGCCCCATTTCCGATCCACCATTCTAATAATCGGATTTCCTGGTAGTTCATCGGAGATTTGCCATCTGGTGGCATGAATTTTTTGCTTTCTTGAGGTAGGGTAACTCGTTTCCACAATTCACTTTCCATAGCCTGTCCAGCTACGATGGTATGCCCTTTGGTTCCTCCCTTTTGTAAACCCTCAGTAGTCGACATCAATAGGCCACCTTTAGTTTTATCCTCATTGTGGCAAGCAAAGCACTTTTCTCTTAAAATGGGTTTGATCACTTGATCATATACAATGGCTGAATCAGGGTCAGTGATAGTAATACCAGTTGTTGCTGTGCCTTCACCGCCACCTAATAAACTCGCAATCGGACCCGGTGCATACTTCAGCAAATAATCGGCGCCATGCGTGAGATTACCCCCCAAATGTCCAGTAACCGCCACCAATCCCAGTGTTACCCAGAGCATCGGTCGATAGTATTGGGCTAATGCAGGAAGGTTCCCTCCCTTCACATACCATAATAAAAGACTGACTACGCCTGTAGACACCCCTAACCAACGATGCCAACCTAGTGTACTCCCTGCGTAGCCTCCTTGACTGGCTAGGAGCCAACCAAAAAGAATAGCTAAGGCACTACCTACAACACTCCAACCCAAGATGAATCGAGCGTAATCGGGGCCGGTTTCTGCCTGCTTTTTACCTAAAAATATTTCGACCAAAATGGCTAAGACTAGAAAGCCAATGGGAAGGTGTACTACCAAAGGATGAAAACGCCCTAAAAAAAGGGAAAAATCGCTAGCTAAGAGGAGCATAAAAAACTGTTTTGTTGGTTCTTCTAAAACATGAGCTACTTTTAATGGCAACTCATCTACATTGAGAATGTATATAGTCCTAAAAATAGTTTTTTTTATGCGAAGATTACATGAGTAGCTAAAATAAATGAGGATAGGTCGGCTGTAAACCAGCAAGACTTCAGAAGCTTTCCTTGGTTGCGTCCAAGGAAAGCTTCTGAAGTCTGAGTGCTTGTTCTTATGGTAATCTTTGCGCTAAGTTAGTCCTTATTGCTTGATGAAGGGAAGAGAATGGGTTTCCTTACCGATCTGTAGAATTCCAGTATAACTTCCCGGGGGCAAATGAGCTATATTAATCGGTGTATCTTCTTGGAGGTTTCGAAAGAGGTCAACTTCTTGGCCTAGGCTGTTCAATAGTTTGAGTTGAGCTGGTTCATTGGGCCTGAGCCAACCCGAAAGCTGCAGGAATTCCTGGCTAGGATTGGGATAAATGTTGATTTTAGGGTGGCGAAGAGTCGGATTGAAATGGACGGAAATAATCTTGCTGTAGGCGTACTCATCGGAATAATCAATCTGTTTAATTCTATAGTAATTCAGTCCTAAAACAGGCCGTGTATGTAGTAACTGATAATCATGCGCTAGTCCACTCGTATGCTGCCCTTCTATCGTACCAATCGCCTGGAACTGTTTACCATCCCTGCTGTGCTCGACAATGAAATGTTTGTTGTTTTCTTCCCAAGCTGTCGTCCAGTTTAGCTCAACCGTCTTAGCCTGTGGAGTAGCAGAGAAGTCTAGCCATTCCACCGGAAGCGCTACGGCCGGCAGACTGAAGACCGTGAAGGGCGAATAGTCATTGGCTCCGTTTCGTGTAACGGTATATACACCACTGGAAGCAGAGGAAGTGGCTTTCCCACTTGGGTATTGGGTATCTGTATCCCAGGCTCCACTGCTATAATGGGAAATATAAGCCTTGGATTGATTGAAGTCGACAGACTGATCCAAAATGGTCCAAGTTAGCTCCAGATTGAGGTTTGATCCACCAGGAACATCTTCGTCAATAAACCAGGTTTTGTTCAGGGAATGACTCGTAATAGGGCTCCCAGAGGTACCATTGCTTAATGCTTGATCAGCAACCCGAGCCTCCATAAAATCACCGACCATGCCGTAACTTTGGAAGGTCACTGCATTATAAGTCGTTCGACCGATAGGTAGTGTCAGGTACCCAGCACCGAAGAAGTTGCCCGCTGGCATATAGGCTTTCAAAATGCCAGTGCCATTGGTCTCTATGAATTGCCCTGGCCCCGCATTGACAATGGTATTGTTGGTTTGTCCAGAGGTGAAGGTCTTCACCATGATCAAATCATGGTTACCCAATTGAAGATTATTGCTTCCCAGCGTTAGGGTATTATCGATGTTGATAGGTCCTTCTAAGACTTTGATTCCTGTCCCCGCCAATTCTACGTCATAATAACGAGCACCCTGCACATCATCGTCGACTAGCTGATTGGCTCCGCCACTGAGCTTGAAAATAGCACCCGTGTTGTTCATGTTGACTACCGATCGGGTGCTGGTGTATAGAATAGGATCATTGGCGAGTGTTTCTAAAGTACCACTCACATCTAAGCTATCGATCCCATTTCCTGGGTATGGATTTGGATCGCCAGATCCGCCATTTCCCAAAATGCTGTTCTCTACAGAGAGAGAACCCGTGGAAGTAATGGCTAAGGTGAAATCCTGGCCGGCGGAATTATCGGTTTTCAGGTTCAAGTTTCCTTGGGTAATCGTCATGCTGCCTTCCACATTCAATTTGCCCATAAAATCGGTCGCATTAGTTGAAGTGGTATTTGAAAAACGCAAATCAAAATCAGCAGCGAAATGGCCATATATATTCAAATGCCCGCCTGCTGCCACTGTGAAGTTTTGAGCCGTACCCGATCCTAGTGTATTGTACAGGTAAAAAGTATCCCAGCTACCGATATAAAACATATGGATATTCAGGGTAGTAGCTAGTTTTAAAGGAGTGATCTGGAAGGCCCAAGCCATTTCTCGGATGGTGAGCTCTCCATTCCCAGTGATATCCCCGCCTTGTAAAAATAAACCGATTCTATCTGCCTTATCTGGGTCGATAGGAATCCCATTGCCCAGCTTGCCATCTACCTGAATAGTACTTCCTTTTATGTCTAGGATATAATTGAAAAAGGCGGTATCATCATTGGAAAATAATTTTCCTCCTACTTCAATAGTGAGGTTTCCAATTTCGAAAGAAGCGTGTTGGAAAATGATGGTATGTCCAACTTGTATCACAATATCGACTGTGGCCCCTTGCCAAGTGGTCACATCGCCATCGTAGGCGGTGCCCAGACCGTTAATGTCATCATTAAATAAACCAGCAGTACCGCCTGTAGGGGCCCAGGTTCCGGAAGATTGAGAATATAGGGTGATAGCCTGACTTTGCGACAAAGCAGCGAATACTAGCAGAAGGGCTAGTACATAGGGATTTTGACGTGTCATAGTGTTGTGTGTTGTTCAGTTTTTGCCTTCAGAATACACCGCAAAACTATTGGCAAAAGCAGGGAGAATCCTGTTAAATGGATAAGTGTCGGCTAGAGATGGATAGTAGGACGAGTTAATAGAATAAGTGTTGGAGAATAATCCGTTGATCTTCAGCCAAAGCATAGAAGAATCCGCCAAAATCCGCCAAAAGCCCTACATTGCTGAACCTTTTATTAAACGATGGCTAGAAATGGAAGCTAGCTCCATTACGTCTAAATCCCTTGTCATGAAATTGATCAAATCGATTGGTGTCTGTTCCCTGTTCTTCCTGCTACTGCTAAGCTGTGGCTACGGTCCTCCAAAAGAACAGACAAATGCAGCCGCAAAAAAGCAGCAAGTGCGACCTAACGTAATCGTCATTCTGATCGATGATGCTGGATATGTCGATTTTGGTTTTATGGGCAGTAAAAATTTACCTACTCCCGAAATAGACAAACTGGCTAAAAGTGGGGCCATTTTCACTGATGCACACGTCTCGGCTACAGTTTGTGCACCTTCCCGAGCGGGCTTGATGGCAGGGCAATACCAACAACGTACCGGCTTTGAAGCGAATGGCACGGGAGGAATGGGTTTGAGCGATGATGCCATAACCCTAGCAGATGTTTTCAAAACGAATAGTTACAACACCTATGCCTTAGGAAAATGGCATTTGGGAGATGATCCTTCAGATCATCCCAATCAAAGAGGCTTTGATGAATTCTACGGTTTTCTGGCCGGAAGTCGGTCTTATTTTCCTTTGAAAAAGCCTTCCGTCAATAGAATGCTCCAACACAATGGAGAACAGGTCATTTTCGAAGGCTATATGACGGATGTTTTGGGCGATCAAGCAGTGAAGTTTGCCACCGAATCGGTGCAGGAAGAACAGCCATTTTTTATGTATTTGGCATTTAATGCCGTACACACGCCGATGGAAGCCAAAACGGAAGATTTGCAGCGTTTTGAAGGGCATCCTCGGCAGGAATTGGCAGCTATGACCTGGTCTTTAGACGAAAATGTAGGAAAATTACGACAAGCCCTGGCCGGAATGGGAGAATTGGACAATACCCTTATTTTCTTTTTGAGTGACAATGGCGGTGCGGGCAATAATACCAGTTCAGGTGGCCCTTTAAAAGGATGGAAAGGCAATAAATTTGAGGGAGGTCATCGTGTGCCATTTACCATCAGTTGGCCCGGCCTTATACCCGAAAATCAAGTTTTTGATGGCCTGACCTCTTCGCTCGACATCTTTACCACGGCTACCGCAGCGGCTGACTTGTCCATTCCCAAAGAACATATTGTTGACGGGGTTAATCTACTCCCTTTCTTAACAGGAGAAAAGTCGGGCGATCCACATGCTGCGCTTTTTTGGCGGAAGCTTGAGGAAGGAGCGGCTAGAGTAGGAGATTATAAATGGATAACCGTAGAAGCTTACGGATCCGTCCTATATAATTTAGCAGAAGATATCGGGGAGCACAATGATCTTAGCTCAAATAATACCTCAGAGAACGAGCAGCTATCGCGCCAATACAAAGATTGGGAAGATAAAATGAAGCCACCACGCTGGGAAGAGGGCGAAAGTTGGATGAAAGTCACTCGCCATATTCACGAATCCTTAATGGAAAATAAGACCCCAGCCTATACCGATCCCGGAGGCCTGAAAAGGGCGACATTAAGGTGAAAAACTAGCATCCTAATTATACTACTGGACAAATAGGGCTTATCAGATGAAAGTTGAAGGTTTATGGACTTAATTTCTTGGCATAAACCTTCAAGCCTAAACTTTTACACCCGGTTTTGGTGTAAAAGGTCCAGTAGCCTGGCATCCTAATGGCTAACTCATTGGAACTTGCTGTCTATCAGTCAAATGAGTGTTTGGCCAGATATGGTATTAGTTGCGTGTTAATTTGTAAAATATTATATGTGTTTACTTCTTGTTAGGCATCAATTATTTTTTTTGAAAAAAAGCCTTGAAAAAGGAACCTAATCTTTAAAAGTCTCGTTACACCGGATAAAGGGAAACTACACAAATTCCCACCTTTTTAGAGATGTATTTACTTTGAGACGATCATCTTACTACTGAAATGCGATTAAGGTTTACCGAACTTAATGAGAAAACGTATCGCAAGTTGAAGTATTGAACCCCCAGCACAAGTTTTGATAGGTCGCTAGTGTAGCTATTGCTTCACTGCCCCAAATTTGTTTTTGATGTCCTCCTTTTGGATGCCATCAGGAACAGGCTGTGTGCTATAATCCAATACGCTTATGAAACATACTAGCAAGTTCAACAAAAAATTCAAGGAGTTTTACGCAAAACATTCGAACCATCCAACGATTAGGCTAATTGAGGCTTTTAAAGAAAAAGAGGGCATTCGCCATTATCACTTGGTATTTATCAAGCTGAAAAGCTTGCTGGGAATTGATTATACCACCAAGACGATGAATGGCAATTATAAGCACTACATACCTTATCTAAAACTTAATCCGAACAACGCCTGGGAAGAGGCTTCTGGTTTGTACCCCTTGCGGGATCAAGGCCAGCCTTTCGGGTCCATCGATGAGTGCTACTTGTTTTTGATTAGTAAATTAATGGATCGAATTTCTACTATCCCTGGCTTGGAGGATCATCTAGAATTAAGGTAGCTAGAGGTGAAGCAATTTTTGTTGGAACATCTTGTATTTATGGGATGGATTTCAACAATATGTATTCGTTCATGGTTATGTCGTCACCATGATTGCTTCACGACTAGGTTAATATAGATTATGATTTCCACGAAGGGGTAATGATGTTTGTCAGCACCCCTTTCTTTATGCTGGAACTATTGGGTTTGATTCTCGGTTGGGAAGACATGAAACGAATCGAAATCCAGACACCTAGACTTACGCTAAGAGAGTGGAGTCAAGCAGATATTCCCTTAATTTACCAGCTACTTTCTGATCCTGATGTGGCTGGTTTTAATACGATTGGGATTCCTACCTCTGTACAAGTTGTTCAAGACTTACTACAACCTACCTTAGATGATCAGCAGCAACCCACTCGTAAGCACTATGGGTGGAGTATGATCCGGAATAGTGACGAAACTTTTTTGGGCGAGATTGGCCTGAATTTGGCTGCTGTGAAATTTAAATCAGCCGAGATTTATTATAGTGTGGCCAGGGCTCATTGGGGAAAAGGCTATGCCTCAGAAGCGGCTAAGGCCGTTGTGCAATTTGTATTTGAGACCTTACAACTGCATCGTTTAGAAGCAGGCGTGGCTACCTTTAATCCAGGATCCATCCGAGTGCTAGAGAAAATGGGCATGAGGCGGGAGGGCTTGAGAAGAAAGATTCTTCCCATCGATGGTGAATGGATTGATAACTATTTGTATGCCATGTTAGCGGAAGATTACCGGGCTTTGCAAGCTAATGGTTCTTAATTTCAAGCGTGCTATCCCAATCTTGTAATGGAGGTTTGGCAATGTAAGTTTCACAGCGAGATTCATACTTTTGGCTGACGGTGTCACCAGGATTGAATCGTAAGATTTGCTGAAAAATTTTCAAGGCAGCTTTGAATCGCCCTTGCGAATACAGATCAATCGCCTGATAGAAATTGACCAAGGACGCTAACTTCCGATCTGCAAGGGGAGCATCCTCGTAGGTAATCAATTCATAGATAATGATCGCCTTTTCTTTGCCGGGAACCCGAACTAAATCAATTTTTCGCAAGGGAAGTTCGCCGGGAGCCGATAGGGCTCGATAGGTGTAATCACTAATTAGAATGGGGGTACGGAAATACTTAGTCAATGCTTCAAGTCGTGAGGCGAGATTAACGGTATCACCAATGACAGTGGTATCCAACCTGTTTTCTGATCCCACCGTACCCAGCATTAATTCACCGGTATTGATACCGATACCGAAATCAATTCTGACCTGACCTTGCGAGAGGCGTTCATGGTTGAATTTTTCTAACTCCTTTCGTAGGGCAATGGCTGTTTGTACCGCGGCATCGGCTGATTTTTCTGTTTCTCGATCTCGGAAAAGAGCCATAATCGCATCGCCAATGTATTTATCCACAAAACCTCCGTGATGCTGTATTGGAGGTTCCATCCGCTTTAAATAACTATTCAGGAATTCAAAATTCTGCATGGGGTTGAGGGATTCTGACAACTTAGTGAAAGAGCGAAGATCACTGAAGAGCACCGTCATGATCTTGGCGGTGGAGTCCCCCAACTGAATATCAGAATAGCCTTCCTTTCCCAACTCCTGTAGAAATTGGACGGGTACAAAACGCTTGATCGCTTGATTCAGTTGTACTTGATTGTCAACGGACCGTTGCAGGTCATCTGACAAGGCTTTGATTTTCTGATAGGCCCTTGAAAAACGATAGGAGAGAATAATCGACTGCGCAATAAAGAAGATGAAAACACCCAATACCGTCATATTGTCACTCCCCGTCAAACTGATAGAACTATAGTGTAAAATATCATTGCTTACCCCCAGAACAAAAGCCAGAAAGCCTGCTGCAAACATCCAAGCATTTTTTCGCTTGTAGTAAATAGCCCGAATCTGTCCTACTACAATGTAAAGCAATCCTACGCCCGTCAAGAGCTGGAAGTAGGTGACAAATTGTACATAAAATGAATTGGGACTAAACAAGATTACTGCAGAATAAATAGCAGCCGGAATGCTTAAAGACCAAACCTGCCAGCGGGCATATTCTTTAGGGAAAAGCGCATGGATATAGGAAATGAAAAACAAGGTCGCTAGGGTGTAGGTCAGGTAGTCAATCTTAAACAGGATCGGGTAAATATTAGCAGAAACCCATCCGTAGGCCAATTGTTCACCTGTGAGCAGCGTACGTATCGTGATGGCCAAGGCTGCTAAAGCAAAATACAAGAGAGAAAGATCCTGTCGTCTGAAGAAAAAAACAATGAAGTGATACAGCGAAATAATGAGCAAGGCACCAAATAAGAAGGCATCAATCATGGTATGCCAATTGGAGGAAGCTATCACCGCACTGGCTGTTCCCAGCGTAATGGCGGTGGGAATACCAATATTGCGCGTATGATAGTTGGAAATCTGCAGAATAATTTCAAGTTGATCTGCACGGTTATCGAAAACATAAGGTTGGTAGGTATAATCAGGAGTCGCCTCACTGGGGTCACAAGTGACCTGTCCATTTCGATGCACTAATTCTCCATTGAGCAATAACTGATAGGCAGAATTGATCTGTTTAATGGCGAGGGCTAGCTTTATCTGGGGTAGGCCCTCTATGACTAATCGAAAGCTCGCACAACCTTGTCCTTGCTCAAAGGATTGCTTAATCGTTGATTCTCCCCAAGTATCGGGGAGGTAGATGTATGAATTATTGGCTGTGACAGGAAAACTATCTACTAGTTGATGAGGAAGATAGGACCATTCTCCTACCAATTGTATCATGTCTTCCGCTTTGGGATTCCAATCTAGCACACGCAAAACACCCGCCTTGGCTTCTCGTTCGATGATTGGCGCGCTCTTTTCTTGGCAACTCATGCAGCCAAAGAAAAGAATCCAAATCGAAAAGCTAACGCTAAGCGTGGCCAGCCTCCACTTCCTATTAGGTGTAGTCATGTGTTTCACAGTTGGACCCAAGTACTAATAAACGCACAAATTACAAAATGAAATGAAGGGCTAAGCATAAGTGGTCCCAAGAACATGTTTAAATTCTAATAATTGGACTACGAAAGTCTCTTTGTTGCTGACACTTCGTTCGAAAAAACGGCTTGGTAACTAAGGCTACCATCCCCTTTTCCTGCCTCGTTTCAGCAAAAATGAACGATTCTCACCTCAAAGATCAAAACTTAAACATGTTCTAAGATTTCCAAGGAATAAAAAGCTGGTCTCGGCCATGTTTTTCTAGTCTCCGCTCCAACTTTATCATAAGTCCAATCACTAGAATCATCGCCAGGACAAAAGCCATGAATAGCATAAAGCCCGAAAGAAAGTCTTTGAGCAACCATCGAATTCCCGCAATACATAGGGCAAATAGCGACCAATTTAGAAACAGAAAAAAAATGGATTGGAAAATGACCAGCAGCTGGAGAATCGAGGAACCCCATTTCAAGTTCTTGGTATTAGAGGGGCCGTTTTCATAAGCATGTAAGCCCTTTCTTCGGGATAAATACTTCATGACCTCTTGTAAAACCATCAAGAGCGTCATGAAATAGATGAGTTTCTCCAATGCAGCAAAATGACTTTGTGCCGCCCACTGCATACTACTTCGGGCAAAATATACCCAAAATACAACTGCACCACTAATGAGTAATGCAAGAGGAATGTAGAAAACAAAGGTTTGAATCAAATGCTTATGTAGGACGGCCTTGATATCAGTCTGCTTTAATTCCAGGTTAACTTTGAAAGGAAGCGTTAAGGCATAGGCCGCAACAACAAATACGAAAAGTGCATAGAGTGGACCGAGAAAGGTCTCATAAAGCAAGTCATAGTAGATGATCAATAAGGAAAGCAAAACGAAAAAGATCGTTAAGGCAGGGAGTGCAATCAATACAGCCATTAACTTTCTTTTCGACCCTTTCATCAGTAGTTTTTTATTATTTCCATTATCCATTATCCATTATCCATTATCCATTATCCATTATCCATTAAACCTATTTCCTTTTCCACACCTGACTTTCTGCACTCACGTCGACATCCCATTCGCGAGCTGGATTAGGGATGTACTTAGGGTCATTGTCCTGCGTCGGAAAGCTAAGCGCCACCTGTAGGAGTTGATCAAAATTACTTTTACGATCAGCTTCTTCCAGCTGTTCTAGCAGGTTGGTTTCTTCAAAAGGATCAACTTTCAAATCAAAAAACTGTTGGGCTTGCCGATCGGCACCGAGATATAATTTATAACGTTTATTTCTCAGGACTCGATCTCTGAAGTGGAATTGATTTTCGACACCCTTATCGGTCAATTTAGCGTTGTTTCCGCCGCCCATTCCTAGTATCCATTCCCTTTGGTTTTCTTGATTCTCTCCTGTTAATACTCCTTTGAATGACTGTCCGTCTATGGTGATACTAGCGTCCAGCTTGGAAAGCTCAATACCTGCTAGTTCCAAGCAAGTAGGGTAGAAGTCAGTGAAGTCAATCAGGGCTTCGGTTTCTTGCCCCCCTGTAATCTTGGCGGGCCAACTGGCAATGAAGGGGGCGCAGATTCCCGATTCAGTTGTTCTTGCTTTACCGCCTTGAACTTTCTTCCCTTTGTATCCTCCGCTTACTTGTCTCGTTGTCCCATTGTCGGTCGTCCAAATGATCAAGGTGTTCTCTCGCTGGCCTGATTCCTCCAGGGCTTGGACCAGCTGTCCCGTTATTTTATCGGCATATCGTACCATGGCTTTGTGCTTACCTAACTTATCATCAGCCACTTCATCCGGCGTATTGACAAAAGGGGTATGAGTGAGTACCATCGGAAAATAGATAAAGAAGGGCTCCTGCTTCGGTTGTTTAATAAAATCGACAATGAAGTTCTTGAAAACGTCTGGTCCAAACTCACCGGGGTAAGTTCGACTCCCTTCTTTGGTGAAAATATAAGGATCTTGGTATCTCTCTCCACTGGCTGGGATACCCGTTTCATAACCGGTCCACATGCAATATTCATCAAAACCATTGCGACTTAGTGCATCAGGTTCTACGCGAAAATCATCGATCTGCCACTTACCAGCAATACAAGTAGTGTAACCGGCCTTTTTCATTTCTTTGCCAATGGAAGGGTTCAGGTTCTCGTCGTAATGGGCTCCACCTCCCCAGCGTGGTACGTCCCAATGATTGACCCACCCATGCCGAAAAGGATACTGTCCGGTAAGAAAAGTAAGGCGAGTGGGGGTACATTGTGGCATTGAGTAAGCATTGTGGAACTTCAGTCCACTTTCAGCCAGGGCATCGACATTTGGCGTTTGGATATCTTCGGCGCCGTAAGCACTTACCCATTCTTTCCCTAGGTCATCCACTAGGATAATTAAAATATTAGGCTGAGTAGCTGCCGTTTCCTTGTGGGAAGAGGGGGTAGACTGGCAGGCCGCTGTCAGAAGACTTATGAATAAAAGGACGGTTATTCTCATGGTGTTAACTTAGATTGATAGTTAAAGGTAACTAGACTTCAGAAGTTTCACTGATCTCGCCCTAGAAAACTTCTGAAGTCTTTCTCCGTAGATGGGCATAACTACCGCTGCCCCTCCGCCCCATAAAATCGCAATAGAACATCATCCAAGAGCGGCTTCCAATTGGCCCAATTATGACCTTCGGGGACTTCCTGATAAGCAAAATCATAACCTTTCTCTTCCAATATCCCTTTTAGTCTTCGAGTAGCTACCTCTTTGTCATTGACCGTGCCGGTACTCAGGTAAATGTCGATGGGTAGTCGGGGACTATTGCGATACGCCTCGTAAATATCCGGACAAGGATGGGGTGCCGGAGACTGAATCCCCAATTTACCAAAAATGTCATTAGCCAGTAGCCCAAAGTACATCGAGTTGAGCCCGCCAAAGGAAAGACCAAGCATCGCCCGATTGACTCGACTCGTATCGGTAGCGTAGCTTTTATCAATGTGAGGTATCAATTCATCGCGATAGAAATCTACATATGTAGGATTGCAGAGAAATTGATATTCTCGCCGATTATCATTCCTATTGTCTGGACTGATGGCATCTACTAATATGGTGATAATGGGCTCAATTTTTTCCTTTTTGATGAGTCGATCCGTAATCTTCAATAGCTCACCTTGGTTTTTGTACCAAAATCCATCGGTTACATAAATAGTAGGATAGGAAAGCCCTTCCTGGTAACCTTTGGGAAGGTGAACCCAATATTGCAGATCATAGCCAAGGATTTTACTCTTTATCCGATGCTGTTCTGTTTTGCTTTTGTGTAATCCATCAGCAAGAGCAATTGGTAGCGCCTGCACAATCGGGGCTGGCTTGGCTTCCTGGACGGCTTCGGAAGTGGGACGCTTGCAACTAACACAAAGGAGGACGAGCAAGGCTATGCTGTAAGGTAAATTAGCATGGAAGTAAAGCATATAGTAGAAGAGTTGTGGGTGTTAAAAATAACAATCCATAAGATACACCCTTCCGAGTGAACCAATCCTCATTTTTAAGTGCTTTAGCAGACAAAACCACAAACTTGTCGAGTTGATTAAGGTCTTCGAGCTAGTTTGATTTTCGCCGCTGAATCCTTCAACTTTTTATTAAACTGAGCAATATCTTTATCGATTAATTGACGGAAAATATCTTCCACCTTCAGTAGTCGATTTTCTAAGACATCGGCCACCTCACTTTGTTGGTCGGTGGGCTTGAAATCAATACCACTACCATTTAAATCACTAGCCAGCGCACTCAATCGGCCATACAGTTGCATCGGTGATCGGAAGGCGTCTTCGCGAGCGCCGGTCAGATGAATGTCATATAAAGCGCTCGCCACTTCATCCGCGATCTTTTTCAGTCGACGAGCATCATCTACCGACTTTTTCTTCTCTAACTTTGGAGCCAGTTCGTCGAGTTGTGCCCGGATCATTTCCACCTCATTGATCATGCCGACCGCTGTATTCATGGCATCCCGTAATTCTATTAACAAGGCCACTTGCGCCTCAATATCTTCCACTGACCCTTCGGCATTAGGATCTTTGAGTACGGTGAGTGTTTTTTCAATGACTTTTTCATCAGCTCGGAATCGCACGGTGTAGTCTCCTGGAACAACTCGTGGTCCTAATTGTCCCATCCAAAGATCCAAATCCCAGGTCACTAGCGGACGCCAACCTTCTCCATTCAATTCTACCCAAGGGCGGCCAGGAGGAGGGGTCAGTAAGCGAGGCTTGTCGGTAGGTTCATAGCGTAGATCCCAGTGAGTTCGGTTGAGGCCTACTGCGTTTTTAGGTTTTAAAACCCGAATGATGCGTTTGTCCTGGTCTAGGATTTCAAGAACGGGATCTTTTTGCAAAGTGTCTTTCAGGAAATAGTTGATATCAGCCCCATAGGTGGGATTTCGACCACTATTAAAACTCGGCCCATCTGTTTTTATGCTTTCTTTTTGATTAAAGCGATAGGCGGGACGTAGGTCGAGCAGTGCGATATCTTTTCCGAGTTCATTTTTGGCGTAATTTCTTATGGCCCCGATATTATCGAGGATATAGTAGCCTCGGCCATAGGTTGCCACCACTAGGTCATCAAAATGTTCTTGTATTTCGAGCCAATAGACCGGGGATGGCGGGAGATTGGATTTGAGCGGCACCCAATTTTGGCCATCGTCAAAGGTGAGGAAAATACCATTGTCCAAACCTACATACAACATGCCCGGCATTTTGGGGTCTTCTTTCACGACATGGGCAAAACTATGTACACTTTTGGGAATGGAAGCACTGATTTTAGTCCAGGTGGCTCCATAATCATCTGTTTTGTAGACGTAGGGATCAAAATCACCCATTTGGTGCAAATCTACTGTAATGTAGGCCGTGCCTGCGGCATAGCGTGAAGGCTCGATATTGGCAATCGTACCCCAAGCTGGGAGGTCGGGGATATTTGCCGTTAGATTTTTCCAGTTCTTGCCTCCATCTCTGGTGAGCTGCACTTGGCCATCATTGGTGCCGACCCAAATTAAACCCGTTTCCAAATCAGATTCTTCAATGGCAAATAAGGTAGCTCCATCAAAAGTCATCAGGTTATCAATAGCGACACCACCGGAGTTTTGCTGGTGGTCTTTTAGATTTAGCGTCAAATCGGGACTAATGATTTGCCAACTTTGGCCGCCGTCATCAGATTGATGTACAAATTGGCTACCCACATATACGCGATGCTTGACGTGTGGAGAAAAACTCAAAGGAAAATTCCAATGCCAACGGTATTTCATATCGGCTGGAGCCGATCCGTAGCCCGCCTCTGGCCAAACCCGAACTTCACGAGCATAGCCCGTACGAAGATCAAAACGTTCCAATCCACCGTCATAACATCCCGACCAGATGATATTATTGTCATTGGGATCCGCTTTGGCAAAACCACTTTCACAACCGCCTACACCTCGCCATAAGCCAACGGGGATATAACCTTGCTGGCTATTGCTGGGGCCGCGGTAGGACCAACCATCTTGGCGATTACCATAAACATAGTACGGAATTTGATCATCTACCGATACATGATACATCTGAGCAATGGGCAGTACGATCCGATTGAAACTTTTACCCCGATTGAGGCTCATACTTGCGCAGCCATCGTGGGCTACCATCATGCGATCAGGAAGCTGGGGATCGATCCACATATCATGATTGTCACCATGTGGCACACTCATACGCTTCCAAGTTTTTCCCCCATCAATTGACTTTAGTAATGGATTAGCATTTGAATAAATTATATCTGGGTTTGTTGGATCTATCTCAATATTC
>Ga0209578_10001334_pt1 | contig 23411 bp, 26 predicted proteins | sample tdAd472_FD_187127 | JGI IMG/M metagenome (GOLD analysis project Ga0209578, IMG submission 187127) | Marine sediment microbial communities from the Atlantic coast under amendment with organic carbon and nitrate - tdAd47.2 (SPAdes)... | ecosystem: Environmental > Aquatic > Marine > Coastal >...
ATATGCCAGCCGTTGCCCGTGGGTTTGCCGAACGCGCCTTTAAGGTGAGCATCGTAGTAGGAGCTCGGGGCCAAGTTGGCTTTGAGAGTGCTGGCAATGTTATTCATGCCAACGACTCCCCTTGCAGGCGGGAATTGATAAACGCCTGCACGTCTTCTTCACGGTAACGGACAAGCCGCCCGGATTTAACGTATGGAAGGTTGTAGCGTTTCGTCGCCCGCCATACGGCGAGGGTGCCAACGGATATGCCGAGTATCCGTGATACATCCTCTTTGGTGAGAAGTCGCTGGGTCATCTTGCATTACCTCAGTTTGATTAACTGCCACGAACGCCATGCTCGTTGGCTCTGAGATAATGAAATAGGCTGTGGGTAGGGGGCGCTGAGAGTGGAAATAAGTTAATTCAGGAGTGGAAAAAACTTAGCTCCATAGCGGTTCATCTGTACCCTTGTCTGTGTAGGCCCAGATCGCATTGACGTATTCAATTAGCCCGCGTTTGCGATCCCAAATTGTCACTGTCTTGTGAGAATCGTGCGTATAGAAATAGTCTAAAGGATCTTCATAGTCTTCTTTGATCCAATCGAGTACGCAGCCGTAATCATCCGGATAGCCTTTGCCTCTTGCCGCCACGAGGTCAAAATTCGACTTCATCAAATCAATTAGTTCCTGCATGAATAACCTGAATGCGTCGACGGCTTTTTGGGATGCTTTTTCATCGCCTTCTAGGTCAGAGATAGAGAATTTTAGAAAATCGATAAACAGATATGCAGATTCCATCATCGGGCGGTCATGCTCCCAGCGGCCACCAATCGCCTTGTAGTCGCGGAAGGTATCCTGGAGTTCGCGAAGATGACCACTTGTCATTGCACTGTCTCCGCGCAATCGCATCAGGAGCTTCATTGCCTGTGTCTCAGAAGCACCCCTCTTGACCATTTGCGAGATGAAATAGCAATTCACCTCTCTTGTATCGTTATCGTACTTCGTTGGCCGACCAGAATTATAAGCGCAATGTTCCAAGAATTTTTCTGGCACCCAGCCCATGTTGTAGCCGATTAGACGGCATACGAATATTCGCAATCTATCCATTGCGCGATATGCATGGCTCTCGTGTGAATCAAATCGATTGTCGGGTTCCCTTAGACGAGCATCATGTTCTTTGAAGCTATTGATTAGCCCGCTGAAGAGTTCCTCTTTTTCTTCGTGAGATGCATGATTAATTAGTTCCCATGCAGTTTTCAGCTCCTGCATACGTTTTGGATCAGTCACGTTCGCTAGTCCCTTCGTTAGACATGCTCAGCATTGCCGCCGTCGCTGTATCTATGGACGCACGGACAGGGTCATTGTGCAATCGGGCATAGACCTGAGTCGATTGCTGGGATTTGTGGCCGAGTGATTTGCCGATGATTTGAAGGCTTGCCCCGGCAATCGCCTGATAGCTGCCGAAGGTGCGCCGGATATCATGCAGTCGGATATCCATAAGACTGGTCGGCAGTTCGATGTTCCGCTTCTTTGCTATTGTCTGAACGAATTTAAACAAGCTGCCAATCTCATGGTCCGGGGGCAGGGTGTTCTTTGCTTCACCAATCAATGCCACCAGTGCTTCATTTTGAGACCATGCATAGATCGTCGCGCGTTGCTTAATGCGTGTCCAAGCCTTCTTGGGGTCCATGAGATAGCCGCTCTTGCTGGTCTCGCTGGGGAATACCCAAGGGCTTCCCTTTCCGGCCTTTAAACGCCGTTCCAATACTTCCTCAGCTTTAAGGGATAGGGGAACCTCAATAGGCTCCCCGTTCTTACTGTCCGGTATCCGCCAGGTCTTGTTGTGCCAATCGACCTGTTCCCAGCGCATTTGCAGAACATTGGTTTTACGTGCGCCTGTAAACAGCGAGATATAGATATAATCCCGCGCCACTTCGTTGTGTTCGGCCTCTAGCGCCTTCAGGAGCAACGGCATTTCATTTGGCAGGATATAGCGGTCCCGTGACTTCTCTTTGAACTTCTTGATCCCCTGCGTCGGATTCGCGCCATCCCAGCCCCATTCTATCGCCTTGTTGAACATGGAACGTATGCGCTCAAGCATACGGTTGGCTTGGTACAGGCCGTTGTTCTCTCGTATCCGCAAATGCAGGGTCTTGATCTCGTATTTGCTGATATCTGAAATCTTTCGATTGAACCAATGCGACAGGAACTTGTTGATCTCGCGTTCGTCGTAAGCCCAAGACTTCTTTTCAACCTTGCTGTAACGATCCATATACAGTTCAAAAAGCTGCTTTAGGGTAATCTCTTTACGTAACCTGTTTTTCTCGACATTCGGATTGTCGCCACCGGCCAAGGCCCCCTTGGCTTTCGTCGCTTCCCTGCGTGCGTTCTCTATCGTCATATCAGGGAACGTCCCCAACGTGACCCGTACAGGCCGCCCTTGATGCTTCTGGTATAGTTGGAAGGCCTTGTTGCCGTTCGCCGTCACACGGATAATTAGTCCGCTCACACGGGTATCCTTAAACGAATACCGTTTGCCCGAAGGGGGCAGAGGCAAGGCTCCCAATACGGCCTTGGTGAAGTTAAAGGATTCATTCGGGGCTACCATGGGGCTACCTATTTGCGTTAAAATCAGGAATCTATGAACATCCTGATTAAACGAAGTAACCCATAATAGATAGTAATAAGAATATGTTATTACACATCAGGCATATACGTTAAACAAAAGCCCTATTGGCTCATAACCTGAAGGTCGCAGGTTCAAATCCTGCTCCCGCAACCATTAAAAAACCCCCGTGGCAAACGCCCGGGGGTTTATTAATGCGGGCAAGTCATATCAGCACGGGCCCGACCCGAGGCCCATGCCCGTTTACATCCGATCCGCCAATTCCATGGATTCCCGCCTGCGCGGGAACGGCGTCCCGCCAGCGGCGCGTGCCGCGCCGGGCGGTCCTGCCGATCCTGCTCCCATTGTGCGAAGTGGGCGGCACGCCTTCCGATCACCAAGCTTGAAGCCGTTCCGCAAGGGGCGGCTTTTTTAGCAGCAGCCATGCCCCGACCCCGACCCGGGTCCGGGACCGGCGAGCATTACCCAATAGCCGCAGGTGATGTTTCGCAATGGGGTCATGAATTCGTCACCGGATTGTCATGGCGCGCGACTAAAAGCATGCACGCGAGCGAGAACGGGCGCTGTCGGGGCGCCCGTGTTTTTTGTGATGCGCCGGCTGGGATTCCGTGGTGCAGACAGGATATCGCTGGTGCGAGATGGTGAATGTTTAGAATGCAGATTTACATAATATGGCGTGCACATAATAAAAATTTACACATTTCGTGATGAATACTATATATTGTGCATATATCACTATGGTGGCAGAGACATGGTGTTGTTTATCGGTTTGGGGTCTGCTTTGACGGATATCGTTGCGGCTTTCGTGCGGCATGGGGAATTTCACCGGCGCGCAGATGTGCCGAGCGCGCACTTGCCGTACCCGCTGACCGCCGAGGGCGAGGCTCAGGCCAAGGCCGGTACACGCGAGCTGCTCGACTTCGCCGCATCCCGCAATTTGCGCATTGCCCCCGTCATCGACAGTTCGAACCTCCTGCGCGCCTGGCAGACCGCCGGCATTTTTTCAGCCGGCGTGCAAAAGCATACGGGTGAAAAAGTTTCCGTCGCCGGGTTCGACGACCTTGCCGAACGGTGTCTCGGCAGTGCCGCCAATTTGACACTCGATGAAATCGACGCGGTGATGGCCGACGATCCACGGTTCGACGTGCCGCCGGAGAATTGGAAGTCCAGCAGCGACTACCGATTACCACTGTTGGGTGCGGAATCTCTCGCGGATGCCGGGCGTCGCGTGGTGCGGCATGTCTATGCGCGGATCTCCGAGTCCTTCGGCGCCGGCGCCGGCGGTTTTCTGAAAATATTCGTTGGTCATGGAGCCGCGTTCCGTCATGCCGCATCGGATATGGGCGCGCTGGACAAGGCCGACATTGCCGGACTGTCGATGTTTCACTGCCGCCCGGTCTTTCTGGAGCGTACATCGGAAACGCAATGGCGGCATATCGGCGGCGACTGGAAAGTCCGCAATTCCGGTGACGTGGCGATGGACTGATATGCAAACGGGAATGGCAAGATGACACTGATCAGATACGACAGCCCGGTGCCGGAATACGCAGGCCTTGAATGGCTCGGCGGACGGTTGCCCGTCGAGGCGGAATCCTGGCCGTCGATGAACAGCTATTCGTCGATTGACGGCAGTGACGATGCGATGGCGGCGATGGCCGACGAAATTCACGCCTATGCAGCGGTCAAGCCCTGGCTGTGGCCGAGCCGCCCGCATCTGTTCTTTTCCGACATGCACGCCGATGCCGATGCTTTTCTGCGCTCGCTGGTGGCGTCCGGCGGTGTGGCCAAAACCGGCCCCGCCGATTCCGATATGGAACTGACCGCGTTCGGCCGTGCCGCCTGCTTCGTGATCGGCGGCGACTGCTTCGACAAGGGGCCGGCAAACCTGCGCCTGCTCGAAGTGCTGGGGTATCTTCGCGACACAGGTGCCGACATTGTTAATCTGGTCGGCAATCACGACCTCCGGACCTTCATCGGCCTCGCGTCGGCAGGTGTCAAAGACCCGCGTCATGCGCATCTGTTTGTGCGCATGGGCAAAAAGGCCGTGCCGCTTTTCAGGGAAATCTTCGATCGTTATGTCGCGGGGGGCGATAAGGCATACAAGCATTACGACGATGCCGATATCCGTGCCGAGCTTTTCCCGGGCGCGGACTGGCGGCGCGATTTTCCCGATGCGGCCAAGGGTGTCATTCCGGATGCCAAGATTGCCAAGGAAATCCGCCGCATCGCCGAAAAGACGCGGGAGTTCGAAGCCCGCTGCGCCAAGCTCGGCCTGACGCTCGGTATGGTCTATGCAGCGCTCGAACATGCGCGCCGTGAATTCCTGCAGCCCGGCGGCGCGTTCTCGTGGTTCTTCGAGGACATGCAACTTGCGCACCGCGCCGGTTCGATTCTGATGCTGCACGCGGGCGTCGACGACGATGTCGCGGCGTTGTTGCGCAAGGGCGGCATCGATGCGTTGAACGGCGCGTACCGTAAAGCGTTCAAGAACGACCTGTTCGATCTTTACAACGGGCCACTCGGCAATGTCTTCCGTACCAAATACCGCACGTCCGATATGCCGTTCACCGAAAAGGGTCTCGAGGATATTCACGCCGCCGGCATCTACGCGATCATGCACGGACACCGGAATTTGTGCGCCGGACAGCAGATCACGCTACGTCAGGGGCTGTTGAATTTCGAGTGCGACGCGTCAGTCGACAGCACAACGCGCAAGCATGAAGGGCTCGCGGGACCCGGCGGGGCAGTGACCATCGTCCACCCGACGGCGCGGGTGTTTGCCATCAGCACCGACTATCCTTTGATCAAGGACTTCAAGCCGACCGAATTCTGCCATCTGACAACGATCATCTGATCGCCGCCGAAGAAATAAGTCACACAACGGCGCCCGTGCATGTCTCGCCGTGTAATAAATTTGAAATATAAGTTTCATAATTATTGGTGCTGATATCTCTCCACTTGCGGTGGGCCTGAAGGCTACTCTAGCCTACTAGCGGTCAGGGTCGTCGCAAGCCGGTACACGGCTTGTGTGCCTGACGGCGAACCTTGGGAGAGAGCCATGCCCGAAGCGACAGCAAAACCGGGAACCTCGGCGCGTGCCAAGGCGACCGCCCGGAAGACGGCGGCAAAAACCGCGAATACCCCGGCAAAGCCGCGCGCTGCGAAAAAAGCGCCGGCGGCAAAGAAAGCGCCGGTGGCAAAGAAATCGCCGGCGGTAAAGAAAGCACCGGCTGCGAAGGTAGCGTCCACGAAAAAGGCGGTTGCCCCGAAGGCAGCGCTGACGAAAACCGCAGCGGAAAAAGCACCGATGTCGAAACCGGCGCCGAAGAAATCCGCCAGCCCTCCGGCCAAGACGGATAAGACGGCGGCCAAGCCGAACCGTGAAGCGACGAAGAAACAGTTGAAGAAAGCTGCTGCGGCGCAAGCAGCACGGGAAAAGGCGGAAAAGAAACGCGCCCGCAAGGAAGCACGCGAAAAGAAAGCTGCCGAAAAAGCCGAGGCGGCGAAAGCGAAAAAGCTGAAACACGTTAAAGAGAAACTTGCGAAGCGGGCCAAGAAGGCACAGCGCAAGCTGACCGAAAAACAAACCAAGGCGCGCGGCAAAGGTAAAGCCAAGGTCGAGTTCGAAGGCACGATGCTGCGCGACGAGGCGGTCGCCTATTTCGATGCCGTGGTAAACGGACTCAGAAACGGCAGCATCCAGTTCAAGCAGGGTAAGGAGACGCTGGCCATAAACCCGGCCGGTAAAGTCGATATATCGCTCAAGGCGCGTACCAAGGGAAAACGCGAGCGCGTGACCTTCGAGTTGTCGTGGGAAGCCTGCAAACCCGATGCCATCAGCGTATCGTCGGGCTGAGCCGGAAAGCCGGGATAAAGGCGACGATCATGGCCAAGCAGGAATTGTTCGAGCATGTGAGCTTGCAGGACCGCAAGTCCATCAAGAAATATCTCAAGGCGCTGACCTCCGGGATCGGCAACGGCATGTTGTCACTGGCCGATAACGACGGCGAGATCACACTCAGTCCGGACGGGCTTATCCGCCTCAATGTCAGCGTACAGCGTGACGATCAGCGCAACGAACTTCACATCGTTCTGGGCTGGACCGAGGAAGACGACGAAGCCTCGTCGGACCCCGGCACCCTCGTTATACGCGCGGACTGAGCAGCTATGTTCGTCAACGAAGGCGTCGAGGAAAATCTGCGGTTTCTGGTCATCGAGGTCCAGAAGCAACTCGACCGTACGGTCGACTATATCCGCGATCCTAACCTAGCGCTTCTCGACAGCATTCTCAGCCGTGACGACTACATCGACAATCTGAAGACCGCTATACAGCGCAAATGTTTTTCCAACGCCGCCAATGGCGTCAATGGCGCCAACGACGATGCGGCACGTGCCGAATCCCTCAAAACGGTTGTCGTCGTCGCCTCCAACCTCGAGCGGATTGCGGATTTCTGCGAAAAGATCGTGCGTCAGTTGACTTACATCGAAGACGAGGACGTACTGAAAAAGTATAACTTCGATGAATTGTTCGCCGCCGTCATCGAAGGAGTGGCGTTGATCGAGGATGTGGTGCTCCGCGACAACTTCAAGACCGCTCTTGTGCTGTGCCGCATCGAGGACCGTATCGACTCGCTTTATGCGGCGATGTTCTCGGAGATCCTGGCCGAGTTGTCGCTCGGGCGTCGGACGCAAAGCCTGGTAACGGCGCTGTTTATCGCGCGGTATCTGGAGCGCATGGGGGATGCGCTGCTGAATATCGGTGAAGCGGCGATGTCTTCGTTCCTGGGCGAGCAGATCAAGATCGGCCAGTACGATGTGCTCGAGGAGACGCTGGAAGCCGCGCACCTTAAAACGGAATTCGGTGACGTCGCGCTGGAAACGGTCGGTGAAACCAAGTCCGGCTGCCGTATCGACCGGGTGTCGGCACGCAATGCGGACGATTCATCGCAAATGGTGATTTTCAAGGAAGGCGCCCGCAAGAAACTGGCGCGCGAAAAAGCCGGCGTCGATTATTGGGATGCGTTGATGCCGGGTATCGCGCCGGCGATATATGCGCATCGGCGGAGCGGCGATAATGCTGCCCTGCTGTTCGAGTTTCTCGACGGTGCGACGTTCGAACAGATTTTGATGACCGGATCGGCACGCGAGACGGATACGGCGTTGCACCAGATTTGCATGTCGCTCCGTACTGTGTGGCGAAAGACGCAGCAACCGTGCACGGAAAGCGCCGGTTTCGTTGCGCAAATCCGCGCACGGCTCGACGATATTAATTCCGTCCATCCGGATTTCGCGGAGAAGACCAGCCGCATCAATGACGTTGCCGTGCCGGCTTTTCTGGAACTGCTCGATCAGGCCGAAGCCATCGAGAATGCGACGTACACACCGAAGCAGGTTCTGGTGCATGGTGACTTCAACGTCGACAATGTCATTTTCGACGCAAAGACGAACCGTGTGCGCTTCATCGATCTGCATCGCGCAGCGATGAAGGACTATGTGCAGGACGTGTCGGTTTTTCTGGTGTCCAATTACCGGCTGCCGGTCTTCGAGCCGCCGTTACGTGCTCGAATCCATCAGGCGATCAACGGCTTCAAGACCTTCGCCGTCGATTTTGCCGACGAAATCGGCGACACGACTTTCGAACGGCGGCTGGCGCTGGGTGTGGCTCGGTCGTTCATCACCTCGACGCGGTTCGTACTCGATGAGGAATTTTCCCAAGATATGATATTGCGCGCGCGCTTTTTACTGGAAAGCGTGGTTGCGGACCGTGGGCGCCGGGGGTCAAAATACCGGCTGCCAGAAGAGGTCCTGCTTGGCTGACAAGAATTTCAGAATCGGTGTGGTCGGCACGCCCGGCAAGTGGTCCACGCTCGCGCTCGTCGATGCCGTGCGCAACCGGACCGGCGGATGCACGCTCGTCGACATGGCGTCGGTCAGCGCATCGCTGTCCGATGGGCGGGTCATGTACGGCGACGAAGACCTTGCCGCCTTCGATGCGTTGATCATCAAGAAAATCGACGAAGTGTATTCACCCGCCGCGCTCGACCGACTTGAAGTGCTGCGCTATCTGGAGCGGCGAGGCGTGCGTATTTTCTCGAAACCGTCGACGCTGCTCGGATTGATCGACCGGCTATCGTGCACGGTGACATTGTCGGCCGGCGGGATCGCCATGCCGGAAACCGTCATTACCGAGGATACCGGAAGTGCTGCTGACGCGATTTTGCGGTTCGGCAAGGCGGTCTTGAAGCCGTTGTTTTCGACCAAGGCACGGGGCATGGCCGTGATCTCCGTTGACGATGACGGCTGGCGCCGCGACCTTGTGTCCTTTGCAGAGAAAAACCGGGTTCTGTATGTGCAGAAGATGCTGCACATGCCGGGCCGCGATCTGGGTGTCGCGTTCCTGGGCGGGCAGCATGTCGCGACGTATGCGCGCGTCGGCAACGAAAAAAGCTGGAACACGACCATCAACAGCGGCGGCAAGTACGAAGCCGTCGATCCGTCGGCGGAGATCATAGAACTGGCGACACGTGCCCAGGCCCTGTTCGATCTGGATTTCACTTGTGTCGATGTTGTCGAGACCGATGACGGCCCCTTGGTATTCGAGGTCAGCGCTTTCGGCGGGTTCCGTGGTCTCAAGGATGCACACGGGATCGATGCCGCCGCTATCTACACGGATTATGTCATGACGGCGCTGGGGACGCCCATCGGACCATGAATACCGTGCCGCCGACGATTGCCGCATTGCAGGCGCGAGTCGGAGCCGGACATGCCGCAGAGCACCGTATCGCGATTGCATGCGGCGGCTGTACGGTAGCGCTGAACAGCAACTCGGCACCGCTGATCGCCAATCTTGAAGATTATTTCCAGGCCTTTCCGGCGAAGCCGGATGCGCCCGCCGATATCCACATCACGGCCTTGCAGATGCCCGAGCCGGATCTCGGTCTCGACTATCGCGACTGGCCCCGAGAAGCCGGCAAGACCGGGCGTAAGGACAGCTATGTCGATCTTACCGACGGGCGGGCGCTGCGTAAGGCCAAGACCGGTATGCAGTACCTGATCGGCGACAGCGAAAAGACGATTTTCGGCGACTGTTTGAAGAACGACAATCAGGTCGTCAATTTTGTCATCGCGCAGCAGATCGGCTGGCTGATGAAGCGGGGCTGGGTATTGTGTCATGCGGCGGCGGTGGCGATGCATGGGCGGGGCGTGGCCATCAGCGCTTTTTCTGGTGGCGGCAAATCGACGCTGGCGCTGCACCTGATGAATCAAGGGCTGGATTTTGTTTCCAATGATCGCACGCTGATCTCGGCTTCGGGGTCGGCACCACAAATGCATGGCGTGCCGAAACATCCGCGTATCAATCCCGGGACGATCCTGAACAATCACGCGCTTCGCGGACTGCTGACGGATGCCGATGCCGAACGGCTTGGGGGACTTTCTAAAAGTGCGCTTTGGGCACTCGAGGAAAAGTACGACGCACGGATCGATACGCTGTTCGGCGCCGGCCGCTTCCGCTTGGACGCGACACTCGACGCGATGATGATCCTGAACTGGTCGCACACGTCTGCTTCGCCGACAGCCATTCACGAAGTCGATATCGCCGCGCGGCCGGACTTGCTGGCCGCAGTGATGAAAGCGCCGGGCCCGTTTTTTGAGCCCGAAGGCACGGCGACGCCCGTCGGCATCGTTCATCCGGAGACCGCCGATTACATACCCGTGTTGTCGAAGGTCCCGGTGTTCGAAGCGACCGGGCGCACCGATTTCGATGCGGCCAGCGCGTTCATTGCGGATTTTCTCAAGCGATAACAGCCTGCGGATTACCACCAAGCTGGCAATATACGGGCTAACGAGAATCAAAAAACACGCACATTTTGCTAATCCATGAGAAAATTATGGAAATTAACTTATTGTTTTAAAGCAATAAAAATCCTGCGCTTTGAGATTTGACATGATTCTGCAATACTTTCGGCATGAAGCTGAAATATGCACTTATTGCGGTTTTCATACTTGGCGTGGCGCTTCCCGCGACGGCGTCGATCGACCCGAACTTCGAGCGTCACAAACGGGTCACGGCCTGCAAGCTCAACGCCACCGAGATTACCGTGCTTAATGCCCGCTGGAACAAGCTGGCGATGCGCCACTTCATGGCCTCGACGGAAGCGCGAATCGATCCCCGCGCTGCCGAGCGGGTGCGTCGCGAGATCGACAAGGAACTCGATGCACTGCGCCGCGAATTCGGCCCGGCGTGCGTTCTCGACATTATCTGATGGCGCCCTGACGCGATCCTTCTGGCGTCACATTTCCTTCATCAACTTGTTCGCAAAGCTTCACGCTCAGCCGTGTCCACGGCGGTAATATCCGCCCAAGACCAACCCCTGAGTTCGGTAAAGTGAATGATGTCGATGTCCAGCACGGACACCGGGAACGTGCAGCCTGATCTGCTTCGCAAACGATGGATCAGTGCGTGCGCGCGGACCGATTGCCGCCACCTTGAAATGCTTGCGGATGGGCTGGGCCTTGACCCGGCGGCCTTCGATATGTTGCGCCCCGCTGAGAACGGCCTGGTCATGGTGCGCTGCCGCGCCGGCGGGACCGGGCAAAAGTTCAATGCCGGTGAAATGACCGTGACGCGGTGCAGCGTGCGCAGCGCCACGGGCCATGTCGGTCACGGGTACGTCGCCGGACGGGACCGCACGCACGCCGAACTGGCGGCGCGTCTCGACGCGCATTTCCAGGCGATGAACGACGATCAGGCGGTCCTGATCGTCGCCGAATTGGAAGAGCGGATCGCCGAGCAGGCGAACCGCCGCCAGCAGAAATCGGCGCCGACGCGGGTCGAATTTTTCACCATGGTGCGGGGCGAAGACGAATGAGCACGGCAATGGAACAAGATGTCCTGTTGTGTGGGTTCGGCGACCCGGTCGATGACAGCGGGCGCGCATTCCGTGCGTTACTGAACGCGATGGCACATCCGGGCACGGTGTTCCCAGTGCAAGGCCCTAAGGAGCACCCCGCCGCGCTCAGCGATGCCGCCAGTGCCGTGCTGTTGACGCTCTGCGACTATGCGACCCCGGTGTGGCTGAACGACAACCTAGCCGTCGGCGAGGTGCATTCGTACCTGCGCTTCCATACGGGTGCGCCTTTTACCGATGCCCCCGCGCGCGCTGCGTTCGCCGTGCTCGATCAAGGCTTCGAGCCATTGATGGCGGCCCGGTTCTCGCCGGGAACGCTGGACTATCCCGATCGCGCCACGACGGTCATCGTCGAAGTCGAGAGATTTGGTGACGGCGATATGGCGCTTCTTTCCGGGCCCGGGATAGAGACGACGACGGCACTCGCCGTTACCGGTCTGCCGCTGTCGTTCTGGGAAGACATGCAAACGAACAACGCCGGCTTCCCGCTCGGTATCGACGTCATTCTGACCGCGCCTGGCGAACTGTGTGCCATTCCCCGCAGCGTGACCATCGAGGTGCCCTGATGTACGTAGCAGTCAAAGGCGGTGAGAAGGCGATCGACAGTGCGCACCGGTTGCTGGCCGAGGAACGGCGCGGCGACCCGGCGGTGCCGGAGATTGGCACGGATCAGATCGACGCGCAGCTAGGCCGTGCCGTCGATCGGGTCATGACCGAGGGTGCGCTGTACGACCGCAAACTGGCGGCGCTGGCGATCAAACAGGCTGCCGGCGACCTGATCGAAGCGATATTCCTGATCCGCGCCTATCGGACGACCCTGCCGCGCTTCGGTTATAGCGCCCCGCTCGACGTGCATGGCATGCGGGCAAGGCGCCGCATTTCGGCGACGTTCAAGGATCTGCCCGGCGGCCAGGTGCTCGGCCCGACATATGACTACACGCATCGTCTGCTTGATTTCGCGCTGGAAGCCGAAGGTGCGGCGCGGGACGCAGCCCCGGCGGATGCCGGCGCCGACGTCGTCGAACTGTCGGACGCCATGCCGCGCGTACTCGAACAACTGGCCCGCGAGGGCCTGATCGAAGATGCCGTTCCGCCCGCCGACGACGGCGATGCCGAGGTTGGCGATATCACCCGGACGCCGCGCGAATTTCCCGCCGGGCGCGACGTGCGTCTGCAATCGCTGGCGCGCGGGGATGAAGGGTTTCTGCTGGCGCTTGGGTACTCGACGCAGCGTGGCTATGGCCGTACGCACCCGTTCGCCGGTGAGATCCGCATCGGTGAGGTGACCGTTGAATTTGTCCCGGAAGAACTCGGCTTTGCCATTGAATTGGGCGACATCACGATTACCGAGTGCGAAATGATCAACCAGTTCCAAGGCTCGGCCGAGCAAAAACCGACCTTCACGCGGGGGTACGGGCTCGGCTTCGGGCAGGTCGAACGCAAGGCCATGTCGATGGCGTTGGTCGACCGCTCGCTGCGCGCCGACGAGCTTGGCGAAGCCCGCAACGCCCCGGCGCAGGACGAGGAATTCGTGCTGTCGCATGCCGACAACATCGAGGCGACGGGCTTCGTCGAGCATCTGAAGCTGCCGCACTACGTAGATTTCCAGTCGGAACTGGAACTGGTCCGCAAGATGCGCGCCGAACATGACGCGCGCCCGGCGGCACACAAGACGGAGGCGGCGGAATGAGTGCGCAACCCGGCGGTTATAACTTCGCCTATCTCGACGAACAAACGAAGCGCATGATCCGCCGTGCCATTCTCAAGGCCGTCGCGGTGCCAGGCTATCAGGTGCCATTTGCATCGCGCGAGATGCCGATGCCTTACGGCTGGGGGACCGGCGGCGTGCAGGTGACGGCGGCGATCATTACCCGAACCGATGTGCTCAAGGTGATCGACCAGGGTTCCGACGACACCACGAACGCGGTCAGCATCCGCAAGTTCTTTGCCAGGACGGCGGACGTGGCGACGACCGAGCGCACGACCGAGGCCAGCATCATTCAGACCCGCCACCGCATTCCGGAATCGCCGCTCAGGCGCGATCAGATCATGGTTTATCAGGTACCGATCCCGGAACCGCTTCGCTTTCTCGAGCCGCGCGAGACGGAAACCCGGCGCATGCACGCGCTCGAGGAATACGGGCTGATGCACGTCAAGCTTTACGAGGACATCGCGCGTCACGGTCACATCGCGACGACGTATGCTTACCCGGTCAAGGTCAACGGCCGCTATGTCACCGACCCGTCGCCGACGCCGAAGTTCGACAATCCGAAGATGGACAACTGTCCTGCGCTGCAGTTGTTCGGTGCCGGGCGGGAAAAACGCATCTATGCCATCCCGCCTTATACCCGGGTCGAAAGCCTTGATTTCGAAGACCATCCTTTCGAGGTGCAATCGTGGGAAGAAAGCTGCGCACTCTGCGGTGCCGGTGATACATTCCTCGACGAGGTGATCACCGACGACCGTGGCGGGCGCATGTTCGTCTGTTCGGATTCCGATTATTGCCGCGAACGCCGCGATGCCGGGCACACCGGTGTGCAAAGTCCGGAGGCCGCGGAATGAATGCCTTTTCCGACGCCAAACCGTTGCTCCGCGCCAATGGGATCACGAAGGTCTTCGGGCACATCACCGGGTGCGACGATGTCAGCCTCGATCTGTACGCGGGCGAGGTGCTGGGTATCGTCGGCGAGTCCGGGTCCGGCAAAAGCACGTTGCTGCGCTGCTTGTCAGCGGCGATGACGCCCGACACCGGCACTGTCAGCTACACGCTGCGCCACGGCGAAACGAAGGATGTTCACGCCATGGGCGATGCCGAGCGGCGCATGCTGATGCGGACCGACTGGGCGTTTGTGCATCAGAACCCGCGCGATGGTCTACGGATGCACGTCAGCGCCGGCGGCAATGTCGGGGAACGGCTGATGGCGGTCGGAGAACGCCACTACGGCGACATTCGCGCCGCCGCCGGCGACTGGCTGGACAAAGTGGAAATCGCGGAAAACCGGATCGACGATCTGCCGGTCACGTTTTCCGGCGGCATGCAGCAACGCCTGCAGATCGCACGCAATCTGGTGACGAGGCCAAGGCTGGCGTTCATGGACGAGCCGACGGGCGGTCTCGATGTTTCCGTGCAGGCGCGGCTTCTGGACCTTTTGCGCGGGCTGGTGTCGGACCTCGGTCTGGCCGCCATTGTCGTCACGCACGATCTTGCCGTGGCGCGGCATCTGTCGCATCGGCTGATGGTGATGAAGCAGGGCCGGGTCGTTGAAACCGGCTTGACCGATCAGGTGCTTGACGATCCGCAGCACCCCTACAGCCAGCTTCTCGTTTCCTCGATCCTGCGGGCATAGACAATGAATGGCGGCAGCATCCTCGACGTTCGCGATATTGCCAAGGACTTCACCCTGCATGCACAGGGCGGCACCCGGCTGGCGGTGTTCGCAGGGGTCGGCTTTACGCTGGCGCCCGGCGACTGTCTGGCGCTGAGCGGTCCATCCGGGATCGGCAAAAGCACGTTGATGCGCATGATCTATGGCAATTTCCGCTGCCCCAGCGGGGAAATTCTGGTGCGTCACGGCGGTGAGCCGATCGATATCGCCAGCGCACACCCGCATCGTATTCTCGACATCCGCCGCGCGACGATGGGCTACGTCAGTCAGTTTCTGCGTGTCATTCCCCGCGTCGCGACCATCGATGTGGTCATGGAACCGGCGCTGGCGCAGGGTATTGCCGTCGCCGAGGCGCGTGCCCGGGCCGAGGTTCTGCTGGCGCAGTTGCGTATTCCGGAAAGCCTGTGGGGGTTGTCACCGGTGACGTTTTCCGGCGGCGAACAGCAGCGCGTCAATCTGGCCCGGGGGTTCGCGGCGCGCTACCCGCTGATGCTTCTGGACGAGCCGACGGCCTCGCTCGACTCGGATAACCGCGAAACCGTGATCGACATGATCCGCGCCGCGCGCGATCACGGCACAGCCATCATCGGCATTTTCCATGACGCCGATGCGCGCGCCAACGTCTGCAACCGCGACTTCAACCTCTCCGCCTATGCCGTGAAAGCGGCCTGATGGAACAGGTCTTCGCAAATGCGCGGGTCGTGCTCGCCGACCGGGTTATCGCCGGGTCGGTGATGGTTCGGGACGGGTTGATCGCATCGATAGATGACGGTGCCGGCGTGCCGCCGGGGGCTGTCGATTGCGCTGGCGATCTTCTGATCCCGGGACTGGTCGAATTGCATACCGACGGCCTCGAAAATCATATGCAGCCGCGTCCGGGCGCGCACTGGCCGGCGGTCGCCGCCGTTATCGCCCACGACAACCAGCTCGTCGCCGCCGGGATCACGACCGTGTTCGATGCCATCGCGCTGGGCGCGCTGATGGACACGTCGGTGCGGATCAAGCGTCTGTCGGAAATGGTCGAGAGCCTGGCCGAGGCGCGGCGCGCCGGTATCCTGCGTGCCGATCACCTTTTGCATCTGCGCTGCGAGATAACCTACAAGCACCTGCCCGAAATCTTCGACACGTTGGTCGATCACGGGATGATGCGTCTGGCGTCGATCATGGACCACACGCCGGGTCAGCGGCAGTTCGTCGATGAAGCGCACTACAGGATTTACTATCAGGGGAAATTCAAGCTGAGCGACGCGGAGATGGAGACGTTCATCAAGGATCGCCGCGCCGATCAGGTGCTCTATGGCGAGCAGCACCGCCGGTATATCGTTGAACAGTGCCGGGCGCGCGGCATCAGCCTTGCCAGCCATGACGATGCGACGACCGAACACGTCGACGAAGCGGTGGCCGACGGTGTCACCATTGCCGAGTTCCCGACCACCGTCGCAGCGGCCAAAGCGTCGCACGCGCGCGGGATCAAGGTAATGATGGGCGCGCCCAACGTGGTCCGCGGCGGCTCGCATTCCGGCAACGTATCGGCGCGCGACCTGGCGGCGGCAGGGTATCTGGATATCGTTTCCAGCGACTATGTTCCGAGCAGTCTGCTGCATGCCTCGGTGCTACTGAGCGAGGTTATCGACGGCATGGATCTTGCGACGGCCATTCGCGCCGTCACCAAGAATCCCGCCGAGAGCGCCGGTCTGGACGACCGGGGCGAAATTGCCGTCGGCCGGCTCGGCGATCTCGTCCGCGTGCACCTGTCACCGCATCATCCGGTGGTGCGTGGCGTATGGCGCGGCGGAGAGCGCGTTGCGTGACATCGGCGAGCCTACCGGACCCGGAACGCCGATGCCGCGTGAACCGGGTTGTCTGATCCTCGTTGTTGGGCCGTCGGGTGCGGGGAAAGACTCTCTTTTGGACGCGGCACGCCGGCACTTCGATGCCCGCGCCGACCTGCTTTTTCCGCGCCGTGTCATCACCCGTCCGGCAGACGCCGGCGGCGAAGATCATATACCCATTACGCCGTCGGTGTTTCGAAACCTCGCCGCCGAGAACGCGTTCGCACTGCATTGGCAGGCACATGGGTTGAGCTACGGTCTGCCTATCACGATCAATCCGGCGCTCAAGAATGGGCGTCATATCGTCGCCAATGTGTCGCGCACGGTGCTCGACGATGCCCGGGCGCGCTTCAGTCATGTTGTCGTTCTATCGATCATCGCAGATCCGACGGTGTTGGCCGAGCGTCTATGCAAACGCGGCCGTGAAACTGGGGGCGATCTGGAGGCCCGTCTGGCGCGTGCGCATCTATTGCGACCGGCGGGCGATGACGTCGTCGAAATCGACAACTCGGGGGCGCTGAGCGAAAGCACATCGGCGTTCATCGCCGCCATCAACGATATCTGCCAGTCGCGTGCTGCTGCCGTCGTTGGCTAGGGTGGCTTAGCTTTCTTTCAGGGGATAGCGCGCAATCAGCCGGAACGGCTCGTCTGGTCCGGGCTCCATGAAAACGCATAGATCGTGAACCACCGTGGGGCCGAGAACGTCCGCCGCCTGGCCGCTCAAAGCCTGACATAATCCCTCGCGTGCCGCCGTGTCGTTGATGACACCGCTCAGCGTCAGATGAAAGCGGAACTCATCCATCACATAGGGATAACCCCAGCGCCGGAGAAGCCGATCCTGTTCCGGTGTCAGACCGGCATTGCGCCTGCGCGCCAATTCGTCGGCGCTGGCGGGGGCGCGAAAGCGGTCCAGCGTGCGCACACAGGCATCGGCAAGCGGCGAAAGACCGTCCGGAACGGGATCGGGGACAATGGCGATGAACGTGCCGATGCTCTTGATGGCGAGTTGCGCAATCGGCACCACAGGACTCTGTGCCGCCAGTGAGCGGACGGCCTGCAGCAGGGCTGCTTCGTTGGTGTCCCGGGCGAGCCTGAACGGCGGTTTCAGTGTGGCATGAAAGCCATAGCGCGCGGGTGCCGCCGTCAACGTCTCAATCTCTTGCGAGGTCAATTCCGCCGAGGCGCATCCACGGGCAACAGGTTCCCCGGCCGGATTGCGACCAAGCCAGGCATTGCCGAACGCCCCCAGCGCAGATTGTGCGTCGGGCGCCCAGTAAACCGCATATCGATTCGTGCTGCGTTGCATCAATAGTAACCGCTGAAATCAGTGGGAAACGATGTCCGCTGGCGAATATCCGTCGATTGTGTAGTGCAAAAAACGACGCCGGTCATGGCCTTTGTGGATAACCCGGCGCTGACCCAACAAAGCTTCAAATTTCCGACATATTTTTGTAACGGACGGTCGGCACCTTCCCCCGAGACATGCTGAGCAAGGAGACGTTATGCACGCACCCGTTGTTGCGATCGAAGGAATTTGCAAATCGTTCAAGGCGAACCAGCCTGTTCTGAAGGATATCGATCTCACGGTTGCCCAAGGTGAGATGGTCGGGCTGATCGGTGCGTCCGGGTCGGGAAAATCGACCCTGATCCGCTTGATCGCCGGTTTCGAGACGATCGACAAGGGGCCGGGCAACATCCGGATCTTCGGCACCGATTGCCAGACCAATGGGCAGAAAAACGGCGCCATCAAGGATTTACGTTACGACATCGGCATTATCTTCCAGCAGTTCAATCTTATCGGACGGCTGACGCTTTTGATGAACGTCCTGGTTGGACGGCTCGGGCGCATCAGCCGGCTGCGCGGCACGTTCGGCGCCTTTCCCAAGGCCGACCGGATCAAGGCGCTACAGGCACTGGAACGGGTCGGCATCGTCGACAAGGCGTACCAGCGCGCATCGACGCTTTCCGGCGGCCAGCAGCAGCGTGCCGCCATCGCCCGCGCGCTGACGCAGGAAGCGAAATTGATCCTCGCCGACGAGCCGATTGCCTCGCTCGACCCGGCGGCGGCGGAACGGGTGATGACGATCCTGCGCTCGATCAATCAACAGGACAACGTAACGGTGATCGTGTCGCTGCATCAGATCGATCATGCCTTCAAGCACTGCGACCGCATCATTGCGTTGAAGGACGGCCGGATCATCCATGACGGCGCCGTCCATGAAATCACCAAGAAAGACATTGAAAGTCTGTACGGCGTCGATCTTGCCGAACAGGACAATCACGAAATTCGGGGCACCGGGAAAAAGTCCGGCGAAAAAGCCGCCAGGCGCCCCGTATACGGGAATGGGAATGACCCCCGCCCGCAACTCGCTGCCGCATCCACTCTGGAAGCGTAAAAGCATTCTTTAATACAGGAGCGATCAAATGTTCAAAAAACTCGTTGCCGCGGTTGCGGTATCCCTGATCGGTTTGGGCAGTGCCCATGCCGAGATGCCGAAGCAGATCAATTTCGGCATCATCTCGACCGAGTCCGCTTCGGCGCTCGAAAAATCCTTTGCCCCCTTCCTCGAAGACATGGCGAAAAGCCTCGGCGTGACGGTGAAGCCGTTCTTCGCTTCCGATTACGCGGGTGTCATCGAAGGCATGCGCTTCGACAAGGTCGATCTGGCCTGGTTCGGCAACAAGTCGGCCATCGTCGCCGTTGACCGCGCCGGTGGCGAAGTCTTCGCGCAGACCATCAAGGACGACGGTTCCGAGGGTTATCACTCTCTGCTGATCACGCATAAGGACTCCGGCATCAACTCGCTCGACGACGTTCTGAAATGCGACAAGACCAAAACCTTCGGCAACGGCGACCCGAACTCGACGTCCGGTTTCGCGATCCCGGGGTATTACGTCTGGGCGCTGAACAACAAGACGCCGGAAGACTGCTTCAAGCGCGTGACGCGTTCGAACCACGAAGGCAACGCCCTGGCAGTTGCCAACGGCAAGGTCGACGTCGCAACGAACAACACGGAATCGATCTACGCGCGTTTGCAGAAGAACAACATGGATGCGTTCAAGAACATCAAGGAAATCTGGCGTTCGCCGCTGATCCCGTCGGATCCAATGGTGTGGCGCAAGAACCTGAGCGCTGAAGTGAAGCAGAAAATCTACTACTTCATCATGCAGTACGGCCGCTTCGGGCCGATGGAAAAGGTCAAGCGTGAACGTCAGGTTCTGGCCAGCCTTTCCGATGGCTGGGGTCCGTTCCTCGCCAGCTCCAACGCACAGCTTCTCGACGTTCGTCAGATCGAAGCGTTCAAGAAGAAGCTGAAAGCCGAGCAGAAAGGTGACGCCGCTGCCGTCGCCGAAGCTGAAAAAGAGCTGAAAATGCTCAAGGACATGGCGGCAGTCGTCGGCAAAGCCGGCTACTGAGCCAGACTTTTACGGGCGGGGTGATGCGGATCGCGTCACCCCGTTCCTTTATTCATTTTAAGATCAAGGCCAGCCCATCATGAGCGAACTTGCGCTGTCGCATAATATATCCCCCGCTGTCGCCGAGCAGCTCAAGCCGCGCTGGACGCGGCATCTGGCTTCCGCTGCCACGGCGCTGTTTATCGCGACCTTGCTGGCGGTTTCCTACTATCCGGTGGAAGTGAACAACTGGACCTACCTGATTTCAGATGCCGGGAATATGGCGGATTTCATCGAAGATTTCCTGCATCCCAATTTCGAGGACATCGAGGACATTATCCTGAAGATGATCGAAACCATCCAAATCGCACTTTGGGGCACGGTGCTCTCCATTATCGTCGGCATCCCTGCCGGACTGTTGTGCTCGAACAATATTGCACCGATTTGGATCGTGCAGCCGATGCGCCGCCTGATGGACATGGCGCGTGCGATCAACGAACTGGTGTTCGCGATTCTGTTCGTCGCGGCAGTCGGCCTCGGTCCGTTCGCCGGGGTCATGGCACTGTTCATTCATAATCTCGGCATCATCGCCAAGCTGTTTTCGGAAGCGGTCGAAGCCATCGACCCGCGCCCCGTCGAAGGCATTGCAGCCACCGGTGCGTCGCGTCTGCAGCAGATCATCTTCGGCGTCATCCCGCAGGTATTGCCGCTGTGGACCAGCTTCTCGCTGTATCGCTTCGAAACCCTGGTCCGCTCGGCGACCGTGCTGGGCATCGTCGGCGCCGGCGGCATCGGCTTCATCTTTTATGAGTCCTTCCGCTCGTTCCAATACGATGTGGCCTCGGCGGTGATCATCGTTGTCATAATCTCGGTGTCGATCATCGACATCATCTCATCGCAATTGCGTAAACGTTTGATCTAACGGCGGCGAGGGTCGCGTGGCTAGGACGATGCCTTGCGGTTGCTGTCCGACACCAGCCCGCCGACGGCGACGATGAAATCGGCGATGGTGTCGACGCCGTCTCGGGTCTTCATGTTGGTGAAGACATAGGGCCGATCGCCCCGCATACGTTTGGTGTCGCTGTCCATGACTTCAAGCGAGGCGCCGACCAGCGGCGCCAGGTCGATCTTGTTGATGACCAGAAGGTCGGAGCGCGTGATACCGGGGCCGCCTTTGCGGGGGATTTTCTCGCCCGCCGATACATCGATCACATAGATCGTAATATCGGCCAGTTCCGGCGAGAACGTGGCGGCCAGATTGTCGCCGCCGCTCTCGATCAGGATCAGATCGAGGTCCGGGAACTTTTCGTTCATGGTGTCGACGGCTGCCAGGTTGATCGACGCGTCCTCGCGGATCGCGGTATGCGGACAGCCGCCGGTTTCGACGCCCATGATGCGCTCTTCGGGCAGCGCGCCGGCACGGTTCAGGATCAGCGCGTCTTCCTTGGTATAAATATCGTTGGTGATGGCGCAGATGTCATAGACGTCGCGGAAGGTCTGGCATAACCGCTCCATCAATGCCGTCTTGCCCGAGCCGACCGGCCCGCCGATCCCGACCCGCAAAGGTCCGTTAAGCGAAGAACTCATGATCTGAATAACCTCGTGTATTGGGTTTCGTGTTGCATGGCGGCGATGTCGCTGAGTACCGCGATGCCGCCGACATCGTCCAAAGTGGCTTCCAGTGCCGCAGCCGCAGTTTCGTCGATGACAATTTCCAGCCCGGCCAGCACACGTTGCCCGGCGCTTTGACCGAGCGGGATCAGCCGCACGCCCGCCGATACCAGATTGGCGGCGAAGCCGTGCAGGTAGGCATGGATCGCCGGTGCCTTGTCGATACCGTGTCCGTGCGCGGCGGCGGCGACGGCGACGGAATAGGCGATTTCGGTACCGAGCGAGGCCTTGATGTCCTCGACGCCGTCCCATGCCCAGGCGTCCTTCGTGGCCTTGATGAAGGCGGTGCCCTGCGCCGTCATTTCCAGATGCCGTTCCGACGACGGCGCCAGCGCGACGGCGAACGTGTTCAGCGCGCCGAGCGCCGCCGCGTCACCGTCACAGGCATACGTCTCCGAAAACAGCACGGCGTCGCTCCACCCGGCACCAAAGCGGACGATGCCGCCGATCCAATCGGCGAGGGTGGCTTCGTCACGAATGCGGCCGTCCTCGACCGCCCATTCGATGCCGTGCGAATACGCGAATGCGCCGACCGGATAACTCGGCGACAGCCATGCCATCAGCCGATAGAGCGACGCATTATCCATGATGGTGTCCTGCGTGATGATGATCGTGCCCGTAGCTGTCTTCGTCGTCGTGGTGATGATGATGGCCGCCGCCCGCGTACGCCCCGCCTTCTGGCGTGAAGGGCGCGTCTACATGCTTCACGTCGGCGCCCAGCCCGCGCACCATATCCGCGATCACGTGGTCCTCGCGGATCAAGATGCGTGTGCCGTCGATCTGCGTCGGCAGGTGCCGGTTGCCCAGATGCCAAGCGATGCGGGCCAGATGCACCGGATCGGCGCAGGTGATTTCCAACAATGGCTCGGCGGCGGCCTTGACCGCGACCAGCCGCCCGTCGCTGAGTACCAACGCATCGCCGTCGGCGAGTACGCTGGCGCTTGCCATGTCGAGCACGAAGCTCAGCCCGCCGGTGCCGGTCATCGCCATACGTCGGCGATAACGATCGTCATAGCCGAGCAGCACGGTATCGACGGCGATGCCGTCCCAGGTGCCTTTGCGTTTGATGTCGGTGGTGCGGAGCATGGCAGGGTGTCCTCAGAACAGGAAGTATCGCTGCGCCATCGGCAGAACGTCCGCCGGTTCGCAAGTCAGCAGTTCGCCGTCGGCACGGACTTCATAGGTTTCCGGATCGACCTCGATCTGCGGCAGGTAGTCGTTCAGGACCATGGATTTCTTGGAGATGCCGCCGCGCGTGTTGGCGACGGGCAGCATCTCCTTGGAGACGCCGAGGATCTGTTGCAAGCCCTGTTCGAGAGCCGACTGCGACACGAAGGTCACACCGCTGGCCGTCAGGGATTTCCCAAAGGAGCCGAACATGGGCCGGTAATGTACCGGCTGCGGCGTCGGGATCGAGGCGTTGGGATCGCCCATGGCCGCCGCGGCGATGGTGCCGCCGACCAGAACCATGTCCGGCTTGACGCCGAAGAAAGCGGGCGACCAAAGCACCAGATCGGCGCGTTTGCCGACTTCGATGGAGCCGATGTGCGCCGCCATGCCCTGCGCGATGGCTGGGTTGATGGTGTATTTGGCGATGTATCGTTTGACGCGCA
>Ga0209578_10001338_pt1 | contig 23372 bp, 16 predicted proteins | sample tdAd472_FD_187127 | JGI IMG/M metagenome (GOLD analysis project Ga0209578, IMG submission 187127) | Marine sediment microbial communities from the Atlantic coast under amendment with organic carbon and nitrate - tdAd47.2 (SPAdes)... | ecosystem: Environmental > Aquatic > Marine > Coastal >...
TTGGATCGAATTTTCCGATTCGATATCAACTTGAAAGGCCACCTTAGTAGGATTGGGAAAGACATTAATCCTCGCATCTTGAGAGGGTAGGGGCGAGAAATCACCACAATTGGCTATCGTTGGAAAATCACTGACCGCAATTTCTGTAACTCCGGGAGCAATGCTGCCTTTAGCGATCCCATTCTCAACTTTTAACCAATGAACCCCACATGTACTCAGAGCATAGGTTGTAATAGGGGGGCTATTGTCGACAGGATAAAGTGATAATATGAACTGCTCACCTACTTTAAATTGTCCCGTCCAAACGCCACAATCGGCACCATTTCCCGACCGAATAAAAATTTCATCCGATGCCGCCTCTCCATGAAAGGTAGTCAGTACTTTAACCTGCATACCATCAGATTGGTCTTTGGTCTTCTCACCATAAATAATGAGACTTGAATTGGTCAGGCTAGATCTGCCTTCGCAAAATGAAGGTTGACCTGCGCATGAACATGCAGAGAGGATTCGAGGCGAAAAGAATAGTAGAAGTAGGCAGGTAACCGAAGTGTTTAGTTTCATCATAAGTTAAATTTAATCGGAACTAGTTCAATAAGGCTCAGGAACACGATTCGTCCATTGTCTTTTCCAGGTAAGACAGGAGGGCAGGGGCAAAAGGTTGGTACTATTGGTGATTATTTCTCAGGGAAGCAATGGCTGCACTAAAAAAAGCCTACCGATTAATCGCCTAAGCGCCCACTTAATCAACAGCCACAACACTTATCCAGAAAAAAGAGGTTATTGGTATTAAATCAATTACCCCAAATGGAAAACACGCTTTCAAGTAGCCTAGCTCGAAAAGCAAGGGCTTGGCTAGTTCTACTCTCTTTTTTAACCTTGGCGCATCTCATGGTGGTGAAAATGCTAGGGTATATTGAATTTTGGTCGGTGCTACCTAGGTCAGGAGGAGCATCATGGCCGAGTTGGACTTGGGGAGCTTTGGCAGCCAGTGCCTTGAGCCTTCTGCTGCTGCTGATTCGTTTGGGTGTGCACCAAATAAGAAGAGAGGAACAATTGAAACTTGCATTTGAAAAACAATTATCCAAAGTGGAAATGCGGGCTTTACGATCACAAATGAACCCTCATTTTATCTTTAATTGTCTAAATTCTATTGATTACTACATCCTAAAAAATGAAACGGAAAAGGCCTCAGACTACCTCAATCGTTTTTCCAGACTGATTCGACTCATTTTACAAAATTCTAGAACCCATCAAGTCAACCTCAAGGATGAGTTGGAGGCTTTGAAGCTTTATATCGAAATGGAATCCTTGCGTTTTCAAGGGCATTTTTTCTATGCGATAAAGGTGCAAAAAGGTTTAACCCCCGTCAATTATGAAATTCCGCCTATGTTGCTACAACCTTATGTAGAAAATGCGATTTGGCACGGCCTCCTCCATAGTGATCGGCCAGGACGACTTGACATCGTGCTGTCCCTAGAAGAGAAGAATTTGATTTGTCATATCACCGATAATGGGATAGGGCGCGATGTGTCCCAGCAGTTGAATGGCCAATCCAGCCTGAAAACATGGTCGATGGGGACGAAAATTACAGAAGACCGTTTGGCATTATTTGAAAAATTGTACGACAATGAGGCAACGGTCAATATCATAGATCTTAGAGATACTACTGGGCAGGCCTGCGGCACCCGGGTAGAGCTTAGTATACCTCTTCAATAAACCCATATGGTAGTTCGCATTTTTTATTTCATATTGGGGCTTATCATTTACGGCTTGTCACAAGTAGCCCTGCTACTCTTACTGCTATTTTCGGGTAATATTGGCCTCTCTCATAGCCTCGACAGCCCTGCTCGAAGGGCTAGCTGGGAAGCATTGCTGATCGACTTGGTACTCATTCTCTTATTTGCTTTGCAACATTCTCTTATGGCACGATCCAATTTTAAGCGTTGGATTGCGCCTTGGATTCCACATCCTTTAGAACGTTCCTTTTACTGCTTGTTAGCTAGTACTGCTCTCTTTTTGCTGATGTACTATTGGGAACCGATTGATTGTGTAGTTTGGCAAGTCAAATCACCCTTTTGGTCGGCCTTTATTTATTTCTTCTTCTTCCTTGGGTACTTTACTATGATGACGGCTACCTTTTTGATAAATCACTGGGATTTATTTGGTCTGCGGCAAGTGTACCTCTTTCTGCTTAAAAAGCCTTATGTGGCCTTGGTTCATCGAGATCCATTTCTCTATAAAAAGCTAAGACATCCGCTTTACCTGGGTTTCTTGCTCGCTTTTTGGTTTACGCCTATAATGACGGTTACGCACCTGTTCTTCGCTGTATTAATGACAGGCTATATCCTGATGGGCATCTATTGGGAGGAAAAGGACCTGATCCGTGACTTTGGAGATACGTATCGGGATTACAAAAAGAGAGTTCCCATGTTTTTCCCACATTTTTGGCGGTAGTAGCCAGATAAACTCCGATGTCTCCAGTACTTATATCCTATTGACCAAATACCTGCTTCTTTTGCCTTTCTGCTAGTGCTTGCGCTGATCGCTTTAAAAAATGTTAAGTCTACTTTATCTATCCATATAAACTGCTATCTTTAGGCGCTATAGCCACATGGTTATATGCTTCTTTGTATCGCTTTCATAGGGCTGAACTGAAGTCTTTGAGACTTCTTAGGGCCGCTAAGGGCTTACAAGGAACCTATTACAAGTATGAAACCTAATTACCTATCATGAGTAGACTACTCTACCTCACAATCATTGCTATATCTATGTGGACCTGTCAGAGCGGCCCAACTGTTTACAGTTCTTACGCGGAGTACCCCGTTTATGAAGGCCAGGACTTAGGCCTAACGTATTCTTCCGCAAAATCTACTTTTAAATTATGGTCACCAGCTGCCGAAGCAGTTCGCTTGAAGTTGTATGATGCCGCTTTAGGTGGAACGGCTATTAGCGAGGAGCAACTGAAGCTCGGTGCCGATGGCGTTTGGGAAATCAGCCTTAGCGGGGATCATCAGGGGAAATATTATGCATTCCAAGTAAAGACCCAAGGAGAATGGGGTGATGAAGTCCCGGATCCCTATGTCAAAGCGGTGGGGACGAATGGCCGCCGTGGCATGGTTGTCGACATGGCAGAAACCAATCCGGCTGGCTGGGAACAGGATCAAAAACCAGCTCTGGCTGGCTTTAATGATATCATCATCTATGAGCTTCATGTCAGAGATGTATCGATGGATCCCAACTCCGGAATTGAAAACAAAGGTAAATTTCTGGGCTTGACAGAGTTGGGTACGCAAACAGCAGCCGGCTTATCCACAGGCTTGGATCACATCAAGGAATTGGGGGTGACGCATATACACTTGCTGCCTTCTTATGATTTTATGTCGATTGATGAAACCAAACTGGATGAAAATAAATACAATTGGGGTTACGATCCGCAAAACTATAATACGCCTGAAGGAAGCTATTCCACAGACCCGGCTGATGGAGCCGTGCGAATACGAGAATTCAAGCAGTTGGTAAAAACTTTGCACGATAATGGTTTACGGGTGATCCTGGATGTGGTCTACAACCACACTGGAGCGACAGAAACATCCAATTTTAATCAACTCGTTCCAGGCTATTATTATCGACAAAATGAGGAAGGTGGATTTTCCAATGCTTCTGCTTGCGGAAATGAAACTGCTTCTGATCGGCCCATGATGCGAAAATTTATGGTTGAATCTGTCAAACATTGGGCCGAGGAATACCACCTGGATGGATTCCGTTTTGACCTAATGGGGATTCATGATATCGAGACCATGAATGCGATTACTTCCGCTTTGGATAAAATAGACCCTACCATATTTGTCTATGGCGAAGGTTGGACGGCAGGAGCAAGTCCTTTAGCAGATGAACGAAAAGCAGTGAAAGCCAATACGATGAAACTAGACCGCGTAGCAGCTTTCAGTGATGATATTCGAGATGGGATCAAAGGGCATGTATTTACCCATGAGGCCAAGGCTTTTGTCAGTGGTTTGGCTGGATTAGAAGAGAGTGTGAAATTTGGCGTGGTGGCCTCTACTCAACACCCGCAAGTCAATTATGATTCGGTCAATTACTCCAAGGCGCCTTGGGCCAAATCTCCACTTCAAACGATTACCTACGTTTCTTGCCATGACAATCATACCCTTTGGGACCGTTTGGCCATTTCGTGCCCTGAGGAAAGTGAGGAGGAGCGAATAAAAATGCATAAGCTAGCCGGTGCAATTGTACTCACTTCTCAGGGGGTTACTTTTCTACATGCCGGGGTAGAAATGATGCGTACCAAAGGTGGCGAAGAAAACTCTTTTGAATCACCGGATGAAGTGAATCAGATCGATTGGGCTCGTAAAGGCCAGTACCCTGATGTATTGGCTTATTTCCAAGGCTTGATCCAGTTGCGAAAGCAACACCCCGCTTTTCGTATGACGACTACAGAAATGGTTCAAAAGCACCTGCAGTTTCTGCCCGTAACACAAAATAATTTGATCGCATATACGATTACTGGAAATGCAAACGGAGACGATTGGGAAAACATCATAGTCGTTTACAATGGTAACGCAGCCTATCAGACCGTGGCTATCCCCGCCGGCCCCTGGAAAATTGTACTGGATGGTGAAAGGGTGAGTGAGGAAGGCTTGGGAACCATTGATGCCACGAGCTTGACCGTCCCTGGTCGTACGGCCATTGTGTTAGCCCAATAAATTTAATTGTCAATGTAAAGTACCTCATTAACCCAAGGGGGGAACTTATTTTACCAGCTACATTTCCAATAACGTCTGATCATGCGAAAAATACAAAAACAACTCAGTAATACATTCTATGCCATTCTTAGTTTACCAGCCACCGCTATGGGGTTTGCGCTATCGGTACAGATAGCAGCTTTAAGCTGGATCCTCAATAGTAAATACGGCTTTAACCTAGAAGAGATTGGCTTGGTCTGGATGGCGGGACCCATGGCAGGCATCCTCGGACAAGTGATCATCGGTGTCATTAGTGATAATGTTTGGTTTTGGAATGGGCGTCGTCGCCCCTTCATCATTATTGGCGGTACGATTGCGGCGCTGATGCTCTTGGCCTTACCCAATATTGATGTGATCAATGACCAACTGGGGATTGGTAGCCTGATCGGGGTTGCGATTACGGTAGCCTTGTCTCTCGACTTGGCCATCAATATCAGTTTTAACCCCACTCGCTCCGTGATTGCAGATGTTACCCCTCCCGGTGATGCTCGAACCAAAGGCTATACTTGGATGCAGTCCATCTCTGGTTTTTTTGGGGTATGTGCCTACTTGATTGGGGCCTTTGTAAGTAATTACGCCTTGATCTATGTCGGAGCTATCATTGTTTTTGTTTGCTCGATTTTTCCCTTGTTCTTCATTGAAGAGCCTCTAGAATTGTCAGATGGATCTTCGGAAGAAAGCGGTAATTTACCCACCGAAACCGATTGGCTAGAATTTGGCAAGATCTGCTTGGCACATTCTTTTACTTGGCTGGGCGTACAAACCATGTTTGTCTATACCTTCGCCTACATCAAAGAGGTGATTATGGGGCATGAAACCACGCTCCAACTTAGTGCAGAACAAAATGACCATATTGGCTTTGTTACAGGTATTGCCTTTGCGGTCTTGAATACCGTAGGTTTTATTCTACCCGCATTCGTATTAGAGCCCATTGCTAAGAAGATAGGCCGTGTACGTACGCATATGGCCTGTATCGCTATTATGGCCATTGGGTATGGTATCGTTGTATTTATGGGACAATCTTCCACCATGCTTATTCTTAGTATGATGGTGATAGGAGTAGGTTGGGCAGCAGTAGTTAGCCTTCCCTTTGCGATTATGTCTGAGACGGTGAATCAGGCTAGAATGGGAATGTTCATGGGCTTATTTAATCTGTCGGTGGTATTGCCTCAATTGGTGGCCTCTTCTTTAGGTGGATATATAGATGGACAGGCCGATAAGTCTATCATTTTTATCATCAGTGGATTAGCGCTAGCCGTATCAGCGGTGCTATGGTTATTGGTGAAAGAACAGAAAACAGCGCGCACGTAGCGGGCTTGATCGTTAGGAATATCGATAAGCGAAAAATAGGCCGATAGCCAATGCCAGTAAGCCAATGCCCCACCAAAAGTAAGGAACCCAGGGCGAGCCTAAGCTAATGCTTTCCATATTACCTATGGGAACAAAGGAGGCCCAGAAGAAAGGATGAACGTCTTTGTGTTTGCTGGTTTGAATAAACTGTAACTTGGCTTCTCGTAAGGCTTCATCTTTTGCATAACCCTCTTTGATGAAAGCAAAGAAGCCATGCATCAACTGACTAGTGGCCTTGTCATCCACACTCCAGTGTGAGGCTACCAGACTTTCGGCCCCGGCATAGGAAAAGCTCCTTGCTATGCTAGCGACTCCTTCTCCCTTCTGCAATTCCCCTGTACCCGTTTCACAAGCGCTTAGTACGACCAATTCTGCGTGAGTGCTTAGGTTATAGATTTCCCGGACGTATAGCAGCGCATCATCGCCCTTGGCGGTAGGGGTTTCGCTAAAGGCCAAGAAAGAATAGTCTCCATATGCGTTATTGGCCTTGCCATGTGTGGCCAAGTGTAAGACTTTATACTTGGCTTGCCTTTTGATAAAACGCTCTTTTGAGGCCAATGGACCAGATAGAATAGTGCCGCCCATGCTCTTTTGCACACCTTGCACTTCTGCCTCATTGTATCTCAATTGGGCGAGCCCCTTGGTATTGTCTGAGCTAAATTGTGGAGAAAAACCCAAGTAAGATTTTAAGCCTTGCTTATTGTCTTGGCTCATCATTTCCTTGAGTAGGCCTGTAGAATAGTTGTAACTAATGGTATAATCCTTAACCAAATACGGATAGCTCTTAAACAATGACAATTGCGTTGGAACCTTGCTTAGGAGGGCCTCGAAGGAGATAAAACCCAATTCTTCATCAGGGATGATCACAATTTTTTCATGCATCAGGTCGGCAATAGGTTCGATCAAGTATTGGTAGAGATAATGGGCCGAAGAAGCGTATTGTTCGATCGTGGAAAGGAGATCATCGGTAGAGACAAAAGGGAAACTTCTTATGCTCCGATTAAAACGCTGAATGGCGGCTCGAAAGTTGGTAGGTAGGCTTACTCGCCTGACCTGAAAACTATCATGATTAATGATGAAAATGCTAAGCGTGGTTTTGCCTAGGAAATATTCGATAATGGTTTGCTCATCCGTTAGTAAATTAGCTTGTAACCATTCAACCGGAATGGTGGAAGTGGCATAGCGAAGATTGAAATATTGTGGATAATCTTGTTCTAGTCGCTTTATAATGGCTGTACGTAAATCTTTTTGTTTGAAAATCAAAGTATTGATACTATCGATAGCGCTCCGCTGGTCCTGTGTATTGTTTTCGGTTAACAAAAATTGCTGTTTTTCGAGGTCTCCGATGATAGAGTCTAGTTGATTTATTTCAGCAAGGATCTCATTAGGTATGCCGGAGAATGCTGCTGCATCTGATTGTTTGAGGGCTTCCAACAGTAGCACGCCTTTGCTCTTCTCAGAAAACTGAAAGGCTTGGTGCAAATATTGCTCCTCCCCGCTTAACTCTGCAAGAATGAGGGCCACTTCTATGGCATCATCATAAATATCTTGGGCGGAGGTGGCTAGCAACAACTTGGAGGCAATGGCTTCATAGCGGGTTCGGAGGTAATCGATCAGCAAATCCGCTTGTTCATAATAATCGGCTGCTTCCAGTAAAAAGCCCATTTCTCCTTCTTCCCGATAATGTTGTTTGGGTAGTTCCGGGACGAATTGCAATAAGCGAAGGAGCAGAATAGGGTCATTGACTTTTTCGAAGGTAGGCTCGGCCGCCGTTTGATAATTCAGGGCCGCAAAACTAGCTTGAAAGGCTTGTTCCGCTTGTTCCCACTCATTAGACCAAAAGTGGAATAATCCAATGTTAAAATAGGTAGCCGCTACGTCAGGGTGTTGATCGCCATAGATGTCTTTTCGGAGGCTTAAGGCTTTTTGAAAGAGTTGGAAGGCCTTTTGGCTGTTTCCCTTTTCATCATAAGCATTGGCTAGATTATTGTAAGCCAAGGCAATGAGGGGGTGACGCTCTTGGTATAAAAATTGCCAGATTTGCAAGGCTTTCGTTTGGTATAGAATGAAAGTGTCTAGTTGCCCCTCTTGCCCATGTACATTTCCCAAATTGAGGTACACGTCTGCTACATCAGGATGATTCTCGGGATATGCCAATAAATAACGGGATAAAGCACTTTGATAAGCAGCTTTCGAGGCGGCATAATTTTGTTGGTCATCATAGCATAGCCCGATATTGTTGTAGCATTGCGCAATTTGTGGGGCTTCATCGGGGATGAGGTCTAATCGAATGGCCAATGCTTGCTGATGGAAATCCAGTGCCTTATCAAAATCTCCGCTGAATTGCCGGCAAATGCCCAGGTTGATGTAAGTGTCAGCTACTTTGGTGTGCCAAGTTCCCAGTTTTTCTTTCCGGATGTGGAGCGCTTTTTCTAGATAGGTTTCAGCTTGGTTGAATTGCTTGGTTTCCTGGTAATAGTTGCCCAGTTTATGAAAAACTTCTGCCATTAAAAGCCCCTCCGCTAGGCCTTTTCGTTGCAGAAGATCAGTGGCATCCTGGTATCGCTTGAGCGCTTCTGTAAACAAGCCCATCTCCAAGGCACAGTCCCCTAATATGTTATAAAGTCCACTGTGGATATCGGGTGGAAAAGCAGCTGCTTGTTGGTAGCTTTCTAGCATGCTTTCTGCTAGTCCTGTTGCCTTTTGGGTTTGCCGAGCTTCATTCCATTGCAGTGCTTGCTCATATTGAATCCGTACTTGACTAGTATCAATATCGCTGGCAAATAGCATGGGATAACAAGAGATGATCAAAAATGCAAGACAAAAAAATCTCATAAAAATCTATAAATGAAGGTGCTTGGATCCAGTTTCCAAGATAGCCAATTTATTTGTCATAGAATAGACACTGGAATGGATGCTTGGACTTTTGGCGCTTTCCTAAAAAAAACTTTCCTTGTGTTAAAGTTTTGAAAAGAGGAGCGTACTTCGGGACAAAATTAGCTTTAAAACCACTATATAGTGCGCAACATGATCTTGTGTATTGTGCAATTTATGGTGGATGCGAGTTGTTTTTAGACTTGTAATTCAGTAAATTATGGAGTACTCACAACAAATAACAACTTAAAGTCGGCAAATGATGAAGACACGACTTATTCAACTGGTTCTACTTTTATGCTGTACCATTCCATTCGATTTGGTCGCCTCCTATTCCGCTGCTTTTCCGATAGGAGAGGACAATCGGTCAGGTACAGTTATCAGCAGTATAATGGCTGCGAAGCTCATCGTCAGTCGGTCATATTTCACCCCATCTTCCCACCCCAAGCCGGGGCAATCCATCAAACTGCAAATGGAGTTGACGAATGCAGGAAATGCAAGCTCTAGCCAGGTCAATGGCAGGTTTGTACTCCCCGCTGGCGTACAAGCTCAAGGGGGCATGAGCGTGACCGTTCCCGCTATCCAAGCTGGAGGTAAGCAAATGCTTTCCTTTTATTTTAGTTACAATAGTTCTTTTAGTGGAAGCAGTATTGCTATCGTTTTCGAAACGGATGCTGCGCCCACTTTGCCAGCCATTAAGAAAACCATGTTTTTGAGCTTAAATCAAACCGAGAGAAGTGTAGGCCGCAACCCCCAAGGTGAAATCTTCTGGGTCACACCCGATCCCGATGAGCATGCCACAGGAGAAAAAACAGTCAACAAGGAGAAGGTCGATGTGAAGTTGATCACCTTAGCGGATGGCGCATTATCTAAGAAAGATTTTGCGATCCGCATGAATGGAAGGCGCGCACAAGGACAAAAAACGGACAGTCGTTTTGTCAGTCCTCCCCGAATTGTGCAGGGGCGCAATCAGCAAACCTTTAGTGCGGAACTTAAGTTGAAAGAAGGGAGAAACGAGGTTGAAATTGTCTATTATGAAAAGGATGGAAAAACGATTAAGAATAAAAGCAAGACCTTTGTTTTTAATTATGTACCGCCTGTAAAGTCTACACTCTACGTATTGTCGGTAGGAGTAAGTGGTAGTGAAATATTAGGGGAAAAAGATGCGCGTGATTTCGCCAAAATCTTCAAATCCTTGCCTGGAGCAGGGAGCGGCAATTTTGAAGCTGTACATATAGAAGAACGCATCGGCAAAAATGAAACCGTTAGATTATCTATTGCAAAAGCTATTGGCCAGCTACAACAAGCAGAAATCCAGCCCAATGACCTGGTGATGGTCTTTCTCTCGATGGAAGCCCAGTGGTCAGAAGATGACAAGTATCTATTATTACCCTCAGATTTTGATCCAGATTATGCCGGTATCACGGCACTGGGATTTGAGACAGACGTCTTACAGGAATTAGGCCAGGTAAGTGGACAAAAATTCTTATTCCTAAATACCGCTCCACGTAAAGGTTCAAATGTGGTGAGTACGGGAAGTGTCTTACAATCTGTTCAATACGCCCAAGGAATAGAAATCCATGCCGCTTGTAACAGCTTAAGTATCGCACAAGACTATAAGCAATGGGGAAATAGTGCATTTACCAAGTCGATCTTAGAAGCCTTTAGAAATGATAAGGTAACTGTAGGGACTAAAAGCATCCAGGCCGATGGCATTCTAGGTGCAAGTAGGAAGCCGATGGAAGCCGATGGAGCTATTTCGGTAGAAGAAATTGGCTATTTTCTGAAGGAACGTATGAAGTATTTGAAAAGAAATAAAGAAAAGGTGGAATACATTCATAAACCTGCCTATCTAATTGATAGAGAGAAGATCGTTTTCAGGCCGCAGTAATTGCTGTCCTTATTCATCCGCTATTGCTCGGTATTCTCCTTGAAAATAAAGCAGAGGGCCTTTATTTTCATCATAATTCATATCTACTACCTCACCGATAAATATGACATGATCCCCACTTTCAATGGAAGAGGATAATCGGCAATCTAACCAGCCCATTGCCCCTTCGATAATGGGCGATCCGGTAGTAGCTGTACTGTAATTGACCAATCCAAACCTATCTTGTGGGGTCAAATCCTTTGAAGCAAACCCATTGGATACTTCCATTTGATCAGCAGCGAGAATATTCACGGCGAAAACCTGATTGTGCAAGAAGATGGGACAGCCTTTCGAGTCGTTGTGTAAACAAAAAAGAATCAAGGGAGGATCTAGTGAAACGGAAGTATAAGAATTGGCCGTAAAACCAAAAAGGTGATCGGCTGACTGGGTAGTGATCACTGTGACTCCAGTCGCAAATTGTCCCATTACCTTTCTCAGTTCCAAAGGCTCTATCATATGCATGTACTTGTATGTTTGGTACGAAAATATAAAAATCGTAGACTTATCTTACCATTCCTATCCTCTTCCAAGCTCAAAAGGATCAAAAAAGTTCAGCTGCCAACCGCTATCGGTACTGAAAACGCCCCACTGTATTTTTTGTTTAAATAGGAGGCTAATATCTTGGAGAAAGTAGGCAAACGCATCAAAGCTATTCTCCAAATTTGTGAAGGGGCGAAGTAGTGATGTTGTGGTACTCTGGGCGTAGAACTAGCACGATTTTATATTTTACATGTGGAATTACTTCCTATTACTGCGCAGCAAATCCTCCAAAACTGATTCCTAGGCTTCATAATTCATCTCCTCAACAAATTGATTTAGGCTAAACTCTATTATATTGCAGTCTGTCAAACAAGGATACTATTCACCACTAAAAGATAGCGTTTTATGTACCAAACCTTGATCAATGCGGAAGCATTACATGGATTGTTAGCTGAGCCTAATATCAGAATTATAGATTGCCGGTTTTCATTGGCGGATAAAGAGAGTGGGAGGAAAGATTATCAATCAAGTCACATTCCTGGCGCTTTATATGCCCATTTGGATGACGATTTATCGGGCGAAATTATCCCCGGAACAACAGGACGACATCCGATGCCCCCAGTAACTGAATTTGTTGAGCTTTGTTCAAAGTGGGGCATTGACGAGGATACGCAAGTGATTGCTTATGATCAAGGGCATGGAGGGATTGCTGCACGCCTCTGGTTCATGTTGAGGTGGCTAGGCCATCAAAAGGTAGCGGTATTGAATGGCGGATGGGCGCATTGGGTAAAGCTGGGCCTAAAGGTTGATCAGCGGATTGATTTACCGAATCGAACTCAATTCAAAGCCGCTACTCCCAAAGATCAATTGGTCGAGGCAGGGGAACTTTTACACCTGCAGCAGGAGGAAAACTGGCTTTTAGTCGATTCACGAGCAGCGGAAAGATACCGAGGTGAAAATGAACCGATTGATCCTGTAGCTGGCCATATTCCGGGCGCTGTTTCTGCGCCTTTTTCCGAAAACCTGAATGCGGATGGACTTTTCCACGATCTAGCTACTTTGGAACAACGATTTGATACCCTACTGGGTGATCATGAGTTGGGTAAAACAGCCTTCTACTGTGGATCTGGGGTGACGGCTTGCCATAACCTCTTGGCCCTGCATCATATTGGGCGGACGGAAGCCAAACTTTACCCAGGATCTTGGAGTGACTGGATCACGGACGCTAGTCGACCGGTTGCTACGGCCTAGTTCAGGCCTAGATTACTGGACATTTAGGAGACAGAAGACAGAAGACAGAAGCGAGACGGCTGAGGTGGGACTTTTGCCTTGAATCTAGCCGAGCTATCTTCTCTCTTTGTCCAGTAGGATAGTTCAGGGCTAAATGTTATGAATAACCCAATAGTATGACGACAACAAAAACTACACCTCCTTGGTACCTATTGCCTACCATTGTTTTTGCACAGTTTGCGGGAACGTCCCTTTGGTTTGCCAGTAATGCCGTAATGGGAGATTTATCTAGTGCTTTTGGCTTGGGTGCAGGGGCGGTGAGTGATTTGACTTCCGCTGTACAATTTGGCTTTATCGTTGGAACCCTGGTTTTTGCCCTTTTAAATATGGTGGATCGCTTTTCTCCAAGTGCCATCTTTCTAACTTGCGCCTTGGCAGGAGCATTGAGTAATATACTGGTATTTTTGCTACCCGCTGGTATTACGGCTTTGTTGTTTTATCGTTTTGCTACAGGCTTCTTTTTAGCGGGAATTTATCCGGTAGGGATGAAAGTCGCCGCCGATTGGTTTGCCAAGGATTTGGGTAAAGCCCTTGGACTTTTAGTCGGCGCCTTGGTATTAGGTACAGCTTTGCCTCACTTGATTAGAAGTTTTGGGGCTAATCTCGATTGGACTAGCGTGTTGGTTGCCGTATCACTCCTGGCCACCATCGGAGGCCTTAGTCTATATCTATTGGTGCCAGATGGGCCTTACAGGCAAAAAGGTTCCGTATTTAAACCCACCGCTCTAATTGAGATATTCAAAGTGAAGGACTTTCGGGCGGCGGCTTTTGGGTATTTCGGACATATGTGGGAACTCTATGCATTCTGGGCATTTATTCCCATTGTGCTAGCGCATTATCATAAAGTACATCCCCAATTTGAGTTTGATATTTCCTTGTGGTCCTTCCTGATTATCGCCATTGGGTTTATTGGTTGCACATGGGGAGGTTATGTTTCTTTGAAAAGGGGGAGTGCCAAGGTTGCTTTCTTTCAGTTGTCTATCTCCTTAATTTGTTGTTTATTATCTATCTTTATGTATCAAATGCCTCCTTACATTCTACTGGGGTTCATGTTGATTTGGGGATTAACGGTCGTGGGAGATTCACCACAATTTTCGACCCTAACGGCTCAAACAGCACCCAAGGAATGGATAGGGTCTGCCCTTACCATCTCTACTAGCATAGGTTTTAGTGTCACCATTTTTAGTATCCAGTTGTTAAAATACTTTCAGCTCAATGATCAATTGGAATGGGCTTTGCTATGCTTGATACCTGGCCCTCTTTTTGGCCTATGGGCGACTTATCCTTTGTTGAAAAAGAACAGATTGTAAATGGGAATACTACGTGACATTTTACACCAAAAACGGGTTTAAAAGTTAAGGGCTGAAGGTTAATGCCCATAAACCTTCAACTTTCATCTGATAAACCCTATTTGTCCAGTGGTCAGACCTTCATGTTTTATCCAAATCTTGAAATATGGATGTAAATGACGAAGCCAAAAAGATTGGCTATTACCTAGAACGCACATCGAGACTAGTGAAACTTCGCTACTTGCAGGCCTTTGCCAAGTTGGGGCTTGATATTACGCCCGAACAATGGGTTATGCTGGATAGCCTATACCAGCGCAACGGCCGATCCCAAACCGAATTGGCTGGAGATAGCTACAAAAATGCACCAACTGTTTCACGGATTATCGATTTGTTGGAAAAAAAAGGATTGGTAGAACGACAGCGATTTGAAAATGACCGTCGCCGCTACAAGATTTTCCTTACGGATGCGGGAAAGGCAGTGGTTGAAAAGGTGCAACCTTCGGTTTCTTCCCTTCGCGCGCAAAGTTGGGATAACTTATCAGATGAAGATTATACCCATTTTCTTCGAATTATCAATCAAGTATTTGACAACCTAAAGGGCGGGAGCTAGCCGCTGTCTGATAGTTTCGTTTCCTGCAAAAGATGCTCATCTACACCTTTCTTAGTCACAACTAAAGATTAATGGATGTAAGTTGTCTCATAAACTTGCAATAATCATAGAATTGAAATACATTTGCTATGACAACTATTATTATGACAAGTAAAATAATTCGATATGGATACTACCACCTTAAGTTTGCCTAAACTTTTTGACAAGGCTGCTGATTTTATGCCTATCAATGGTACCGATTATATTGAGTTGTACGTCAGTAATGCGAAGCAAGCCGCGCATTTTTACCGAACGGCTTTTGGCTTTCAGCCCTTAGCTTATAAAGGATTGGAAACGGGGTCTCGACAATCGGAATCTTATGTGGTCGTGCAGGATAAAATCCGTTTGGTGTTAACCTCGCCTTTAGTGAGTGGAACCGACATTGGAAGACATATCGATAAGCATGGCGATGGGGTAAAAGTCACCGCCTTGTGGGTAGAGGATGCCACCTACGCTTTTGAGGAAACGGTGAAAAGAGGGGCTAAGGGGGCGATGAATCCGGTGGTAGAAGAAGATGAAAACGGACGAGTGGTGCGATCAGCGATTCATACTTATGGAGAGGTCTTACATGTTTTTGTGGAACGCAAGGACTATCATGGCGTTTTTCTTCCCGGATTCGAAGAATGGGATACGCCTCATTTCGAAACGAGCGAGGTCGGCTTGAAGTACATCGATCACATGGTTGGTAATGTCGATTTTGGGAAAATGAATGAGTGGGTCAAATTCTATGAGGAGGTGATGGGCTTTGCCCAGATTTTATCCTTTGATGATAAGGATATTTCCACCGAATTTACGGCCCTAATGAGTAAGGTAATGAGTAATGGTAATGGTCGGATTAAATTTCCTATCAACGAACCTGCTCCTGGTCTGAAGAAATCACAGGTAGAAGAATACTTGTCCTTTTATGAAGGAGAAGGTGTACAACATATTGCGGTGGCCACCGATGATATTATTGCTACCGTGGCCGCATTGCGAACTAGAGGTGTTGAATTTTTGGAAGTACCTGACAGTTATTATGATGCCTTGACACAGCGGGTAGGGGAGATTGATGAAGACTTGGCGACCTTGAAAGCTCTCAATATTTTGGTAGACAGAGATGAGGAAGGCTATCTTTTGCAAATATTCACCAAGACAGTTCAGGCTCGACCAACGATGTTTTTTGAAATCATTCAACGTAAAGGAGCTAATTCCTTTGGCAAAGGCAATTTCAAGGCACTTTTTGAGGCATTGGAAAGAGAACAAGCCTTGCGAGGTACGTTGTAGGGGTGAAAGTCTCCTTAGCGTATTTGATAGCTTGATTGATGTGACCTGCTTTTTATTGTTGCGGGTGAATGGGTTGCGGGTTTGGTGAAGAAGGAACCCGCCAACCCGTCAACGAACTACGGACCTGTGAATTCTGATGCTAAAAAATTACCTTTACACTGATCGTTCTGATTCTGATGCGAACCGGAAAACCCGATATCAATGCCTAATTCTAAAGAAGAAATTTCAATTTTCAAACCCTACCTCACTGTAAAATCTGATTATGTGGGTGGAAAGCCCAAGCCCACTACCACTTCCGATCAAAAGATATATAAACTCTCTTCCAATGAAAATTTGTTGGGCTCTTCCCCGAAGGCCATTGCTGCCATTCAGCAGAACCTAATGCGTCTTAATGAGTATCCTTCCCCCACAGATGCTCGACTATGTGAGGCCTTATCTACTTTCTATCAAGGCGAATTGCCTCCCACACAATTTATGGGCGCCAATAGTGGCTCCGAACTGTTGGAGATGATAGCCCGTGCATTTCTCGATGTTGGTCTTGAGTGTATCATTGCTAGTCCGACCTTTATGCCCTACTGCCTTTTTGCTGAAAAGCAAGGGGCCAAAGTGGTCGATGTACCTTTGAAAGGTGATCAATTTGAGCTGGATGTCCAGGGCATCCTAGCGGCGGTTACCCCCCAAACTCGGCTGCTCTTTCTCACCACTCCCAATAACCCGACGGGAAGTTATTTACCTGCTGCCACCATGGATTACCTCATCAGCGCATTGCCGAATCATGTGGTGATAGTGGTAGATGAGGTGTATTACCAGTTTGCAGATGCACCCGATTACGCCACGGCTATGCCTTTTGTGAAGGCGGGACAGCAGGTGATTGCGATTAATAGCTTTTCCAAAGCCTATGGACTTGCGGGACTTCGAGTGGGTTATGCCTACTCAACGCCGGCATTGATTCGCTATATCAAACAATTGCATCGTCCTTTTCTGCTCAATAGTTTAAGTTTGTCGGCTGCTATAGCGGCGCTAGAAGATGTTGACTTTATTGCTCAAACGGTCGAATTGATACGAGCAGAAAAACAGTTTCTGTATCCGTATTTGGATGCCTTGAACATCAAGTATTGGCCATCGCAGACTAATTTTTTCCTCATGCGCCCACCCATCTCTCCGACTGCTTTTGAAGCTAAAATGCTAGCACAAGGGGTGATGGTTCGTCCAGTAGAGAATTTTGGTGCCAGAGGATGCGTCCGGATTACGATAGGAACGAGAGAAGCGAATGAAGCCTTGCTGGCGGCACTGAGAAAAGTGTATCGTGCCTTAGCTTAAATCATACTGGTAGTTGGAATCACTTTCTGTTTAGCATAAAATAAGATTTGCCGCTTGCAGACAATTGAGCTTAGCCCAAATATGCTCTTATGGGGATTTGTGCTTTTTTACATTTTATTCCCGTTATTTGTGCCCAAATTAAATGAGCGCAAAGCTCTTCAATATGCAGCGACTGGCTCTGCTCAATTATATCTGGCGGTTATCTCTTCCTGTCTTACTGACTAATCTTTTGCAGACTTCCGTAACGGTTATTGATACCTATATGGTCGGGCGACTTGGGCCTCTGGCCATCGCTGCTGTAGGTATGAGTAATACCCTGCGCCTGATGTTATTGATCACGGTTTTATCTGTTTCGGGTGGAGCCATGAGTTTGGTGGCGCAGGCTAAAGGGGGGAGAGATCGTCATCGCATAAGCTTGGTGACTCGACAGGGCATTGTTTCAGGTATTTTGCTTTCTATCCTCTTAGCGATAGTAGGATTTTTGCTGGCTCCTGTATTGTTATCCGCTATGGAAAATGGGGGACAGGATGAGGTGATTGAGCTGAGCATGCAATACTTGGTTATCATTTTTATAGGTACACCCTTCCTTGCTTTGAATATTATCATGGATCGATTGATGCAAGGAGCTGGAGATACTTTTACGCCCTTGCTGTTGACCATAGGTACGGTAGTATTGAATGTGCTTTTTAACTACATCTTTATTTTTGGCTGGGGGGCGATACTGAGTTATGGTTTGGTGGGAGCGGCCATCGGTACGGTCTTGGCGCGTGTGGTAGTAGTGATTATTGGTTTCATTATTTTCTATTCGGGCCGAAATGTCATTCAGATTCTGGCGGGAAGTTGGCGCCCTAATTGGCCAATGGTGAAGGATATTCTCTCGATAGGCGTACCATCGGGAATTCAGGGAATCCTGCGTCATACGGGGGGATTAGTAGCGATTGGTATTGTGACCGCGACGGAGTTGGGAACCTACGGTGCGGCGGTTTTGGCCATTTGTTGGCAAGTAGAATCGCTGGCGGCTCAGCCAGTGGTAGGTCTCAATGTGGCGGCAACGAGCTTGGTGGGACAGGCTTTGGGACGTTGGCAGCCAGCAGCAGCCTTTCAGCAGGGGAACATTATGATTTTTCTTGGGGTTTTGGTGATGGGCTTATTTGTGACGCCGATGATTCTGTATGCCGAAGAAATTATTCTTTTGTTTGATCCCTCGGCACATCCCAAGGTCTTACAGGGAGGAATCAGTTACTTTCGAATCAATACCTTTTTTCTACCGGTGACTGCTGTTGCGATTATGATCACTGGTACCCTGAGGGGAGCTGGAGATACGCAGCCCGCCATGATTAGCACCTTAATTGGCCGAAATTTATTGACCATTTTTTTGGCGTGGTGGTTGGCTTTACCCTTAGGAATGGGAGCGGTGGGTGTTTGGTATGGCATGGTGCTCGGGCGTATCGTAGATGGCTTGTATATGTGGTGGGTATGGCGTCAGCGGAAGTGGCTGAAAGTAGCGCTAGAACAAACGCCACTTTTCCGGAAACACCTGAAAACGCTTTCTGCCATTGATCTGGAGAAATATCTCACCCAAATTAGATCTGTCTATATGGCGATCCCCAAAACAGTAGAGGTAGTTAGGGAAAATAGTGTACTTTACAAGACCCCGGATCAAAATATAGAAGTGGCGTTTAAAGATCGTTCCTATACTGTTTTGGCCGAGGATAATTGAAATGCCCTTAGTAATCAGCCCTTTGTTCGACTATGGAGCGTCAAACTGTTCCAATTAAATTTTCACTTTATCAAGGATATTTCCCATTTTTGTCGATGGAATTTGAGAAAGATAGTGTGCTCCTTTTAGGGCTCTTTCCAGTAGATTTAGAACTAATGCAACTGGCTTTGTTTTCAAATTCCAATACAGGAGAAGACTAAAAATATGCATTTATGCCCCTAAAATTGAGGCTATTACTTTTTTACCTGAATTATATAGCCAAACAATTAGACTATTCAAAAATTGATGCTCCGACTGTTCGGAAAATCAACCATAAGGAATATCAAAAAGTCAGTTCGATCATCGACTTTGCCGCACTGCCTTTATTCAAAGTTTGGGAGGAGGCGGTCAATGTACGAGATGGCGCTAGCATTCCTGTTCGAATCTATCAAGCCACTGATAAAAAGAACCTACCACTTATTGTATTCTTTCATGGAGGAGGTTTTGTCACCCGCAGTATTGAAACCCACGATAAAGCTTGTCGCCGGATCGCTCAATCGAATGAAGCCATCGTAATTTCTGTGGGCTATCGATTAGCTCCTGAATTCAAATTTCCCATTCCCGTACACGACTGTTATGATGCCACTGTTTGGGCATTCGAGCAAGCTAAGCGACTAGGAGCAGATGGAGAAAAATTAGTGGTAATGGGAGATAGTGCAGGCGGAAATTTAGCGACGGTAGTATCCATTTTATCTCGGGATCTAGCTGGACCTCCGATCCGCGCCCAGGTTTTGATCTACCCAACTGCTGATGGCCGCTTACAACATCCCACAATTGATCAGTTTGCCAAGGGATACTTATTGACCAAGCCCATGATGCAGTGGTTTTTGGATCATTACCAACGTACACCGGAAGATGTTTTGAACCCACTGATGTCACCTATTCTAACTGAAAACCTGGGGCAATTGCCGCCAGCATTCATTTCAACCGCCGAATATGATCCATTAAAAGGGGAGGGGACGGACTATGCCACGCGCCTAGGCGAAGCAGGGAATGAAGTGTTTCTAAAAGACTATAAAGGCGCCATTCACGGGTTTTTAAACCTAGCCAAAATTACAAGGCAACAAACCTTAGCAATGCATGAGGACATCAAGCGGTTTCTCTCCACTCATTTGTAGAACGGTGAGCCATTAATCTATATTCCAGCCCCCTTCACTGAGCACCCAAATAGCCTCTAAGCTGAAATTTATTATGAAGAGCAACAACACAATTATTTATATTTTCTTATTACTAGGTTTATTTTCTTGTGAGCCCAAAGCTCCGGGCTTAAAACCTGTCGAGAGAGATTCTCGGCCTAATATCCTCTTCATCATGCTCGATGATTTAGGGTATTCAGATTTAGGTTGTTTTGGTGGAGAAATCCCAACGCCCAATATAGATACCATTGCTGCTACTGGAGTGCGCTATTCTGGCTTTCGAGTAGCCCCGATTGGCGGAGCAACCCGAGCGATGTTGATGACGGGGAATGACAATCACATTAGTGGTCATGGGCGGGTATTAAATCCATTGCATGAGGCTTATCGAGGACTTCCAGGTTATGAGTATGAATTTTCAAAGCAAGTGCTATCTTTTCCCTACCTCTTACAAGAATCGGGCTATTATACCTGCATAGCGGGGAAATGGCATCTGGGGACAAAAACACAAAGTAATCCCAAGCAGCAAGGTTTCGAAGACTCTTGGGTTTTACTAGAGGAGGCTAGCAATCAATACAATAATGTTGGACTAGGACTCTATGGAACAGATACGATCAGCCATTTCTTGAGTAATGGCCTACCTGCCCCTTATCCGGAGGGAACCTTTTCTACCGATTTTTATACCGACCAGACGATCTCCTACTTAAATGCGAATGCTAAGGAGAGCCGCCCATTCTTTGCCATGGTCAGTTACACCGCTCCACATTGGCCCCTGCAACCCCCTTTAGAATACTTGAATAAATATAAAGGCTATTATGATGGAGGCTACGATGTACTGCGTACAAAACGCTTCCAGGGCTTGCAAGAAAAGGGGATTATTCCCGCGAATCAGACTTTACCATTAGCTATGAATACGTTCAAGCGTTGGTTCAACTTGTTTTTCGAAGAGCAGCAACGTGAAGCCAGGGAAATGGAGTTATACGCTGCTACGGTTAATCACTTAGATGATAATATTGGGCGACTCATTACCACACTGAAGGAAACAGGCTTATATGACAATACGATTATTATCGTTACATCGGATAATGGAGCCGGGCCGGAAAATATCTTCGAACATCCCATATTGGGAGGGTACATTCGTAAGCAATATGATAATAGCCTGAAGAATATGGGCTTCATGAACTCTTTTGTGTCCTATGGTAATGGTTGGGCGCAAGCGTCTATGGCTCCTTTCAATGGTTACAAAGGACAGGCTTATGAAGGTGGCTTGGCCTCGCCCCTCATCGTTAGCGGAGGTTTTGCGCAACAAGCCGGCTCGGTGAAGCATGAACACTTTACAATATTGGATTTATCCTCGACTTTCCTAGAAATTGCCGGCATTACCTATCCCCAAGAACACAAGGGAGTGGCTTTGGCTCCGTTAAAGGGTAAATCCTTATTGCCTTATTGGAAAGGCGAACAAAATCAGCCACATACAGCGGATGAGGTGTTCACGCTAGAACATCGAGGGCAAGCTTATGTACGAAAGGGAAATTGGAAGCTAGTCAATCCCGGTGGTGCACATGATAGCAACCGCTTCCTCTTGTTTGATTTATCCAGGGATCCCGGAGAACGACAAGATCTTTCCTTCCAGAATCCACAAAAAAAGGCCGAGTTGTTAGCCGAATGGGAAAAATATAAAATGGAGGTAGGAATACAGTTCGTAGAACAGTAGAAGAGAGAAGAAGAGGACAGAAGCGAGAAGAGAGAGGACTTAGAGGTTTGTTCTCTCTCTTCTTGCAATCTTTAATTTACGATTAACTTTTGTGTTTGAACACCTCCCACCTGTACTAGATAAACGCCTTTTTGCCAGCTAGATACATCAACATACTTCCGGCCTCCCGTAGCTCGAAAGTAGTCGACCCGTCGACCTAATAAATCAAAAATTTCAATATTGACATATACCCCACCTTCCCATTCAATCGTTAGGACCTGCTGGGCGGGATTGGGGTATATCTTTAGGCTATATTGTTTCATGAGGTCATTAGTTGGCAACAAAATGCCACAAAAAGTAGAATCCGGCTCCAATTCTATCCAGCCCTTACTCGATAAATCTCTATCCGTAAAGGCCGGATAGCTCGTTGGGTAACGATCCATTCTAAAGGTCAAATTGGCATTTAATTCCAGCACTGTTTCCTGGGCTACCGGACTTCCAGACTGTAAGGGGGTTTTGTACTCCCAAACGATTTCATTATTTGGGGTGAGTTCAAAACTATAACCACTTCGACCACTGCAAATCAGGGTATTATTATTGGGTAGAAATTGTACACTCGATAGGCCTGTCGAATACAGGGCCTGTGTATCGGGGTGCGTAATCGTGAGATCGAAGACAGCTGGGCCAAACTGGCCATTAAAGCGAGAGTACGACCAAGAATACATATCCCAGCTCGGCCTCAAGGTATTTACTGTTGAGAAATCTGATCCAGCCTGATTATTGAACAAGGCGATTTTCCCATACTGAGGATGCCCCAGTTCTATAAAATCGAGTACCCAATGGGCATCGTGATTATTAAATAGCAACTGGTCGTCTGCCGTTCCTGCATCATAAGCTTGTGGATTACCCCATCTAAACATGATATTGCCGCCGATGCCGCCACGTCCGCCAATATCTCCTGCTGCTTGGCTGGTAGTAGTAGAATGATCAATAATGTAGATTTCACTGAGGTAAGGAGTACTGAGTAGTATTTGATCTAATTCAGGGTTGTAATCTATCGAGTTGCAATGCAGCCAATCAGCCCCTCCATCATTGGCAAAATTAATATCGAGCAAACCCGGCTTATCTGCTACTACGCCAAAGTTATCTTTCGTATCATCAAAATCTTGAATTAGGTGGTCCCAAAAGTGCCATTCCCAGACAATTTCATCGGTGTTTGGATCGACTTCTATGACGTAATCAGGCCATAGTTCGTCCGTATCTAGTAGCGCTGGGTCTCTACCCGCTTGGATAGCTTCTTCTCTAGTTTTTAACTCCCATACAATCATTAGAATATTACCACTGGGAAGCATTTCTACATCGTGGTGGAGGCGTGCCGTATCATTATTAATGGTGAAAGACCACTCTAGGTTATTGTCCCAATCCCTAATTTCTACCGTAGCGCCTCCTCCTCCTGCCCAGATCGCATCATTAACTACAGTGGAGGCACGTTTTGTCTTTAGTAAACGACCATCATCTAGGAGATAAGCCGTATTGCCAGGCCGATATTGAAGACTGTCTTCCCAAACGTTTACAATCTCTC
>Ga0209578_10001340_pt1 | contig 23367 bp, 32 predicted proteins | sample tdAd472_FD_187127 | JGI IMG/M metagenome (GOLD analysis project Ga0209578, IMG submission 187127) | Marine sediment microbial communities from the Atlantic coast under amendment with organic carbon and nitrate - tdAd47.2 (SPAdes)... | ecosystem: Environmental > Aquatic > Marine > Coastal >...
TCTGACCCGCATATTGCAATGGCCGCCGAAAGGAATGTTGTGGCTCATTTACAGAAACTTCTTTCTGAATCGCGAGTGGCTCAGGAAGAAGGGATCTGGAGGGTAAATTAACATAAACTTCATTATGCGGCTTTATACTTAGTGTTGCGATATTATATTATCGTATGTATGCTGGGCTCCTCTCATAGAGGTTTCACAGTATGCACTATCTGATCAAGAAGTTCCTCCCCTCGATCGCTGTCGCTTTGACTGTGACAAGCTTTTCGCTGCCGTCACCCGCCCGCGCGCAGACCTACCCGATCGATTGCGCGATCCTCTTGTGTCTGTCTGGCGGCTGGCCCGCTTCCGTCCCTTGCGCCCGAGCCCGCGCCGAGTTCATCCGGCGGATTACGCCTTGGCCAGTGGAACCGCCGCTGCAAATCTGGCGCTGTCCCATGGGCGCCTCCTATGAGAGCGACCAGCTATCAAACAACGCTGACCGCATCTTTGAAGCCTTGTACCGGCCCAACAACCGCAGACCACTCCAATCCTTGCCAGTCGACGATCTCATTCCCAGCGACCGGCTCCGCCGGCTCATTCAGGACCGCGCCGACATCGATATCAGTGGGCCAGAGTTCAATTTCGTACGATCCATCCGTGTCTTTGATGTTCGTTACGCGCGGCAATACGAAGCAGGAAGCGAAGGAGACTGCGAACGCAACGCCACTGTAGTCCTCGGCACTTATGGAACCCAAGGCGATTTCTCCTGGCACCGATCTTCCATAACTGCCCTGCCCGAAGCCCATCTGGGACTTGAACGTTGGGGCCAGAATTGCCCGGGTATCTATCACCGATCTGTCTTCGTCGATTGGCGTGACTATGAGGGCAACTACGGCTTCGAACAGGTGAATTACTAGCGCTGACAATAACAGCGGTGCTATCAAACTGCGGAAACTTGAGCGTGCTCAGTTACTCAGATACCAGCCGTTCGCTGCTGTCGGCGGCAAGGGCCGGAGAGCGGGACAAACCGGACTTATGCAGGCGCGGCTGTTGCTGACGCAGCATTAGTTCGCACGCGCGGCGCGTTCATCGCTGTGTCGCAGCTGATGTCGCCATACCGGTCGATCAGAGGCCCCGATTGTGCCTGAGCCAAGACCGAACTTTCGCCGTACGCTTCGCCAATATGAAAGATGGTGGGACAGAGATACCGTTCGCGAAACTCAAGCTAACGGCTGCTTTACTCGTGTAGGCTGCCGCCAAAGCCATCCTTCATCAAAGCGTCCAACATAGGACAAGCCGCAGAGCCATCGTCGCAGTTCTTGGAAAGGCTCAAGAGCGCGTCTTGGAGGCGCACTAAGTTCTCAATCTTGGCGGTGATCTCACCCAGATGGTTCTCAGCCATTGCTTTCACCTCGCCACAGGATCGGTCACTCTGCTCGGTCAGAGATAGAAAGGTCTGAATAATCGAGATCGGGAAGCCCAAATCGCGACACCGGCGCACGAACCTGAGTTTGGCGATTTCATCTGACGAGTACAGCCGACGCCCTCCTGCAGAGCGCCCCGGCTTCGGAACAACACCCTCTCGTTCATAGTACCGGATCGTTTCGATGTTCACGCCGCTTTGTTCTGACGCTCTGCCGATGGTGAACATTTCGCTTGCTCCTGTAGTGGCTACAGGAAGTAGAAAGGCAAAATGGACATGAATGCAAATCAACAACTGGTGGCAGACACCGGCATCGCTGCCCGCCTAGTGATGCCCTTCGCAGCGCTTTTGGCGCTGCTGTCGGCGTCATGTTGTGTTTTGCCCATTGGCCTTTCGATACTGGGACTTGGCGGTGCATGGCTCACCATGCTTGGTCCGTTCATCGCTTACCGAGGGTTCATTCTTGCAGGTGTCGCGATTGCCCTTGTTTGGGCATGGTATCGGGTGCTGCGTCGCAGGCCATGTGCAACGCGCAGGCGGTCCGCAATCATATGGACATCACTTGCATCCATCGCGTTCTTGATAGCGCTGTCTTCGCCGCTTTGGGAGGCGTCAGCGCAGCGTTTTATGTGGGATTTGTGGAGATCGACACGATGAAGAACAAACTATTGGCGCTTGGGGTGGGAGGCACGATCTTGGCGATCCTCTGTTGCTTTACGCCGCTCTTGCCCGTCGTGCTAACAGCGCTTGGGCTGACAGGCTTACTTGGTGTTGTCTACAACGATGCTGTTTTACTGCCGATTTTGGCAGGTTTCCTTATTCTGACGGGGTACGCGATATGGCGACAGAAGACGCAAAAGTAGTGCTGCAATCTACTCTCACGTGTCCATCGTGCGGGCACGTTGAAACCGAAAAGATGCCGACCGATGCCTGCCAGTGGTTCTATGAATGCAAGTCATGTCAGACTCTCTTGAAGCCACTTGAGGGGGATTGCTGCGTCTATTGTTCCTACGCAACGGTTCCGTGTCCACCAATCCAAGAAGGAAAGTCCTGCTGCTAAGATCGTTTTTTTTGCCAATTCAATGTTGGCGGTTACAAAGCTTATGATCAGCGAGTGACGCCAGAACATAACAATCCTCGGCTACGCCATCACCTTCACATCCCTTGGACATTCGAACGAGTTCTTTCTCCAAAGCGCGCAACCGTTTGATTTTGGCGCGTACATCCGTGAGCTGCGATGTCGCAATCTCCGTAGCAGCTTGGCAAGAACGATCCGGGTGTTCCTGGAGCTCGATGAGGGACAGAATAGCTTCAATCGAAAAGCCCAGATCGCGGGCGTGTCGAATGAAGCTCAACCGTTCTAGCCCGGCTTTGTCGTAGCGTCTTTGGTTGCCGCCCGTGCGCTCTGCTTCTGCCAGGAGTCCCATTTCCTCGTAGTAGCGAATGGTTGGAACCTTGACCTTTGTACGCTTTGAAAGCTCGCCGATAGAAAACATGAAGAAACCTCTTGAACCTCTAGTCACTAGAGACATTACACTATCATCAATCTAGGATGAAAGAGGATCCCCCATGGCAGGTTGCTGCGGACATGACGCCAAGTTTGACGGCGTATCAGACGACTACAAACGCAGGCTGTGGATCGTCATTGCATTGAACGCGACGATGTTCGCGGTTGAAATGACTGCGGGCCACTTGGCAAAGTCACAGGCCTTGCAAGCCGATGCTCTCGACTTTGCGGGTGATGCAATGACCTACGGCATCTCTCTGGCAGTCATAGGCGCCTCACTTCGCGCCCGTACCAATGCCGCGCTGTTCAAGGGTTTCAGCCTCTTGTTGATGGGGCTTTGGGTATTCGGATCGACCGTCTACCGTGTCTTTTATGTCGGGGTTCCCACGGCTGAGATCATGGGCGCTGTTGGCTTTCTGGCTTTGCTCACGAACCTTGCCAGTGTGTTCTTACTGGTGCGCTACAAGGACGGGGACGCCAACGTGCGTTCAGTCTGGCTATGCTCGCGCAATGACGCCATCGGCAACGTCGCTGTTATGTTCGCGGCCTTGGGTGTCTGGGGCACTGCAACGGGTTGGCCTGACCTGACCGTTGCAACGATCATGGCGGGGCTGTTTTTATCATCGGCTTTCCAAATTGTGCGCCAAGCACTCGCAGAGCGACGGGAAATAATCGACCACAAACACGCGGAGGCATGAAGCAGAGTTTTCTCATTTGTTTGGGTCTTGGGGTTGCTGCTATAACTTTAGCTGCGATCCTCTGGTCGATTGCCTTTCCTGATCGGCGAATATGGCCGCCGAAACGCTACACGACACTCACGCCTTTCCTTGTCTGGGTGCCGACATTCACATTGTTCGGGGTTCTCATCCTGCTTGGTGTCTGGGGTTGGGCTGATCTGGCCATCCCAACTTGGGTGCGGTTTGGCGTAGGCCTGCCTCTCATCCTGATCGGCAACATCGTCGTGTGGATGGAAGTCTCACATTTTGGAGTGCCGCAGACGGGTGGAGCCAAAGGCACCCTGCGCACCGAGGGCATGTATCGCTATTCTCGGAACCCGCAGTATATGGCTGACATTGGCATCGTCGGTGGTTGGATGATTTTGTCGGCGGCACCTTCGGCGACGGTGGTCGGATTGGCTGGAATTGCTATGCTTATTGCAGCGCCGTTTTCCGAGGAGCCATGGCTCAAAGATCAGTACGGAAGCGCGTTTGAACAGTACGCGTCACGTGTGGGGAGGTTCTTCTGAGGTACGCAACGAGCCAAAGTCGGATTGCGACTGACACCAAAAATGTTACAACGCTAAAAAGCTAGGCAGGCATTCCATCAGCTTTCGGGAGACTGGGGTCCATTTGATCCCAAGGCTGTGCGCTCTTCACGTAAATGTCACGGCTTGGCTGGTACCAACTCGGATCATCCAAACTACCCGCGAACACGATCATTGCTCCTTCGCTTGCCTTGTTGATCAGAAACAGCGGTGATCCACATTCAGAGCAGAAACCGCGAAGCATTGCATGGCCGCGATCAGCTTGGCGCTCGAACCACTTTGGTTCACCTTTCTCAAGCCTAAAATCAGTCTGTTTCACTAGCACAGCTGGAAAATAGGCACTTCCAGTGGCCTGCTGGCAATCGCGGCAATGGCAGTTACCCATGTAGCGGGCAACACCTTCGGATTTGTATCGGACTGCTCCACACGCGCACCCACCGGAAAACTGCTCAGGCAACATAGTCTTTCCTCTCCAGTTCATTTTAGGAAGGAGAACCAACTTCGCAACAACTTATAGTCTGAACCTATCTGGTTGCTGCAAGGCCCAGAAAGTCCGATATCTCAAGAAGGGTATTTGTGTCAGGGTTCATGCCTGATCGTCCCGTCGACGCTTCGCAAGTTCGCGATAAAGAGCGGGTGGCGTCACCCCAATCCAATCGGCGACGTGCACCCACCCACCTTCTTTTGGAGGTCCATTAAGTTCGAGATAGGCATCCAGCCGATCTGTTACCTTTCGCAACCGCATGATCTCAATGCGCGTCCGCAGTGCCTGAAGTTCTCTGGTCGTTCGCTCCAATGCTCTTACCGAAAGATTTCCCCCCCAAGAACCGTTCTCAAAGTCCTTCAGAAGCTGCGCCTTAGGTATGGCCGAAACCTTTGTGGTCCGATCCGTGACCGCATCGCAGTGGTACTGATCTGCAAACAAGGACGCTTCGGCGACCAGATCGCCCGCATTGGCGATGTGCAATGTGAGAAGCCCGCCATCTTTCAGAGCTCGCCGAAGAAGAACTTGGCCCCCCCTTACAAGGAATGCCATTTCAACTTTATCGTTACGCCGAAACAGAGACTCACCTGCTTCAAGTGTTCGAACAGATGCGCCTTCGAATGATGTGAGCCAATGATCTGACATGATTTCTATCATGTTTCATGTTGCTCATCATATGCAATGTCTTTGCGCAAATCCCGGATCATACAAGGATATCAAACATGACAACTAAGCGCTTCGCATTTCTCATGCTGATCTTGCCCACAGTTGCCTTTGCTCAAAACCACTCTGGAAACCACGGCTCAGCTCCATCGCTCTATGCAGGACAAGAAACGCGCCTTATCAAATCTCTTTCCGAGGACGACGTAGAGGAGATCGCACGTGGCGGCGGATGGGGTCTTGCACGCGCCGCCGAGCTAAATGGCGTTCCCGGGCCAACGCATCTCCTTGAGCTAGCTGATCAAATCGGACTGACCGAACAGCAACGCGACGACATCGAAGTGATCCGGGCGCAGATGCGGGCAGACGCCATAACTGCTGGGGAGCGGTTCGTCGCGGCGGAACAATCGCTGGACGAAGCTTTTCAACTTGGTGCGCCGGATGCGGGGACACTTGAGCGGCTGGTGGCGGAAGCAGGTGAGGCGCGGGCAGATTTGCGCCTTGTTCACCTCAACGCGCACCTGCTGACTTTGCCATTGCTGACTGACACTCAGGTGACCCAGTATTCGGTGCTGCGCGGCTACTCAGATGATCCATGTGACGCCGTTCCTGACGGGCACGATCCGAAGATGTGGCGCAATCATAATGGGTGCAACTAGGTTGGCTATCGGCGACACACCCTCGTGACTTGTCAAAACCATATACCCCCAGTAGGTATTTGGTATGTTTCGCTTAATGCTGCCGATCCTTCTTGTTTTTGCATTTGCCGGTGCGTCCACCGCGTCAGTAATGCATGGATTGAACCATGGACCCGATCACGCTGACCACCACGCTGAAATGACGGAGCATGATGTGTTCGCTGATGCCGAGAAGGCCCTCGCGGACTGCTGCGACACCACGAAAGGCATGGGATCAACGCCATGTTTTGGTGATCTCGTAGCCACATCTGCGATTTCGCCGGTAAATCTCGCAAGCAGAATTGCCATTGGGGTGCTGTATGCTGACTTCGAGTTTTCGAACCTGATACTGGCTGTCCCAACCGGTCCTCCGAAAGTTTGAACGGCAACGGGCGCTCGCCTGCAATCCATTCAACTTTCAAATTAAAGGACCAACAAACATGATCTCACGTCGCCACTTCACCACCCTTTCCGCAACGGCTTTGGCTGTCGCTGCTCTGCCAGCCCGCGCAAGCACGCCTATGCGCGTTCTCGCCTCACCCGGTTGCGGATGTTGTCACGCTTGGGCCGACTTGGCCCGTGCGCGTGGCTACGCTGTCACTGTCGGAGAACTGACCGAGCCGGAGCCGCAGAAGTCAGAGCGCGGCATTCCGCTTGAACTGGCCTCCTGTCACACCATTGAAGCCGATGAGTATGTCTTTGAAGGGCATGTTCCGTTCGAAGCATTGGAAACTGTTCTGCAGGATCGCCCAGACATCACCGGACTTGCTGTTCCGGGCATGCCGATGGGTTCCCCCGGCATGGGGGATGATCCTTCTGCCCGTTACGACGTCATCGCATTTGGTGGAGAGGCGGGCACCGGAATGGTGTACTATCGAGCTGGTACAGCACAGCCCTTCGACACGTGATGGCAAGTCGCAAGGCAGTTCTTATGACCGGCGGGCTCGCGCTCGCCGGTTTCGCCGCCGCCTTTGTCATGGCCCAACCGTCCGATGCGGTCGGTCTGTTGTCACCAGATGACACCGAAGTGGTCGCCCTTGGTCAGGGCATCTACGTGGCTCAATGTGCTGCGTGCCACGGGGCGCGCCTCGAAGGGCAACCGAACTGGCGGATGCGGGGCGAAGATGGTTTGCTACCAGCACCGCCGCATGACGCGACCGGGCACACGTGGCACCACGACGATGAAACGCTCTTCACCCTGACCAAATATGGGCTTGCCGGACTGATGGAGAATGCACCCCCATCCGGTATGCCTGTTTATGAAGATGTGCTCAGCGATGAAGAAATCATTGCCGTGCTATCCTTCATCAAATCAACCTGGCCCAGTGATATTCGAGAGCATCACGACGCACTCAATGCCCAGTCCGAATAGAGGAAAACTCAGATGATTAGACAAACCCTTCTCGGTTTGGCCGTCGCAATTGCTCCAATGGTTGCTGCAGCGCATTCCAAGTCCGAAACAACGACACCTGCTGACGGTGCGACTGTCACAGAAGTGCCGGAGCTTTCAATGCGGTTCGATGATCCAATGCGTATAATTTCAGTCACGCTGAGCGCAACCGATGATGACATCGAAATCGAACGCGAGACCGGTATGGACCCAGCAACGGAATTCCGAGCAGTGCCCTTGGAAGAACTTGCGCCTGGAAGCTACCGCTTTGACTGGCGTGGAATGGCTTCAGACGGCCATCCTATGCATGGTAGCTTCTCTTTTACCGTCGCGGAGTGACTGGACTGGCCCCCATCGACGGTCTTGCCGCTTTGGCCATTGTGGCCAAGGCGGTTGGCTATGGCGCGGCTCTGCTCGCGATTGGGGGCGTTCTGTTTTCCTTCGTCTTTGCGAAGCGCGCTGAGGCGTCTGTCTTACGCCTTGCTCGGCAGCTCGCGGTCGGTGCGGCACTGGTTGGCCTCGCGGTCTTGGCTGGACGTTTCGGCATTCGGGCGGCACGCATATCCGGGATGGGTTTTGAGGGCGCAACGGACCCGATGATGCTCGGGTTTGTTTGGGAAAGCCCACTTGGCACGGCTGCGATTTGGCGTGGAGTTGGCGAACTTGCGATACTGGCGGTTTTGGTCCCCCGTATAGGGCAGTGGATTGCTTTGGTGGGCAGCCTTGCCGTAGCCATATCTTTCGCTCAGGTGGGCCACGCCCTGGGTGATCCCAGGTTGGCTCTTGCTGTCTTGATTGTTCTTCACCTACTGACCGCAGCGTTTTGGGTTGGTGCGCTTGTGCCTTTGCGCTGCGCGGCGCTTACTCCCTCTGGCGTTGATGTGTTGCACCACTTTGGCAATGTCGCGGCTTTCGGAGTGGCTGTCCTGATCCTTGCAGGCACAGCGCTCGCTTGGCTCCTTTCAGGCTCCTTCGCTGCCTTATTTGGAACAGCCTATGGCTTAGGGCTTTTGCTCAAAGTCGCGATTGTTGCGGTACTTCTGGGCTTTGCGGCCTTCAATAAGATTAGGCTCGTTCCTGCGTTGCGCGCCGAGAAACCTGGCGCGACACATGCGCTTCGACGGTCAATTTCAATAGAAATGCTAGCTGTGGTCCTGATCCTGTTGGCCACCGCAACTATCACGAGTGTAACCACACCACCCGTCAACCTCTAAAGACTTAACCGCGCGCCTTGTCGAGCAACTCAAGCAATTCAGTGAACTTGGCCTGCTGATCCTCTCGGTCGCCCGAGGCAAACGCATCTTCTATGCAGTGTGACGCATGATCGTCGATCACGAGCTTCTCAACGCCCTTGAGCGCTGCGCGCACCGCTGCGATTTGCGTCAGCACATCAACGCAATAGCGGTCTTCTTCCACCATCCGGGCGATCCCTCGGACCTGCCCCTCAAGGCGTTTCAGACGTTTCAAAGTAGCTTCGCGGTTTTCGTGCATGGCCTTCTTTTCGCATGGTGGCGGAGAAAAAGTCGAGAGAATACGGGATCAAATCTCTCGGTCTTGATTAAATACCCTAGGGGGGTATATAACGCGAAGCAGTACAAACGCAAGCACCGCCCCCGCATACGAAGCACGGAACCGGAGAAGCCAATGCCTAAAGACACACGCGATGTTGCTGAAATTGATACAAATCCGAACGAAGAAGCGGTCGGCAAAACTGCTGTGCTTTACCGAATGGCCTTGCCAGATCATCTGTGCCCATCCGGGCAAAAGGCGCGCTGGCTCCTTGAGCGTCGGGGATACGACGTCGATGACCGTCTGTTCCAAACCCGCGCCGAAGTGGATGCCTTCAAGGCCGAGCATAACGTCAAAACGACACCCCAGGCCTGGATTGAGGGCGAGCGTGTCGGTGGCTACACGGATCTACGCCAAAAGCTGACAGGATGGGATCCCACAGCAAAAACCTATCGACCCGTCTTGTATCTGTTCGCTGTTGCAGCGCTTACCGCAGTGGCACTTTCCATTGGGTTTCTCGGCGCAATCACATGGCAGACACTTGGCTGGTTCATCTCGGTGTCGATGATCCTTCTCGGCATGCAGAAACTGCGCGACATCGAAGGTTTCACCACGATGTTCCTCAACTACGATTTACTCGCGCGGAAATGGGTGCCTTACGCCTATATCTATCCGTTCGTAGAAACCGGCGCGGGTATCCTCATGACTGGCATGATCCTGACCTGGGTGTCCGCTCCCGCAGCGCTCCTGGTTGCGAGCATCGGAGCCATCAGCGTCTTCAAAGCCGTCTACATCGACAAACGCGAGCTGAAATGCGCGTGCGTTGGAGGAAACTCCAACGTCCCGCTAGGGTTTGTCAGCCTCACAGAAAACCTCATGATGGTGGGAATGGCCGTCGTGATGCTTTGGTTGATGATTTGAAACTAGCGATCAGCAATCAAAGCGGGCCTTAGGATGCAGATCTGGAACGGCATCAATATCCCGCGACCTGCAATTTCGGCTCCTAAACCATGCTGCGGCATCCTCGAATGGCGGTTTCTCCCGCCGCGCGACAGCATGAGGTTTTTCGCTCATGCCGCATTTTCCTTGCTGCGAGCGCACGCAGCACAAAATCATAATGGCCGAGTCGGGCTCTAACCGGTCATCTGACGCTTTCGGTCAGGCAATTTTGACTGTTTGAGACACCAGACGGCAGCTGAGCGGGACGTTGCAGTCCTTCGCTGCGGTTGCGCCAATGGCTGCTATCGGCATTTAGAAGTGTCCAAATTGCTAACAGCTTTGTTTTTTGGAGAGTTTCGAGAGCATTTCAGTGCAGCGTTCCAACTGGGTAACCGTAACAAACTCGTCAGCCTTATGCGCTTGCTCGATTGAGCCTGGTCCGCAAATGACCACGTCCATTCCTATCCCTTGGAAAATGCCAGCTTCGGTCCCGAAGGGCACCAGATGCGCATGTTGGTATCCAGTCAGTTCCGACACGATCTGCTTTGCCTCATTTTCCAACGTGGGGACCAAGCCATCAACTTCGCCAACAACCTGCGTTTCAATTGAGGCATCGGGGTGAACGGCCAGCATTTTGGGCAGCAGCACCTCATGGCAATAGGCGTGTAGGCGCGATTTGACGAAATCTGCGTCCGATTTCTGTACGGGTCGCATTTCCCAGTCAACTTGCGCTTTGGGCGCGATCACGTTGTGCACGGAGCCACCTTGCACTGCGCCGACATTCACGGTGGTCCAAGGCGGTTCAAACGCACTTTCAGGCGGGGCCATGTCGCGCAACTGTTCCTTCAGGTCCAGCAAGTACGAAACGTAGCGCGCAGCGTATTCAACGGCGTTCACCCCCAGCTCGGGGGCAGAGCCATGACCTTCCAACCCTTGGAACCGAGTGGTGTACTCAAAACACCCTTTGTGGCCCTCAATGATCCGCATATCGGTTGGTTCACCGATGATTGCAACGCTTGGACGGATACCAATCTCTTGCAGCGATTGCGCGAGGTGCGTGGCACCGATGCAGCCGACCTCTTCATCATAGGTGAACGCAAAATGCAGCGGCCTGTCTTGCGCAGCTTTTGCCAACGTCGGGGCCATTGCAATCGTCGCCGCAATGAACCCTTTCATGTCGCAGCTGCCGCGCCCGTAAAGGCGGCCATCCCGTTCAACCATCTTAAACGGATCACTTGTCCAGTTCTGGTCGGTCACGGGCACAACATCGCTGTGACCTGAAAGGACGATCCCCCCGTCTTTTTGCGGCCCAAGCGTGGCAAACAGGTTTGCCTTCTTGCCGCTTGGGTCGGTGAACAGGTGCACATCCGCGCCGCAGTCTTCCAACCGCGATGCGAGATAGGCAATCATGTCCAGATTGCTGTCCGCCGACACAGTCGGGAAGGCGATCAGATCCGCAAGGATATCCTTGGTGGTTTGCAGCACCGCCCTCAGGCCTTCACGAACAATTTGCGCTCGATCGTGCACAGCGGCTCTGCAGGGCCATCCTGAGTGATCAGGATCGTCTCGGTCGTCTCAAGCCCCCACGTGTCCATCCAAAGGGCAGGCATGAAATGAAACACCATGCCCGCCTGAAGAACGGTCGTGTCTTCCGTGCGGATCGAGGCCGACCGCTCGCCCCAGTCGGGCGGATAGCTAAGCCCGATGGGGTAGCCCATGCGCCCTTGGCGTTCGATACCATGCTTGGCCATCACGGCCATAAAGGCATTCGCAATATCGCAGGTGCGGTTGCCCGCGCGTGCGGCGTCCAGCCCTGCCGCAATCCCCTCAAGCTGGGCCGCCTCGGTCCGCTTCATCTCATCAGGCGGCGTGCCAAGATAGATCGTCCGGCACAAAGGCGCGTGATAGCGGCGGTAGCATCCTGACAGCTCAAAGAACGTCGCCTCGCCCGTTTGCATTTTATCGCCGTTCCACGTCAGATGCGCCGCCGTGGCATCAAGGCCCGAAGGCGTCAGCGGCACAATGGCGGGATAATCCCCCCAATCGTCACCGACCCCTGTGATGCCCGCATGCATGATATCCGCGACCAGATCATTTTTGCGCATGCCGGGCTCAGCCCGCTCAAGGGCGGTCTGCATGACCTTGTCTGAAATACCCGCCGCCTTGCGGATGAAGCCAATCTCGTCATCGGATTTAACCAAACGCTGCCAATTCACCAGACCTGTCGCATCGGACAGCTGCGCGTCTGGCAGGTTGGTCATCAAAACCGCGTGCGCCTTGGCGGAGTAATAGTAATTCTCCATCTCGACGCCGATGCGGGCGGATCCCAGCCCGCGCGCCTTGAGGACTTGGGCAAGGTCCTGCATCGGGTGGATTTCGGTCGATTGAACAAAATGGTCGCTATAGCCGAGGATGTTGTCATGCCCCATCCAGCACGTCCGCCTGCCGCCCATCATATCCATATGACGGCCCCACCAAATCGGCTCGCCCTCTGGCATGACAATGACACCTTGATGGACATAAAATGACCAACCGTCATAACCCGTCAACCACGCCTGATTGGAGGGATCGGTGACAAAGATCGCATCAAGCCCCGCCTGCTGCATGGCTGTGCGGGCCAGGGTCAGGCGGCGGTCATATTCCGCAGCACTGAATGGTGCATTGCCGCTCATCCCAGCACCGCCTTCACAGCGCGCGCTGTCGCCGTGATGATGCGGTCCGCCTCTTGCGCTGTCAAACAGAACGGCGGCGCAAAGCCGAGGATATCGCCCTGAGGCATGGCGCGTGCGATGATCTGGTCTTGCTCCAGCAATTTGGCCGCAATCTGCGGGCCGATCTTGTCGGCGGCGTCGTAGAAAACACGGTCTGCTTTGTCGTTGACGAATTCCACCGCGCAGATCATGCCTTCGCCGCGGACATCGCCCACATGAGGATGATCCGCGAGCGCCGCGCGCATCTTGGTGTTCAAATCCGCGCCGACGATGCCCGCGTTCGCGATCAGCCCAAGCGTGTCGATCAAATTCAGATTGGCCACCCCTGCGGCCGCGCCAATGGGATGCGCGGAATAGGTCCAACCATGCCCGATGGGGCCATTCTCATCGGTGCCTTGTTCCAGCACACGCCACATTTTGTCCGACACAATGGACCCAGACAGGGGCGCATAGGCAGAGGTCAGACCCTTCGCGATGGTGATCAAATCAGGCTTCATGCCGTAGTGATCGGACCCGAACATGCTGCCCAAACGGCCAAAACCGGTGACGACTTCATCCGCGACCAGCAAGATATCGTACTTGTCCAAAACGGCTTGAATGGCAGGCCAATAGCCTGCGGGCGGCGGGACGATACCACCCGTTCCGAGCAAGGGCTCCCCGATGAAGGCCGCGATTGTATCCGCCCCTTCGCGCGCGATCATCTCCTCTAGCTCGGCCACACAATGCGCCACAAACTGCGCCTCTGACTGGCCCAGATCGGCACGGCGGAAGTAGTCAGGGGCCACCGTGTGCAACACCTGTGCCAGCGGCAGATCGAATTTCTTGTGGAATAGCTCAAGACCGGTAAGAGAGCCGGTCATCAACCCGGACCCGTGATACCCGCGCCAACGCGAGATGATCTTCTTTTTTTCAGGTCGGCCAAGGATGTTGTTGTAGTACCAAATCAGCTTGATGTTGGTTTCGTTCGCATCCGATCCTGACATCCCGAAATACACTTTCGACATGTGATCAGGCGCACGGTCCATCACCATCTTTGCGAGGGTGATCGAAGCCTCTGTCCCGTGGCCCACGTAGGAGTGGTAGTAGGCCAGCTCATGGGCTTGTTCCGCAATAGCATCGGCAATTTCCGTGCGACCATAGCCGACGTTCACACAATAGAGACCCGCGAATGCATCCAGCATCTTGTTGCCGTCACGGTCCTCGATATGGCAGCCCGAGCCGCCTGTGATCACCCGCTGCGCGACGTTGCCGCGTGCGAATTCTGCCAGATGGGTTGAGGGATGAAAAAAGTTTTCGCGGTCCCATTGTTCAAGATTGTCGTTATGCAGCATTATGCGCCTCCTCGTTCAGACCCATCGGGTCTGGATTACGTGACAGGAGCCGTTGCGCGTGTAGAGGGCGTTAATGGACCTCTGGCAGGGCGGGAAAGCTCCGCTCTCAAAAGCAGCAGCGCACAATGCCTTTATTGCTTTGGTACGCTTTATCTAATGGGAAAAGGACTGTTTTGCCAGACCGATTGCGGGGCTTATCAAGGCCAAAGAGGTCATTGGTGAACAATGCAGCATCAGTCGATTTGGGCTCCTTCGAGACCTTCGCTGCCATCTGCTCCAATGACCGGTACGCTCGCAGACCCTTTCCATCAATATGAACTGGCGGCTGCCTGAGAAGCCTATCCACTGTCACTTTTTCGAATCCACATGAGCGCGTCGAAGTCGATTTCTTGCTTCTGTTCGTCACTTATATCCGGCCAGGTTTCCGATACCGGCTGGGGCCCTTGGACGTCCCACATCACCGCATGTGAGCCTGTACTCCAGCGATAAACCCAACCAACAACACTGCACCCATCGGTCCCGATCAGATTGGCGATCGCGACGCCCTCACCCTTATCTTCGTTCACTGTTTACTGACTTCCTGCACTGCGGCGCTGCGAATTGCGGCGTGGGGTTGCAGAGCGTTCACTACGACCGCGCGCCGGGCTTCTTTGATGTTGGCTAACTGGTCCTCGATGAGGGAATGATCATCAAACCGAGAAAATGGGTTCCCGTGTTCTCAACAATTCATTTGGTTCAAATCCTGTGGTCGGGCTCCGTGGCGGCTTCAACAATCGACAGGACTTCATCTTTGTCAAAACCAATGACCCTCGCCAGAACTGTAAACTCCACGACGTCGATACGACGCTCGCCACTTTCGAGACGTGCCACAAACGACTGGTGGCGTTTGAGCTTCGCCGCCAACTGCTGCTGGCTGAGACCCGCATTCTGACGTGCATCAACCAACGCACGGACGAGCGCCAACTGGCCATTTGTTCTGATTGTCTTTGCCACGCGTCACATACCTTTTGTGACGTCGCTAGCGGATGAAATCTGTTATCTAAAAAGTAGATATTTGAGGGTGTTATCGGCGTCTGGTTTCCATGGGCTGCAAGTCTGATGCTCCCGAGGTTGCTCATCAATCCCCTACCAATTGCAGAAATCGGCCATAGTCCTCGCTGACTTCGCGCGCTTCCTCGAAAGCGCGGGCGCGTTCGCTGTCGAGGCAACGGAAGTAGCTTTGGATATCCTGGATGTAATTTTCGAAATCGCCACGGATGATGTCCGCATAGTCCCGCGCCGCCTGCGAATCGCTTGGCAGGAAAGGACGGGCCGGGGCGAAGCAGGATTCCGCCAAAACCTGCCCGGGAACGCAGATTAGAAGGACTATAGCTTGCAATGGGAGCAGGCATGTCAACCTTGGGTTTCTCAAACCTGTTATCTCCTTGATCGCGGACACTAGCCGTGACTAGTGTTTGCGTGACCAAACTACAGCCAAAGCATGATATTACATCTTGCGGTTGATAATATACTATCGTAACTCTGGGCTTCAAGTGGGAATGCCTAGGGTCGCGCCATTGGAGAAAGCGTGAGCCGGGCCATGAACTGGGACATCGAAGCACCAAATGTGGTTACGGAAGCACGTTTCCGCGAACTCGTGGAAAGCGGCTATAGCGCAGAAATCCTGTGCCAAGAATCGGCACACAAGAAAGGCCCCAGCTATTACGGGGTCTGGATCATGCGTGTGGTCTCCAACGAAGGCGTGGAAAAGCTCCTCGTCACCGCCCGTACTCGGACGACCTACAACGATATCAAGATCCGAGAGTTCAAGACGATCTCCGGCGTGGTGTCATTCTTCATTGGCCTTGGCTTTGCGCATGTCGATCTGCCGCTTGAGGCGGGGACAAGCCGTACGCACAAACTTGCGCCGTCAGAAAAAGCCCCATCAGACAAGGGCGCTGACACCTAGCCTTGTCTGTCTCTGGCTGGTCGCCGCGCCAGCCTCAGCGCAAATGGTCCTGGTCATGGAGAGCGACGGCTCTCTGACCCCATCCCGGTCTCAGAACAGTTTTGCCCGGAACTACAATGACGGGATTGGTCAGGGTTCGGCCTACGATGGGATCGCTATCTTCGGCGAGTTAGAGGCCGAGCAAGAGGGCGTCCAAGTCAAGGCCCTTGCCCGCCCGACTCCCCTGCCCCGCGCCGATGTCCTCTCCGGGATTCAGATCACGGCCTTGCGCTATGCCGGCCATCCCGGCCTGCGTCGCGCGGGGCTTTCCGTGACGGATTGGCTGGCTCTCTATCGAGCCAATATCGAGGTTGAGAGCGCCTACCGGCAGGATGCGATTTCAAGCGCAGGTGCCATTGGCCTTGGTCAATTGATGCCTGCGACGGCGCGTGATCTGGGCGTCGACCCGCGTGATCCGCTGCAGAACCTCGACGGCTCCGCCCGCTATCTTGCGATGATGCTGGAGACGTTCGGCGATCCGTACCTGGCGCTGGCTGCCTACAACGCCGGACCCGATGCGGTCCGCCAGTATGGCGGCGTCCCCCCCTACCGAGAAACCCAGAACCACGTGGCCCGCGTCATGGCCGTCGTGGCCCGATTGGAAGGATCAAATTCATGAAACAGATTTCACACCTCTTTGTCGCCTCGCTGGCGCTATTCCTGCTGATTGCCGAACCCGCCCTCGCCCAGAGCATTGATCTCTCCCCGATCCAGAGCCTGTTGCAGGGCATCGTCGATGCGCTGACCGGCCCACTTGGCGTTGTCATCGCGACGCTTGCCGTTCTCGGGGTCTTTCTCAGCTGGTTCTTCAACATCATCGATCTGCGCCAGGCGCTTTGGGTGCTTGTCGGCATCGCCGGTGTTGCGGCAGCCCCCACGATTGTTGCTGCGGTCTTTGCCGGTGGCTGAACGCTCGCCCCTCTTTCTTGGGCTCGTGCGCCCGCCGAAGCTTCTGGGCCTGCCCATCATGTACGCGATGGTCTGGCTCTTTGGCTCGGTGCTCCTGTTCGTCTGGGTCCAGCATATCGCGGTGCTGGCTGTCGCGGCCCTGCTCTATCCGGTGCTTTGGAAGGCCGCCGATTGGGACCCGCGCTTCATCGACGTGATGATGACGGCGCTGCAGGAGACACCGCCCACGCGCAACCGGTCCATCCACGGCGGGGACAGCTATGCCCCGTGATGACGCCCGTGATGCAGCGCTCGATCCCCGCACGATGACGCCAGAGTGGTATGCGCGCGAGACCCGCCTTGCGCATATGCTGCCCTATGTGAGCCTCGTCGACGACCAGACCGTGCGCACCCGGGTCAACGAGCTCTTCCGCTGCATCCGGCTCGAGGGGATCAACAGCTACACGACCGACGATGCCTATCTCGACAAGGTGACGGCACTTTTTGCCCGCATCGTCGCGCAGCTCGGGCCGGAATTCAGCTATTACGTCCACAAGGTCTCCAAGGCCATCAGACCGGATCTGGACCCAATTCGTGGGGACAGCTTTGCAGGCGAGGTCGACCGGCGCTGGCGCGCGAAACTCGAGACCAGCGGGCTCCGCGACAAAACACTGACGCTCACCGTCATTCACCGCCCGCCCCCGAAAAGCCTCCTGCCGTTCCTCAGCCGCAGCGCACCGGACCGGCTGAGGGAAGAGACCCGCAAACGCCTGCAGCGCCTGGGCGAGGCCGTGAACGTCTTTCTCTCGGGGCTTACCGAGCTCAAGCCGCGCCTGCTGTCAGCCGGATCGGGAGAGTTGGTGGGATTTTTGGGCGCGCTAAACACAGGCACAGAGTTGCCGCTCTACCCAGCAAACACCTACGGCTTTTTGTCCTTCAATGTCGCCAATACCCGTGTGACGTTTCACGGAGACCATTTCGAGCTCTCGGAAGGCGTCGTAGGGCATCGCTACGGCAAGAGTTTCACCATCGGGGAATATTCCGAAGGCACCTCCTGCACCATGTTCGACATGCTGAACCTGCCGGTCGACATGATCGTCACGCAGTCCTTCACGCCGATCAATTCGAACCTCATGGCGGGCCGCATCAAGCGGCAAAAGCGGCAGATGCAAGCGAGCCAGGACGCCGCCCTCTCGCTCATGGAAGCCCTCGACATCGCCGCCGACGATCTCGAAGCCAAGCGCCAAAGCTTCGGCGAACACCATATGGTCGTGACGCTGTTCTGCGACTCGCTCGAAGAGCTGCAGACCCTCAGCGCCGAGATCGTGAACGCCGCCGCGACCGAAGGCGTGAAGATGATCGGCGAGCGGGTCGCGGCCAAGGCGCATTACCTCAGCCAGCATCCGGGCAACCAGCCCAAGCGCGTGCGCGCCAGCGCTGTCACCAATCGCAACTTTGCGGATTTCGCGGCCTTCCACCGGACGCAGCTCGGCAAACCCGCCCCGAAAACCCCCTGGGGCCGGGTCATCACCTATCTGCCCACGCCCGAACAGAGCGCCTACCGATTTTCCTATCACGAGCAGGGCTCGCCGGACAAAGAACCGACCAGCGGGCATACCCTGATCATGGGGCGGCCCGGGTCGGGCAAATCGGTGCTCTCGGCCTTCCTGATGACCCAAGCCCGTCGCGCAGGCGCCCGGATCTTCGTCTTCGACTACCGCCTCGGGATGGAAATGGCCGTCCGCGCCAATGGCGGGCGCTACGCCTCCCTGAACGCCGGCCAGCCCACGGGTCTCAACCCGCTCTGGACCGAGACCGATGCGCGCGGCACGGCCTGGCTCTCGGACTGGCTCACAACGCTTCTTTACCGCGCTGACAAGCCGCTCACACCGGCACAGACCAATCGCATCCAGGAAGTGGTGCGCCAGAACGCGCAGGCCACAAACCCGGCACTGCGGAACTGGCGCGACTTCGCATCGCTTTTTGTGTCCACCGATGATGGCGGCGATCTGCACCCGCGCCTGCTCGAGTGGACCGAAGACGGCCGCTATGGCTGGATCTTCGGGCAGAGCCTCGAGGACACGTTCTCGCTCAAGGGCGATGTCGTGGGCTTCGATCTGACCGGCATTCTCGACAGCGAGGCCGACAAGGAACGGATGGCGGTCCTGTCCTATCTTTTCCGCCGGGTCGAGCGCGAGATCGAGGACCGCCGCCCCACCATCATCGTGATCGACGAGGCCTGGAAGGCGCTCGACAACGCATATTTCGCCGAACGGTTGTCGAACTGGCTCGTGACTGCGCGCAAGCAGAACACCGTCGCGGTGATGATGACGCAATATGCCAGCCAGCTTGAGCGCACCCGGACCGGCAAGACCATCGTCGAAGCCGTTCCGACGCAGATCCTGCTGCCCAATATCCGCGCCAATGCCTCGGACTACGCCATGCTGAACCTCACGGAGAAGGAGCTCGACGTCCTTCTCAACACGGGCAGCAACAGCCGCCTCGCGCTGATCCGCGACGATCAGGGCTCAATCGTCATCGATGCCGATCTGAGCGCGCTTGGGCCCAATCTCACCATCCTCGGCGGCATGGAAAAGGGCGAAGCGCTTGTCGGCGCCGATTACCGCGACCGCCCAGATTTTTGGAGGCTTTCATGATCCGTATTCTTATCGCTTTGGCTGCGCTCGGCGCGCTGGCCTCCTGCACCCAGTACCGGGAGCCGCAGGCGAACTGCTTCACATTCCTTGCGTCCACGGCACCCGTCGCGCCGGATTGCCACTTCACGCCCCTCGGTACCCCGGAGGGCGACATTGAAGTCTAGCCTGCCTCATATCCTGGCGTTTTGCCTGCTGCCCGGTCTCGGCATCGCCCAAGGCGTGCCGACCGATGACAGCGGGCTGACCGCGCGTGACATCGTCGAGACAGGCGATCGCGAGGCTGACTTGGCCGTTCAGGCGGACAAGCTTGCCGTGCGCGAACTCATTGCCGAGATCGAACGGGAGCAGCTGGAAACCCTGCAACGCATCCTCGATGCCCAGACCAGCTTCGGCGGTCAGGGCTTGCCGGCTATGGTCTCGGGGCTGGAAAGCGGCAGCGGGGATCCGGCCCGGTCAGTCGAGGCGGTCTATGGCAATGCCGACATCGACCCCAATCCCGGCGGTGCGCAGATGTTCGGCGACGCCGCCGAGAACATCGAGCAGCTCATCATCCGCGTCGCCCAGGAAACCAGCGGCTTTGCGGGTGTTGGCCGCGCGGGTCTTTCCCCCGTCCAATGGCGCGCGCTGCTGCAAGCGCTGATCTGGCAGGAGAGCCGGTTTACGATTGGGGCACGGTCTCCCGTCGGCGCCTATGGTCTCACCCAGATCATGCCGGGCACGGCCAGCGATCTGGGCATCAACCCGGAATATTACGACAGCCCCTACCTTCAGGTGCATGGCGGCGCGCGCTATCTCGCGACCCAGCTCAACACATTCGATGGCAACATCATCAACGCCCTCGCGGCCTATAACGCCGGACCCGGCCGGGTCTTCGAGTATGGCGGCGTTCCGCCCTTTCGCGAGACCCAGCACTACGTCCAGGTGATCCCCGAACGCTACAATCTCTATCTGACCCGTATCGGCGGGATCGAAGCGCTTGGCACGATCGACCCCGCGCTTCTCGCCAATGCCAACCTCTCGCTCACGGGTCATGGGGCGGCCTTTTATGGCAGCAACTCACCCGCCGCGATCCGCCAAGCCGCCCTGCGCATTTCCGACATCGTCGAACGGATTTCAGAGACTGAAGACGTGCAGGAAAGCATCGCACTCAACACCTATGCCCGCGCCGAACTCGTGCGCCTCGTCGCTGCACGCATCCGGCTTCAGGCGGCACGCACCCGCGTCCTTTCTGCCGAGGAGCTGGCCCAGGCCAGCGCCCGCATGGCCGAAGGCGCGTTCATGGATTTTACGATCAGGGAGATTGAATGATGGGACATCTGCTCTTGAGGACAGCTTTGGCCACGACACTTGGGATCGGTCTGCATCTTGGCGCCCTATCCCCTGCCCTCGCGCAAGGCGTGCCCGTCGTCGACACCCAGAACATCGCGCAAAACATCCAGCAGCTGCGGCAGATGATCGAGGACGAGATTCTGCAAAACGAGCAGCTGACGCAGCTCCGCGAACAGCTTGCCACGCTCACGGACCAACTCGCGGAGCTGCAAAGAACCTACGAGGCCCTCACCCGCCTCGCCGAGCTGCCAGAAATCATTCGCACCGAGATGGAAGACGAACTCAATGGCCTGCTCGACCAGGAGTTCGGGGACATCCTCGCCACGATTGAGGCGATCAAGACTGGGGATTTCTCGGGCCTCTCCGGTTCTGGCGCAGGCGAGATCGAAACCCAGATGGACCGGGTGCTGGCCGACCTCGGCTTTGACGAGGACACCCTCTCGGAAATGGCCACGAGCGGCAATCCCGGGGCCAACCGCGTGGCGACGCAGGCCACCACCGGTGCCCTTGTCTCGGCGGCGGCCCAGAACAGCTATGAGGATGCCGGCCAGTCGCTCGAGCGGGTAGACCGCCTTGTTGGGCTCATCGACGATATGGACGAACTCAAGGAAAGCATCGATCTCAACACGCGCGTGACCGCGGAGCTCGCCATTGCGTTGGTCGCCATGTGGCAGCTCGAAGCTGTGCAAACCGTGGGCGATGGCACGGGCGGCGTGATCGATGCCGCGACCATCGCCGAAGAGCAGCGCTTCATGGATTTCACCTTGCCGGACCTGCGGGCAGACTGATCGTGGGGGCCTGACGGGTGGCGACTGAACAAGAAATCATCGAGGAAGAACTGGTCTATGGTGCCCTGCGCCGCGAACGGCTCTGGCAACGCCTTGGCCTGATGGGCCTTGTCTTCGGCATCATCGGCTGTCTGAGCGCAGCAGCAGTCGCGATCCTCGATGTCGACCCGCCCCCCGTCGTTGTCCCCTATGATCCCGCCACTGGTTTTGCCCTGCCCGAGGCGTCCGTTGGGGCCACATCCGTCACCGCCAACCAGGCGATCATCGAGGCGGAGGTGTTCCGCTATGTAACCGACCGGGAGATCTACAATCAGCTCGATAACGATCTGCGCATCCGCAGCGTCCTGCGCCGCTCGGACGGAGCTGCCGAGAGCGGGCTGCGCCAGATCTGGAACAGCGCCAACGAGAATTACCCGCCGACGGTCTATGGCCCCAATGCTCGGCTCGACGTGGAAATCCTCAGCATCAACCGGATCGGAACCAACCGCGCGACGGTCCGCCTGCGCAAGCGCCTGACGTCCATTAACGGCACCCAGACCGGCCTCTTCACTGCGACGCTTCTCTTCGAGTTCCGCCCGGAGACCCGCCGCTCCATCGACGAGGTCTGGACCAACCCCTTCGGCTTCACCGTGCGCGAATATTCCATCCGCTCCGACAGATTGGAGAACTGACGTTGTTGTTTATAAGATCGCTTATTTTTGTCATTGCCCTGTTGCCCGGCCTCGCCTCTGCCGAAACCATCCCGCGTGGCGGTCCCAACGACAGCCGGGTGCGCTTGGCCACCTACCAGGAGGGTCAGGTCTACCGTCTCAGCGTGTCGCTCACCCATGTGACCACCATCGAGTTCGGCGAGGGCGAAAGCATCCGCTCGATCATCGCGGGCGACACCGAGGGCTTCGAGATCGACGGCGTCCCGGGCGGTCAGGCCTTCGCGATCAAGCCTGTGGCGCGCGGGGTGCATACCAATGTGACAGTCTATACGAACCGCCGGAGCTACTACTTCAACGTCCAGGAGGTCCGCAGCCCAACCTTCTACGTGGTGCAGTTCCGCTATCCGGAGGACGATGCGCGCCCGACCCGGGCCATCGCCGCCCAAGCGCCGAACTACGATTACGGCGCCAGCGCGCGGACCGAGTTCACGCCAACGCGCATCTGGGATGACGGGACGTTCACGTATTTCGCGTTTCCGCGGAACGCACCTGTGCCAGCGATCTTCCGCTACGCGGGCGGCCGCGAGCGCACGGTCAACACGCAAACCCCTGAAGACGGCGTGATCCGCGTCAGCGGCGTAAACCGCCAATGGGTCCTGCGACTTGGCGAAGAGGTGGTCTGCATCGAGGTGATCCCGCCCGCGGAGGCCGCCTCATGAGCGATACCGAGAATACCGAGCTGGAAAAGCGCCTCGCCGCCCTGGAGAAAGGCAGTGCCCGCGCCCCCATAGCGGCGCAGCGCCGGTCGCCCCTTCTCGCGCTGATCGTGATCCTCGTCATCGGCGCGGGTGGTGCCCTGCTTTATCTCCTCTCACAGCCCGACGAAGAGGAAGCCTTGCCGACGGCCACCCCGGACGTCTTCCAAAACGAGGGGGACGGCTTTGGCGCCATCGAGACCTTGCCCCCGCCCGAGCCCGAGGTTGTGTTCGTCGACCAGACCCCGTTTGAGCCCAATGCCGAGCTTCTGGCGCAGATCACCGCCCTGCAGGCCCAGATCGAGGAGTTGCGCAACGCCCCTGAACCAGTCGTCGAGGAAGACACCGCCGCCGCAGAGGCGATCGACGCGCTGACCGCTCAGATCGCGGCGCTGCAAGCCGCCTCGGAAGCCGCACAGCAACGATTCCAGGACGAACT